>ERZ1673748.459-NODE-459-length-57888-cov-10.148410_pt1 | contig 57888 bp, 33 predicted proteins | sample MGYA00580196_ERZ1673748 | MGnify/ENA primary metagenome ERZ1673748 (study PRJEB41218, sample SAMN15661796) | gut metagenome | host: Homo sapiens | place: Canada: London | collected 2015-08-20/2019-03-30 | study: EMG produced TPA metagenomics assembly of...
ACGACGGCAAAGGCAATATCACCCGAACCGACTTCAAGGCAGGTACGATCTCCGTCAAGAAGGCCGGCTCGACCTATACGATCACCGCGACGCTGACCACGACCGACGACGAGGAGTTCACGACCAGCTACGAGGGTCCGCTGACGATCGAAAACAAGACCTCCACCGAAATCCCCGATCTCCCCACTCTCGACAAGGACGTAACGAATCTCTCCTTCATCCGCGCGCTGGGCAAATATTACAGCGATTCCGACACGGCAGACCAATGTATCGTAAATCTTTACGACGTCGAGCCGACAATCTCCTACGGTTCCGATTACCTCGGACAGGCAGGACATCTGGTATCGCTCGATCTCTCGACCGCCGTTTCGACGGAAATGCAGTTGCAGGAGGGAACCTACAACGTCTCCGCATCGGGCACGCCGGGTTCTTACGAAGCCGGCCGCCAAACGGAGTTCATGGATACGAAACTCCCCGTAGGCACCTACTGCGAAGAGCGTAACGACAATTTCCAGTCGTTCTACGGATTCGTCGCGTCCGGTACCGTAACGATCACCAAATCGGGCAGCGGTTACCGCTTCGTACTCGACTTCACCACCGACAAGGGGCACAAGGTCAGCGGCACCTACGAAGGCAACGTGGAGATGACCGACAAACGATGATGATAAGGCCCGGCATTCGGGCCATGCCGAAAACGGAAACGGGCAGGATGTCTTCGCGGGCATCCTGCCCCTCGTTTGTGCCCGTCCCGTTCGCAGGTCTGTCAGTTTGCAGCCCGGCCAATTCATGTCCCGGCCCGCAGGCGTCACACGACCCGCCCCCGCGAACCGCATAGGCGCCCTTCCGGCACGGCGGTCCGGCACGGGTTTTGCAATATACCCTGTCAACTGCGGCACAGCAACCGCAGTGAGGTTTCTTCATTTATTTAAGTTTGGGTTAGTAGTTTCAGGAGGGCAATCCTCCGGAAGGCAGCAGGCAATCGTGAGATTCCCTGCTGTTTTTGTGTGTTTTCGCCTGCAAAACGCCCGCACGAATCACGCACCCGTCCGAAACGACATTCCGCCCGTCTGGTTACGGCACGGAAACTGATTGGCCGTCAGGTGTAAACCACAATTCCACATTATGGCAAAAAACAGAAACATCACAACAACGCAGCTCGCGCTGATGACCGCGGCGGCTGTCATCAGTCTGCGCGGGCTTCCGATGATGGCGCAGGAGGAACTTACCATGTTCTTCTACATCTTCTTCGCCACCTTCCTGTTCCTGATCCCGGCGGCGCTGGTAGGCGCCGAGCTGGGCAGCGCCTTCGCCTCGAAAGGCGGCGGCGTCTACACATGGGTCAAAGAGGCCTTCAACAAACACATGGGCTTCACGGCCATCTTCCTGCAATGGATACAGAACGTCGTCTGGTATCCCACCGTACTCGGCTTCGCCGCGGCGTCGATCGCCTACATGATCGGCATGCCCGACCTCGCCCAGAACGGACTTTTCGTCGGGCTGTTTTCGATCGCCATGTACTGGTGCGCCACGCTTGTCACCCTGCGCGGCACCTCGGCCATATCGGGCATCACGAGCAAGGGATTCCTCATCGGCACGGTGTTACCCGGCATCGTCGTGATCGTCATGGCGGTCGTCTGGATGATCGGCGGCAACTCCGTCGCGCTGGAGCATATTCCGGACACCGTCAGTCAGGTCGTCAATATCGACGCCGCGCACCACGTCCATCCGCGGCTGTTCCCCCACATTACGGGCATGAGCGACATCGCCTTCCTCGCGGGCATCCTGCTGCTGTTCGCCGGCGTCGAGGTGCACGCCGTGCACGCCCCCGAACTCAAAAAGCCGCAGACGCAGTTTCCGCGCGCCATGTTTCTCGCGGCGCTCATCTCGTTCGGGCTTTTCACGCTGGGCGCGCTGGCCGTGGCGATCATCACGCCCTATGACCAGATCAACCTCCAGTCGGGACTGTTCACCACGTTCCAGATCGTCTTCGAACACTACCATGTGGGCTGGCTCACGAACGTCATGGGACTGCTCGTAGCGTTCGGCGCACTGGCCGGAGTCATGTCGTGGATTTCAGGCCCCAGCCGCGGCCTGCTATGGACGGCGCAGGAGGGCGTGCTGCCCTGCTTCCTGCAGAAGACCAACAAGAACGGCGTGCAGATCAACATTCTCATCATCCAAGGCTGCATCGTCACCCTGCTGTCGTCGCTCTATATCGTCATGAACGACGTGAGCGTGGCGTTCTTCCTGCTGAGCGCCCTGACCGTGGGTCTCTATCTGCTGATGTATATGATGATGTACGCCGCGGGCATCCGCCTGCGCTACACGCAGCCCGACCTGATACGCAGCTACCGCATACCGGGCGGCAATGCGGGCATGTGGCTGGTCGGCGGCATCGGATTCCTCGCGGTGCTCTTCTCGTTCATCGTCACCTTCTTCCCGCCCTCGCAGCTGCCCGTCGGCAGTCCCGCCATGTATACGTGGCTGGTAGTCGTCGGCACGGCGGTCTTCCTCTCCATCCCGTTCGTCATCAGTTTCGTCATGGACCGCAGGGCCGCCGGCGCCGCGAACAAGCCCTCCGGCCGATAACCGCAGCGGAACCGCCGGAACCGGCACGTCTGTCGAAAATCCACCTTACGCTTCTTCTCCCGTCCCGCCGAATATGCCGCGGACGGGAGAAGAAGCTATTTGCATGCCGCAGAAGGCGGTCGGACACCGTGCGGACCGCAACGAAGCCCCCGCAAAGGTAGTTTTTCACCGGCTCGTCATATTCTTCCGGAATATAATATTTTTTTATTCCGTTTTTTTTTAATTTTGTGTGAGACTATGACTCCGGAAAAAGAAAAAGAACTGCTGACCGCTCTGTCCAAAGGGAACCAATCCGCATTCGATTCCCTCTACCTGTTTTATGCTCCCAAGGTCAGGGAATTCGTGTTCCGGCTGCTTAAAAACCCCGGCGAAGCGGAAGACGTCACGCAAAACATCTTCCTGCGCGTCTGGGAGAAGCGCCGCGAACTGGGCGGCACACGCTCGCTGCGGAGTTATCTCTACACGATGGCCCGCAACGCCGTATTCGACATCTTTTCGCACTCGATCGTAGAAGACAAATACATGCAGGAGCATATCAACTCGGCCGCCGAGCGGCGCGACGCTCCGCTCAGCGAGAAAATCGAGACCGAGGAGCTGGCCCTGCTCATCGCCGTCGCCGTGGACCGCATGCCCGAACAGCGCCGCCGGGTTTTCAGCCTGAGCCGTTACGAAGAGCTTTCCAACAAGGAGATCGCCGAGCGGCTCAACCTCAGCGTCAAAACCGTCGAACGCCACATGACCGCCGCCCTGAGCCAGCTCCGCCGGCTGCTGACGCTCCTCGCCCTCTTCGTCTGAAGGGGCACTCCGAAAACGCCCGTCCGAAGGCGCCTTCCGAAAAAATACGAAAAAAAGTCTCCGCCGGGTGGGGGTTGCGCCCCGCCATGCCGTCTTATTTATAAAAGCATATCCCGGATAAAGACCGCATACGATGGAGAGACGACAAATAAGAGAGCTCATCGGCAGATTCCTGCACAACGACGTCCCCGGCGAACTCCAGACGCAATTCCGCCGCTGGATGCTCCAGCCCGGCGACGGCGACGAAAAAGAAGCCGCGCTGCGCGAGGAGTGGACCGCCGTCGTGGAAAGCCCTGCGGCGGCCGACCGCAGTGAAGAGCTGCAGCGGCTCCGTCACACCATCCGCATGCGTGAAGCGCAGCAGCGGCGCAGCCGCATTTTCCGCCGCATACGCTACGCCGCGGCCGCAGCCGCCGTGCTGCTGTTCGCCGTCGGCGAATATTACTACGTACGCTCGGCGTCGGCCGTTCCGGCCGAAATACGCCTGCTGACGGCGCGCGGGAGCAAAGGCGAATTTCAGCTGCCCGACGGCACGAAGGTATGGCTCAACGCATCGAGCCGCCTGACCTATCCCGAAACATTCGACCGCAGGGAACGCCGCGTGACGCTCGAAGGCGAAGCCTATTTCGAAGTGGCGCGCAACACGTCGCATCCCTTCGTCGTCGACATGAACCGCATGGAGATCGAAGTGCTCGGAACCACGTTCGACGCCCGCTACGAGCGCACCAGCGGCATCGCCGAAACGACGCTCAACAGCGGCTCGATCTGCGTCCGCACGTCGCGTTCGCAGCAGTCCGTCCGGCTCCGGCCCGACGAACGGCTGGTCTTCAACGAGACCTCCGGAAGCATGATCATCGAACAGGTGAACGCCTCGAACTACAACAGCTGGATACAGCCCACCCTGACCTTCTTCGACATGACGCTCGAAGACATCATCACCAACCTCGAACGCTGGTTCAACGTTCCGATCGGCACCGACGCCTCGGTGGACCGCACCATCCGTCTGTCGTTCCACGTCCGCCACGAATCGCTCGAAGAGACCCTGCAGGTCATCTCGCTCATCACGGGACTGCAATACACACTCGACAGCGAGTCGGCCACGTTCCACACCGCACGAACCACCCGATAAAAATAACCTGAAAAACCGAAAGCCTATGGGAATTCCTCCTCCGTAATCCGAGAAAAAAAGCGGATGCTGCAACATCCGCTCCGACTTAAACACCCCGACGTGCTTCGTAATGTAACCGAATTACGAAATGACAGAATCTTAAATCGTTACAAAATTATGAAAAAATCCGGAAAATCCGGCGGAAAAGGAATTATTCCACTTCCGCCCGGAAGATTCTTTTTGCTGACGCTGTTATTCACGCTGCTGGCCGCAGCCGGCGTCCGGGCCCAGAACCCGCCCGTAAGCATCAATGTAAAAGCAATCACAATCAACGAGTTATTCATCCGCATCGAGAAACAGGGCGTCTATACCTTCGCCTACAACAATGCCGACATCGACCTCAAGCGCATCGTGACCGTGCACGCCAAGGAGCGTCCCATCGAATCCATCGTCCGCGAATGCCTGCCCGAAGTCAACGTGCAGGTATCCAACAACAAGGTGATCCTGACGGGCCGCCGCAGCGACCAGAGTTCGATGCCGATGCACAAGCTGACGGGCACCGTGACCGACGAAAACGGCGCGCCGGTGACGGGCGCCACGGTGATCGTCGTCGGCACGCAGCGCGGCACGACCACCTCGGCGACGGGCGCCTATACGCTGCAGGTCCGCAACGGCGAGATCCTCGAATTCCAGTACCTCGGCTATGAAAAGCAGGCCGTCTCGGTCGGCGGGCAGACCACGCTCGACGTCACGCTCCAGCCTTCGAAGGCGATGGCCGTGGACGAAGTGGTCGTCATCGGCTACGGCACGGTGAAGAAGGGCGACGCCACGGGTTCGGTGGCCAACATCAAAATCTCCGACGTAAAGGACCTCCCGGTGCTGTCCGTCGACCAAGCGCTGCAGGGCCGCGTTGCCGGCGCCGACATCATGTCCACCACGGGCGAACCGGGCGCCACGACTTCGATCCGCATCCGCGGTACGCGCTCGATCTCGGCCTCGAACGAACCGCTGATCGTGGTGGACGGCGTGATGGACGCCGTCAGCGACCTCAACGACCTGAACATGGCCGACATCGAATCGGTCACGATCCTCAAGGACGCCTCCTCGACGGCGATCTACGGATCACGCGGCTCCAACGGCGTAATCATCGTAACGACCAAGGGGGGGGGTAACCAGACCAACACCAAACCTTCGATCACGCTCAAGGCCGACATCGGATTCTCGCAGCTGCCCCGCAAGCTCGACGTGATGAATGCCACGGAGTTCGCACTCTACCGCAACGACTTCGCCTACTTCAGCACCCAGAGCGGCTACGAGGACATCGGCGAGGGCACGCCCCAGTCGAAATATCCCTTCAAAGACCCCTTCTCGCTGGGCAAAGGCACCGACTGGATCGACGAAATCACCCGCACGGCACCCTACCAGAACTATTCGCTCTCGATTTCGGGCCGCTCGAAAAAGAGCAGCTACTACGCCTCGCTGGGTTACAACGATTCGCAGGGTATCATCGACAACAGCGGTCTGCAGCGCATCACGGGGCGTCTGAATCTCGACCACCAGCTGTTCAAATGGCTGAAGGTCGGCTACCGCGGCAGCTACACATGGCGCGACAACGCCCAGAACCTCGCCGAAATCGGCGGCACGGCCTACTACCGCGCAGCCATGTATCTTTCGCCCCACATCGACCCGCAGGAGAACTACAACCCGCTTTGGGGCAACGGCCAGCGGATCAATACGCCGCGTGCGACGATCGACCAGAACACCTACTCCATCGAGCGGACCTCGCTCAACCACACGGCCTATCTCGAAGTGGCGCTGGCCAAGGGCCTGAAACTGCGCAGCCAGAACTCCTACTATTCGTTCCAGCGCCACACCTACCGCTACTATCCGGGATCGCTTCCCGCCAAGAACGAGGGTGAAGGCGGTCAGGCCTACCGCGCAGAATTCCACGAATTCAGCCTTTCGAGCGAGAACACCCTCAGCTACAAGCTCGAAACCAAAAGCGGCCACAACATCGACGCGCTGGCCGGTTTCACCGCCTACCGCTACAAGAGCGACAACTTCACGCTGAGCGGACAGGGCTACATGGACGACGACGTGCTGTGGAACAACATGAACGCCGTGACCGACAAGGATACCTATTCGGCCGCCACGGGGCTGACCAAGCGAACGAAAATGTCGCTGCTGGCCCGCTTCAACTACAACTACAAACAGCGCTACTACCTCACCGTAACGGGGCGTTACGACGGTTCGTCGAACTTCGCCGCCAACAACAAGTGGGGCTTCTTCCCCTCGGTGGCCCTCAAATGGAACGCCGCCAAGGAGAATTTCCTGAAGGACGTACGCTGGATCGACGAGCTGTCGCTCCGCCTGAGCGCCGGACGCACGGGTAACGACGCCATCTCGGCCTACCGTTCGCTGGCGGCCATGTCCAGCACCACGAGCGGCTATCTGTTCGACGGCATGCAGCCGGGCGCCTACTACCGCAGCCGTCTGGCCAGCCCCAACCTGACGTGGGAGAAGACCGACCTCTACAACGCGGCGCTCGATCTGGCATTCTTCAACAACCGCCTGATGATTACGGCCGAAGGCTATATCTCCAAGACGCGCGACCTGCTGCTCACGGTGCAAACCGCTTCGGCGACGGGCTACACCAGCCGTTACGCCAACATCGGCAAAACCTCGAACAAAGGCGTCGAACTGAGCATCGAGAGCCGCAATATCGTCCGCCCTAAATTCTCGTGGACGACCAACCTCACCATCGCCCACAACAAACAGAACGTGGACGACATCGGCAGCGAGGATTTCGTCACGGCGCTCTCGTCGCCCGGCAACAACCCCTACATGATGTACGGTTACGTCAAAGGCTACCCGCTCAACGCGCTTTGGGGATTCAAGTACGGCGGCACGTGGAAGAGCGTCGAGGAGTTCGAGCGCAACAGCGTGACGAACACCTACGTTTCGGCGCTGGCGATCAACAGCGACGCCGCGTCGCGCAAGGCCTCGCTGGGCATGCCCCGCTACTACGACATCAACAACGACGGCTCGCTCAACAACGACGACCTCGTCTATCAGGGCAATGCCGACCCCGACCTGTACGGCGGTCTGCAGAACAACTTCCGCTTCGGCAGGCTCAACGTCGGCATCTACTTCACCTATTCGCTCGGCGGCAAGATCTACAACTACTCGGAGCTTTACATGGCCGGCAGTTCGATGTCGAACCAGTATCGCTACATGCTCGAAGCGTGGCATCCCGTGCGCAACCCGCAGTCGAACCTGCCGCGCGCCGGTGCGGTGGACGCGCACGTGCCGAGCGACCTGATGATCTACGACGCATCGTACATCCGCCTGAAAAACATCACGGTGGGTTACACGTTCGACCTGAGCAAGCGTTCGAAGTTCATCCGCGACATCACGCTGAACCTGAGCGCCGAAAACCTCCACATCTGGAAAAAGTACAACGGCTTCGACCCCGACGTCTCGACCGACAGCAGCGATTCGGCGCTGCGGCGCGTCGATCTGGGCGCATACCCCAAGCCGCGCACCATCGTGTTCAGCATCCAGCTGCGTTATTAACCGTAATCCGAGAACATTATGAAAACAAAATACATCTTGCTGATTCTCACGGCGTGGCTCACGGCGTCGTGCTCACTGCAGGAGGACACCGAAGGGTTCTCGACCCCCGGCGACTTCTATAAGACCAAGACCCAGTGTCAGTCGGCGGTGAACTCGTGTTATATACCCCTGAAAAATCTCTACACCTACAAAATGATGATCGCCACCGAAGGCGTCACCGACCTGATGTACATCGCATCGGGAACGCAGGACGCGCAGCTCGACATCTCGCCGTCGCAGCCCCGCTTCGGCGCCGACATGTGGACCTACGGCTACCGCGGCGTCATGTACTGCAACATGGCCGTGACGGGCATCGAGAACTCGCCGATCGACGAAAAGGACCGCAACAGCCTCGTGGCCGAAGCCAAGGTGCTGCGCGCGTTCTACTACTACCTGCTGACGAGCTTCTTCGGCGACGTGCCCTTCTACACGGACGACGTCTCCGACCACGAAGTGCTCGACCGCGTGGCCAAACTGCCGCGCATGTCGGCCGAGGCGACGCGCACCGCGCTGATCGAGGACCTCGAATCGTGTCTGGGCGCACTGCCCCTCATCCGCACGAGCGAAGCCGCGGGCAACCGCGCCGGAGCCGCCATGGGCCACATGCTCATCGCCAAACTCGCCATGTGGAACAAGGATTACGACAAGGCGCTCGAAGCCATCGCCGTGCTGGAACAGATCTACGGCGACGACCTCTCGGTCTACCCGGTTTCGGATATTCCGTTCCGGATGAAGAACACGCCCGAATCGATCTTCGAAGTGCAGCACACCTATACCGCCGGCGGACTGATCTACACCTCGAACGTCGCCAGCATCTGCATGCCCTATCCGCGCAACAGCGACAACATCTACTCGAACGTGGTGATCGAGGAGCTGGGCGACGCCGCCACGACATGGTCGCCGCTGCGCCCCAACAGCTTCTTCTACGGCAACCTCATGCCCGAAGGCGGCGAAGACCTGCGGCGCGACATGCAGATAATCACCGAGTGGAACGGCGTGAAGTTCACTTCGGGCGACGCGATCGTCACCCGGCCGTTCATGGGTCCCAAATTCTGGTGCCCCGACCTTCAGGCCGCCTACGACTCGAACAACTACAAGGTCTTCCGCTATGCCGACGCCGTGCTGATGGCCGCCGAATGCTACTGCGCCCTGCTCGACAAGGACAAGGCCATGGAGTACCTCAACAAGGTCAAACGCCGCGCGGGCATCGCCGAATACACGCGTTTCCGCACCTATCCGCTGCTGCTCAACGAGATCCAGAACGAACGCGGCCGCGAGCTGCTGGGCGAATTCCAGCGCAAGTTCGACATGGTGCGCTGGGGCATCTGGTACGAACGCACGGCGGCGCTTTCGGACTATGCGAAGGTCAAGACCTCGATCCAGCCCTGCCACGAATACTACCCCATCCCCGACACGGAGGTGATCTATTCGGGCGGCGCTTTGGACAACAACGAATACAAGAAGTACGGATTCTAAATCAACCGACATGAAACCGAAAAACAAAATATATCCCCTGCTGCGCATGCTGGCCGTCGCACTGACCGCCGCACTGCTCGGTCCGGGCTGTCAGAAGGACTTCAAATGGAACGAGCCGCTGGCCGTCACCCAAAACGGACTCAACCTCACCTCCCCGGCCGGTTCGACGCGCGTCACGGTCTACTCCACGGGGCGCTGGAAAGCCGAAATGGCCGAAGGCGCATGGGGCGAAGTGAGCGAGGTGTCGGGCAACGGCATCGGCGACTTCCTCTTTACGTACGAAGCCAACAACGGCGTGTCGCGCCGCGCGCGCATCCTCGTCAGCGGCGAGGGCGAAGAGCAGGAGATCGTCCTCACGCAGGCCGGCGCGGTCACCGAACCGACGCTGGCGCTCGCCGAAACCGAATTCGAGTTCGTGCGTCTGCCGCGCGAACGCGTCCAGATCGGCGTTACGACCAACATGACGCAGGCGCTCGAATGTATCCTCATCACGGCAACCGACGTCACCGACGCGGAGAATCCCGCCGAAGCCGGCTGGCTGAAGGAGATCCGGCTCGAAAAAGACGCCGAGGAGAACATCGTGCTGGTCTTCGGAATCGACCGCAACGACAGCAGCAGCGACCGCAAGGCGGCGATCCGGCTCGAAATCCCCGATGCCGACGGCAAGATCCTCGCCCAAGCCGAAGCCTCCGTCGTCCAGACCACCGACAATGCGACGGTCGTTTTCAAGGACGAAGAGACGACCGTATCCGTTCCGGGCGACCAGCACAACCGCAGCGCACTGCTGACGGCCAACTTCGACGTCGATCCGGCGCACTTCTCCTTCGACATCGCGTACGACCCCGCAGGCACGCAGTGGATCACGGACGTGACCTTCAGCGAATCGGCCGTATCGTTCATCGTTGCCGAGAACACGGGCGACCAGCCCCGTTCGGCCAGTCTGAAGATCACCTACAAGGACACCGACGTGGAGTGCAGCTCGACGCTCCGGCTGACGCAGGAGGTCAAGCAGCTCTCGATCGCCGACCTGCGCGCCATGATCCCCGGAGCGGAAGGCGAAGTGGAGCTGACGGGCGAGAAGATGCTCTCGGCCGTAGTCATCAGCGACGCCGGCAACTACAACATGGAGACCAACCCCAACCTGACGGACACCTCGATCGACTTCTCGGTCAACGAGAAGACCGCCTACATCGAGAGCCTCGACGGTCAGTACGGCCTGCGCATCGTCACCAAACTTCCGGCCGACAACATCCTGAAACGCTACAGCTCGGTACAGCTCTCGATCAATGGGCTGAAGCTGGTCAAGGAGTCGAACCCCGAACGCTATACGCTCACGGGCTTCACCAAAGAACATGTCCTCAACCAGAACGCCGGAACGGCCGCCGACCTCCCGAAGAAGGAGAAGCACATTTCGGAGCTTACCGACGCCGACATCTACACCTATGTGACGCTCAAGGAGTGCGAATTCATGCTCAACGGCGGCGCCTACATCAACGTCCACGACGGCTACTGCTACAAGACCGACCTCAACACGCAGGGCGTGCTTGATCCGCGCTTCGACTGCGCCGTCCGCGGCGTGATCGACAGCCGCGGCGAGAAGATCAACATGGTGCTCAACACGCAGGTGCGCTGGCGCCGCAAGGGCGACGGCGTTCCGGCCGGCTCCGGCCCCATAAGCGGCATCATCGTCCACACCAAACTGCCGCGCTACGGCGTGAAGGGCGACGTGGGCACCTACCAGATCCGCCCGGTCGAGGAGGCCGACATCGCCTTCTCGCGCGAGGAAAGCACCCGCAACTACTCGACGCTCGTACGCTGGGCATGGCCCGGCATGACCACCAACGCCGGCATCAAGCAGCACGCGGACGGCAGCATCGTTCCCTATCTGGGCGAAGGCCGCATGTTCTCGTCGGTGAGCAACAAGCTCAACACGTCGGCATCGGTGGCAGGCGTCTCCTGCACGCTCGACTACAACACCTTGGACTACGCCAAAGGCATCAAATCCCCGGCCGTGCGCTACAACGGCATCTGGTGGAACTCGTCGCGCAACGAGGGCGAATGGGTGGCCTTCAACTTCTCGACCGAGGGCGTCAGCGGCTCGTGCATGAAGATGATCCTCTCGGCCGCACTGGGCAACCTGAGCGCCGCCACGATCGTCGCTCCGCTCTACTGGGACGTCTCCTACTCGCTCGACGGAAGCACCTTCACCCGGTTCGACACCGTGCCCATCCGCACGCTCGTCTACTGGGCCGGCCCGCAGTGGTACGTTCCGGGGCTTTACGAAGTTGACTTCGACCTGCCGTCGGCCTGCTTCGGCCAGAAGGACGTCACCATCCGGCTGCAGGCCGCCAGCAAGGTGTGCGGCAGCACCACGGGCGAGGACAACGGCACGACGACGAAGACCTACGTCTATTTCCGCTTCGGCGACGTTTCGGTCAAATATTTCTAACCACGTAAAAAACGCAATCATGAAATACGCAAAGAGATACATGGCAAAGATCGGCTCGGCGGGCATCCTGCTCGCGGCGCTGGCCGCGACGGCCTGCATGGACCACGGCGACGATATTCCGCTGATCGAGCTGGGTGCGGTCGAGAATTCGTTCACCGTCAACGCCACGGCGGGCCACGTCGACATACAGGTCTACTCCAACCAGCCGGCCGTGCTGTCGTTCCTCGACGACGGGGCCTCGTGGGCCGACCTGAGCGACACGCGCCTGCCGCTCGACGGAAAATTCTACATCGACTACGCCGACAACACGGGCTTTCCGCGCATGACGCGCGTACTGATACAGAGCGCCGACGCAGTACGGTCCGACACGGTCGTACTGCGCCAGCGGGGCGCCCGTGTCCCCGCAATGGCGTTCGAGGGCGGTACCTCGACCAACGTACCGGGCAGTTCGGGCGGCAAGGCGTCCGTACGGTTCGGCACCAACATCGCCCCCGACGAGCTGACCTTCACCACGCAGTACGACGCCGGGGAGGAACCCGCCGAAGAGTGGCTTTCGGAAATCGCGCTCCAACCCGCCGGGGAGGAGGAATACACCTTCACTTTCGACTACGCCGGCAACGACACGGACGAACTCCGCACGGCGACGGTCACCGTCTCCTACGTCAACGGCTGGGAGGAGACCGAACAGCTGACGCTCAACGTCATCCAGCGCACGAAGAACGACATGCTGGGACACGACATTTCGTTCGCCGAACTGCGCGAGAAAGCGCTCACGGTCTCGAAAGTCGATGAGTACTGGCTGCTGGAAGGCTACGTCGTCAGCGACCGGGATTCGAAGAACGCCAGCAACAACCCGATGCCGACCGACATGAGCGTCGATTACAGCGGATGCGAGAAGACCGTCTACCTCGAATCGCCCGACGGCCGTTACGGTTTCTGCGTCGAAACGGCCACTCCGGAGGACAACGCCTTCACCCGTTACGACAAGGTGAAAATCCTGCTCAAAGACGCCGAGCTGGTCTTCGAACCCGATCCGGACCGCTACATGATCAAAGGCATCCGCTCGTCGATGATCGTCGAGCGCGTGACGGGCAACGACGCCTCGATGCTTCCGGTCAAGCAGAAATACATCTCGGAGCTGACCGACGAAGACATCTACACCTTCGTGACGCTCCGCGACTGCGAATTCGCCGTCCGCAAGGGCTCGCTCACCCCCGTGCACGAGGGCTATACGCTGGCCGACGCGCAGGGACGTCTCAACATGTACCCGCGGCTGATACGCGACAACAAGGGCAGCCTGATTCACCTGCTGACCAACACCACTTGCCCCTACCGCCGCAACGGCACCCGCCTGCCCTACGGTTCGGGCGAACTGGCGGGCGTGATCGTCCACGAGCGTTTCCCGCAGTACGAGTACGTCGATACGGCGGACGATCTGGCCAACGGCATCATCGGCTCCTACCAGATCCGCCACATGTCCTTCGCCGACATCCGCTTCGCCGAAGACCGCTCGCAGAGCTTCTCGGAGACGCTGACCGAATACAGTTACGTCAAGGGCAAGGCCGCGGCCGCCGACGGCTACGCCTACTGGTATCCGACGTGGGGCACCAACGGACGCTTCACGCAGACCGCCTCCAAGTCAGCATACCCCAACGGCGTCTACAATGCGGCCTGCTGGCACTACTTGGGCTGGTGCGGCACGGCGCGCGGCACGGCTCCGTTCCGCAGCCACATCGGCAACGACGGCTATTCGGGTTTCGGCGTCATCCTCGAAGACGGCACCAATTACGCCGTGAAAAGCACGGCAGTCAATACCGACGGCAAAGGCACCGACCAAGCCAACTGGCTGGCGTGGGTGACGACCTACTGGTGGAACGCTTCGACCGACCGGCCCTATGCGTGGGTCGTGGAGTTCTCGACCGCCGGGATTTCGTCCGACCGGGTATCGCTGATCATGAGCGTGCAGAGCGGCCGCGCGACACTCAACGCAGGTCCCTACTTCTGGAAAGTGCAGTGGTCCGCAACGGGCGATTACGAGAGCGACGAGGGGTGGTTCGACGTCGAAGCGGCGCAGACCGCGCCCGACGGCAGCGCCTACACCTTCACGCAGCCCGACTTCCCGGTATTCGCCACGCAGCGCAGCTGGCAGCTCCCGGCCTATAAACAGGTCGAAATCCCGCTGCCCGCCGAGATCATGGGCCGCGAAAAGGTCTGGCTCCGCATCCAGCCCGCCAGCCGGCTCTCGTCGGGACTCGGTTTCCTCGACGGCACGATCCCGATGGGCTACAACGCCGCCGGAGCGATGGACTACTTGGCCGTACGCTACAACAGATAACCCGAACTCCAAGATCTAAAAACCAAAACAATGAAACGATTCCTATTTTCGATAGCTCTGTTATTCACCGCTTTGGCCGGATGCTCCAACCACGAAGGCGAATCCACAGCCCCCAAAAGCGAACTCAACGTCATGAGCTACAACATCCGCTACGCCAATGCGAGCGACAAGGGCGACGCGGCGTGGGACGCCCGCAAGGAGGCTTCCGTCGCGATGATCCGCGACGTCAAGCCCGACGTGATCGGCATGCAGGAGCCTCGCTTCTCGCAGGCGCAGTATCTGATCGGCGAATTGACCGAGTACGAGCACTACTATCTGGCCCCCGATGACAAGGACTCGCAGCACCGCAATGCGGTCTGGTGGCGCAAAGACCGCTTCGAGATGCTCGCCCAAGGGTATTTCTTCCTCAACGAAAAGGACATCACCCAGCCGATCAAGGGCTGGGGGCACAACCAGTTCCGCACGGCGTTGTGGGTCAAACTGCGCGAGCGCAGCACCGGCAAGGAGTTTTTCTTCTTCAACACCCACCTCGCGCACCGCGCGTCGCCCGTCGAGGGCGGCGATATCGATCAGGTGGCGCGCACCGAGTCGGTGAAACTCATCGTCGAACAGATGAAGCAGATCGCGGGACGCTACGCTCCGATCTTCGTCACCGGCGACATGAACGCCTCCTACGCCGCGGGCGACGGCCGCCGCACCTGCCTCGACGGCTTCTTCGAATTCATGTGGTCGGCGCGCGAAACGGCGCCCGACGGCGAAGCCGACGACGTTTACAGCTACAACAACTTCGGCGAAGGCACTCCGCGCTTTACGTGGAACATCGACCACATCTTCTACCGCAAGGTGACGCCCGTCCGGTTCCGCACCATCAACAACGACGGCTACGGCGTTCCCTACATCTCGGACCACTTCCCGATTCTCTTCACGTCGGAATTCTGATGAACACTGCATGCGGGGCGGCTCCGGCCGTCCCGCACGCATAAAATCCCGCAACATGAAAAAACTGCTGTTTACGCTTCTGTTCTGCGCCGCGGCTGCCGCCGCAGCGGGCAGCGAACCCGCGGAGCTGAAACTGCTCTCCTACAACATCCGCTACATCGGCGCGCCGGGCGACGAAGGCGACTTCGCGTGGGACGCCCGCAAGGAGGCTTCGATCCGCATGATCCGCGACGTGCGGCCGGATGTCATCGGCTTTCAGGAACCCCGCCGCCAACAGGTCGCCTACCTCGTCGAACAGCTGCCCGAATACGGCCACATCGAAATGGGACGCGACTTCGGCGCCAAGGACGATCCCGGCGAGCATCTGATGATCATGTATCTCAGGGAGCGATACGAACTCCTCGACCACGGCCACTACTGGCTGAGCGAAACGCCGGACGAAGTGTCGCAGGGCTGGGACGGCCGCTGCCGCCGCGTGACGGTGTGGGCGCGCCTGCGCGACCGCGCCACGGGGCGCGAATTCTGCCTTTTCGATACGCACCTCGACCACATCGGCAAAACGGCCCGGCTCGAAGGCGCCCGGCTCAACGTCGAACGGATGCGAAGCATCGCCGGCAAACGCACGCCGCAGTTCATCGTCGGCGACATGAACGCCACGGCGGGCACGCCGGGCGGCGTATGTCTCGAACCCTATTTCAAATGGCTGAAATCGGCCTGCGAAGAGGCTCCCCTGACCGATCCCCGGCCGACCTATCACGGCTTCGGCAAGGCCAAACCGCTCCACATCGACCACATCTTCTACCGCTGCGCCGAACCGCTGCGCTACCAGCTGCTCGACAGCACGGGATACGGCGTGCAGTACCTCTCGGACCACTACCCGATCGTCTGCACGTTCCGCTTCTGACCGGGCGGCAGTGTATACACGACAAAAACCGCAGAAACCGTTTTGTCCGGTTTCTGCGGTTTTTCATTCCGGACAACGCCCGAAGAAAATTGGGCCGCTCCGTCCAATATCGCCGCGCGGCAAACACGCACGCGCTCCGGATAATCCGCCGCCCGCCGTTCCAGCCAACCCGCCGACCGACTAACCAACCAGCTAACCGACCGACCGGCCAACCGGCCAACCGGCCGCAATTCCGATCAAGGGCGGTCGAAGGCGGCCGAAACCGGTCGGCACGACGCCGTTCGCGCCCCGCCGCTTAAAATTCGACGGTGATTCCCAGCGTCGGGATCAGCGTCCCGCTCTCCTGCCTGATGTATTTCATGCGGTAACGCTGTTCGGCGGCGGGCGCTTCGGGATTCTCCACCACGCCCGTGGACATCAGCACGTCGGGCTGGCGCAGCTTGCTGCCCGTTACGTTCTGCAGGTCGATATAAAGCCCCAGCATGCAGTGCCGGAAATAGAAGGTCTTGTCGATGCGCAGGTCCAGCTGGGCGAAGGCGTCCAGCCGCCCGTCGTTATAGCGCGCATAGTCGTAATAAGGCCGCCCCTGCGCGTCCCATGCCTCGACCAGCGACGATTTTCCGACATCGTAAGGCGTATAGGGCGTTCCGCCCACGGCGCTCAGGCGCGCCCCGACGCTCCAGCTGCGCGGCAGGTCGTAGGTGCCGCTGAGGTTCACGACGAAACGGCTGTCCCACGCCGAAACGATATAGGGAGCCGCTGAATCGCGGCGGTATTCGCTGCGGAACAGCGTGACCGAACCCACGAGATTGACCTTGCCGGGAATCTGCCAGCGGGCCATCGCCTCGACGCCGTAGGAGCGTCCCTCGGCCGACGAGCGCAGCTCTTCGTTGCCCACCACGCCGTAATCGTTGCCCTTGCAGGAGAGCGGAATCCCGTCCGCGACCGAAAGCGGAATATCCCCGTACAATTTGTAAAAGCCCTCGACCGACACGATCAGCCGGTCGCGCAGCCGCCATCCGGCGCCTGCGCTGAAAGCCCCGACGCGCATATAGTGCAGGGATTTGTTCACCCACGCATCCGCCTCCTTGAATCCGAGCGCCGTATAGGGCGGCAGCTGGTAATAAAGCCCCGCGCTTCCGCTCAGCGACCAGCCCCTGCCGAGCCGATAGCCGACCGAAGCCCGCGGCGAAAGCTGGTGCCAGAGCCGGGCCATGCGCGGCGAGTAGTCGTTCCCGTCGGCGCGCAGGCCGAGCGAAGCCGTGAAACGCTTGTCCTCCGAAGCGTAATCCGCCCCGGCGAAAAGCCCCCAGCCGACGATTCCCAGCCGGGTCCGGTAATCGGACAGCAGCGTCTCGTCGGTGAAAAGCCGCTGGAACGTGCGGTTCGTATAACTCGAATAACTCAGCTCCGCGCCTTCGCGCACCGTCCAGCGGCCCAGATAGCTGCGGTTTTCAGCCCGCAGCGTGGTTTTCTGCTCCACGGAACGCAGCCGCAGGGTGAGGTTCTCCTCCGAAGAGTCGTCGTTGTCGCGGTATTTGAGGTTGCGGTTGTTCAGGTAAGTGTGGCTCAGCGTGACGGTCTGCACGTGACGGCCCGCATAGTGCCGCCACGACGCGCCGACGGTAAAGGTCTCCTGCCGAATCCGGGGCAGGTAGCTCAGCAGGTATTCGGCGTCCTCGCCCTCCTCGTCGAGGTTGAGTTTCATGTTGTCGAAGCCCGCCAGCCCCAGCACCGTCAGTTCGTCGCGCTCCGAAAAGCGCGTCTTGACCTTGAACTGTCCGTCGATATAGTTGGGCAGGAACGGCAGGCCGATCATCTTGAAGAGCAATTGCAGGTAGGACTGCCGCAGCGAAAAGAGGTAGGAGGTTTTCCCGCCGATATGTCCGCTGCCGCTCAGCCCGACCTCCGACGCACCCAGCGTCGCCTTGAAGGTCTGCTTTTCGGGATTCCCGTCCCGCAGCCGGAAATCCAGCACCGAACTCAGCGCCCCGGAACGGTCGGCCGGGAAAGCGCCGGTGTAGAAGCTGATTTCGCGGATCAGGTCGGCATTGACGATGCTCACCGGACCGCCCGTGGCTCCCTGCGTGGCGAAATGGTTGATATTAGGGATCTCGATGCCGTCCATGTAGAATTTGTTCTCCGAGGGACCTCCGCCGCGCACGATCAGGTCGTTGCGATAGCCCACGGGCGAGAACGACACGCCGGGATAGGAGCGCACGATGCGCGATACGTCGCGGTTGGCGCCGGGACTCTTTTCGATCTCCCGCAGGCCGATCACCTGCAATCCGACGGGACTTTCGGCCGTGGCCCGGAACGGCGAAGGCACAACGGTCACGGCTTCGAGCTGCGTGGCGTCCTCCTCCAGCTCGATCTCGATAAAGGGCGTGGCCGCCGACACGATGTATTCCGGCGTAACGACGCTTTTGTAGCCCACCGACGAAGCCGACAGGCGGTGAATGCCGGGCCGTACGCGCCGGAGCGTAAAGTGTCCGGCGGAGTCGGTCGAGACGCCCTGCTGCTCCTGCCCGACCGGCACGACCGCCGCATAGGCCACGGGGCGCCGCGTCAGACGGTCGATGACGCGGCCGTTTACGGGATAGCCGCTCTCCGGCGTTCCGGCCGCCGCCCGCGTGCAGGCAAGCAGGGCAGCGAAGGCACATATGATTCGTAATCCGAGAGACATCATATGGCAAAAGTACAAAAAAAGTACAAAACCGTTCCGGTTTTCCAGCGGCTTCGCCCGGCAAATTCCCCGGCCGGTCCGCGAAGACTCCGCGGACCGGTTCCGCACGGCGCTCGCTCCAATAAAAAAGCCGTTTTTACCAACCGGAGGTTTCGAACATTATTAATTCGATAAGCGAACAAACCGCAGCCAAGAAAAAAATCGGCGGTTTTCTTGGCCGCTCCGCAAAACGTATTATTATATTTATATATAATAATAAAACCGCCTGCAACTTTTTCCGCCGGAAAAACACCTTGAAAAATTTCACAAAAAGCTTGTATTTCAGCATATTATCTTTTACCTTTGCAAAACCATTACGACAGTGCCCGTCACTGCCGCGCCGTGCAGCCCCGTTCTTTTCGGAGGGTGTACCGGTTTTTCGACGCAACACCAGACAGACCACATTCCGAACCGGACAAACCGGTGAAATTGCAGCGCACGACACACGCTGTCCTCCGGTCGGTTCCATATATTTTCGGAGGTCTGTGGCCGAAAATGTCTCACCAGTCGATTTATATAAAAATAAAAAGTTATGAGAAAGCAACATTACACAGCCGAAATTCCAGTTTCCAATCCCTACAACATCGCCGCGTTCGAGGATCTGGTATCCAATATCCAAGCGGGATACAACGAAGAAAAACGACTGAAGAACGCGGCTTTCGAATTCATGATCGACCGGGGGATTTATCTGGAATTTCACGAATGGCTGCACGCTCCCGAACACAAGGAGCACGGCAGCGACGTCATGGGGCGCCTGCGCATGTACATGACGGGCAACAGGCTGACGAAAATTTTCAGCCGGTAACGACCGTAAGACCGGATTCCGATACGACGCAACCGAGGCTCCGGCTCACACAGGACGAAAAAACCACTCCCAGACAGGGAGTGGTTTTTTCAAATCGGAAGGACGACCGCTTCCGGTCACTGCAGATAGACCCCGATGTTTCCGCTGATCTGCTGCAGCGATATTTCGCAGAGCTTGGTATTGTACTGCGCCGTGAGGATGCGCTCCTCGGCGTCGAGCAGGCTCTTCTGCGCCTCGCGCATCTCGATGCCGGGCAGATCGCCCAGCAGGTAACGCTCCATGGCGATTTCGTAGTTCTCGCGGGCGGCGATCAGGTTCTCGGTTTCGAGCTGGATCACTTCGAGGTTGTTGCGGTAGGCCTGCCAGAAATTAGACAGATTCGCCATGAGCGACTGCTCCAGCTGCTGACGGGTCAATTCGGTGTTTTCGATCGTGATCCGGGCGTTGCGCTGCTCGCGGCGGCGGTTGCCGTCGAAGATCGTGAATCCCAGCTTCACCCCGGCGTTCAGCCCCAGCGTACCGCGCGACTGAGTGGCGCCGTTGCCGAACCGGTTGTAGGTATATCCGTACCCGGCGGTCAGGTTCAGATAAGGGTAGAAGCGCGAACGGATGCTTTTCAGGTCCAGTTCGGCCAGCGTGTTGTCGTGCCCGGCCAGCAGCAGCGAAGCGTTCGCAGCGCGCGTTTCAGCCTCCAGACGATCCCATTCGAGTGTGCTGTTCACCTCGATCAGCGAATCGCAGATCGAAAGCCTGCCGTTGAGATCGTCGTTGGCCAGCAGTTCGTTGATGCGGATGCGCGATGCGGTCACCAGCTCGTGCTGGGACATGTATTTCGAACTGTCGGCATTGAAATCCACACGCGCCTGCAACAGGTCGAGACGCGAGAAGCTGCCGATCTTGAACCGCTCTTCGGTAATTCGCAGCCGCTCGCGCGAGAGCTGCACCGCATAACGGAAATTGCTCAGACGCAGGGTCTGCTGCACATAATTGTAATACTCGGCCGTAAGCGTGGCGACAAAATCCTCGATCGTGATGCGGGTTCTGAGCGCCCCCATCTGCTGCAACTCCTGCAGCCGCTTGTAGTTGGTGCGGATGCGGAATCCGTCGAAAAGCGTCCAGTTCACCGCAACGCCGGCGTCGAAGGTCTGATCGTAAATGCCGTTTTCGGTCACGGCGTCCCCCTCGCGCGGGGTCGTGCGCTCGTTGTCCAGCGCCCCGCTGTAGCCGGCCGTCAGATCGACGCTCGGCAGCATCCCGGCGTTGGCCGCCGTCGCGTCGTTGTCGCTAATGCGCTGCTCGTTGCGTATGATGCGGACGTCGTAATTCTGCTCCAGTCCGAGCTCCAGACACCGCTGCAGGGTCATCGGCTCGCCGCACTCCTGCGCCGCGGCCGCTCCGACAGCCCCCGCGGCCAGAACCGTTAAAATCAGTCGTTTCATTTCGCGTTCTTTTTCGTTTTTCGGATCCGGTCGGTCGATACGTAACTGTAAATCGCCGGCACGATATAAAGGGTCAGCAGCGTCGAAACCACCATGCCGCCCACCACGGCGACACCCATGGCGATACGTCCCTGCGCCCCCTCGCCCGAAGCCATCGTCAGCGGCAGCAGGCCCAGAATGGTCGAAGCGCTGGTCATCAGAATCGGGCGCAGGCGCTGCAGCGAAGCCTGCTCGATGGCCTCCCGCTTGTTCAGCCCCGCATCCTGCTTCTGGTTGGCGAATTCGACGATCAGGATACCGTTCTTGGCGACCAGACCGATCAGCATGATGATGCCGATCTGGCTGAATATGTTCATCGTCTGCCCGTTGGCCGCCATGAACACCAGCGCGCCGGCAATGGCCAGCGGCACGGTCAGCATGATGACCAGCGGGTCCTTGAAACTCTCGAACTGCGCCGCCAGAATCAGATATATCAGCACGATAGCCAGCAGGAAGGCGAATATCAGGCTCGAAGAACTCTCGCGGAACTCCTTCGAATCGCCGGCCAGCGCCGTACGGAAGTCGTCGCCGAGCGTCTGCTCGGCGATACGGTCCATTTCGTCAAGCCCCTGCCCGATGGTCTTCCCCTTCGCCAGTCCGGCCGAAACCGTAGCCGACAGAAAACGGTTGTAGTGATAGAGCTGGGGCGGCGCGACGTTCTCTTCGAGCGTGATGAGGTTGTCGAGCTGGATCATCTCGCCCTTGTCGCTGCGCACATAGATCGACTTCAGGTCGGCGGGCTTGTTGCGCTGCTGGCGGTTGATCTCGGCCAGTATCTCGTACTGCTTGCCGTTCATGTAGAAGTAGCCCAGACGCTGGCCGCTGAGTCCGTACTGGAGCGTCTGCGCGATATTGCGCGTACTGACGCCCAGCAGGTTGGCCTTGTCGCGGTTGATCGCGATGCGGGCTTCGGGCTTGCTGAATTTCAGGTCCACGTCGGCCATCTGGAATACGGGGCTTTCGTAGACTTTCCGCATGAATTCCGGCAGCACCTCCTGCAGCCGTTCGATATTGGTCGCCTGCAGCACGTACTGCACCGGCATGCTGCCGCGCCGTCCGCCGAAGGTGCTCTGCTGCTGCACGAACGCGCGCGCCTTGGTCCTCGTGCGCACGGCGGCCGACACCTCCTCGGCGATCTCCATCTGCGTACGTTCGCGGGTCGCGATGTCCTTCAGAGCGATCTGCACGTTGCCGCGACCGCTGGAGACGCGCGCCGTCACGGCACGGGCTTCGGGCACGAGCGAATCGACGAGCCGGTTGATGCCCTCGGTATAGTCGCGCAGGTATTCGTAGGTCGCGCCCTCCGACCCGCGGGTGTTGATCGTAATCTGCGAACGGTCCTCCAGCGGCGCCATCTCGGCCGGAATGCTCCCCCACAACCACCCGATCAGGCCGATCATCAGCGCCACGAGCGGCAGGGCTATCCAGCGCCGCCGCAGGAACCCGGCCAGCGTGCGGCTGTAGAAATTATTGAGCCAGACGAAAAACGGCTCGGTCTTATTGTAGAACCAGCTCTGCTTCTCCTGCCGCACGAGCAGTTTGGTCGCCAGCATCGGAGTGATGGTCAGCGCCGCGAAGGTCGAGATGACCACGGCACCCGAAATCACCAGACTGAACTCGCGGAACAGACGCCCGGTCATGCCCTCCATGAAGACGATCGGGAAGAAGACCGCGATCAGCGTGATGGAGGTCGAAATGACCGCGAAGAAGATCTCCTTCGCCCCCTCGATACCCGCTTCCTTGGGCGACATGCCGCGCTCGATGCGGATGTAGATGTTCTCGGTCATCACGATGGCGTCGTCCACCACCAGTCCCACCGAGAGCACCACGGCCAGCATCGACAGCACGTTGATCGAGAATCCGGCCACATACATCAGGAAGAAGGTGCCGATCAGCGACACCGGAATCACGATACACGGGATCAGCGTCACGCGCCAGTTGCGCAGGAACAGGAAAATAATGATGATCACCAGCAGGAACGCCTCGTAGACGGTCTGTTTCACCTCGTCGATCGAAGCGCGTATGAAGCGCGTATTGTCGAATCCGTAATCGGTCACCACATCTTCCGGCAGGTCCTTTTTCATCGACTCCATGCGTCTGTAGACCTCGTCCGCGATCTCGATGTGGTTGGCTCCCGGCTGCGGCACCACCACGATGCCGACCATCGGAATGCCGTTCATCTTCATATAGCTGCGCGTATCCTGCGGTCCCAGCTCCGCGCGGCCCACGTCGCTCAGACGGATAATGCGGTCGGCGTCCTCGCGCACCACCAGATCGTTGAACTCCTGCGAGGTGTGCATCAGTCCCAGCGTGCGGATGGTCAGCTCGGTGGTGTTGCCCTCGATGCTTCCCGACGGCAGCTCGACGTTCTCCCGGTCGAGCGCGCTCTTGACGTCCGCCGGCGTGATGCCGTATCCGGCCATCTTGGCCGGGTCGAGCCACAGTCGCATCGAATAACGCTTCTCGCCCCATATCTGCACGCCGCTCACGTCGCTGATCGTCTGCAGCTGCTCCTTGACCGTCAGGTCGGCGATCTCGCTCAGCTCCAGCAGCGAACGCTTGTCGCTCTGAATGGTCACCATCAGGATCGGCGTAGCGTCGGCGTCGGCCTTGGTCACCGTCGGCGGGTCGCAGTCGCGGGGCAGGTAACGCTGCGCGCGCGACACCTTGTCGCGCACGTCGTTGGCGGCCGTTTCAAGGTCTACCGAAAGTTCGAATTCGACCGTGATGCGGCTCTGGCCCTGACTGCTGACGCTCGACATCGACCGGATGCCGGGAATGCCGTTGATATTCTGTTCGAGGGGTTCGGTGATCTGATTCTCGATCACATCGGCGTTGGCGCCCGGATAGGAGCACGTCACCGAGATGATCGGATTGTCCACGCTCGGAAACTCCCGCACGCCCAGATAGCTGTATCCGATAAAGCCGAATAACAGAATGATGATCGTCAGTACCGTGGACAATACGGGACGCCGGATGCTGAGTTCGGAAATATTCATACGGCGGCGGGATTATTCGACGACGTCGAGTTTGACGGGCAGATCGGTCCGCAGCTGCAGCGTGCCGGAGGTAATCAGCGTGTCGCCCACGTTCAGCCCCTCGATAATCTGAATGCTGGACTCGGTCCGCAGGCCGGTCTTCACCTCGACGGCCTGCGCCTTTCCGCCTTTGTAGAGATATACCTTGTCCACGCCCATCTCCGGCACGATGGCTTCGGTCGGCACGGCTATGGCGTCGGGAATGTCGTGCAGGCGGATTTTCACGGTCACGAAACGTCCCGGCAGCAGCGTTCCCCGCGTATTGGGATAGAGCGCCCGCACGGCCAGCGTGCGCGTGGCGATATCCACCTTCGATTCCTGCGCGTAGACCTCCGCCCGGAAGGTCTCGTTCCGGCCTTCGACCGTAAACGAAAGCGGCGTTCCCGGCCTGATCTGGCTGGCATAACGCTCCGGCACGAAGAGGTCGATCTTGAGCGGCGAAATCTTCGTCAGCTTGGCCACCACCACGCTGGGCGAGGCGTAGGCGCCCTCGCTGACGTTTCGCAGACCGATAATTCCGTCGAACGGCGCACGCAGCTCCGTCAGCGCGATATTGGCCTTGACGATGTCGATATCGGCGTTGAGCATCGCCAGCTCCGTACTGGCCTGCTCGTAGGCCTCCTGACTGACGGCGTCCTTTTCGAGCAGCGCGCTCTGGCGGTAAACCCGGTCCTCGGCCAGCTTGAGCTGCGCTTCGTAGCGCGACAGCTGCGCCAGCAGCGGTTTGTCGTTGACCTTGGCCAGCAGCTCGCCCTTGCGGACGATCGACCCTTCCTTGAAATTGATCTCGACGATCTTGCCCGAAGTCTCGAACGAGAGGTCCACCTCTTCGTCCGGCAGCAGGTTGCCGACCATCGTAATGCCGTCGGCGAGGGACTGCGGACGCACGACGAGTCCGTTCACGTTCAGAACGCTCTTCTTCCGGGGCGCGCTCACCGCGGCCGGATCGGCGTCCGAAGCGGAGGAGCCGGGGCCGAAGTGTCTGTAAACGCCCAGCACGGCACAAAATACGACGAGGATAACGGCCGTAACGATCCATTTCTTTCTTTTATTCATTGCAGCGAGTAAGGTTTGATTTCGGAGTCAGGGCAAAGATACGAAAAAAGCGCATGCAACTGCTATTCCCGACCGGCCCGATTGCGCTCCCTGCGGATAAAATCCGCAGCTTCCGGCCATCCGGCAGACATCGCAGAGGGCCAAACGGCAAAAATCGGGGGTGAAACGCCGCCGGCATTCCGCAAAACCGGGCATGCGCGCAGCCGGAAGCCGTACCATTCCGGTGCGAAAAATCACGACGCTCCGGACGCCCGAAACAGGGAATACGCCCCCCACCGCCGCCCTGCGGCAGCCGAAAGGCACAGAATTTGAACGACGAACCGCAAACAGAACACCGTGCCGCAAAGTTTTGCAAGAATCGAATCATTTCATTAGAAACCAAGACTTTCCGGACACGGACGTCGGTCCCGGAAAACATCCGATATTAAAAATTTAACGTATCGCAATCCCGTTTCCTGAAAAATTTATGTACTTTAGCCCCTGTTTGCAATTTACACACCCGGATAACACCCGGATTTTCGACCACACGACGAAAGAATGGACAAGCAACCGGACGAATTGATCTTGCAGAGCCTCCGGCAGGGCAGTTACGATGCATTCGATGCGTTGTACATGCGTTACGCCCCGCATGTGGAGGCGTTTGCCTTCTGCATGCTGAAAAACCGGAGCGAAGCCGAGGATCTGGCGCACGATATCTTTCTGAAAATCTGGGAAACCCGCGAGTCGATCGGCCGCATCAAATCGTTCCGCAGCTATCTGTTCCGGATGACCAAGAACGCCGTTTTCGACATCTTCGAACACAAGAGCGTGCAAACCCGTTACGAACAGCGGCTCCTGCACGTCGAGGACCTTCTGACGGACGACATTTCGACGAAGGTCGCCACCGAGGACCTGCTGATGATTATCGACATGGCCGTGGAGCAGATGCCTGAGCAGCGGCAGCGGGTCTTCCGCCTGAGCCGCTACGAAGGGCTTTCCCATCAGCAAATCGCACAAAAACTGGGCGTAACCCCCAAAACCGTCGAGTATCACATCCGCACGGCGCTCGCCGAACTGAAAAAAATCATCGGCGTCATCGCCTTCTTCTTCTGATTCTTCCGCCTCACGCCTCCCGGCAGACAAAGACGACACGAAAATTGTTGTCTTTTTTTATTTGCAAAAAAATTCAGATCCCGACTAGGGACGCCCCTCTTTTTCCCGTCATACTATTACAAACGCACAGAAAGAACGGACATGATAAAAAAGATAATACACACGTTCCTGCACAATCCGATGCCGGAACAGGTACAGCAGCAGTTTCGGACATGGTGCCTGAACAAGGAGCGCGCGGGCGAAAAGACCGACGCCTTATGGAAGGAATGGGAGCGGCTCGACCCGGCGTCCGTCCTTCCGGCGGACGAAAAGGCCTACCGCCGCAAGCTCGACCGGCTGCACCGCGAAATGACGCCTCCGGCCGCCCCGAAACGGGGGCTGTTCAGCATCACCCGCCGCACGGCCGCCGCTGCGGCCGCAATCGTCCTGCTGGCGATGTCCGTCGAATTCTTCGTCGTGAAACGTCTCTCGGCCGACACCACGACATGGCTGGTGACCGCCGAAAACAGCAAAGGCCGCTTCACGCTGCCCGACGGCTCGGTGGTATGGCTCAACGCCGACTCCCGGCTGGCCTACTCCGACCGCTTCACGGCTTCGGGCAGCCGCGCGGTCCGGCTCGAAGGCGAAGCCTTCTTCGACGTGAAACGCGACACGCTGCGCCCCTTCGAGGTGGAGATGGGCAAACTCCGGGTCAAGGTTCTCGGCACGCGCTTCACGGCCAGCCATATGCCGGCGTTCAACACGGAGGAGGTGACGCTCCTTTCGGGCAAAGTCGAGGTGTCGGGCTACCGCGCCGACCAGTCGGTCGTCCTCACCCCGGACCAGAGCTGCTCCTACGACGCCGGTTCGGGCGCGGTCGCCGTGCGCAACGTCGCGGCCAGCAACTATTGCAGCTGGACGGGCAACTCGATCATCTTCGACAACATGACGCTGGCCGACATCGCCGTCAATCTGGAGCACTGGTACAACATCCGCTTCCGGATCGACGAACGCATCGACACCTCCATACGCATTTCGTTCACCCTGCGGCCCGAAACCCTCGAAGAGACGCTCAAGATCATCGAAACGCTGACACACCTTCGCTGCCGCCAGATAGACAAACACTACGTAATAATACACAAATAACCAAGAAAACCGACCATGGAACGCAACACATGAACGCCGGGAGACCTCCCCGGATCTTCTTTCAAAGAAACTCAAGAAACTATCAATCAAAACTTAAAACTCAGTCATGAAAAAAGATGAACGCCTGAATTTTTCCGACCGGACACCCTCCGTGCGGAGACTTGTCGTGTCGCTTGTCCTGATGCTGCTGGCCGCCCTGCCGGCAGCGGCGCAGAACAAGAAAATCACCGTCGATCTGGACAACGTCCCGGTCCGGGAATTTATCAAAACCGTGGAATCGCAGAGCGGTTATACATTCGCGTATAACAACTCCGAAATCGACCTCACGCGCCGCGTGAGCGTCAAGGCGGCCGACGAAAACGTCGTAGACGTCGTCATCCGCGCGCTCAGCGCCCAGAACCTGACCGCCCGCATGGAGGGCAGCCGCATCGTCGTCAGCCGCAAACCGGCCGCCGCACGCGTACAGACGGCGCAACCCGTAAGGGGGGGGGTAGTGACCGGAACGGTCAAAACGATTTCGGGCGAACCCGTCATCGGCGCCAGCGTAATCGTCTTGGAGACCAACCGGGGCAACGTCACCGGTCTTGAGGGCGACTTCTCGGTCGAGGCCACGCCGGGCCAGACGCTCTCCGTCTCCTTCCTCGGCTACAACACGCAGCAGATAAAGGTCGGCAGCCAGACGTCGTTCGACATCACGCTGACCGAGGACAGCAAGCAGATCTCCGAAGTGCTGGTCGTCGGCTACACTCCGATGCGCAAGAGCGACTTTACGGGTTCGATCGCCAGCGTCAAGGCCAGCGAACTCTCCGCCACGACGCCCACCGTGGGACAGTCGTTAGTCGGCAAGGTCGCCGGCGTCGAGGTCCACCAGACCAGCGGCGCGCCGGGCGACGGCGTAACGATCCGCGTACGCGGCGTCAACTCGCTCTCGGCGAGCAGCGCGCCCCTTTACGTCATCGACGGCTATCCCGCTTCGGAGGACGTATTCATCAACCCCAACGACATCGAAAGCATCGACATCCTGAAGGACGCCGCTTCGGCCGCCATCTACGGTTCGCGCGGCGCGTCGGGCGTCGTGCTCATCACCACCAAGCGCGGCAAGGACGGCGAAGCCGCCAAAGTCAGCTACGACTTCTCGTACGGCATCCAGCAGCTCGACCACAAGGTGGACCTGCTGAACTCGACGCAGTTCCGCGACCTGCTGATCGACGCCCGCAACAACTCCTACCGCCTGCGCGCCACGGCCGCCGGCGTGTCGTGGAGTCCCTACGACGACAACACGATCCGCGCCGCCAAAGGCTTCTCGCTGGCCGAAGTGGGCATCCACCCGATGTTCTACGACTTCACGACCCGCACCCCCGTAACGCCGCAGTACGACACCGACTGGCAGGACGAACTCTTCTCCAACGCCGGCATCATGCGCCACAACGTGTCGGTCATCGGCGGCACGAAGGCCATCAAGTACATGGCCAGCGTCGGTTACATGGATCAGGACGGTATCATCGCACCGTCGAACCACAACCGCATCAACGCCCGCATCAACCTCGACGCCCAGATCACCAAGCGCCTGACGGCGAGCATCAGCTACTCGATGTACGACGCCAAGAACACCGTCGTACAGGCCGAGGGCCGCATGATCAACGACGGCGTGATCCAGAGCGCGCTGATGTACCTGCCCAACCTGCCGGCCTACGAGGAAAACGGCGATTACGCCCGCAGCGCCATGATCCGCATGAAGACGGACTGGGGCATGAACTTCCCCGAAAACCCGCTGGCGATCGCCAACGAGCTGGACATCAACGAGAAGATGTCGCGCCACAACCTCAATCTCAATCTGGTTTACGAGTTTCTCCCCGACCTCAAGCTCTCGGCCCGGCTCGGCCAGCAGTGGTACAACTACCGCTATTTCTATTACCGCCCGATGAGCATCGGCCGCGATGCCGCCCCCGCCTACAGCGAGGAGCTGCGCTCGTCGAACATCGCCCGCACGACCTCGACCTACGACGTGGACCGTCTGGGCGAGTTCACGCTCAGCTATAAGAAGAAGATCGGCCGCCACCACATCGACGCGCTGGCCGGCTACACCCTCCAGAAGAAGACCTACGACCGTCTGGGCGTCGAAGCCACGGGCTTCGCCGACGACCGCATCCACGAGGTTACGGGCCACGGCTCGAACGCCTCGGACATTTCGCTCTACAGCACCCGCAAGGCCGCATGGGCCATGATGTCGTTCCTGACCCGCGTCAACTACTCGTTCGACGACCGCTACACGCTGACCGGCTCGTTCCGCGCCGACGGTTCCTCGCGTTTCGGCATCGACAGCCGCTGGGGTTACTTCCCCTCGGTATCGGCCGGCTGGACGCTCTCGAACGAACCCTTCCTCAAGGATGCGCTCAAGGACGTGGCTTCGATCCGTCTGCGCGCCAGCTGGGGTAAGAGCGGCAACAACGACATCGGCAACTACGCCAGCCTCGCCGGCATCTCGTCGGGCAGCTACGCCTTCGGCCAGACTCCCGTATCGACGACTTACGAAGGCTCCTTCACCGACGCCGCGCTGGGCTGGGAAACCACCCGCCAGACTAACGTCGGTATAGATCTGGGCTTCTTCAACGGCCGCCTGAACGTGATCGGCAACTGGTACAACTCCATTTCGACGGACATCCTCTACAAATACCCGATCTCCTCGATCTCAGGCGCGACCTCGACGACGACCAACATGAGCGGCGCCAAGATCCGCAACCGCGGTTTCGACGTCCAGCTCGACGCACGCCTCTTGACAGGCAAGGTAAACTGGAACTTCAGCACCAACATTTCGGTCAACCGCAACAAGGTCGTCAGCATGGGCGGTCTGGACGACATCATCTCCACCACCGAACGCTCCGTAGGCTCCCACATCACCAAAGAGGGCAAGCCCATCGGCTCGTTCTACGGCTATCAGGCCGTAGGCATCATGTCGAAGGCCGACTATGCCAACGCCCTGCTCGACCGCGACGTCTACATCAAGAACGGCAACAAATTCCCTGAAGGCTACCAGCTCAAGGGTCCGGCCGTGGCTTCGTACGCCCTCGACAACCTCTCCTACGGCAATGCCATCTGGAAGGACGCCAACGGCGACGGCGTCATCACCACCGACGACAAGACGATCATCGGCGACGCCTACCCCGACTTCACGGGCGGCTTCTCGACCAGCCTGTCGTGGAACGGACTCGATTTCAGCGCCAGCTTCGCCTATTCGTACGGCGGCGAGGTCATCAACTTCCAAGACTACTACCTCTACAACATGGAGGGATCGGGCAACCAGTATTCGATCGTCGCCGACCGCTACATCTCGGACGCACAGCCGGGCCGCAACAACGTGCCCATCGCGTCGCGCATCTCGACGACCAACACCTCGCTCAAACTCTCTTCGTATTACGTGGAGGACGCTTCGTTCTTCCGCTGCGCGAACATCACGCTCGGCTACACGCTGCCCAAACGCTGGACCAGCAAGCTGCACATCACCTCGTGCCGCGTCTACGTCAGCGGCGACAACCTCTTCACCATTACCCCCTACCGCGGTTACAACCCTGAGGTGTCGTATAAAAGCAGCAACATGATGCCGGGCTTCGACTGGGGATGCTACCCCCTCTCGCGCATCTATTCGGTCGGTTTAAACTTAACTTTCTAAATCTTGTACGAATATGAAGATCAAACATATGTTCATCCTGCTCGCCGCCTCGGTCTCGACGGCGTCCTGCGGATTCCTCGACGAATACGACCCCAACGCCACGACGGTCGGCAACTTCTACAAGTCCGAAGCCGACATCGTCACCTCGCTCAACGGCGTCTATGCGTCGCTCACGCAGAGCTACTACTACACGAACAACCACTACTTCACCGACGTCCGCTCGCATGACACGGCCGTGACGGACAGCGGCGCCAACAGCGGCATTCCCTACCAATTCTACAACTATACGCTTACCGAGGAGAACTCCTACGTATACAACCGCTACACGCAGCTCTTCAAGACCATTTCGCGGGCCAACACGCTGCTCGCGCATCTGGACGACGTGAGCTATTCCAACGGCGACGCGCGCAACACCTACGAAGCCGAAATCCGCTTCCTGCGCGCGCTGACCTATTTCCATCTGGTGACCGAGTGGGGCGACGTGCCCCTGATCCTGACCGAACTCAAGACCAAGGACGAGGTGCAGGCCAACAACTACCGCCGTCCGAAGAGCGAGGTCTACAAGGCGGTCTTCGCCGACCTCGACTACGTACTCGGCAGCCCGCTGGCCGACATGCAGCCCGCATCGGAGTGCGGCCGTGCAAGCAAGGCTGCCGCATGGACGCTCTACGGCAAGGCCAAACTGCAATACGCCTGCGACGAGGATTTCGCCTCCGAGAAGTCGGCGTCGCTCACTTCGGCCATCGAAAAGCTCACCGCCGCATGGAACCTGCGGTCGTTCGGCGAACTGTCCGACATCCCCTACAACGCGATCTGGGACCTCTCCACGCAGAAGTCCTGCGCCGAGAACATTTTCCAGATCAACTACATCCAGAACAACGCCGACCTCGGCTCCACTTGGAACTACCTCTTCGGTCCCAGCAAAACCGGCATCACCTCGAACAAGGTGGGCCTGATGCAAAACATGACCACCAAAAGCGTCTACGACGCCTTCGCCAAGGAGGACGTGCGCAAGAACTACCTGCGCGAGACGACCGTTGCGGGCGTGACCTACTACCACACCATGAAGTACGCCGATCTGGAGTGCGGTGCGAACGGCTACGGCGGCAACAACTGGATCGTCATGCGTTACGCCGACGTGGCGCTGATGCTGGCCGAAGCCTACTACTGGCAGGGCACGGAGCCGACGGCCAAGAGTTTCCTGAACATGGTCCGCAAACGCGCCGGACTGGGCGACTGGTCGGGCACCGACCTGCGTCAGGGCATCTACGACGAGCGCCGCAACGAGTTCATCCAAGAGGGACTCCGCTGGCAGGACCTGCTGCGCATGTACTCCAAGCAGGAGATGATCGAACATTTCAACGCGATCAACCCCAACTTCGGGCTGAAGGACCTGCTGCTTCCGATCCCCTACAACGAACGCATCCTCAACACCGAGGGACTTTACCAGAATCCGGGCTACGGCGTAAAATAAACCGACGACGTCATGCGATTCACAAACAGAATCATATTGATCCTCTGGGCGATCGCGTGCGGGCCGCTCGCTGCCTGCTCCGACGGCGGCACGGAGGCCCCCGGACCGGAAAACGGGACTCAGACCATCGTCTGGACGCCCGCAATTCCGGTCAGGGACGCCGCAGTCGTCTTCTCGCTCGAAGGCAGTCCGGATAACGTCCGCAGCGTATTGTGGATGTTCGGCGACGGCGCGACCGCGACTTCGGGCGCAGGCGAATCGGCCGAACACACCTACCGGACGGCCGGCACCTACACGGTCAGGGCGACCGTCACCCGGCTGCATGGCCCGATGACCGAACTCTCGGCCACGGTCGCCGTCGCCGATACGGAGGCCGCGATCGTCGTCAGCAACGACCATCCGGCCCGTATGGAGCAGGTCGCCTTCGCGCTCAGCCGCATCCCCGGCGTGTCGGGCGTCGTCTGGAATTTCGGCGACGGCAGCGCGGCGCAGCGCGTGACCGACCCGACGCAGCGGGTGGAACACCGGTATGAAGCCGACGGACAGTACAGGGCCGGCGCCGCCATCTCCTACACGGACGGCACGACGCAGACCCTGACGCAGACCGTCACGGTCGAAGGAGCTTCCCTGAGCCGCTCGTGCCTGAATTTCGACACCGGCAAAATGTGGATCATGGCCCACCGCGGCAACTTCAACAACGGCTACGATCTGGCCCCCAACTCTATGGCGGCGTTCCGCAAGTGCGTCGAACTGGGATGCGTGGACTTCATCGAAACCGACGTCCAGATCACCAAGGACGGGCAGGTCATCTGTCTGCACGACAACTACCTCAAGCGGTTCACCGACTACAGCTCCTATGCCGGCGACGAAGGCTACGTCATCAACTTCACGCGCGAGGAGCTGCGGAAATTCCGGCTGAAAACCACCGACGGCAAGGTGACCGGCGAACAGATTCCGACGCTGGAGGAGGTCCTCACGGAGCTGCGCGGCAAGGTCTGGTTCAACCTCGACAAATGCGGCAGCGACGACGTGGACATCGCCAAGGTCTACGAGGTCGTCAAACGCTGCGGCTGTCTGGCCCGGGTGCAGTTCTATGTCGGAACCAACAGCGACAGAGCCGCTTGGCTGGCCCGTCAGGAGCAGCCGGGAATCATCGCCCCGCACGCCAACAACGCCTCGGCGCTGGCCGCCATGTCGGCATTCGCCCCCGTCTACATGATCCAGACCTCGACGGGCTATGTCAACAGCGCATGGATTTCGTCGCTCAATGCCAAAGGGCTTTCGGTCTCGAACCTGCTCGACGACGAGGGCGCGGCCTTCCGCAACGGCAACACCGTCACGATGGACGGCTTCGTCGCCGCGGGCCTGCGCATGATCCAGTGCGACTACCCCGCCCTGATGGACGAATACCTGAGAGACAAAGGGAAACGCTAAACCTTAAAATTTCAAAAAATCAATTTCAATGAAAAGAATACTATCATATCTGAGTATCGTGTTGCTCTCCGCATCGGTCGCATGTTCGGACAGCAGCGAGATGGACAAGGCCTACAACTCGGTCATCACTCCCGGCTTCACGTTCGGCGAAGAGGAGATCATCGCGGGCATCACTCCGGTCACCTTCACCAATACGACCACGGCGGAAGGGACGACCGTTTCCGAATACTTCTGGCACTTCGGCTTCGCCGGAGAGGGCAACTGGTCCGAGGAGGCCGCTCCCGACCCGATCGTCTACAACCGTCCGGGCGACTACACGGTCACCCTCACGGCATGGGGCGCCGACGGCAACCGCGCCACGACGACCAGAACAATCACCGTCCTTGCGGACAACGTGCTGCCGACGGCCGACTTCAGCTACTCGCCCCAGATGATCAGCATCGGCACGACCGTGACCTTTACGGACAAATCGACCGATTCCGACGGCGAAATCGTGTCGCGCGAATGGCTCTTCCCCGACGGCACGACCTCGACGGACATCAACGCGACCTACACGTTCGAACAAATGGGCATGTTCAACGTCCAGCTGACCGTGACCGATGACCGCGGCGGCTCGAACAGCACCTCCAAGGCCATCAACGTCCGCGCAGGCGACGTCAACGCCTTCACGCTGCTCTGGTCCACTGCGGTAGCCTCCGCCGATGCGCTCTGCGCGGCGAGCGTCGTGGCCGCGAGCGACATGGGCTATATCTATTCGGTATCGGGCGACGGCAAAATGGTCGCGCTCAACACCGACGGCGCCAAGGTATGGGAATACGACGCCATGGCAAAAGACGGCGTATACCTCAAGAGCGAAATCTCCTATCCTTCGGCGGACACCGACGGCACGGTTTACTGGGTGGCGCACGGATACGGCGGCTCCTCGTCGGCATCGCTCGTCTATGCGTTCGACGGCGCGACGGGTTCGGTGCTCTGGAAGAACACGACGGCCTACGCCCCGGCGGCGCGCATCGCCTTCTCGACGCCCTGCATCAGTCCGAGCATGGTCATCGTCGGCAGCCGCGGCACCAACGGCGCGATCCGCGGATTCGAGAAGGGCACCGGCAAGAACACCGCTACGGCCACCCCGGCCAACGGCGGCGGCACCTCCGGCACGATCGCGCTCAAGAACGGCGTGGTGATCTTCACCAACACCGCCCAGTACGGCTACGGCATCATGGTTCCCGACGCATCGTTCGTCTGGTCGCCGGTTCCGACCTCCGACACGTTCGCTCCCAACAAGATTCTCTCGGCCGGCCGCTGCCAGCCCTGCGTCGATGCCGACAACTGCGTCTACCTTCCCGGCATCGCCGAAGGATCGGGCACTTGGAACCTCGCGAGCTTCGACTGCACGAACCTCACCGCATCGTCGAAGAAGACCCCGAAATGGAGCGTGAACCTGCCCGACGGATTCCAGCAGACGGGCGCATCGCTCAGCGCCGACGGCACGACGCTCTACATCGTCGCCGACAAGGCCACCCCCTCGGTGGTCTACGCGCTGAACACCTCGAACGGTTCGACCCGCTGGTCGTACACGCTCGACGCGGCAAGCAACAGCATCCCGGCCGTCGATAATCTCGGCCAGATCCACCTCTGCACCAAGACGGGCGATTACGTCGTGCTGAGCGCCGAGGGCGAACTCCGTTACAAGGAGCATCTGGCCGACTCGGTGGACGGCTCGCCGACGATCTCCGAATGGGGCTACTCCTACTTCCTCGGCAAGGACTCGGCGGCAGGTGCGCTCAAGGTTTACTCCGTCGCGCTGCCCGGCGTCACTTCGCCCGCAGCTTCGGCGTGGTCGCAGTACGGACAGAACGCACGTCACAGCAACTACCAGAAATAACCGAATGTAGAATTCCGGAGGGGCGACGGTCCGCAGGGCCGCCCCGCCTTCCGGGAAATATAAGGAACCTGAACATGAAAAAAACAATAATTCTCGCGATGTTCGCGGCGCTCTGCACCCTGACAGCCGGATGCGCCGACGATTTCAAAACGGTACTCAACGACAAGTACTACGAGGACGACACGCCCTCCCGCGAACCCGACATCACCGAGCAGACGCTCACGCTCGGCAGCTACAACCTCTGGATTTCGAGCAAGGGCACGGGCGACTACCTGTGGACCAACCGCCGCACGGTGCTGGCGCAGTCGATCGTCAAAAACAAATGGGACATCTTCGGCTTCCAAGAAGCCAACGGAACGATCCAGAACGAGCTGCCGACGCTCGTCGGGCAGCAGGGCGGCAAATACGAATGGTGGTTCGTAGGCCGCGACTCGCAGGACGGCGTCAGCGGCGAAGCGCTGGGCATCGCCTACAACCCCGATCGTTTCGAGCTGACCGACAAGCACTTCTTCTGGATCTCGCCCACGCCCGACGAAATGAGCTACGGCTGGGACGAGCTGGGCTATCACCGCATCGCCGCCTGCGCCATGGTGACCGACAAACTGTACAACAAGCAGTTCTTCATGATGGTCACCCACGCCCCGCTGGGCGCCACGGCGCGCGCCGAGGGCGCCAAACTGCTGATCGAGCGCGAAAAGATGTACAACCCCGACGGCATCCCCTCGATTCTGGTCGGCGACATGAACGCCGCCATGGACGACGCCTCGTCGAAGACGCTCCGCACCCATTGGAACGACTCGTTCCTCACGGTGGAATCGGATTTCGTCAGCGGTCCCGTCGGCACGTTCAACGGCCACAAAATCACCGCCGACCTCACGCAGGCCACGGCGCGCATCGACTACATCTACTCGCGCGGCGACGTGGAGCTAAAATCCTACAAGGTGGACAACACCGTTTACGGCAACATCTACCCTTCGGACCACTGCCCCCTGACGATTCAGTTCGACACCGACTACGAGAAACCCGCACCCGACGTGGTCGAGGGCTCCGGAACGGCCGCGGACCCGTGGCAGCTCAACTCCGTAAGCGACTGGAACACGGTCGCCGCGTCGATCAACGGACAGGCCGAAGACGCCGTCTACACATCGGCGGCCTACTACCGTCTCACGGCCGACATCGACTTCGACAACAAGAACCTCACGCCGATCTCCTTCACGGCCGACAACACGATCTACTTCGAGGGCGAATTCGATGGTGCGGGACATAAGCTCCTCAATGTGAAGATCGTCGCTCCGGGCAAATCCTGCGGCGTATTCGGCGCCAACAAGGGCACGATCCGCGATCTGGCCGTCGAAGGTGCGCTTTCGACCGAATTCGAGATCGCGGGCGGCATCGTCGGCATAAACGCCGGCGTCATCGACGGGGCGACCTTCAAGGGCGACATCACGGGCGGCACCGGAGCCAAGACCATCGGCGGCATCGCGGGCCAGAACAAGGGTACGCTGGTCAACTGCGCCAACCTCGGCGGCACGATGAAGACCGACGCCCCGAAAGACCCCAACATGGGCGGCATCGTCGGCCAGATCGCCAAAGGCGACGACGGCTTGGGCCGCTATGTCATCAACTGCTACAGCCGGGTGGACCAACTCGAAGCGAAACACAACGACGTCGGCGGCATCGCCGGCATCGTCAGCGACGACAGCTTCGTCATCAACTGCTACTCGACCGTGGAAAAGATCACAGCCAACAGCTCCTACGCATCGGTGGTGGGTTACAGCAAGAAAGGCAACCTGCAGAACATCTACGGCAACTCGGCATGTCCGTCCAAGTCTGCGGCGAACTCCGCCGTCGGCAGCGACAAGGCGGCCGGAACGGTCTGGAAAAAGACGACCTTCGCCCTGCTCTCGCTCGACGAGATGAAGTCGGGCGCCGTCACCGTACCTTCGAGCGGCGAGTCGTGCGCAAACTTCGCCGCAGCGCTCAACGCCGGCGCAACGCTCTTCAACGACACCCCGGCGGCAACGCTGCCGGGCAAGCCCGACGTCGTCCTGCGCAAGTGGACGGCATCGGAGAGCTATCCCGTACTGGAAAAATAACTCTTCAGGAGAACCGGAACTTTCCGGTTCTCCCTTTTTAAACCGAACGAAATGAAACGTTACCTACTCATCCTCTGCGCAACAGCCGGTCTGTACGCCTGTTCGCAGCCGGCGGCCGAAACGACGGACAAAGCCCGGTTCGTCCGCGCGGAACTCCACAACCCCTCGTCACGGTACGTCGTGGTGGTCTCGCACCGCGGAGACTGGCGCAACTGGCCCGAAAACTCCATCCCAGCGATTGAATCGGTGATCGGCATGGGGGTAGACATCATGGAGCTGGACCTCAAGCTCACCAAGGACAGCGTGCTGGTCCTGTGCCACGACAAGACGATCGACCGCACGACCAACGGCCGCGGCCGCGTGTGCGACATCACCTACGACTCGATCCGGCGCTGCGTGCTGAAAACCGGCCACGGCGTGAAGACCTCGCTCAAAATGCCGACCCTGCGCGAAGCGCTCGCCGTCTGCAAGGACCGCATCGCGGTGAATATCGACCAAGGCTACGAATATTACGACCTCGCGTTCGCCATCACCGAGGAGCTGGGCGTCACGGATCAGGTGCTCATCAAAGGCAAACGTCCGGTGGAGACCGTCTCTGCAAAATTCGCGGAATACGGACACAACATGATGTACATGCCGATCATCGACATCCTCAAGCCGCAGGGCAGGGAGCTTTTCGAGGAATATGCCTCGAAGGGCGTCGTCCCGCTGGCTTACGAAGTGTGCTGGGACGACTATACGCCCCAAGTCGAAGCCTGCATGCGGCAGGTCGTCGCAGGCGGTTCGAAACTGTGGGTCAATTCGCTCTGGGACTCGCTCTGCGGCGGTCTGAGCGACGACAAGGCCTTCACAGAATCGCCGGACGAGGTGTACGGCCGCCTGCTGGACATGGGCGCTTCGATCATCCAGACCGACCGGCCCGAACTGCTGATCCGCTACCTCGAAGCGCAGGGACGGCGCAAATAACCGAGCGACATGAACAAATTACTGATCTGCATGGCCGTCGCATGCGTGACGGCCTTCAACGCCGCGGCGCAGAGTTTCTCGGCCGCGACCTACAACATCCGCCAGCTCAACGCCAAGGACACGGCCGAGGGCAACGGCTGGGAGCGGCGTCTCCCGGTGATCTCGTCGCTGATCCGGTTCCACGACTTCGACATCTTCGGGGCGCAGGAGGTCTTCCACAGCCAGCTGCAGGGCATGCTCGCGGCGCTGCCCGGCTACGATTACGTCGGCGTCGGACGCGACGACGGGGCCGCAGGCGGCGAATACTCCGCGATCTTCTACAAGCGCGGCCGCTTCCGACTGCTCGATTCGGGCCATTTCTGGCTCTCTGAAGACCCCTCGAAGCCCGGCAAGGGCTGGGACGCCAAATACGTCCGCATCTGCACATGGGGCCGGTTCTATGACAGACAGAGCCGTCAGCGGTTCTGGTTCTTCACGACCCACACCGACCACCGCGGCGAACAGGCTCAGGCCGAGAGCTGCCGCCTGATACTGGCGAAGATCGAAGAGTTGTGCCGCGGCGAGCGGGTCATCCTCACGGGCGACTTCAACGTGGGCGAAACGAGCCGGAGCTACGCGATCCTGCGCGACTCCGGCATCCTGTCCGACACCTACGACACGGCCGAAATCCGCTATGCCGAAACAGGCACCGAAAACTGGTTCGACCCCGACATCAAGACCTTCCGCCGCATCGACTACCTCTTCGTAACGCCGGGCTTCCGGGTGCTCCGCTACGGAATCCTGACCGACACCTACCGTTCGGAAAACCCGGACGGCGGGGAGCGGAAATTCCGGGCCCGGACTCCATCGGACCACTTCCCCGTGCAGGTCGAACTGGAATTCACGAAGCGGTAAGACTCCGATTAACCTGATAACGCAACCAACCTGCTTATGTCAATACTCTCATTTTTCAGAAAAAGCGCACCGGCGCCGCGTCTGCCGAAGGACGACGACGCCATGATGCGTCTCTACAAAAAACTCCGCTGGCAGAGCTTCATCGCCGGCACCGTCGGCTACAGTCTCTATTACGTCTGCCGCACGAGTCTCAACGTGGTGAAAAAGCCCATCCTCGAAAGCGGGGCGCTGGACGCCACGCAGCTGGGCGTCATCGGTTCGGCGCTGCTGTTCGCCTACGCCATCGGCAAATTCGTCAACGGATTCCTCTCCGACCACAGCAACATCAAACGCTTCATGGCCGCGGGTCTTGCGGTATCGGCGGTCGCCAACCTGCTGGTCGGCATCCTCGGCTTGGCCAACGGAGGCGGCATCGTCGGCAACATGGTGCTGTTCGTCGCCTTCGCCGTCATGTGGGGCGTCAACGGCTGGAGCCAGTCGATGGGCGCGCCCCCGGCCATCATCGCCCTCTCGCGGTGGTACCCGCTCAGCAAGCGGGGCACCTACTACGGATTCTTCAGCGCCAGCCACAACCTCGGCGAATTCCTGTCGTTCCTGTTCGTCGGCGCGGTCGTCGGCTTCTTCGGCTGGCAATGGGGATTCGTAGGCTCGTCGGTCGCCGGCGTGCTCGGCGTACTGACGATCGTACTGCTGATGCACGACACCCCCGAATCGAAAGGGCTGCCCCCGATCGAGGAGCTGACCGGCGAAGAGACTCCCGGCACGCCCCGCGACCACGGCAAAACTTCCGACCTGCAACGCTCCGTGATCCGCAATCCGCTGGTCTGGGTGCTGGCGCTCTCCAGCGCGTTCATGTATATCAGCCGCTATGCGATCAACGGCTGGGGCGTGCTTTTCCTGCAGGAGATCAAAGGCTATACGCTGGCCGCGGCCACGCAGGTCATTTCGGTCAATGCGCTCTGCGGCATCGTGGGCACGGTCTTTTCGGGCTGGCTCTCCGACGCCTTCTTCTACGGGCGGCGCAACGTGCTGGCCTTCGGCTTCGGTGTGCTGAACACCGTCGCGCTCTGCCTGTTCCTCTACTCCGGCGACGGGCTGATCGTCAATATCCTCAGCATGATTCTGTTCGGCGTGGCGATCGGCGTGCTGATCTGTTTTCTGGGCGGCCTGATGGCCATCGACATCGTACCGCGCGAAGCGACGGGCGCAGCGCTGGGAATCGTCGGCATGGCGAGCTACGTCGGCGCCGGCCTGCAGGACATCGTCAGCGGCTGGCTCATCAACTCCGGCAAAACGGAGCTGGACGGCGTGACGAGCTACAATTTCGACTCGGCGATCGTCTTCTGGATCGCCGCGTCGGACGTATCGTTCATTCTGGCGCTCTTCGTCGCCAAACGCTCGCACCGGTAAGCCGCACACAACTCATCCTCCGAATCAGGCTGCAAGAGATCCCTTGCAGCCTGATTTTTTACCCCGCGGTCCCCTTTTCCGCACTTTCGCCGGCATAGGCCGATCGTTCAATTTATAAATTCTATGCGTTGATTTTTAGAAACATCCGGTTCGTTGAATTTATTTGCACGTAAGAAATCCGCGCTGTTTCTTTGCTTTCGGAACAGAAAAACAGCTCCATTTTTCAGTCAAACTAAAAACGCAACAAAGATGAAGAAAATCATTATCGTACTGCTTGCAGCAGCTGCAAGCTTTACGGCGGCCAACAAAGCTTCGGCGCAGGAGAAAGGTTTGTGGATCGGCGGCAAGCTGGGCTACTGGCACGACAAGACGGAAGGCGTCAAAACCGATTCGTTCTCGATCGCTCCCGAAGCGGGCTACGATTTCAACAAGAGATGGTCGGTGGGCGTGGCGCTCGGTTACGAGTACCTGAAAGTAAAGGACGGCGGCAGCGCCAACGTCTTCACGGCGTCGCCCTATGCCCGTTACAAATATTATAACAAGGGGATTCTGTCGCTCTTCCTCGACGGCGGCGTAGGCTTCGCCTGCTGCGACCACGAGGGCTTTCAGGCCGGTATTACACCGGGACTGAGCGTGAAGATCAACGAGCACTTCAGCTTCCTGACGCAGGTCGGCTTCCTCGGCTACCGCAAGGACTACTTCAACGGCGGCAGCGGCGAGGCCTTCGGCCTGAAACTCTCCTCGTCCGATCTGAAATTCGGATTCTACTACAAATTCTAACCGACAACGAGGATATTCACGCCGCGCCGGTCCCGCTGGCGCGGCGTTTTTTTGACAACAAAAATCCGCTGCACATACGCGCATGCCCATCGGACCTCGGCCGTCGGTTCACCGTGCGGTCTACCCGTTCCACGCAAACCTCATGGAAAGCCCCTCCGCCGAGGGCATGAAAAAAGACAGCCGCACTCCTGCAACTGTCTGATTTTCATTGGTGGGAACAAGCGGATTTGAACCGCTGACCTCCTGCTTGTCGAGCAGGCGCTCTAAACCAACTGAGCTATGCTCCCTTCGTCGTCACATGAAAAAACCATCCTATTCGGGGATGGTTTCGATGTTGTGGGAGCTGAGGGATTCGAACCCCCGACCCTCTGCTTGTAAGGCAGACGCTCTGAACCAGCTGAGCTAAGCTCCCCTTTTGCTGAATTGCGAGTGCAAATGTATGATAAATAAATCATTCCTGCAAGTCCTCGCTTCATTTTGGGAAATCTTTTTTCGCTGGCGGTTCGTTCGGTTGACACATTGGTTGACACATTTACATAAAGCCAATGCTGGTTAAACAATAGTGAATTAATTGACAATCTTATATTTGAATGAAAGAGGACAAACATTGCAATAGGGGTATATTTAAGACCCCTTTGCAAAGTCTGTCCTCGTATCTGTTGAGAAAAACGCGCGAGAAAATTTTCCCCTGCTCTCTCCTTTTAAGAGAGTGTTTGTTGCTTTTGTTTCTATATGAACTGCTCTAAATATTTCTCGTTGAACCCAGTTAGCGGGAATTTGAAAGAACTCTGTTTTCCCTCCGTCGATGTGTAGCCGAATACGACCGTATCGCTCTTAATATGGGCTTCTAAAAGATTGAGTTTGCAGTTGGACTTGGGAATATCTACCATGTTAGGTAATATAATGGCGAGACAACCCTCCTCTACGGCTTTTGGATTTAGCAGATAGGAGAATCCTGCCATATAACGACCTCGTTTTTGAAAACAGATGGTCATATCTTTTGCAGGGTCGATGTCGAGTTCAAAGATATAGTGAAACTCTCGCGGTGTAGGGTCATCAGTTCTACGTCCTACGAACAGACAGACGCCGTAAATATTATCATAAGATACCCCTTTGGAGACATACGATATTTGAACATCGTCGATAGTCTCTGTGCCCGTTTTTCAATTAATACTTGGTGTTTTTCTTTTCATTTTAGCTAAAATTTATGTTGTGATTAAATCTTTGATTATGATGTAAATATAGTAAAAATTTATGAAATATGCAAGTAATATAAAAAGGACAAGCTAATAATTAGATTTTTTAGTTTTTAATTATTAGCTTGTCCTTCCTATCAATTTTGCAACGAGTTTATATAGGAAACATATGAATCAAAATTCGCAAACAGCTCTTGTGTTTTCACTGTGTCCCGCCGCGCTAATATGTCGCACATAACCAGAATCAAATGAAACTGAAAAAGCATAATGATATGTTATATCCGTGCTATCTGCTGCTGCCCAATATGATCCAGATAATAAAGGATAACCAACTTTTTGTAAACTTTGATTTAATATATTCTTGTTATAATATACTTGTAATAGCTCTTCTTTTGATGGCAATTTCCATGCTGCACCTAATTGTTCACACCATTCTTCTACACCATCTACCCATTCCATCCGCCCTGATTCATTAATCGATATTGCTTTACCATGATGATTCTCTGCTAATTCGTAAATAATACCATTATTTCCATCTATATTGATGCAGTATCCAATTTTGAGAATCCCATTTACAGATGTTATCGGCATTGTTGTGTTGGAACAGTAAAAGTAGTCCAGATTAATATTTTTAGATATGTTAATTTCTGTTATTGAATTTCCTCGGCAATCCAAATATGTTAATTTTTGATTATTGATTACCTCTAATTCATTCAATTGATTGTCGTAACATTTTAAACTTTTCAATTCCGAACAATTAGATATAAGCAATGTTGGTAATTGATTGCTATGACAGTCTAAATCATTTAGAGATAAACAATTATTGACGTCAAGGTTCTTTAATTGATTTTCATAGCAATTTATCGTTTGCAATGCAACATTATTGCTTAAATCAAGTGCAGTCAGATTATTTGCAAAACAATCCAATGTTTGCAATGCTCTATTGGTCGATAAATCCAATGCAGAAAGAATATTTGAGCTGCAATCAACGTATTTAATCGCATAACATTTATTAGTGTTTAGCGATGTTAATTGCGCATTATCCGTGCAATTAAGTGTTATCAGTGTTGGCAGTTCACTCAAATCAACTGCTTTCAAATATGCATTACTTGAAATATCTGCTTTCGTCCATTTAGCATATCCACCGAGAACCAATGATTGCAAAGAGGAATTTTTTACACTAATAGTCGATTGCGATACGCAATTAGATGAACTGCTTATCAAGTAAAGGGCTGTTAAATTACCACAATTCTTAATATTCAACGAGGTCAATAATCGGCATGAATGACAATAGAGTTTTTCGAGTTTTGTATTATTGCTAACATCCAACGCCTTTATAACATTTGATGCACAATTATAATAGGTCAAGGCGGGATTCGTATTTGTGTCTATTGCTGTCAAACTATTCGTGTTGCAGTCCAAATAAGATAGATTTTCCAATCCGCCTATTTTTAAATCCACAAGACTGTTTGAGAAGCATTTAATCTCTGTAAGTTGCGTATTTTGTGTCAAATCCAATTCGACCACACTATTATTTGAGCAGTCCAACGTTTTAAGATTGGCAAAATATTCTACGCCTTTTAACGAATAAATGGATTTACCATTACATTTGATAGATGTTATTTTAAGGGCCTCTTTTGTGTCTATTTCTTTGTCACCGTTAGTATCAAAATTGGCTGTTAAATAGGCTTTGAATAGCGGGTCTTCAAATGTAAGCACATCGGCAACATCACCTTTTTGCACAATAGTTATTGTTTGGGAAACATTCTTATCCGCATTTTGAATCGTGATATACCCAGTACGGGATTGAGAGCCATCGTTTGATGCTATATTGAAATTCAATGTCCGCTCAGTCATTGCACGGGTGCTGACATGAGTAATCCATGTGTCGGTTTCTGGAATTGTGACAAGTAAATCCGTATTGCTTTGTAAAACCACTTGTAAGGTCTGCTGTTCATAGGTCAATTCATAATCCGATTCAGACAGAATAATTGCATCCTTTTGTAGTTGCGTAATCGTTACCTTGCATGAGGTCGTACCATCCACACCTGCCAATGTAATATCGGCAGAACGGCCATCATAAGATTCATTTTCAGCAACAGAAAAACGAATATTCTCTCCCTGCGATTGAACGCTCAACCATGTTTTTGCATCTTGTGGAATCTGAATAGTATAATCTATATTGGCTGTAACGGCAACATCCAACGAGCCTCCTGCGGCATTGACTGTATAGGTGTCTTGCACGGTGGTTATGGTATTTCCCACCCCTTTTAACGTAATCGTTTTCATGTAGGAATTATTCTGGACATCTGTCAAAATAATCAGAATCTTTCCGTCACGAATAGGATTAGGTGCGGTAATAGCGATTGTTCCAGTCAATTTTGTTTGCTCCGTAATCTCGACTTTCCAACCTGCCTGCTCAAAGGTTTCGATAGTTACCGTTTCCGAGGAAGAGGTTATCGTATAATTCAGCGTTTTCGTTTCTCCTGCTGAAATATTGATAAGGTCGGAAGAATCGAAACGTATAGACAATGCTACACTTTTAGGGATTGTAATAATCGTATCATCGGCTAATGTAAAATAAACATTTTCATCATCTTCTGTTACGCTTTTGAAAATGCTACTGCCATCTTTGCCGTCTGTTCCATCCTTTCCATCTTCTCCTGTAGCCTTGCCTAATTGCGTCCAGTTCGTTCCGTTGTCATAGGAAATCCACCAATAACCCTCTCGGATTTCGAGTTTAGGAGTAACGCCGTCTTTGCCATTCGTTCCATCTTCTCCACCCGAACCGTCTGCACCATCTTTACCGTCCGTGCCCTCTGCTTTAATTTTATTTCCTTTATCATCTTTCAGCCAGTCACCGTTGAGCGTCCAATAATAAACGCCATCCGTGTCTTGTTTTACACCGATGGTAGGTGTTACGCCATCTTTCCCATTAGTTCCATCCTCACCATTAACACCATCTTCTCCGTCTTTACCATCTGTACCATTATAAATCGTAATAGAATTGCTTTTTGCAAAAGTTATCGTATAGCCAATAATTTCACCATCATTAGTTATTGGCGTAACACTCGTTATATAATCGTTATTCTGTAATGCTGTTATGATGGTCTGCAACGATGAAATATTCGTATTCATTTGCTTGCAACGTTCTTCCAATATTGTAAGCCGATTTTCGAGGTCATTCAAATCATTACGCAATGCACTATCATCATACTTGTCGCTACAACCCAATAACAACAAGCCACACATGAGTAAGGATAATGTTTTTTTCATACAATTCGATTTTTAGATACAAGAATCTGATTATAAATCTTAGAACCCCATTATGCTACTAAACGTTTTCCAGCCGTCAGCTGTCTTATATGCCGAAAGACTTTCGGAGGGGACTTTAAGGACACAATTAGGATTCATTTCTCCAAAGGCTTGTTCAGTACATTTTGGAGGTATTACCGCGCCTATTATTATTGATGTCAAATTAGGATTGTTGCTAAAAGTTTTCTTGCCAATTGATTCTAACTGTGTACAAGCAGAGGCATCAAATGTTGTCAACTTATAAAGTTGTGCAAAAGCACTGGATATATCGCTTGATATATATTGTAATTTAGATCCTTTTTCGAAAGATATTGTTGTTAAATTAGAGCATCCCGAAAACATCGGATTATGAAGTCTCTCTATACTTGCAGGAATCTCTATTGTCGTTAAGGATATACATTTGGCAAATGTCCCGTAACTATGCCCCATTGCAAAGCTGTTGGCTCCGCCTTCATTGAGCGAGTTAAGCATTGACGGTTTTTCAAAAGTAATTTGTTGCAAATTTGAACAGCCATAAAATGCAGCAACACCTATTGTTGTTACAGTTGATGGAATTTCAATAGCAGACAATGCAATACAATTACTGAATGCACCATGAGGTTCCCAAGAACATGCCCCGCCAATCTCTTTAAGTTTAGAATTTGATTCAAAAGAAACAACTTGTAGTTGAGTGCAATTAAAGAATGCTGAGACCCCAATAATTTCGACAGATGCGGGAATCTCGATTGATTTTAATGCGGTGCAATCTGTAAATGCGCCATAATTTATGTGTTCATAATGAGTATCATAACCACCTTTGATTATTTTGAGATTAGAATTTCTCCCAAAAGTAACGCTTGTCAGATTTGTGCAACCTTTAAATGCGGCCGCTTCTATTGTTTCCACATTTGCAGGAATTTCCACAGATGTTAATGCAGAGCAATTAGCAAAAACTCCATAACAATTAATATTATATGAAGTGTATCCGCCTTTTATTATCGTGAGTTTTGAACCTTGTTCAAATTTGAGTTCCGCTAATCTTGAACAATCTTGAAAAGCCGATTGGTCAATTGTTTCAACATTTGCAGGAATCAGAATCGAGGTTAAAAGGCTATTATAAAACGCTTTTTCTCCAATCGTTATAAGACCTTTCGGCAATATGCATTTTTCTATTTTTGAATTTATAAAGGCTTGAGATGGAATTTCATTAATATTGGAAGCTGAAATATCGAGGTTTCGCAATTGGGGGAGTTGGTTTCGAATTAAATAAAAATCGAGTTCTCCTAATTCGCCTGTAATTGTCAATGATTCTATTTTGGCATAATCATAGTCCACAAGAACTGTTTCCAACATTCCTTTTTGGGAAACATCCACTGTAATATTTAGAAGCTCTTCACCAGCCTGATAAATGATAGCTGTTTCCTTGAATTCTCCATAGTAAAATGTGATTTGTCCCTCTCGCTGTTCTCTGCTTTCATTTTGTGCAACAGTAAATGTCGCTGTACCACCGTAGGTGTCTTTGAACATAACCCATTCTTTACAACTGTCATCAATCCGATATTCAAAGTTAAAAGTTGTTTTAACTTCAATATGAACTTCACCACCTGTTGCATCCATCTCTATTTTAGATGGAGAAATAATAAGCTCACCATGGCGTTGTGTTATTGTAAGGGTTTCATTTGCAGTCCCGCAAGAAAACAAGAATGTCGTGCTCCGTTCTTTCTTTTCATTATTTTCCATTACCATAAAGGTTACCTCGTCCCAGTCTTTACCATCAGATTGGGAGGGCGTACACCACGGGGCGCCACCTGTCAACGTCCAATCACGGCTGCTATAAACATAAATGGATTGCTTTTCTCTGCTAATATCAAAAGATAATTTGTTTTGACTAAGTTCGATGGTATCTTCTTTTGGATTTTGTTTGTCGATTTCATTTCCACCCTCAGAGCAACCACAAATCATCAGTACAACCAGCGTAAATAAGGCTATTTTTTTCATAATCGTTATTCGAAATGCTAATATTTGCCAATTTGAATATCCACGAAATCCGACCAACCACCATCCATACTTATTTCGGTTACAGGCAGTCCGAATATGTTGCGCGATTTTGAAATCGTGGTATAATGTTCTTTTAAACGATTTCCATAGATAGCAACCGACCCTATATCTCCTGCTCCATCAGGACAAAACATAAACAGATTTACGGGCTGGCCTTGATTGGATATTTCTATGGCCATACATCCCGAACTCAATAGTTCCGATTTGAGGTTCACCGTTAAATGTTGAAATGCAGGACTTGCCTTAATGTTACGATGCAAATTCGTAACGATAGCTTGACTTCGCTCATTGAGCCGACAGGGTGGGAACATAATTCATCATTTATATACATCCAACCCCCAGATGTGATTAGTAAAAAAAAGAAAGCGCAGGGCTGCTGACTTATTTTAGTGCGACAGGTCGTAGGAAACCCAATAGATAAAATAAGCAACAACCCCGCGCCTGTATCGTGAAGATACGACGGGAGGGCAATGCCACTTATTCTCTCTATTGTGCTTGGAATTTCCTACGTTCGTCACACGAGAATAAAGTTACACTTCCGTAATTCAATATGTCTCCTACAAAAGTAGAAAACAATCGTCGGAAATGCAACGGCTTTGCACCTCTTTTTTCGAGGTTGTTGCAGATACAAATTTCGCCAAAACAAAATTGCAATCCAACAGCGATACGAGTGGATAGTAAACTTTGTTCTTTGCTTATTGGGATAGTAGGCTTTGTTCTCGGCTTTAAGCCTGCATAAGCCCTCAAAATGTACGTTATATCAGTCAAATACAAACGATTATCAAGTTCCTGTCTGCATAAAGTTCATATTTCTACAAGAGTGATGACATTACAGAATACAATAGTCGTTATTTCAGACACTTATCGAACTTATTAAGTATCTATCCGCTTAGTTTTTCCGTAAAATAGAATACCCCTGCCGTCGTGAAACAGCAAGGGTATTTCTTCTCAATTTGAAAAAATCAATTCACATGTAAGCCTTTAATTTGTTGTGTCAGGCGAGTTGCGCTGGTTTGATCTAATAATAAGTTCCCTAAATTATACTCATCTTGTATTGCAACTCTATCTATATCTAACTTATCCAACAAAAATCGATGCTTTATATCAAATGCTTGAAATATATCATCCCAAGTCATGGCATATATTTCAAATTGCTCTTTGATATGTACTAAAAATCTTTTGTTATAAGATTTGAAAGAATCATATTGTTCTAATATATAGTCATCCACTTTATTTCCAACAACGATAAATTTCCATTTTCGTAATTGGCTGTTGAATTTTGCTTCCCGTTTGATTAGATCTAAATAATCTTCAATCTGTCGAAATTGTTCTTTCCCAATAATAACAGAGGGCCGTTTTAATTCAACAATTATATTTTCATCCCAAATAGATGAAAAATCATTAGTGTCATCGACACCTCTTTTTCTACAAATAAAAATGTCGGGTCTCCTTTTTCGTTCATTAGATTTAATAGTCTGTGGAGATTTTTTTTCACCATCTAAAATATAAAGATACTCAGATAGCGCATGCTCAAATGGCTTATCTGCTGAGACCAGATTAAATTGTTCTCCAAACAGCCAATAGTTATCCTCGATGATTTGTTGAATATGATTTCGCTCTGTCGCAAATTTAGTCAAATCATAGACAATCGCTCTTAACATTTCCACCACTGCACAACGATTCTCTATCATCTTAATAGTGCGTAAAATCTTATTCAAAGAGGTTCTCTTTAACGTTTGAGCTAATTGCAGCCGCTCTTCGTTGGATAGTCTAACTATATCTTCAAGAATATTCAATATATTTTCTCGTTCATCAGTATCTAATAGAAGATTAAGAAATCCTACGCAGGTTTTTCCTTGTTCAACATTCAATCCTTGAAATATTTTAGGTTGAATACAATATATATCTCGGATCGTATTGACTAAATCATTTCTCCGATCTTTATCATATTGATTATTCTTAAATTGTGGTATAACTCCGTTCTTTTCATATGTTGAAATTAATTTATCTGCGGCTTGTTCTCGAATAAACATTTTCTGTCGTTGGGCAATATATGACTTTAATTGTCTATTGAGCCATTTATAAATTGCATCAGACTGATTTTTTATTCCATCGAATCTGGGATGGGGTTTTTCTTCTATTTCAAAATTGTCAAAGTAAGCGGATTCTACATATACACTATGATAAAAATCAATGGATTTATTATTAAAAGAGGTTAACTCTTTCGCTATTTCATATTTTTGATTATTTATATAATAATAGTAACATTTATCACCTATTTTTTCAGCCCAACGGATAAATGTAATATTAAAGAAATAATCACCATAGCTCCAAGAAACCAAATCTGTTTCTTTAATCAAATATTCATAGTCAATTGGAACGTCATTGATACAAATAGCAAAGTTACGATCCTTATTAAGATATAGAAACCAGCCGAATTCTTTAGAGATATAATCGATAAATTCTTTATTCGTTATATTGTTAGCACTAAACTTATTGTCTAATTCAGACAAATGCAAGTCAGTTCCAGTTCCTAAATCTTTATTTACAACAATATGATTAGTGTCATCATAATATTCTTTGCTACTTTTTTGAATCAAAATATCATATTGCAATAATTCATTATCATTCAAATAGCGGGTTCTCCATAATGCCTTATTTGCAAATGCAATGAAAGAAAAACGGCCTTTCCCCTTTTTACCACGGGTATTTGAAGTTCGTTGGAAAGTACGTTTTTTCTGAGAATCCAGAAATGCTCCAAACGTATTTGTAATTGATGTAAAATCAATGCCATCTCCATTATCCGAAATGGTTAATCCTGCAATATATCCCAATTCATTTGCAGTAAACGAAATGTTAATTTTCGTTGCTTTTGCATCGAATCCATTCCATATTAATTCTGCGATTGCCTGTTTATAATCAGATGTAATCCCAGCATTATCAATACTCTTGTTATTTGCTGCAACTCTCTGTTTCATGTAAAGGAGATATTTTTAACAAATCTAATCAAATATCTCTAATAAACAAAAGCATAATCTTGTTTGCGTTAAAACAAAATTATGCTTTTGATTTATTTACTTACTCTACAAACCACTTATATTCGGTATCGCCCTCGATGGCTTTGCCTATACCCGTGATCAGTTCGGTAGCGTTCAGCGAACGGTCGAGGAATGTATCTATGTAACTCGACTTGTTGGCTCCCGTAAAGAGGTTGTAAACTCTCCAAAGGTCAATCTCTGGATTGTCCCCTCTGGAAAAGTTCTCGTCCGCGTAATACGCCTTTGCTACGGCGTTGATATGGCAGTCCGTAAACTCCATAGCAGGCAATGCCTTTCGCTCCGCTGTGGGCAGGTATTGATACAACCGTGTCTTGCCGATAAGCTGGGCGAATTGGTGTTCAGTAAGGTGTCGTTCCTGCATTGCAGCCATCAGCTTTACATGGCGTTCAGCATCGTATTCTTGAAACAGGCGTAAGGTGGCATCGAACAAATCCTGCACACCCATCACACGCAGTTCGCTTTTGAATCCGTCGGTCGATACACAGAGGTTACAGCACACGAGGTTCTTGAACCCGATGAAGACCTTGAATTTCTCCACCGTCTTCTTGGAATAGAGGTTCTCGTGGTTGTAGGCTCTTACTCCTCCAATCGAAAGGTTCAGCCTGTTCCCTGCCACATCCTCGTAAATCGTGGGTATCTCGAAACAGAAAGCCATCCGCTCGTAGTAGATGGTCTTGTCGGTTTCCAAAAGCTGATTCACGGGTTTGTGGATGGCTTCGGGAATCCGTCCCTTGATGATATGGGACACGACTATATCGGGAGCGTCGATTACCTCCTGCGGGAACATACGGTGTGCAGCACCTAATACCGTTTCGATAAAGCTCTGGTGGGAGATGGTCACCTCGTTGTCCTTGCTGAATACGGGAACGACGCAATCCTCTCTCAAATGGGCTATATCGACGGGCTTGGTGTTAGCCTCGATAAAATGGCGGTTATGCCGCACACCCAAAGGAACGACAACACCTGTCGTTGCAAGTTGGGCAGGTTGTTCCTCTACGTTCGTTGCCACCTCTGTGGCAGGGTTATCGAGGAAAGGACTGTCGGAGTTCAGACCGACGGCAAATTCGGGATTAGGCTGAAACGCTGGGTACATGGTTGTAAGGAGTTTGAGGTTGAACATTCGGTTGTGCAGGCTGTGTCATGTTGCACCATTTGAGGATGGCTTGCCCCACAGCAGGCGTGATGAGGAATTCGGGACGTCCCGTGAACAGTCCCGTGCGGTCTTTGGATGTGGTGGCCTTGTGGTTCATGGCTATATCAAGGACTGCGGTAAATTCGTAATCCACGTTGTCGCGCTGTACGGCTTTCAAGCCCACCTTCTCTGGAACCATCTTGCCGTTCTTGTCCGAGAGCACATAATCCTGCTTGCTACGCATGGTGCAGATCACATGAGCGGAGGATGTCAGAATACGCTGGATAAAGGCGTTCTGACGGGGTGTAACCTTGGCCCAGTTGGCGAAGGAGTTGCCTTGCAGGTTGGCGTGGAAATCCAGCAGATAATCCCAGCAATGGGAGATGCTGTCGATGATGATTACCTCGGCTCCTGCCTGCTCGCAAATACCGATGGCCTCGATGTAGGTTTCGGGGGCATAGTTTTCGAGGGTGAGGACTTGATAACCGCCCAGATGGGCATAAAGGTCGGCCGAGCAGTTCTCGGAATCAATGACGGCGATTTTAGACCAGTCGCCTGTCATTCCGTAAGCGATAAGGAGCGACGAATAGGTCTTGCCGCTGCCTGACGCTCCCGCCAGAGCAAGCCGCATCTTGGCTGCACGGCGCATGGATTGTCTTAATTGCATAACTCTACAAATTAGATGATTAATAAATGATTAAACTAATCATCCTGTCTGTGGCTTTTGTATTCAGTCTGCAATTTTTCTCGATAATCTGTTATAAAAAATCCCTCCCCGAATTTCGTTTTCCAAACCAAATAGGGGGAGGGGATTAAATAGGGGTATTGGCTCGTGGACAATACATAGAAGAAGACTCTGAATTGTTTTATTTCAAAGTGTTTTTGTATTCATTCTCTATTATAGCAAATTATGCAATTTTATGATACAACAATTAATCTAAAGATGTCAATGCTTTTGGATACATATATTTTTTGCTATATTGAGATTCGAATTCTTTTCTTTGAACTTCCCAATACGCATTGCGCTTTTTTTTGTTAAAAGTAAGTATTAAATACCTATATCCATTTTTAACCCGACTTTTATCGAAGATATAGGCTCTACCAAAAACTTCAATTGTCGTTATAATTGCCAACCCAATATATATACAGATTTCATTGATTCCACAAACTTCCAATAAATTCTGAATTTTTTTAATAGCCTTAATTAACACTCCAGTTGCCACTGGCAATAAAAAAAGCATTAGAATAAATAAAAAATATTTAATATCCTTTTTATTACAGAGGCTTTGAGTTTCAAATTGACAATTAATATATTTTTCTTTTTCGCGTTCCCATTTTTCTTGAGCAACTTGGAGTGCCTGTGCAGTCTTTATTTCTTTTAATTGTGCAAGAATTTGCGATTGTTCCTTTTTAGTAATTTCCAGATCATGTTTTAAAGACTCTATTTCTCCATTGCGTAATTTGATTTCCTTATTTAAGGATTCAATTATTTTATTCTGATTTTCAGCCAATTCACCTTTTTCATTAGCCACTTTTTCTATTTCCCGATTCCGCTCATTATTACGAACAAGTTGGATCTCCAATTCTTTCTTTTCCTGCTCTATACGTTCAATTCTTCGACCAATCTCAGTTCGGATAAATGCATCCTGACTATTGTCTTGCTCATGCTCAGAAAGATTCTCTAAAAATAATTCATCTCGTATACAATCTAAAATTATTTCCTCACTTTCAATGCCTAAATTTTTGAAATAAGACATTGAGCGTTGAATGGCTATACTTTCCCTATTATCTTCAACCTCAATAGAGGGAGCCGTCAGCGCCGAAATAAAAGCCTTTTGATAATCACTTGTTACTATTGGCAGAAATGGGCGTATTTTCTTAATAAAAATAGATGGTAGAATAAAATTAGGATTTATTGCTTTTTTTCCGTTGGATATGCTTAATGAGTAGTGGTCAAAATGAATCAAACTTCTATCAAGAGTTAAACAAATAAAATTCAAATCATTAACTCTTTCATTCTTATTCTTTAATATTTTTATACTCTCTCTAAGATATACATCATGTTCTATCTTCTTAATATCTTTATTTAAACGATGAGTATTCCCTTGTTCATCACATATATTATTATAATATTGTTGAAAATCTTTATATTCAATAATCAGAGAATTGATATACTCCTTTTCTTCATCATCTTCTAATTCCCTAAATTTCGCATTGTAAATTTCTAAGCCTCGATCCTTAAGCATAGCCATAGCATATGCAACTCGCTCACTTGGATGAGGGTATTCTGTATTTATTAACTTGTTCTCATAATACTTTCGAGCAAATTTATCAAGCCGTTCTGACGCCAATAAAGCCCGAATTTGGCTTGGTACAAATTTTTCTTTTAAGATAACTCCATCAAGATAGTTTTTAACCTTTTTTAGTTCAGAATATGTTCTTGGTAAGTAAACTAATCTAAAATCAATAGTTTTCTCCTTTGCTAATCTAACCAATTCTAACACAGCTGAATTCTCACTATGAGTATGTAAGTCTAAAATAGAATATAATATGTTAGTATCAACAACTACGATTAAATCTTTAATTTGGAGTGTGTTCAATTTTTCATAGGCTGTCTTTTCCATGCCAAGAGAATAGAATCGTTCAGCACGAGAAGCCAAACTCATAAGATATCGAAGTTCAACATCGGACAATCGTTTTGGATATTCTATTATAATTTTTTTAAAAATAGCAATTAAATCTTCTTTACCAATTTTTGAGTATGCCAATTCAAGAATAGCATCATTTCCATTAAATTGCTCATCCTTATATGGCAAAAACATATTAATAGCCTTCCGCCCATATTCGATAAAACAAGACATTAAATATTCATTAAATACATTCCATAGTAAATCAGCATCTTCATCAGAAAAGCTAAAATTATAGCTATTTAAGAGTTCTATAAAAGAACTTTGCCTTCCTCTTGAATTTCTATTACTTCGTTGAATCAAGTCATATATCTGGAGATGTGCACTTTCTGTTAATTGGTATTGATTACCTTGTTGTGCAATGTCTCCCTTTCCTACTAGCATTTCTATACATTCTGTAATTTCATATTCAATAGGAGTAACATGAAATGTCTTTTGAATATGGTTTACAATAGATTCAAATGATGCAAATTGATTAATATTATATAATGCAGTCTTTATCAAATCGCATAACATATGTTCGCGATTATTTGATTTAGCAAGATACAATGCAGATATAATCTTATCCATATCACTAAAATTTTTGCTACTTATAAAAGTAGCAAAAAATTCGATTTGGACAAAATAACTAAAACTTAAAACCGTAAAATTTTATTTTAGTTTGTTTGTCTCGGTTTATTACCTCCTGATACTGTTTCTGCATATCGAGAGCCTTTATAAAGTAGGGCAACGATACCTTTTCAGGCAGGTTCTTGCATCGTTTATCGAGTTGGTAGGTAATGCTTATTGGCTCTGTTCTCGATAAGCCTATTGCATTATACTTGGTAAGCAGTACGGACATGGCTCGTTTATCCCAGTTCGGTGGGGTTACTCCTTTCGCCTTGCAGAAATCGCATATCTCCTTATAAATCCCTGCATTGGTCTTTTTAACAGAGGAATTGATAAAACAGCCTGCTGTCAATTCATAGCCGTTAGAAATAGGCTTTATAAGCCCTAATTGCAGACACTCTTTAATGAGAGCTGTTATCGTGTTTCTCGATAAGCCGATACTCTTTGCAATTTGACTGTTGCTTCATTGGACGGTATCTGTATTATTAAGGCATATTGCCTTTAATAAGAGCAGAAAGCCTGCAATCTTGGCGGGATAGTTCCTCTTAAAGAAACTGTTATCCAAAAAGAAATAGTCTTTAATAACAGGCTTTATAAAGTAAGAATTACGTTTTATAAATCCTCTGTCTGCATCTTCTTTAATGGTAGTCTGCACGGTCAGATAACCTGCGTCTTTTAAGCGTTTAATGCTCCGTCGTATGGTTCGTTCATCCAATCCCGTCAGTAAGGATAGTTTTTCCTCTGTTATATGGGATATGTTCGTCTTGTGATTGGAGCAATATTTAATGGTCGCTCACACGTAAATATCAATAGGCTTACTGTTGCCCGTCTGAAAGTTTACGATTGATTTGGGGATTACGGTATAATTCATCGTTAGCAATGGAATTTGGATTGTTCGTAAATATGATTTCTTTTAAGTGCAGTAGTTTTCGGAAGCAGGCAATGCCGTAATGTTCTTTGGCTTGTTTGCGGTTATCGAATCACCTGCGGTCTTTAATGTGGTAGTACATGGTCGGTACGACTTTAATAGGTAGTGTATAAGTAGGTAATGTATATATAGGACACTTTTGAGCAGTTTGCATAGGACAGATTTGAGCAACTCTCTATTCCATCATTCAAAAACCTACTATCTCTTTAATTGGAATCTTCCACATTTTCTGATTCTGAAATACATTCTTTATAGGAAATCTTCATTTCACACTCAAAAAATGTGGTAAAGGATTTCACCGCATTTTTTCTGTGTGTGAAATATCTTTTTATAAGGGAATTTCATTTCCGACACAAAAAATATGCGACTATCGACCAAAGACAAGGACAGCATATAATGCCATCCTTATCCGTCCTATAACATATTTTCTATGGAAGAAACAAGAATTACCCTTGTCTGTGAAATGATATGCAAAGGTATAAAGCATTTTATCTAAATCCAAATATTTAACATAATATTTTCCAAGAAATTTTGCAAGAAAATTCGCTACCTTTGAAAATAACCTTAAACTATCTGCATTATGGAGATTTACGAATATGTGCATAGCATCGGGAACCGAATGTTCCCTGCATACGAAATCGAGGAGGACGGAAAGGAATACCAAGTCGATACCGCTTGCACAATTGATTTTATCGTACCGCATAGGGACGGACAACTGGATATGTCGAAATTCCCTTTTATGGGCAGACAAACGAAAAGTACAAAGAGGATAGCAGGAAAAGCAGTACAGCAT
>ERZ1673748.466-NODE-466-length-57116-cov-8.163054_pt1 | contig 57116 bp, 49 predicted proteins | sample MGYA00580196_ERZ1673748 | MGnify/ENA primary metagenome ERZ1673748 (study PRJEB41218, sample SAMN15661796) | gut metagenome | host: Homo sapiens | place: Canada: London | collected 2015-08-20/2019-03-30 | study: EMG produced TPA metagenomics assembly of...
TTCCGCCACGCTGTTCTCTCTAAACCTTATAAACCTGTCTTATGCGCTGCTACCCGCAGGGCGCTCTTTTTTCTGCCCGGAAACGGAGGCTTCTCCCGATGGGCTGCGTTGGCCCATTTCCGGGGAATTGGTCATTTCGACGGCATAGCGGAATCTGAGGCCGGAAAAACGCAGAAAAATTCCGCCATACGGAATGAACTCTTGACGCAGACCGACGGAGACGGTATGATAGAGAAAAATATCCGCCGGAGAAGGGAGAGCACCATGATCTACTATACCGCCGATCTGCACTTTCACTATGCACAGCTGCTTCCCTCCCGGCCCTTTGCCACCGTAGAGGAGATGGACGAGGCACTGGTGAAAAACTGGAACGACACCGTGGGTCCGGAGGACACCGTCTATCTGGTGGGAGACATCGGCTGGAACGGCGGCCGGATGCCGGGAGAGCTGCTGGAGCGGCTGTCGGGCCATAAGCACCTGATCCGTGGCAACCACGACACCGGCTATGAGGACGCCGGGCGGCTGTACCGCTGGTTCGAGACGGTGACGGACTTCAACGAGATCGACGACGGGGAGACGCACATCCTCCTGTGCCACTATCCCATGCTGTACCACAAGCGGGGCTACATGATCCACGGACACCTCCACCACGGACGGGGCCGGGACTATGAGCTGCTGCGGCAGCTGCCCCGTGTGCTGAATGCCGGAGTGGATGTGAACCGCTATCGTCCGGTGACGCTGGCGGAGCTGGTGGAGAACAACCGGGCCTTCTATGCCGGGGAGCGGGACGACGAGGTGCCACCACCGCCGCCTATGGAGCGAGGGCTGCCCGGCAGCTTGCCGGGAAAGCCGGACTTTCGGCCCATCCCCCGGCGGAAGGAGGACGTATGATGCCGCAGGAAAAGGGAAGCGTGCGGTCGCTGGGCAAGGCGCTGGAGCTGTTGGAGCTGCTGAACCGGAGCCGGGTCCCCATGACCCTTCAGGCGCTGAGTCAGGCCTCCGGCTACCCCAAGAGCACCATCCACTCGCTGCTGGCCACCCTGCGGAGCTACGGCTGCATCCGGCAGGAGTCGGATGGCCGGTACTACTTGGGGACAAAGCTGTTCGAGTGGGGCTGCGGCGTGTCCGCTGCGTGGGAGATCACCCGCTGCGCCCGTCCCCATTTGGAGCGGCTGGCCCAACAGACCCAGTATACGGCCCTGCTCTCCTGCGTGGAGGGCAGCGACATCGTGGTCATCGACCAGCGGGTCAGCGGCACGGGGATCCAGGTGGCCTCGGAGATCGGCGGCCGTACGCCCCTTCACGCCACGTCGCAGGGGAAACTGCTGCTGTCCCAGCTGCCGGATGCCACGGTGCGCTATCTGATGAACGGTCAGGGCATGGATCCCTTTACCCCCCATACCATCGTGACCCTGCCGGATCTGCTGGAGGAGCTGGAACACATCCGCCGGAAGGGCTGCGCCATCGAAAACGGCGAGTACAAGATCGGCTTGCGGTCCGTGTCGGCTCCGGTGTTCGACAGGGAGGGGCAGATGCGCTACACCCTGACGGTGGTGGGCCTGTTTCGCCATGTTACCTCCGGGGAGTTCGAGGAGGCGGTGGACATGGTCTGCGCCGCCGCCGGGAGTCTCAGCCGGGAGCTGGGCTATAATGCGTAGGGCGTTCCGCCATACGGAATTATGTTCTGCTTTGCGAAAAGGATATTTTCTTTTGCCGGGGCAGATGGTAAAATAGACTTACGATAGAAAAGACTGCCGCCATGGTGCGGCGCTCTTTTCGGCGAGCGTGATATGCAAATGAGGATAACGGAGGAAAAAACGGTGAAGAGAACGAGTGGAAAGCGGTGGATATCGCTGGTACTGGCGCTGTGCCTGTGCCTGCTGGTTGGCTGCGGCGGCAAGCAGACGGGCTACGATCCCCTGAAAGGGGTGGAGACCCGGATGATCACTGACTCCGCCGGACGACAGGTGGAGATCCCTGCCGAGATTACCCGCATCGCGCCCAGCGGCTCCACAGCCCAGATGATCCTGATGCCGGTGGCCTATGACCTGCTTGTGGGGCTCAGCAGCAGCCCCAGCACGGCACAGATGTCCTATTTTCCGGAGGAGATGCGGTATCTGCCCACCTTCGGCCAATTCTACGGCAGCAAGGCCAGCCTGAATATGGAGTCCCTCATCGCCGCCCAGCCCCAGCTCATTATCGACTTGGGCGACGCCAAGGACAGCATCGCCAAGGACATGGACACCATTCAGAAGCAGACGGGCATCCCCACCATCTTCATCGAAGCGGATCTGGATGATATGGCGGCGGCCTACCGGACGCTGGGGGACATTCTGGGGCGGCAGGAGCAGGCGGAGGAACTGGCGCAGTTCATTGACCGCACTGTCACCATGGCCCAGACCAACGCCGCAAAGATCCCGGAGTCTCAGCGACTCAAGGTGCTCTTCGGCACCGGCTCCACGGGCCTTGCCTGCAACGCAGCCGGGTCCGCACAGGCGGACGTCATCGACCTTGTGGGGGCGGTGAACGCCATCATCCCGGAAGAAGTTACCAACCGGGGCGGCGGTACCACCGTCAGTCTGGAGGAGGTATACGCCGTGGAGCCGGATGTTATTCTGCTGTCCTCCGGCGGCCCCTACGATACCCTGACGGAAGGGGACTGGGCGGGCCTCACCGCCGTGCAGCAGGGGCGGTACTACGAGATACCGGGCCTGCCCTACGACTGGATGAGTTCCCCGCCGTCGGTGAACCGGGTGCTGGGCATCTGGTGGCTGGGGAATCTGCTGTACCCCCAGCTGTATGACTACGATATGACGGCTGTGGCACAGGAGTACTACCGGCTGTTCTGGCACTATGACCTGTCGGCGGAGGAGGCGGCCGGGATGCTGAGCCGATCCACCCTGCGGACGTGACCCCATACGGGGAAGAGGACCTGCGAGGAAGAAGTGCAATATCCGCCTGCGGCGGCTGACCCTGTGGATGCTGGCCTGCCTGATGGCGGTATGCCTGCTGCCGGGAAGGGCGGAGGCCGGCGGCATCGCCACCGACACCCTGACGGTGAAGGTAGGCTATTACGGCATGGACAGCAGCCGGTATGTGGAGGCGGGGACGTACCACGGGACAGAACTTCAGGAGAACCTCACCATGTACTACGAGGCACATACCTTCTTCCGTCCCACGGGGGGAGGGAGACTACCGGGTGGTGGTGGACTCTGCCTACGGCATCCACATCGACGAACTGCTGGAGTATACCCGCATCCATCTGAACGACGTACGGTCGTGCAGTTCGATACACGGGATCAGGACGTGGGGCCCTTCACCGCCTTTACGAAGTCCGAGCTGTTCCGGCCCCGGTACTATTTCGAGGATCTTCCGGCCCATCTGATGCCCGTCTACGACGAGAAGGGCCGCATCACCGGCGAACCCGGCGGCGGCGCCGGTGTGCTGTATTTCAAAAAAGAGAGGGACGAATAAATGAGTACCTTGTTTCACAATATCCTGCGGGCAGCAGCCAGCGCCATGGAGATTCCGGTGGTGATCTGCCTGCTGCTGTTGGCGTTTTCCGTGTTTTCACTGGGTTGGTGGCTGGCGGAGCTGCTGAGAGAGCGGCGGCATATGAACGCCAGTCTGCCCCGGCTGCTGGAGGCCATGCGAAGCGGCTCCAGCAGCAGGAGGGCCTCTCCGGCGGCGAGGATCTGGAAAAGCGGGGTGAGGTGTACTATGATGCCAAGACCGGCACCTATTACATCGTCCCCAATGCGGCGGGGAACTGACCCATGGAGAAGTTGATGGCCGGGAGGACCTACCGGCGGCGCTTTCTCCTGCTGGGCGGGGTGTGCCTGCTGCTTCTGCTGGGTTCCATGCTGGTGGGGCGCTACGGTCTGTCTGCGGGTAAGCTCCTGCATATGCTGTGGACAAGGCTCACCGGTGGCGCTGCGGACTGGTCCGTCAGCGACGAGAAGGTGGTGTTTGCCATCCGTCTGCCCCGCATTGCGGCGGCAGCGCTGGTGGGTGCGGCGCTGGCCGTCTCCGGCACGGCCTATCAGGGAATGTTCCGCAACCCCATGGTGTCGCCGGATATTCTGGGGGCCTCCACCGGCGCAGGCTTCGGCGCAGCGCTGGCTATCCTGCTGGGGGCCGGGTATTTCGGCATCTCCCTGTCCGCCTTCTGCTTCGGTCTGCTGGCCGTGGCGGCGGCGTGGCTGGTGAGCCGTCTGTCTCACTCAGACCCCACGGTGGCGTTGATCCTGGCGGGTATGATGATCTCCTCCCTGTTTTCCGCCGGGACCTCCTTTATCAAGCTGGTGGCGGATACCCAGCAGCAGCTGCCTGCCATCACCTATTGGCTCATGGGCAGCCTCAGCTCCATCAAGGCCGAGGACGTGCGCTTTCTGGTGCTGCCGGTGGCGGTGGGACTGCTGCCGCTGTTTCTCCTGCGCTGGCGGATGAACCTGCTGACGGTGGGGGAGGAGGAGGCCCAGTCCATGGGCGTGCGGACGGGGGTACTGCGTCTGGTGGTGATCCTGTGCGCCACGCTGCTGACCGCCGCCAGCGTGGCGGTGTCCGGCATGATCGGCTGGGTGGGTCTGGTGATCCCCCACTTCTGTCGTATGCTGTTCGGCTACGACTACCGGCGGCTGATCCCGGCGGCGGCCCTGTTTGGAGCGGCTTTCCTGCTGGCGGTGGATGACATCGCTCGGCTGGTGACCACCGGTGAGCTGCCTCTGGGTATCCTGACGGCCTTCGTGGGAGCGCCGCTGTTTCTGTATCTCATCATCACGGGAGGGCGACGGCATGAGCATTGACGTAGAGAGACTCTCCTTTTCCTACGGCGCTCACCCGGTGCTGCGGGATGTCAGCTTCCGGGCCGAGCCCGGACAGCTGGTGGCAGTGTTGGGGCCCAATGGGGCGGGGAAGAGCACCCTGTTCCGCTGTATGCTGGGCTTTCTGCCCCACTATCAGGGGAGCATCTCCCTGTGCGGGCGGGACGTGCGGCATCTGCCCCGGCGGGAGCTGGCCCGCCTGGCAGCGTATATCCCCCAGTCCAGCCAGCCGTTGTTCGACTACACCGTTCGGGACACGGTGCTCATGGGCGCCGCCGGAGGGCTGGAGCCTCTGCGGCAGCCGGGACGGCAGCAGCTGGAGACGGCGCAGCGCATGATGGAGCTGGTGGGCATCGCCCCGCTGGCAGACCGGGGCATCCGCCGCATTTCCGGCGGCGAGCGGCAGCTGACCCTCATTGCACGGGCCTTGGCCCAGCAGGCGAGGATCTTGCTGATGGACGAGCCTGCCGCCAATCTGGATTACGGCAACCAGTTTAGGCTCCTGCAGCAGGTGCGCCGCCTGACGGAGCAGGGCTACACGGTGCTGCTGTCCACCCATAATCCGGAGCACGCCCTTCGCTTCGCCACCCATGTGCTGGCCCTCCACGGCGGCACGGTGGCGGCCTGCGGCCCGGTGAAGGAGATGCTGACGGAGGAGTTGCTGCACACCCTGTACCGTATCCCTCTGACGGTGGCGCAGGTGCCGGTCACCGGCGGCACGGTCCGCAGCTGCGTCTATGACCCGGCCAAGCCGTGAAGCTGTATATCATGCCCTGTGGGGCTGCATATAAAAATTTTCAGAGAGGAAGGGACCTACACAGGAAGCAGCACAGGAAGCGTGTATCGGCGCTGCTGCTGACTTTGTGCATGGTGCTGAGTTTGGTGATGCCGGTCTCGGCTCTGGACGGACAGGTGCAGGCAGAGCGGCGGGAAGGCTATGACGCTGCCACCATCCACTATACGGACGGCGAAGGCAATGAGCGGCCTTTACCGAGACGGCTTCCGGCTACGCCTATACCCTGCCGGAGGGCGTAACGGAAGAGCAGGTCACGGTGGAATACTTCTCCACCACCCGCTGGGACGGGGCAGTGGATCTCTCGTGGTATAACGGGACGGATACCAAGTTCACCATCACCACCGCCCGGCAGCTGGCGGGTGTGGCAGAGCTGGTGAACAGCAATACCACCGACTTCGCCGGCAAGACCATCCGCCTGGGGGCGGGCATCTCCCTGCTGCGGTATGAGGAGACGGGCAAGCCTTGGTGAGGCGGCATCGGCAATCTCTCCAAGGCCTCCGGCGGCGCCGTAGGTTACCAGTTCTGGAAGAAGGGTACCGAGAATCTGGTGGCCGCCACGGAGTATGTGACGCTGGATGCCCTGCTGCAAAGCGCCGGGGCCTCCTTCCGGGAGGAGATGTACATCACGGCGGCGGATGCCACGGGCTTCAGTGCCCAGCTGTCCTATGTGGACTACACCAGCTGCCGCTACTATGTCACTGCCGACGGCGATAAGATCGATGTCCCGGCGGCACTGGCCCTGACCTGGGCCTCCGGCACCGGTACGCTGGAGGAGGTGGCCGCCAAGGCCGAGAACAGCGGAAGCATCCGCTTCTGCTATGGTATCAGCGCCGACCAGTATGGCAGCGCCGCCGGAAAGCGGCTGGTGTCCGGCGTCACCTCTGTGACCCTCACCGCCTGCGCCCATACCGGCAAGACCGCGCAGGTGCCGGAGGTACCCGCCACCTGCACAGAGACCGGCCTTACCGCCGGTGTCCGCTGCACCGATTGCGGCAAGGTGATCTCCGGCTGCGAGACCATCCCCGCTACCGGCCACGATACGGAGCTGGTGGGTGCTATGGCTGCTACCTGCACCGAGGACGGCTATACCGGTAACGAGGTCTGCAAGGTTTGCCAGACGGTGGTGAAGAAGGGGGAGACCATCCCCGCTCTGGGCCACGACTACAAGGACGGCAAGTGCAGCCGCTGCGGCGCTGAGGAGCCCACCACGCCTGTGGAGCCCGGCAAGCCGGGTGAGCCTTCCCGGCCCGCCCAGCCGGAGAAACCCACTACGCCCGATACCCCCGCACCGGCGACAGCAGCAACGTGACCGCCCTGTGGGTTGTGTTGGCTGTGGCTGGCGTGGGCATCATCGTGCTGGTGGTGCTGCTTGTCACTAAGCGCAAGAATAAGAAGGACTAAGCTTCATCGGGAGAAAGCCCTGCGCCCACACGGGCCGCAGGGCTCTCCTGCCCCCGTCTGTGCCGAAGGGGAGGAGATTTTGCGCCGCCGGAGCCTTTTTCCTATTGTGCATCTGCCGCCGACATGGTATGATAATATCAGTAATGAGCAAGGGTAAACACGCCTGACAGCTTGTCCTCCCGGCGATTTTACGCTTCGTCTCGGTGGGCATCGGCCTGCCGGGGCGCCTCTATCCGGTAAAACTGGCGGCTCTGCCGCCTCTAAAGCATAAGGAGAGCGAAAAACTATGAAATTAGGTATCGGCGAAAGCGAGCCTGTTTCTGAAACTCTCCGCAAACGCACAAATGCCGATAAAGCTTGATAGGGCAGGCATTTTCGGATGAAGTCAAAACATAAAAGTTCCTATTTCCCTACGCATCCCCACGCAGAAATGGCGTAAAAATGGCGTAGAGGAACCGGCGGTACGCAGTTGCGAAAATCGCCTGCTGCAACATTACTAAGAATATTCAAGCTGCCCTGCGCACCGGCGCAGAGAGATACAAGGCGTTTCACTCCTTTGATCCTCCAAACAAAAAATGAGCCTTCTCCGTTTGGGATAGAAACGGAAAAGCTCATTTGTATTGTACACGCCTGTCAAGCGGCGCAGAACTTTGGCAGCGCTATGCCTCATCCTCCGCCAGCATACGGTATCCGACGCCAAGCTCGTTGATGATGTAGCGTTTTTCGCCGGGCGTCACGCCCATTTTCTTGCGGATGTTCTTCATGTTGACTTGCAGCTTTTTGACGCTGCCATAGTCCGAATACCCCCAGACCGCCCGAATGATGGCGGCATACGTCAGTACCTTTCCGGCGTGAACGGAGAGAAACGCCATGATGTTGTATTCCGTCTGGGTCAGGTCGATCTCCTCTTTCCCTACAAAAACCTGCCGTGTATCGTAATCGATCAGCAAGTCCTGCAGGCGGAATTTCCCACCATGGGAACTTTCCTTCTCTTCGCTGTGCCGATGGCTGCGGAGAACGGCACGGATACGAGCCAGCAATTCCTCCGTGCCAAAGGGCTTGGTGATATAATCATTCGCCCCCAGATCCAACGCCTCCACCTTGTCCCTCTCGTTGGAACGGGCGGAAAGCACAATGATGGGCACGGTGTCTGTCTCCCGAACTTCTTGAATCAAGCTCATACCGTCTCGATCCGGCAGACCAAGATCCAAAAGGATGAGGTCCGGATGATGGGAGGCATACATCATCATGCCAAGCTCGCAGGTTTCCGCACAGAGCACCTGATAGTCGCTGGTTTCCAGATTGGCTTTGATAAAGCTTCGGATGTTGGCCTCATCCTCTACGATCAGGATTTTGTACTTGTTATTGCCCATCGTCCTCACCCCCTCTTTCCAGAGCAAAGCGGAATACCGCACCGCCGCCCTTCCTATTTTCCGCAGTGATCTCGCTGCCGTGCGCCTTGACGATGGCGGCGCACACGGATAGTCCGATCCCCATATTGCTGCGGGTCCCGTCCACCGGCGCAGCGGACTTTTCATAACTTCCGGTGAAAATCTTTTGAAGTGCATCCTCCGGGATGCCGCAGCCGTTGTCGGCAACCTCAAATACCGCCTTATCCCCCACAAGAGAAACGGAAAGCGTCAGCTCCGTCATGCCTTTTGCGTGGAATACGGCATTTTCCAGAAGATTCAGCAGTACCTGTTCAATAAGGAGCGAATCCATGGGAATGTCCACAAATTCCTCCGGTATCTGTGTGATGACCTTCTGATTCGGATACTTTTTGGAAAACTTCATGAGAACCGAGTCAATCAGCTCATCCAGAACCGTGGGTGTCTTCACGACTTCCACTTTCGCGCCGTCGATTCTTGTAACCGACAGAAGATTTTCAACCATGCGGATGAGCCATTCGCTGTCCTCCTGAATTTCTCCCAACAGCTTGAGCTGCTGCTCCTTTGGCAGCGCGTCATACTTGGAGATCAGCGTGGAGGAGGACCCGTATATGGAGGTGAGTGGTGTGCGCAGATCATGGGAAATCGCCCGCAGCAAATTGCCCCGCATTCGCTCTTTTTCATTCTCTGCCCGCAGCTTTTCCTGATCCCGAATGCGGCTGTTCAGCGTACTGGTGAAAACGGCAACTGCCAGCATAATGACGGCAGATAAGATGCTTTCCCCCACGAAAAAGTCGAAGACATAATAGGGATAGGTAAAGGCAAAATTCACCGCAAATACGCTGACAATTGCCGAAGTGATGCCATAGCAATACCCGTGGGTTTTCAGCGAGATCAAAAACACGCCGAACACAAAGATCATGGGTACCAGCGTCTGCATGGTAAAGAGCTTCTGAATCAGCAAATTGACGGCAAAGGCACTGCAAAAAATAAGGATCGAAAATAGAGTATCCTTTTGTCGCTGTCGATTCTTCATCATGCTTCTCCTGAAATTTATTGCGGTATCATATGCCATGTTTTTCGGTTTCGGGCGAAGCCCGGGAGAAAAACGGCTTAAATCCAGTGGTATAAATAACTGCCAGCAGTTATTATATCGCATAAGCGGAAGCGCTTCAAGATTTCTCACAGGAGGAGATTGCGCCGCACTCGTTTCTTTACCGAATCTACACCGGAAAAATGCTATAATATAAGCACACAATAAGCACACAGCAAAAAGGAAAAAGAAATCCGTGGAAAATGACAATAGCGACGATAACGGTAACTGCTCTTATATGGTCTGTTCGTATGTGGCATATCTACGCCCTTTGCTGCGGTATCGGGTATAGGTGTGTCTTTTTTGCATGGAATGATCGTATGAACAGAACATAAAGGGGTTTGAAATGAATTATTTTGGAAGCATTTTCGCAATGGTGGCCTGCATCGTCATGTCCGCCTATTTCAGCGCCACAGAAACGGCATTCTCGTCTCTGAATAAGACCCGCCTCAAGGTGTTGGTGGACAACGGAAACAAGCGGGCAGCGCTGGCGCTCAAGCTGTCCGAAGATTATGACAAGCTGATCTCCACCATCCTGATCGGCAACAATATCGTCAATATCATGGTGGCGTCCATCGGCACACTTCTGTTTGTCGGACTTTACGGCGACATCGGCGCGACGGTTTCTACGGTCGTCGTAACGATCGTTGTTTTGATTTTTGGTGAGATCACCCCCAAGAGTATTGCAAAGGACGCCCCTGAACGCTTTGCTTTGTTCAGCGCGCCCTTTATCCGCCTTTGGATTTGGGTGCTGACACCGTTGAATTTTCTCTTTTCTCAGTGGAAAAAGCTGGTTTCCCGCTTCTTCAAGACAGATGACGATGCAAAAATGTCCCACGAGGAGTTGCTTCGTTTTATGGAGGACGTGGAGCAGGATGGCGGCATTGACGAAAACGAGGGCGAGCTGCTGCGCAATGCTCTTGAGTTCCGTGACCTGACGGCGGCAGAAATTTTGACCCATCGAATCGACTTGGAGGCCGTGGACATCGGCGAGAGCCATGAGGAAATTGCCAGAGCCTTTACACAGTCCCGCTTTTCCCGCCTGCTGGTCTACCGGGATACCATCGATCAGATCGTCGGCGTTCTTCATCAGAAGGACTTCTATATCAACGGCAAGATGACGGATCAGCCTATTGCGGAGATCATGACGGAGCCGCTGTTTGTCTATCAGCACACAAAAATCCGGGATATTTTGAAAATGCTCCAGCATCAGAAGTCCCATGTCGCCGTAGTCGTAGACGATTTTGGCGGGACGCTTGGTATTGTTACGATGGAGGATATTCTGGAAGAACTGGTCGGTGAAATTTGGGACGAACACGACGAGGTGGAAGAAGATTTTGAAAAGCTGGACGAAAATACCTACCGCGTGGACTGCTCCGTCAGCTTGGAGGATTTTATGGAATTCTTTGGCGTCAAGCTGGAATCGGACAGTGTTTCCGTCGGCGGCTGGGTCATGGAGCAGCTGAATAGAGTCCCCAGTAAGGGCGATTCCTTTACCGCTCAGAATTTGGAGATCACGGTCTCCGATCTGAGTGCGTACAGGGTATCCTTCATCACAGTCAGGCAATGTGGCGTCTGTTTGACCTGCGAACAATAAAGCAATCGCGCGATTCATAAGGGGTGAGGATGATGTCGGAAGAAATGGTTTGCAGAAAGCACCACCTTTCGTCTTTTCAAATTATCATATTGGGCTTTGCCGGGGTCATTCTGTTGGGTGCGTTGCTGCTGATGCTGCCGCTTTCCACAACAGCCGGGTGCGTAACGCCATTTCATGAGGCGCTTTTCACTGCGACCTCCGCTGTTTGTGTGACGGGTCTTGTGGTGCAGGATACCGGCAGCTATTGGTCGGTCTTTGGCCAGACGGTGATCCTGACGCTGATTCAGATAGGCGGGCTCGGTGTTGTCACTGTGGCGGCATTGTTTGCGCTGCTGTCCGGGCGAAGGATCTCTCTGATGCAGCGCAGCACCATGCAGGACGCCATCTCAGCGCCGAAGGTCGGAGGGATCGTCCGGCTGACACGGTTCATCCTACGAGGGACATTTCTGATCGAACTGCTCGGTGCGCTCGCCATGCTGCCGGTGTTTTGCCGGGACTACGGATGGCACGGGATCTGGATGGCGGTATTTCACTCCATCTCCGCCTTTTGCAACGCAGGGTTTGACATTCTGGGAACGAACAATAATTTGTATCCGTCCCTTACCGGTTATGTCCAAAATCCGGTGATCAATATCACGGTCATGCTGCTGATCATAACCGGCGGCATCGGATTCTTAACGTGGGATGACATTTGCGAAAACAAGCTGCATTTCCACCGTTATCGAATGCAAAGTAAGGTCATTCTCGTTACGACACTCACGCTGATCGTCCTTCCGGCGCTGTTTTTCTTCTTTGTGGACTTTGATGCCCTTCCCCTCGGAGCGCGGGTTCAGGCAGCCCTGTTCCAATCGGTCACGCCGAGAACGGCGGGCTTCAACACAGTCGATCTACCCGCCATGTCCGGCACATCGCTGGGCGTGATGATCCTTCTGATGCTCATTGGCGGCTCTCCGGGGTCTACGGCAGGCGGCATGAAAACCACCACGCTGGCAGTTCTGCTTTCCAATGCTGCCGCGACCTTCCGCCAGCGGGACAGCGCCCAGTTCTTTGGACGCAGAGTCAATGGCAGCGCCGTCAAAACCGCCGCGACCATCCTGACGATGTACCTTGCGCTGTTCTTTGGCGGAGGCGTTTTTATCAGCGTATACGAGGATCTCCCGCTGTCCTCCTGCCTGTATGAAGCAGCGTCGGCGGTAGGCACGGTTGGACTGACATTGGGTATTACGCCGCAGCTGCATATTCCCTCGCAAATGGTATTGATCTCGCTGATGTATCTGGGCAGAGTCGGCGGGCTTACACTCGTTTATGCGGCGGTGTCCACCAAGAAAGCCGGCAGCGCAAAGCTGCCGCAGGAAAGCATCACGATTGGATAAGCAAAGGAGCATCTATCCCATGAAAAATGTTTTATTGATCGGAGCAGGCCGCTTCGGGCGGCATATCGCCATGCAGCTCTCTCAACTGGGGCATCAGGTCATGGCAGTCGATACCAATGAGGAACGGATCAACGATGTGCTTCCGTTTGTCACCAACGCACAGATCGGCGACAGCACCAATGCGGAGTTTCTGCGTTCGCTCGGTATCGGAAATTTTGATGTTTGTTTTGTGACCATCAGCGGTAATTTTCAGAACTCGCTGGAAACCACCTCGTTGCTGAAGGAGCTGGGTGCCAAATGCGTGGTATCCCGTGCCGAGCGTGATGTGCAGGCAAAGTTTCTGCTTCGCAACGGTGCAGACCATATAGTCTACCTGGAAAAACAGGTGGCAAAATGGGCAGCGATCCGATTCACTGCCGACCATATTTTCGACTACATAGAGATCGACGAGCAGCACGCCATCTTTGAAGTGCAGGTGCCGGAGGCGTGGATCGGGAAAAGCGTTGGTGAGCTGAACGTCCGCAGAAAGTTTGGCATCAACATTCTCGGCATCAAACGAGCCGGGAAAACGGATGTTTCCGTTACGCCGGACACCATATTGTCCGATGACATTACGATTTTGGCGTTGGGTGAGTATAAAGCCCTGCAAAAGTGCTTCCGGATTTGACGGGGTTTCCCATACCGACGGAAAGGAAATGCATGGAGAAAAAACCACAAAACACAGCCGGTGACAGAAACGAGGATCCCACACCGCAGGGAAGCAAGTGGCCGGGCAAGACGATCATTCGCTATATTACCCGCGCACTGGTACTGCTGATCGTATTCGCATGGGCGCTGGTAAACCTTGACGCTGTTTTGCGGTTTCTAGGCAAGGTGCTTGCACTGTTCACTCCGTTTCTGATCGGCGGCGCGATTGCTTTTTTGATCAACGTAGTCCTTCGACCGTTGGAATGCTGCTGGAACAAGGTGTGCCGCAAAGCTCCTGCAAAGCTGGTCCGCCCTGTGTGCCTGACAGCAAGCACCGTACTTGTCCTTGGAATTCTGTTTGCCGTGATGTTTATGATGATCCCCAGCCTGCGGGAATCCGGCGAAGAGTTTGTCCAAAACATTCCGCTCTATGTGGAGGAAATCGGGCGGTGGTGGACAGGCGTTGTCCAGTTTGCCGCAAAATATAATATTGTCCTGCCCGAATACACCATAGACTCTGACCTGTTGATTGAGAAGCTCACCGCCTTGATCAGCGACGAGGGAAGCGGCATCCTCACCGTGACGTGGGGTGCGGCAACCTCTGTCCTGTCGGTTTTGGTGGACGTTCTTTTGGGACTTGTCTTTGCGCTGTATCTGCTTGCAAAGAAGGAAGTCGTCGCGGCACATTTGAAAAAGCTCGTTGTGACAGTCCTTCCGCAAAAGAAGGCGCAGCGGCTGCTGAGTATCGCCTCTCTGACCAACCAGACCTTCACAAACTTTGTCAGCGGTCAGCTTACCGAAGCGGTCATCATCGGCGTTCTGTGCTTCTTTGGAATGCTGATCCTTGGGATCCCGTATGCCGGTGCGGTCTCGGCGTTTGTGGCTGTTACTGCGCTGGTGCCGATTTTCGGCGCATGGATCGGCGGCGGTCTTGGTGCGTTTTTGATCCTGCTGGCAGAACCCGGCAAGGCTCTGTGGTTCATTCTCTTTTTGCTCGTTTTACAGCAGGTGGAGGGCAACATGATTTATCCCAAGGTGGTCGGTAAGTCCGTTGGGCTTCCCGGACTGTTGGTGCTGATGGCTGTCACGATCGGCGGCGAAGCATTCGGCATCTTAGGGATGCTGTTCAGCGTTCCCGTCTGCGCCGTGCTGTACAGTCTTTATCTGGAGTTCATGAAGAAAGCAAGTGCTCGGCACTGAATGATTCATAATCGGATACCTTCTGAGCATTGGGCTGTATGCCAAATGCAAAGGGCTTGGGATACTCCCAAAATCGCCGTGTGTCCGGACAGCGGCTGTGCTTGCTGTCCTCTCAAACCTCAATATCCGCAGATCGTGATGTCCCCGCTTTTTCGAAAGCGGGGACATTTTTTCTTCTCCGATACTTAAAAAACGGCAGAAAAATGTCCGTTGTATAGTAGAAGGCTTTTTGAAAATATCGCGCAGCTTTTTTCGGACAAAAGGCAAAAACATGTCCGTGTGTTATATGGAAGGAAAATTTTTCGCGCTACCCCCTAATTTGCAAGAATTTTGCCCGTTGTAAAGTGAGAGGAAACCACCCGCGAGACAAAGCCGTGACAGACCGCATCATTTTGTCCGTTGTAAAGTGAAGGGCAATTTGGAGCAGAACGCAGAGATTGTTTCGCCGTCCTCGAAACTTTTTGAGAAATCTGGGACAAAACCGGAAAATGTGTCCGTTGGTTAAGCACCACGAAAGGAGACTTTTCCATGGACAACATCCTCACCGTCCCCATCCACCTCAAAATGACGCTGACCGCCAGAGAAACGGCAGAATACAGCAACATCGGCATCAACAAGATCGACAGTATGCTCCGCAGCCCCAACTGCCCCTTTGTCTTGTTCGTCGGGACGAAAAAGCTGGTAAAGCGCCGGGAGTTTGAAGAGTACATCAGCCAAAAGCTGGTGATCTGACGGCAAAAGATAATTTGTAAAAACAGCTTGAGAGAAAAGAACCTATCTGCTATAATTATGTCGTTGCAGTAGGCTCTTTTCTCTCTGCGGGAAAGGAGTATACAATAGGCAAAAACTTAAAAGGCAAAGAATGCGGTAAGTCTCCCGGCTGGTCATGCGCGATCTGGTCTTTATTAACTGGCGCACCGGAGAACCGGCGAAGAACAGCTCCTATGATACCCATCTCTACAAGCTATGCGACGAAGCAGGAATTGAAAAATCCTGTATGTACGCTTTGCGGCACACCTACGCCACAAGAGCGATTGAATGCGGTGTACAGCCCAAGGTGCTGCAAAAGCTGCTTGGTCACGCAAGTATCAAAACAACGATGGACAGATACGTCCATGTCACATCTGAATCCTTGGATCAGGCTGTGCGGCAATTTGAATCAGGCAGGGTTTCCTGGCATATAAGTCCATGCGAAAATGGCGTAAAAATGGCGTAAGCCAAACACGCCGGATTCCGGAAGCCCTTGAAAATCAAGACTTTTTAAGGAGAGCGAAAAAACTATGAAATTAGGTATCGTGGGGCTGCCCAACGTGGGAAAGTCCACTCTGTTCAACGCCATCACCAACGCCGGTGCCGAGAGCGCCAACTACCCCTTCTGCACCATCGAGCCCAATGTGGGCGTGGTGGCCGTGCCGGATGAGCGGCTGGATAAGCTGGCGGAGATGTACCAGCCCGATAAAAAGACCCCCGCCGTCATCGAATTTGTGGACATCGCCGGTCTGGTGAAGGGAGCCAGTCAGGGAGCGGGCCTCGGCAACAAGTTTTTGGAGAATATCCGCCGTACCGACGCCATCGTCCATGTGGTGCGCTGCTTCGATGACGAGAACATCATGCACGTGGTAGCCGATGCCGGTACCAACGTACCGGTGGACCCGCTGGGGGACATCGAGACCATCGACATGGAGCTGATCCTGGCGGATCTGGAGATGGTGAACCGCCGGGTGGAGAAGGCCGCCAAGGCCGCCAAGGGCGACAAGAAATTCCTCCACGAGGCGGAGGTGTTCAAGGCACTGGCCGAGCATCTGGACGCCGGGAAGTCCGCCCGCACCTTCTCCTGCGGCGATGACGACCGGGCGCTGGTGGAGACCTGCGACCTGCTGAGCCTGAAGCCCATCATCTACGCCGCCAACATGGACGAGGCGGGCTTTGCCGATTACGAGAACAACCGCTACTTCCGGCTGGTGCGTGATCTGGCACAGAAGGAGAGCGCACAGGTGCTGCCCATCTGCGCCAAGCTGGAGCAGGACATTGCCGAGCTGGACGATCCGGAGGAGCGGGCCATGTTCCTGGAGGATCTGGGCATCGAAAAGTCCGGTCTGGATCGCCTGATCCAGTGCAGCTATGATCTGCTGGGCCTGATCTCCTTCCTGACCTACGGCAAGGACGAGTGCCGGGCGTGGACCATCCGCAAGGGTACCAAGGCCCCGCAGGCGGCGGGCAAGATCCACTCCGATATCGAGCGGGGCTTCATCCGGGCGGAGACCATCAACTTCGACGAGATGATGGCCTGCGGCGGCAGCGTGGCCGCCGCCAAGGAGAAGGGCCTGCTGCGGTCCGAGGGCAAGGATTATGTGGTCAAGGACGGCGACATGATCTACTTCCGCTTCAACGTATAAGCATGACCTACAAGGGACACGGTTTGCCGTGTCCCTTTTTCACCCCCGGCCAATTCCGCCGTTTACAAAGGATGGTTTTTCTGGTATGATTATGGTTATCCATACCAGAGATGGTGGACTATCCACGCACAAAACAAAGGGAGAACATCTTTTCTGTGCGGATAGAGCGTGCCTTTTTTATGAAAGGAGACAACTGTTATGAACCAAGAGATCCAATCTATTCTGGCCAGGGTAGACCACACCCTGCTGGCCCAGAGCGCCACTTGGAACGAGATCAAGGCCATTTGCGACGACGGCGTCAAGTACGGCTGCGCCAGCGTGTGCATCCCCGCCTCCTATGTGAAGCAGGCGGCGGAGTATGTGGACGGCAAGATTGCCATCTGCACCGTCATCGGCTTCCCCAACGGCTATGAAACCACCGCCGCCAAGTGCTTCGAGGCGGAGGACGCCGTGAACAACGGCGCTTCCGAGGTGGATATGGTCATCAACATCGGCTGGGTGAAGGACGGCCTGTACGATCAGGTGCTGGAGGAGATCCGGGCCGTGAAGGCCGCCTGCCACGGCAAGTTGCTGAAGGTCATCATCGAGACCTGTATGCTCACCGATGCCGAGAAGATCGAGATGTGCCGTGTGGTGTCCGACTCCGGCGCCGAGTACATCAAGACCTCCACCGGCTTCGGCGGAGGCGGCGCCACCCGTGAGGATGTGGCCCTCTTCAAGGCCCATGTGGCTCCCCATGTGAAGATCAAGGCTGCCGGCGGCATCGCCGACCTCAACGACGCCCGTGACTTCGTGGCCCTTGGGGCCGACCGTCTGGGCACCAGCCGCATTGTCAAGGCCGTGAAGGCCATGGAACAGGAATAAAAGGAGGAACCATCTATGCCTACCCCCCATAATAACGCCGCCCCCGGCGCCTTCGCCAAGACCGTGCTCATGCCCGGCGATCCCCTGCGTTCCAAGTTCATTGCCGAGACGTTTCTGGAAAACCCCGTGCTGGTGAACAACGTCCGTGGCGTGCAGGGCTATACCGGTACATACAAGGACGTTCCGGTGTCCGTCATGGCCTCCGGCATGGGAATGCCTTCCATCGGCATCTACGCCCACGAGCTGTACACCCAGTACGGCGTGGAAAACATCATCCGTGTGGGCTCTGCCGGAGCCATGCGGGCCGATCTGGAGCTGGGCAGTGTGGTGGCCGGGCAGGGTGCCTGTACCAACTCCAACTTCGCCGACCAGTACGAGCTGGGTGTCCACTATGCCCCCATTGCCGACTTCGATCTGCTGATGGCCGCCGTGGAGTCGGCCCGTGAGCTGGGCGTGAAGATGCCCGTGGGCAACCTCTACTCCTCCGATACCTTCTATGACGCCGCCGGTCGCAACGCCCGGATGCAGAAGATGGGCGTCATGGCCGTGGAGATGGAGGCCGCTGCTCTGTACTGCACCGCCGCCTATCTGGGCAAGCGTGCGCTGGCCATCTGCTCCATCAGCGACAATCTGGTGCTGGGTACCGAGCTCACCGCCGACGATCGCCAGACCACCTTCACCAACATGATGAAGATCGGCCTGGAGGTAGCGGTAAAAATGACTAAATAAAGCCGTTTTGCCCACAAAGCATCCGTTTTTTCGAACCCTGCCATGGTGAAAAAATGCAGCAGACCCTGCAAATAGGGCTTGCCCTTTTCTGCCGTATCTGTTATAATGCACCTGAACGGGCAAGCTTTGCCCGAATAAATGAAGGAAGGTAGAACAATCATGAAAAGAGTTCTCGCTATGATCCTTGCGCTTGTCATGGCTCTGGCTCTGGTTGCCTGCGGCAACAAGAACACGGACGATGACAAACAGAACGACACCCCCACCGTCATCACCAACCCCGATGAGGTTCAGGATGAGATGACCTCCTCCGACGGCAAGTACGAGGTGGCTTTCGTCACCGACGTGGGTCAGTTGAAGGATAAGTCCTTCAACCAGGGTACTTACGACGGCGTGAAGCTGTACGCCGCCAACAACAACCTGTCCTACAAGTACTATCAGCCCGCCAACGGCAGTGAGGCCACCGATGATGACCGCTTCACCGCTATGAAGGCCGCCGTGGACAACGGCGCCAAGGTGGTTGTCTGCGCCGGCTTCATGCAGACCACTGCTCTGCGTATGGCCGCTTCCCAGTTCACCGATGTGTCCTTTGTCTACATTGATGGCGATGTCATTCGTGCGGATGCCAATGACAACAACTCCGCTATCCTGACCAACGTGGCCGGCGTTGCCTTCAAGGAAGAGCAGTGCGGCTATCTGGCCGGCTACGCTGCTGTCAAGGAAGGCTACACCAAGCTGGGCTTCACCGGTGGTGGCGGCGGCACCAACCCCGCCTGCTGCCGTTACGGCTATGGCTTCGTGCAGGGCGCTGACGCCGCTGCCAAGGAGCTGAACGAGAAGGTAGAGATGAACTACTCCTGGCAGTATGGTGCCACCTTCTCCGCTTCCCCCGAGCTGCAGACCATGGCCGCCGGCTGGTATCAGGCTGGCACTGAGGTCATCTTCGCCTGCGGCGGTTCCATGTTCGCCTCTGTCGTCGCTGCTGCCGGCGCTGAGGAGGGCAAGGTCATCGGCGTGGACGTGGACCAGTCCTTCGAGTCCACCGCCGTGATCACCTCCGCTATGAAGGGCCTGGCCGACTCCGTGCAGTGGGCTCTGGGCAAGTTCTATGCCGGTGAGTTCGCCTCCATCGGCGGTGTCCAGACCTCTCTGGGTGCCAATGAGAACGCCGTGGGTCTGCCCACTGCTACCTGGTCCCTGACCAAGTGGAGCGTTGATGATTACAACGCCAAGCTGCAGGAGATCAAGGACGGCAAGATCGCCATCGACAACAACTACGACAATCTGGCCAGCACCGAGAATGTCACTCTGAACATCGTCGGCTAAGCCTCTGCGTGTCGAACTCCACAGCGCCCGTGCTCTGCACGGGCGCTGTTTTTTGCTCCAAAGCCCCGGATGCCTCCCGTGGAGATTTGCGGCATCCCGCTTGTCAACCGGCGGCCGTCATGCTATAATTTTCCCAGGAAGCCGGAAGGGGGGAGCACACATGGGACTGCACGACGGACATCGCCAGCGCAAGCGGGAGCGCTTCCTGAAGCAGGGAGCCGACGGTCTGGCGGATCATGAGGTGCTGGAGCTGCTGCTGTACTATGCCATCCCCCGCCGGGACACCAACGAGTTGGCCCACCGGCTGATCCAGCACTTCGGTACGCTGGACGCCGTGTTCCAGGCCCCGCCGGAGGCACTGATGCAGGTGCCCGGCATCGGGGAGAATGCCGCCGTGCTGTTGAATCTGGTGCCGGCGGCCCAACGCTGCGCCCGGCGCAGCGTCTCTGCCGAACGCATCCTCAACTCCGTGGAGCGCTGCGGTGCCTACTTCATGGACCTGCTGGATGGTCAGCGCCGGGAGCTGCTGTATCAGGTGTGTCTGGACGGCAAGGGGAAGGTGCTTTCCTGCAAATGCCTGTCCCAAGGCAGTGCCGATATGACCTCCCTCAGCATCCGGCAGGTGGTGGAGAACGCCCTGCTGTCCGGCGCCGCAGGCGTGGTGCTGGGCCACAATCACCCCAGCGGCGTGGCTCTGCCGTCGGCGGAGGACCGGGCCGCCACCCTGCAGGTGCGGGACGCTCTGGCCACCATGGACATCCGCCTGCTGGACCACATCATCGTGGCCGACGGTGATTTCGTCTCCATGGAGGCCAGCGGCCTTCTGTACGGCTGACCCACTCAAAGAAAATTCCCCCAGCGCCCCGCTCCATCCGGAGCGGGGCGCTGCCATGTTTTCCCTCTACAAAATCAGAACATTTGTTTCAAAATTCATATTTACATATGGGATTTTTGTGGTAAAATAAAGTGATATACACTGAAATTGCAGGAGGCGCTTTCCATGCCCCAGTTCAAAGTTGTTTCGGAATATACCCCCTCCGGCGACCAGCCGCAGGCCATTGAAAAGCTGGCGGAGGGACTGGAGAACGGCCTGCGCCAGCAGGTGCTGCTGGGCGTTACCGGCAGCGGCAAGACCTACACCATGGCCAAGGTCATCGAGAAGGTACAGCGCCCCACGCTGGTGCTGGCCCACAACAAGACGCTGGCGGCCCAGCTGTGCGAGGAGTTCCGGGAGTTCTTCCCGGAAAACGCCGTGGAGTACTTCGTCTCCTACTACGACTACTATCAGCCGGAGGCGTACATCCCCCACACGGATACCTTCATCGAGAAGGACGCCGCCATCAACGCCGAGATCGAGCGCCTGCGCCACAGCGCCACGGCAGCCCTCTTCGAGCGACGGGACGTCATCGTGGTGGCGTCGGTGTCCTGCATCTACGGCTTGGGGGACCCCATCGACTACGCCAACATGGTCATCTCCCTGCGGCAGGGGAAGGAGTACCCGCGGGATCAGCTGCTGCGGAAGCTGGTGGAGATCCGCTATGACCGCAACGACGTGACCTTCGAGCGCAATATGTTCCGGGTCCGGGGGGACACGGTGGAGATTTACCCGGTGTACGCCAACGGCTACGCCATCCGGGTGGAGTTCTTTGGGGACGAGATCGACCGCATCTCGGAGATCAACCCCGTCACCGGTCAGGCCCAGCGGGTGCTGCAGCACGTGGCCATTTACCCCGCCAGCCACTACGTCACCACCAAGGAGAAGATGGAGCGGGCGGTGCAGGAGATCGAGCGGGAGCTGGCGGAGCGCAAGGCCTACTTCGAGGATCACGGCAAGCTCATTGAGGCCCAGCGCATCGACCAGCGCACCCGCTACGACGTGGAGATGATGCGGGAGTTGGGCTACTGCACCGGCATCGAGAATTACAGCCGGGTCATCTCCGGCCGGGAGCCGGGTTCCCCGCCCACCACGCTGCTGGACTACTTCCCGGAGGACTTTGTCCTTTTTGTGGACGAGAGCCATGTGACCCTGCCGCAGGTGCGGGCCATGTATAACGGCGACCGGGCCCGGAAGGAGAGCCTGGTGGAGTACGGCTTCCGCCTGCCCTGCGCCTATGATAACCGCCCCCTGAAGTTCCCGGAGTTCGAGGAGCGCTTCCGTCAGGCGGTGTTCGTCTCCGCCACGCCGGGGGAGTACGAGCGGGAGGGAGCCGACCAGATCGTGGAGCAGGTGATCCGCCCCACAGGCCTGCTGGACCCCCGTGTGGAGGTGCGGCCCGTCACCGGCCAGATCGACGATCTGGTGGAGGAGATCCGGGTCCGTGCCGCACGGGACGAGCGGGTGCTGGTGACCACCCTCACCAAGCGCATGGCGGAGGATCTGACGGACCACATGAAGGGCCTTGGCCTGCGGGTGCGGTATATGCACTCCGACATCGCCACCATCCAGCGGATGGAGCTGATCCGGGACCTGCGGCTGGGGGAGTTCGACGTGCTGGTGGGCATCAACCTGCTGCGTGAGGGACTGGACCTGCCGGAGGTATCCATGGTGGCCATTCTGGACGCCGACAAGGAGGGCTTCCTCCGCAGCGAGACCAGCCTCATCCAGACCATCGGCCGGGCCGCCCGCAACGCAGAGGGACTGGTGGTGCTGTACGCCGATACCGTCACCCCCTCCATGAGGGCGGCCATCACCGAGACGGAACGCCGCCGGAAGAAGCAGGACGCCTACAACAAGGCCCACGGCATCGTCCCTCAGACCATCCGCAAGAGCGTGCGGAAGGTGCTGGAGATCTCCCATTCGGCGGAGGAAGAAAAGACCACCGCCCACCGCAAGCTGACGGACGCCGAGCGGGAGGCCACCATCCGCCGGCTGGAAAAGGAAATGAAGGAAGCCAGCAAAATGCTGGAATTCGAATACGCTGCCCTGCTGCGTGACCAGATCATCGAGCTGCGGGGTCAGAAGTAAAAGGAGGCGTTATGGCCCATATACCCACCGTGGATATCCGCCAACTGGGGGATATCTCCTTTGACCGCCAACTGGAGCTGGCCCGGCAGCCCAACCGGGATTACGACGTGGACCGGTGGCTGTTCGTCCCCAACACCTATACCGAGTATCGGTACATCTTAGGTACACGGGGAAAAAAGCCCCTGATCTGTGTGGGCATCAACCCCTCCACCGCCCGGCCCGGTGCGCTGGATCCCACCCTGAAAAGCGTGGAGCGCATCGCCCGCAACAGCGGCTTTGACTCCTTCATCATGTTCAATGTCTATGCCCAGCGGGCCACCTCCCCCGACGACATGGAGCACACCTGCAACCCGGAGCTGCACCGGGAGAATATGCGGGCCTTTGCCTACATTCTCTCCCGCACACCGGATCCGGTGGTGTGGGCGGCCTGGGGGACTATCATCGAGAAGCGGGACTACCTGTGGCCCTGCCTGCGGGATATGATCGCCCTGGGAGAGGCCGCCGGCGCCCGGTGGGTTACCTGCGGCAAGCGCTCTGCGGCGGGGCATCCCCATCACCCCCTGTACCTCCGGGCGGACGCCGTGCCGGAGCCCTTCGACGTGGCGGCCTACGCCGCTGAGGGGGAGGCCCGTGCCGCCGTTGCGGCCCGTGGCCGTCGCCGCCGGATATGAGGAGGGGAGCGCTATGACGGAGAAGCGTGCCGGACTCAGCGCCATGACCCTGAAATACATCGCCATGGCCACCATGCTGGTGGACCATATGGGGTACGTCCTGTTTCCGTGGATCCTGTGGCTGCGGTGCGTGGGGCGCATCGCCTTTCCCATCTTCGCCTTTCAGATCGCTGAGGGCTGCATCCGCACCCATGACAGGCGGCGGTACGCCCTGCGGCTGCTGCTGTTTGCGGTGCTGACGGAGGTACCCTTCGATCTGGCCTTCAGCGGCCGGCCGCTGGATCCGAGCTACCAGAATGTCCTGTGGACGCTGCTGGCCGGGGCGCTGGTGTGCTGGGCGGCGGACTGGGCGCAGAGGACCCCGGACGCCCTGCACCTTCTGGCGGCCACGGCGGCGTTTGCCGGAGCCTTCTGGCTGCTGGAGGTCTGCCATACGGACTACGGCGGCTGGGGCATGGCCCTGATTTTGTTGTTTCACCTGTCCCGTGGGAACCGGCTGATCCAGCTGGCGGGACTGGCGGTGTTCTGTGTCGCCAGCGTAGGCGGCGTCAGCATCGAACTGTACGCACTGGTGAGCCTTGCCTTCATCTGGCTCTATGACGGGCGGCGGGGCTATTGCAGCCGCCCCATCCAGTGGCTGTGCTACGCATTTTATCCCGTTCACCTGCTGCTCCTGTGGCTCTGTGCCAGGACGGTGGACGGCATATGGTATTTGACATAAGGAGATACATCATGGCAAAGCATAAAGAGGAAAAGACCAACGTCATGCGGGTGCTGGATCAGAAGAAGATCCCCTATACCGCCCACACCTACGACCCGGAGAGCGGCATCGACGGCGTGTCCGTGGCCCGTTCGCTGGGGCAGGATCCGGCATCGGTGTTCAAAACGCTGGTGGCCCGTGGGGCCAGTGGCGGTTATTACGTGTTCGATATCCCCGTGGCCGCCACGCTGGACCTGAAAAAGGCCGCCCATGCCGTGGGGGAGAAGTCCGTGGCCATGCTGCCTCAGAAGGAGCTGCTGCCCCTGACGGGCTATGTCCACGGCGGGTGCAGCCCCGTGGGCATGAAAAAGCTGTTCCCCACGGTGTTCCATGAGACGGCGGCGAGCCTACCTGTCATCATGGTGTCGGCGGGGAAGTTGGGGCACCAGATCGCCTGCGACCCCAAGGCACTGTTGGCGCTGGTGAGGGCCGATACGGCGGACATCATCACGGAGGAATGACGGATGCAGCTGCGTTTTATCGACGAGCACAATGACCAGGGCCACCTGCTGTGGGCGGAGGAGCCGGTGGGGTTGGCCCTGCGGGGCGAGACGCAGCAGGCGGCGCTCTCCAAGCTCCCGGCGGAGCTGACGGCCTATCGCCGCTGGCTGGGTCTGCCGCCGGTGCCGGCGGTGGGAGTCATCACGCAGGAGGCGGCCAGCCCTCTCAACGTCCACGATGCCGACAGCGACATCCTGCTGCCCTCCGAGCGTCGCCCCCTGACGGCGGAGGAGTATGAAGCACTAAAGGCACTGGCCCTGCGGTCGGCGGAGGACTTCCTGGCGCTGTACCGCTCCATCCCCGACAAGACACACACCACCCTCCCCCAGCGGGAGACCTTCTACGGGGACGTCCCCCTGACGGCGGAGGAGATGTACCGGCATACGAAAAACGTCAACGCCTACTACTTCGGAGAGATCGGGGTGGAGGTCGGCAACGAGCCGGATATCCTTATCTGCCGCCGGGCGGGCTTCGCCGCACTGGAGCGACAGCCCCGGTACCTTCACAATGCCGTGTTCCACGGCAGCTATGACGAGGACTGGACGCTGCGGAAGGTGCTGCGCCGCTTTGTGTGGCATGACCGCATCCATGGCCGGGCCATGTGGCGCATGGCCTGCGCCCTCTGCGGCAGCCGCCGGGTGGCCGACCCCTATCGCTTCGCATAAATCGGAGATCAACAGGAGAAAAACACCATGCAGGATCATATTTATATCAAGGGCGCACGGGAGAATAACCTCAAGAACATCGACGTCACCATCCCACGGGACAAGCTGGTGGTGCTGACGGGGCTCTCCGGCAGCGGCAAGTCCTCGCTGGCCTTTGACACCATCTACGCCGAGGGCCAGCGCCGGTATGTGGAGAGCCTGTCCAGCTACGCCCGGATGTTTCTGGGCCAGATGGATAAGCCCGATGTGGACTATATCGACGGCCTGTCCCCGGCCATTTCCATCGACCAAAAGACCACCAGCAAGAACCCCCGCTCCACGGTGGGCACGGTGACGGAGATCTACGACTATCTCCGCCTGCTGTGGGCCCGCATCGGCACCCCCCACTGCCCCAAGTGCGGCAAGGAGATCCGCCAGCAGACCATCGACCAGATCATCGACCAGATCCTGGCCCTGCCGGAGGGGACCCGTATTCAGGTGCTGGCCCCGGTGGTCCGGGGCCGCAAGGGCGAGCACGCCAAGGTGCTGGAGGATGCCCGCCGCTCCGGCTACGTCCGGGTCCGTGCCGACGGGAGCCTTTATGACCTGTCGGAGGATATCCCGCTGGAGAAGAACAAGAAGCACCACATCGAGATCGTGGTGGACCGGCTCATCGTCCGGCCCGACCTTGGCCAGCGGCTGACGGACTCCGTGGAGACGGCGTCCCACCTCTCCGGCGGCATCGTCATCGTGAATCTGCTGCGGGAGGAGCAGGATCTGATCTTTTCCCAGAACTACGCCTGTGACGACTGCGGCATCAGCATCGAGGAGCTGACGCCCCGGATGTTCTCCTTCAACAACCCCTACGGCGCCTGCCCCACCTGCACGGGGCTGGGGATGCAGCTGAAGGCGGACCCCGCCCTCATCATCCCCGATGACAGCCTCTCCATTCTGGACGGAGCCATCACTGCCAGCGGCTGGAACTCCATCCGCTCCGACGGCATCAGCCGGATGTACTTCGAGGCCCTGTCCAAGAAATATCAGTTCTCCCTCCGAACCCCGGTGCGGGAGCTGCCGGAGTCCGTGCGGCAGATCATCCTCTACGGCACCGGCGGCGAGAGGCTGGAGCTGCACTATGACCAGCCCCGTGGCAAGGGCGTATTATATCAGCCCTTCGAGGGGGTGGCCAACAATCTGGAACGTCGGTATCAGGAGACTCAGTCCGACGCCAGCAAGCGGGAGATCGAGGAGTTCATGACCCAATGCCCCTGCCCGGCCTGTCAGGGCCGCCGCCTGAAGCCGGAGGCGCTGGCGGTGACGGTGGGTGGCCTGTCCATCTGGCAGGCTACGGAGTTGCCGGTGGATGAGGAGCTGGCCTTCTTCAACGGCCTGACCCTGACGGAGACGCAGCAGCTCATCGCCGCACAGATTTTGAAGGAGATCCGCTCCCGGCTGGGCTTTTTGCAGTCCGTGGGCCTCAGCTACCTGACCCTGTCCCGCTCCAGCGGTACCCTGTCCGGCGGCGAGAGCCAGCGTATCCGGCTGGCCACGCAGATCGGCAGCAGCCTGATGGGGGTGCTGTATATTCTGGACGAGCCCTCCATCGGCCTGCACCAGCGGGACAACGACAAGCTGCTGGCTACCCTCTGCCGCCTGCGGGATCTGGGCAATACCCTCATTGTGGTGGAGCACGACGAGGACACCATGCGGGCCGCCGACTACCTCATCGACATCGGCCCCGGCGCCGGAGCCCACGGCGGGCAGGTGGTGGCCGCCGGCACGCCGGAGGAGGTCATGGCCGATCCCAATAGCCTGACGGGCCAGTACCTCAGCGGGAAAAAGCGCATCGAGGTGCCGGCCGCCCGCCGCCCCGGCAATGGGAAGCTCCTGACGGTGCGGGGCGCACGGGAGAATAACCTGAAAAACATCGACATCTCCGTGCCGCTGGGGACCTTCACCTGCGTCACCGGCGTCTCCGGCAGCGGCAAGTCCTCTCTGGTCAACGAGATCATCTATAAGCGGCTGGGCGCCGAGCTGAACCGCATGAAGACCCACCCCGGCAAGCACACCGCCATGGAGGGACTGGAGTATCTGGACAAGGTGGTAGGCATCGACCAGAGTCCCATCGGCCGCACGCCCCGCTCCAACCCCGCCACCTACACCAATCTCTTCAACGATATACGCAATCTTTTTGCCGCCACGCAGGAGGCTAAGGCCCGTGGCTACGGGCCGGGGCGCTTCTCCTTCAACACCCGTGGCGGCCGGTGCGAGGCTTGCTCCGGCGACGGTCTGCTGAAGATCGAGATGCACTTTCTGGCGGACGTGTACGTCCCCTGCGAGGTGTGCCACGGCAAGCGCTATAACCGGGAGACGCTGGAGGTGAAGTACAAGGGCAAGAGCATCGCTGACGTGCTGGATATGACGGCGGAGGAGGCGCTGGCCTTTTTTGCCCCGGTGCCGAGGATCGCCGAAAAGCTTCGAACCCTCTGCGATGTGGGACTGGGCTATGTGAAGCTGGGCCAGTCCTCCACCACCCTCTCCGGCGGCGAGGCCCAGCGGGTGAAGCTGGCCACGGAGCTGTCCCGCCGTGCCACGGGCCGCACCTTCTATATTCTGGACGAGCCCACCACGGGTCTGCACTCCGACGATGTGAAGAAGCTGCTGGAGGTGCTGCAGCGGCTGGTGGACGCCGGGAACACGGTGCTGGTCATCGAGCACAATCTGGATGTCATCAAGTCCGCCGACTGGCTCATCGATCTGGGCCCGGAGGGCGGCGCCGGGGGAGGGACCCTCGTCTGCGCCGGTACTCCGGAGACGGTGGCGGCCTGCGAGACCTCGTACACCGGCCAGTACCTGAAAAAGTATCTGTCCTGAGCACCTGCCGCCGGTTGCGGCGGCGAAGAAAATGTGATAAGCTGATACCGAGACACCCGCCCTCCCGTCTTCTGCATACAATGGCATGAGGTGATGGCATGGAACTGATGGGAGACGGCCTCATTGCCTTTTTGGCGGCGGTGGGCGTGAGCACCATCCTCTGGCTGCTGGCGGAGACACTGCTGCGCCGCCATAGCCCGGTGGCGGAGGCCGTACTGGTGCTGCCGGTCCGGGGTGACGGGGCCACGCTGGAGCGGGCTCTGCACCTGACCATGGAGCAGCGCGCGACAGGGGAGACCCCCATCCTGCTGGCGGACTGCGGGTTGGATGAGACGGGCCTGCGTCTGGCGCAGGGCTTGACGCAGCGATACAGCCGGGTGCAGCTTTGCCCGGCGGAGGAATTGGAAAATTATCTGAAGTGAGGAACGAGCTATGGGTGAGCGCTGCACGGTGGAGGGAACCGTCCAACACGTGATCTTCCAGAATGAGGAGAACGGCTATACGGTGCTGGGCCTGCTGACGGAGGAGGGCGAGCTGGTGACAGTGGTGGGATGTATCCCCTGCGTGGCCCCCGGTGAAAAGCTCACCGCCGACGGCCTGTGGGTCAGCCACCCCTCCTACGGTCAGCAGTTCGCCGCCGAGACGGTGGAGCGTCTGATGCCGGAGACGGAGGAGGAACTCATCAGCTACCTCTCCTCCGGCATCATCAAGGGCGTCGGCCCTGCCACGGCGGAGCGGCTGGTGGAGCGGTTCGGCGGCGAGACGCTGGCTGTTATCGAGGAGGAGCCGGAGCGGCTGAGCACCGTCAAGGGCATCACCTCCAAGCGGGCTATGGAGATCTCCGCCGCCTTCCGGGAGCTGACGGGACTGCGTCGGGTCATGGAGTTTCTGGCCCGGTACGAGCTGCCGGTGGAGCTGGCCATGCGGCTGTACCGCACCTACGGAGCCGATGCGCTGCCCCGTCTCCGGGCGGACCCCTATCTGCTGGCGGGGGAGCGCTACGGCGTAGCCTTTGCCGATGTGGACGAGATCGCTCTGAGTATGGGCTTCGGCGGCGACAGCCCCTGCCGCACGGAGGCAGCGGTGCTGTACGAGCTGGAGCACAATCTGGGAAACGGCCATGTGTTCCTGCCCCGGCCCAAGCTGCTGGCGGCCACGGAACAGCTCATCGGCGCCCCGCCGGAGCTGGTGGAGCAGGCGCTGGACACATTGGAGAGCCGTGGCGCCGTGGCGGAGGAGCGGATCGCACGGGTGGATGCCTGTTACCTGCGCCGGATGTATCTGGCAGAGAGCGAGACGGCCCGGCGGCTGCTGGCGCTGCGGGATGCCCCCCGGTCACAGGGCCGGGGCGTGGAGAAGCTGATCCGGGAGATGGAGGAGCAGCAGGGCATCGCCTATGCCCCTCAGCAGCGTCAGGCGGTGGAGCTGGCGGCCCGCACCGGCGTGCTGCTGCTGACCGGCGGCCCCGGCACCGGCAAGACCACCTCCACACGGGGCATCGTGGCCCTCTTCGAGGGCATGGGCCTTCAGGTGCTGCTGCTGGCCCCCACAGGCCGTGCCGCCAAGCGCATGAGCGAGCTGTGCCGCCGGGAGGCCCAAACCATCCACCGGGCGCTGGGTATGACCTATAACGAGCTTACCGGCGAGACGGTGTTCAAGAAAAACGGCAAGGAGCCGCTGGAGGCCGATGCCGTCATTGTAGACGAGATGAGCATGGTGGACCTGCCGTTGATGCAGGCGCTGCTGGAGGCTATGAAGCCCGGCTGCCGTCTGGTGATGGTGGGGGACCCCGATCAGCTGCCCTCCGTTGGCCCCGGCAACGTGCTGGGGGATCTGCTGCGCTCCCACGCAGTGGCCGTCGTGTCCCTGACGGAGGTGTTCCGTCAGGCGGAGCGTTCCGCCATCATCCGCAATGCCCACGCCGTCAACAGCGGCCGTCCTCCGGAGCTTGGCAGCGGCCAGAACGACTTCTTTTTCCTGTGCCGCCGGGCCCCGGACCGTCTGGTGCAGACGGTGGTAGACCTGTGCCGCACCCGCCTGCCGGATAACATGGGTATCCCCGCCGATCAGATCCAGGTGCTGTCCCCCACCCGCCGGGGTCTTACTGGCACCGTGAGCCTGAACCGGGCGCTGCAGGCGGCTTTGAACCCGCCTGCCCCGGACAAGCGCCAGAAAACGTGGGGGGAGCTGACCTTCCGGGAGGGGGATCGGGTCATGCAGACCCGCAACAACTACGACGTCCTCTGGCAGAAGGACGACGGCGAGATGGGTACCGGCATCTTCAACGGCGACGTGGGGATCATTCAGGAAATTGACCCCGGCGGCGAGCTGGTGACCATCCGCTTCGATGACCGCACCAGCGTCTATACCCCGGATCTGCTGGGGCAGCTGGACATGGCCTACGCCATGACGGTACATAAGGCACAGGGCAGCGAGTACCGGGCCGTGGTGCTGGTCAGCGCCCCTGCCGCCGCATCTCTCATGGTGCGGGGGGTGCTGTATACTGCCATCACACGGGCCAGAGAGCTGCTGGTAATGGTGGGGGACGATGTGATTCCCGGAAAAATGGCAGAAAACGACCGGCAGGCCCGGCGGTACAGCGGCCTGCGCCGCAGACTCATGCAGGGAGGTGGCAGCGATGGCGCTTCAGGATGATCTGAACCGGCTGCAAAAGCAGCTGGGGAATTTTCTCTTTCCCCGGAAATGTCCCTTCTGCGGGGCCGTCACCGGCGGCCGCCTGCTGTGCGGCAGCTGCGAAAGGACTCTGCCCTATACCGGGGAGGACGCCCTGCGCCAGGGGACCTTCGGGCGCTGCGCCTCGCCGCTGTACTATACCGCCCCCGTCCGGGAGGCTATCCTCCGCTTCAAGTTTCAGGGCCACACCGGCGGGCTGGACTGCTTCGGCCGTCTGCTGGCCGACTGCGCCGCCCGGTGGTATTCCGGCGAGTTTGACACCGTGACGTGGGTGCCGGTGAGCCGCAAGCGCCTGCGGCAGCGGGGCTTTGACCAGTCCCGTCTGCTGGCGGCCAGCCTGTGCGTGGATTGGCACGTGGCCCCGGTGGAGACCCTCCGCAAGGAAGTGGACAACCCCGCCCAGTCGGGGCTCACCGACGCCGAGCATCGCCGGGCCAACGTGCTGGGAGTCTACGAGGCCCTGCCGGAGAACGTCCGGGACAAGCGTCTCCTGCTCATCGACGATATCGTCACCACCGGCTCCACCCTCACCGAGTGCGTCCGGGTGCTGCGGGAGGCCGGGGCCGCCGACGTGGTGTGCCTGACGCTGGCCCGCACCGAGGAGGAGCACTGATTAAGGGGAACGCGGCCTGCGGCGAGACGCCGCCGGTATGGAAATACCGCAAACGGCGCACAATAGCACCGGGACTTGTCTGCGGCGGGACGTGATTTCCTAAAAAACTGTGAACATTTGTTTACGAAGCCATAAAACCGGGAAAACACTCTTGCAAAATGCGGAAAGCGCCTTTATAATTGTAACTTAGAGAAGAATCGGCTGCCTGCAGCCGTGTCCCATAACAGAAGAAAACGAGGTGCAGCGTATGTGTTCATTGGCAAAGGATATCGGGATCGATCTGGGTACCGCATCGGTACTGGTCTATATTAAGGGTAAGGGCGTCGTGCTCAACGAGCCGTCTGTGGTGGCCATCGACAAGAATACCGGCCGCCTGCTGAAGGTGGGCGCCGAGGCTCAGGCCATGCTGGGCCGTACTCCCGGCAACATCGTGGCCATCCGCCCCCTGCGGGACGGCGTCATTTCCGACTACGATATGACGGAGCGGATGCTCAAGGAGTTCATCCGCAAGGTCACCGGCGGCTTCCACCTGTTCCCGCCCCGGATCATGGTGTGCGTCCCGTCCGGCATCACGGAGGTGGAAGAGCGTGCCGTCATCGACGCCGGCCGTCAGGCAGGCGCCCGCCGTGTCTACCTCATCGAGGAGCCCGTGGCGGCGGCCATCGGCGCCGGCATCGACATCACCAAGCCCGACGGCCACATGGTGGTGGATATCGGCGGCGGCACCAGCGACATCGCCGTCATCAGCCTCTCCGGCGTGGTGGAGTCCGCCTCCATCAAGGTGGCCGGCGACCAGTTCAACGAGTCCGTCGTCAAGTATATGCGCCGCAAGCACAATATCCTCATCGGCGAGCGCACAGCGGAGCAGATGAAGTTGGAGATCGGTTGCGTCTATCCCAAGGAGGAGGAGGCTACCATTGAGATCAAGGGCCGCTGCCTGATGACGGGCTTGCCCAAGACCATCACCGTCAACTCCACCGAGATGATGGAGGCCTTCGAGGAGCCGGTGGAGCGTATTCTGGAGGCGGTTCACAACGTGCTGGAGCGCACGCCCCCAGAGCTGGTGGCGGATATCTCCAACAACGGCATCGTCATGACCGGCGGCGGCAGTCTGGTGGACGGCTTCGACAAGCTGATCACCGCCCGCACCGGCATCCATACGGTGGTGGCGGAGGACGCCATCTCCTGCGTGGCGGAGGGTACCGGCAAGAGCCTGGACTCTCTGGGCGATATGCAGGACGGAACGGTGAATCTGTCCCGCAGAAGACAGATGAACTGAGAAGCATTGACTTTGCACCGAAAAGCAGAGCTTCGGCTCTGCTTTTCCTGTAACCGGGCCGGGAGCGGAACCCCTGTCCCGCAGCATCAGAAAAGGAGGAGTCCCCATGAAGTTTTCCAGCAAAGTGCAGAAATGCGGCCTGTCGCCCATGCGTAAATTCCACCCCTATGCGGTGGCCGCCGAGGCCAAGGGCCGGAACATCTATCACCTGAACATCGGTCAGCCGGATATCGAGACGCCCAAGGCGTTCTTCGATGCCGTCCGCAGCTTTGACCTGCCGGTGCTGGAGTACGCACCCTCTCCCGGCGTCCCCGCCCTCATCGAGGCCATCCGGGACTACTATGCTGCGCTGGATATGCACTTCGCCGCCGAGGATATCCTCATCACCAACGGCGGCTCCGAGGCTCTCCAGATCGCCATGAACTGCATTCTCGACGACGGCGACGAGATTCTCATCCCGGAGCCCTTCTACCCCAACTACAACACCATGGCCCGCACCTGCGGCGCCGTGATCCACCCGGTGTCCACCTCCCCGGAAGAGGGGTACTTCTACGCCGACCGCCGCCGCATCGAGGCAGAGATCACCCCCCGCACCCGTGCCATTCTGGTGACCAACCCCGGCAACCCAACCGGCACCGTCCTGACCCATGAGGAGATGGAGATGCTGGTGGACGTGGCCCGGCAGCACGACCTATTCCTCATCGGTGATGAGGCCTACCGGGAGTTTGTCTACGCCGGGGAGCCTCTCCAGTCCTTCGGTGAGTTCACCCATGCAGCGGAGAACGTCATCCTCATCGACACGGTGTCCAAGCGCTTCTCCGCTTGCGGCGCTCGCGTCGGCTGCCTCATCTCCCGCAACCGGGAGCTCATGGCCCACGCCATGAAGTATGCTCAGTGCCGTCTGGCGGTGCCGACGCTGGACCAGTTGGCCTCCGCCGCATTGTATCAGGTGGGCCCGGAGTATTTCGCCGCCGCCCGTGAGGAGTATAAGCGCCGCCGTGACACGGTGGTCCGCAAGCTCCAGCAGATTCCCGGCGTGGTCTGTAAATGTCCCAAGGGAGCCTTTTATCTGATGGCCGCTCTGCCGGTAGATGATGCCGACACCTTCCAGCAGTGGCTGCTGGAGGAGTTCGAGGATCACGGCGATACCGTCATGTTTGCCCCCGGCAAGCCCTTCTACGGCACCCCCGGCAAGGGCAAAAACGAGATCCGCATTGCCTACGTCCTGAAGCAGCAGGATCTGGAGCGTGCCATGGATCTGCTGGCGCTGGGTATCCGTGCCTATCAGCAGCGATAAAGAACCACAGCCGGAGCCGTCGCTCCGGCTGCCCTTCCGTCAGGAGAGCGAGGATATGATGATGTTTCAAGGCTATGACCAGCAGACGGTGGATTTTCTCTGGGGCATCCGCTTCAATAACGACCGCGGCTGGTTTCAGGAGCATAAAGAGCAGTACCAGACCCACCTGCTGGCCCCCACCCGTGCGCTGGGGGGGCAGCTCTACGACGGCCTTCATGCCATGCTGCCCCACGAACCGCTGATACTGAAGGTCAGCCGCATCTACCGGGATGCCCGCCGCCTCCATGGGCAGGGACCCTATAAGGATCACCTATGGCTCTGTGTCCGCACCGGCGATCAGGACTGGACCGGCCGCCCCACCTTCTACTTTGAAATTGCCCCGGACTATTACAGCTACGGCATGGGCTTCTGGTGTGCCGCCCCGGCCCTCATGGCCCTGTACCGCCAGCGCATCGACGCCGACCCCAAGCCGCTGGAGAAGCTGGTGCGCCGCTTTGACCGCCAGCAGACCTTCCGGCTCACCGGCCCGGAGTACGCCCGCAGCAAGGGACAGGTGTCCGACCTCCTGCGCCCGTGGTATCAGAAAAAATCCCTGTCCCTGCAATGCGAAGCCCCGCTGGACCAGCGTATTTTCAGCCCCCAGCTGCCGCAGGAGATTCTGGAGAGCTTCCGGGAGCTGCTGCCCTTCTACCGCTACTTTACAGATCTCTGCGCCGCTCTGTCCCGTCAGGTGGGGAAAGACAAATGAATAAAAGCCCGGCAGACCTTCGGCCTGCCGGGCTTTTATCGTTTCTTAGAAACGATAAGGGGTGTTCAAAGGGCGTGTCATTCTGAGGAGGGGCGCAGCCCCGACGTGAGAATCCGTACTTCCCGCATCCCCCACAAAGCCGTCGGCCACCGACGCACACGCAAAAAAATTAGGAGGCAGATACGATGACAAACCGCAAGAGTACCAAACGGGCCTTGCTGGGCAGCGTTATGGCCATGGTTCTGTGCCTGGCCATGCTGATAGGCGCTACCTTCGCATGGTTCATCGACACCGCATCCACCGGTGTCAACAAGATCCAGGCCGGCAAGCTGGATGTGGCGCTGGAAATGAAGGATGCCGCTGGCCAGTGGGTTTCCGCCGAGGGCAAGACGCTGGACTTCGTCAAGGCCGCTGCGGGCGAGCAGGTTCTGTGGGAGCCGGGCTGCACCTATACCCTGCCGGAGCTGCGTGTCGTCAACAACGGCAATCTGGCCCTGAAGTACAAGATTCAGATCACCGGTATTCAGGGCGATGCTAAACTCAATGAGGTTATTGATTGGACCATCAACGATGCCGCTATCGATCTGACCGAGGGACATCTGACTGCCGGTCAGCAGGGCGATGCTTTCACCATCAAGGGTCATATGCAGGAGTCTGCCGGCAATGAGTACATGAACGAGTCCATCGACGGCATCGCCATCACCGTGGTGGCTACGCAGGACGCCGTGGAGAGCGACAGCTTCAACAACCAGTATGATGCGGATGCCGGAAAGGATGAATTTCGGCAGGGTGTAACCATCAGCGGCGTGGCTGGTGTAGCGGAGTCTTATGACACCATTCAGGATGCATATGAAGTGGTCAAGGCGATGCTGGTTGCCAACAGCGGCCTTGCAGAACAGCCGCTGAGCGAGGATGCGTTCCATGCATTCTTTACAGACGGCGGTAAGATTACGTGGACGATTTATGGCAACCAGAAGGTGACGGATCCCCGTATGTTCTCCTTTGGCCGTGCAGCTAACCGGTTTGGTGAGGGACGTCACATCACGGAGATCGATATTGTTGGCGGCAACAGCACAGCCGCCCTTGATCTGAGCGCAGTCAACGGTACGTTCGCACTGCCCTACAACTGGTGGAACGTTGAGGATAGTGCCAACACGGCTCTCAAGTGCAGAAACATTACTTTTGATGGGATCCAGTATATGCCTTCCGCCACCTATCAGTGCACGCTGTACCCCACGACCTATGAATTTGATCGCTGCACTTTCAATGGCAATCTGTACGGCTATCAGAACTTTGATGTGAATATGACCATCAAAAACTGTACGTTCCATGCGCCTGCCGGTACACAGTATGCGTTTATGTCCCAGGGCGCAGGCGGCACGATTACTCTGGACAACAATACGTTCAGCGGATATACTCGTGGAATCAACTTGCAGCGTGCTGCCGCTGATTTTGTTGTGACCAACAACACCATCGTCAGTACCGCCAGTGAGCCTGATCGTGCAGCAATCCAGCTGACCGACGGTAAGGCCTTTGTGGTGACCGGCAATACAGTGGATGTCAATGCGGGCAACGCAATTTGGTTCCACAATGCTGCGACCAATGCTGCTGTGACCTACACGATCAGCAACAATAATATCAAGGCGCCGTATATTGGCTATTCCGGTGTGACTGCATTTGATGTCAACGAGAAAATCACGTACTCCGGCAACAAGTTCAACAACACGGATATAACCAAGTGCATGAAGAAGGGCGCAACTGTTGCGGAGGCAACGAACCTCACGGCAATTCGCTAAAAAATCCTCCGAGAAGATCGGTATCGCACGTGTGCGAGAGGTTCCGAATCTCAATATTTTCCGCATAAAAGGCGCTCTCCCCACTGGGGAGAGCGCCTTTTTCTGCCTTGCGTCCCGCCCATACTTCCCCGCTGTGTCATTGCGAAGCCAGTCCGCAGGCTGGCTGTGGAGATCCGTTCCCTACGGTAGAACCGTAAGCTTTTTCAGCCACCTATGCAGCGGCAGCGTGAGAAGGAGAAAGTCGATTCCCTGCTTCGGCAAGCTTCGGTCAGCAGCTCTTGTTCACGGCAAAGGAGGTGCAGAAACCATGGGTTTCTGCCGGCGTTCTTTGGAAAGCACCTCGCTGTATCCGCCACAGGCGGATACAGCGAGGCGCTTTCGAGGAAGTGTCCCGGTTTCCATGCCGCAACGTGGCTGGAGATCGGCTGACACGACGGGGTAGACTTTCTGCCGCTATTGGCAGAAAGCTGCCCTCCGGAGGCAAAATACAAAAACACCCCAACAAAATAGCAGCCCCTCCGCCTTGCGGCGGAGGGGCTGCTATTTCATAAGCTGCTTTCCAAGAGGAGCTTACTTCTGATCGCAGTTGGGGCAGTGGCCATTCTCATCCAGATGAGCGCCGCAGCGGGTGCAGAAGCTGGGCGCCACGGGAGCCGCCTGCTCAGCGGGCTGGAAGGGAGTCGACCGCTGGGCAGGAGCCGCAGGAGCCACGGGCGTCACCGGAGCAGCGGGCTGGGAGGGCTGGGTACGGTGCAGCTCCGGCACGGCGAACAGGTCGGCGTCGGCGCTGCGCTCGTTCTGGTTTTTCAGCTTGCGGTTGATGGAGATGACGTTCTTCAGCAGCAGGACCGCCATCATCAGCAGCTCATAGCACAGACGTACCGCAATGGGGCCCAGCACCATCAGCAGGATGCCGTAGCCGCCCAGCCAGTGACGGCCGGTCCAGGTCTCCGGAGCCATGAACAGCATGAAGAAGCCGCACAGAATGAGGTAGGCCGTCACGAAGATGTATAGAGCCTGCAGGATCTTCTCCACGATCAGGAACTTAAAGTTCACGGCGTCGTGGAGGAACTTGCCGAAGCGGCCCAGCTTCTCCCGCTTGCTCTCCGGTACCACCAGAATGAAGGCCGCCACCGTGGCGATGATGGCGAGGATCGTGGCGATGATGCCGAAAGCACCCATATTGGCGCTCAGAGCGCTCAGACTGGTCATAGGATTCATAAGTACCATTCCTTTCTCTATGTGTGTGATCTCTATCTCCATAGCTTTGCCGGATTTCGACAAAACTACGAGAATATCGTATCACGAAAGGAAAAGCTTGTCAACATCCGACCAAAGTGGACAGAAGCAGGACGAATATCCACTTGACAAATGGTCCCAAAATGGGTATATTATGTACCAGTCAAGTGAACATCTTCCACCTTGGGGGAGTAATTCCGCTTCGCAGCCTGCGGAGTGAGGCAGTTTCGTCAAACCGGCGTTCAGGCGCCCGGACTGCTTTGAAAGAATGAGACTCATGCGTGGGCTTCGGCCTGCGCATGAGTTTTTTTGTTGCGCCGGGTGGGTAAAATGGAGATGGGGGAAGGACCCCCGAAGAAGGAGTGGTTGGATGCAAAAGGAATACACCCAAACAAAGGAACAGGTGCTGGAGGGCCTGCGGACGGATCGGCAGGGCCTTTCGGCGCAGGAGGCGGAGAAGCGCCTTCGGGAGCACGGAGAGAACCGTCTGAAGGAGGCGGAGAAGCTGACCTTGTTTCAGCGGTTCGTGCAGCAGCTGAAGGATCCCATGCTGCTGATCCTGCTGGCGGCGGCAGCGGTGTCCGCCGTGACCAATATCCTGTCCCATGAGAGCTTTACGGAGGTCATCATCATCCTGCTGGTGGTGCTGCTGAACGCCGTTCTGGGCGTGGTGCAGGAGAGCAAGGCGGAGGCCGCCATTGAGGCTCTCCAGACCATGACCGCCGCCACCTGCAAGGTACTGCGGGACGGGCAGCAGGTGACCATGGAGAGCCGCCTGCTGGTACCCGGCGACGTGGTGCTGCTGGAGGCGGGCGACGCCGTCCCGGCGGACGGGCGCATTTTGGAGAGCGCCTCCATGAAGATCGAGGAGGCAGCCCTCACCGGTGAGAGTGTCCCCGTCAGCAAGTTTACGGAGCCCCTCGCCGGGGAACAAGTGTCGCTGGGCGACCGGAAGAACATGGCCTACATGGGCTCGGCGGTGGTATACGGCCGGGGCCGCATGGTGGTCACCGCCACGGGCATGGACACGGAGATGGGCAAGATCGCCGGTGTGTTGGCCCAGACGGAGCAGGAGGAGACGCCCCTGCAGCGCAAGCTGACCCAGCTGGGCAGCACCCTGTCCAAGATGGTGCTGGCCATCTGCGTGTTCATCTTTGTATTTGACCTGCTGGTGGCGGGTTCCCTGACGCTGGAGAGCGTGTTGGAGACCTTCATGGTGGCAGTGTCGCTGGCGGTGGCCGCCATTCCGGAGGGTCTTGCCACGGTGGTGACGGTGGTGCTCTCCATCGGTGTCACCAAGATGAGCCAGCACAACGCTGTGATCCGCCGTCTGACGGCGGTGGAGACGCTGGGCTGCACGCAGGTCATCTGCTCCGACAAGACCGGTACCCTCACACAGAATAAAATGACGGTGGTGGAGCACACCGGCCCGGAGGGACTGCTGGGTACCGCTATGACCCTCTGCAACGACGCCGTGGAGAATCCCGACGGCACGGTGCAGGGCGAGCCCACGGAGGCGGCGCTGGTGCGCTTCGGTGTGGACAGCGGGCTGGATAAGAACCGGCTGGAGCAGGAGCAGCCCCGTGTGGCGGAGGCTCCCTTTGACTCCTCCCGGAAGATGATGTCCACCATCCACCGCATGGATAACGGTTTCATTCAGTACACCAAGGGCGCACCGGATGAGGTGCTGCGCCGCTGCACCCGATATGAGGAGAGCGGCCGGATGCTGCCCATGACCGAGGAGAAGCGGCAGGAAATTCTGGCGCAGAACAAGGCCATGGCGGATAAGGCTCTGCGTGTGCTGGCGGCGGCCATCCGCCTGTGGGAGGGCGGCCTGCCCAAGGACGACAGCCCGGAGTATCTGGAGCAAGATCTGTGCTTCGTGGGTCTGGCGGGCATGATCGACCCGGTGCGTCCGGAGGTGAAGGCCGCCATCCAGCAGTGCCGTACGGCAGGTATCCGGCCGGTGATGATCACCGGCGACCACAAGGATACCGCCGTGGCCATCGCCAAGGAGTTGGGGATATTGGACGATCCCTCGCAGGCCGTTACCGGCAGCGCTCTGGACAGCCTCAGCGACGAGGAGCTGGCCAAAGAGGTGGAGAAGTACAGCGTGTACGCCCGCGTGCAGCCGGAGCATAAGGTCCGCATCGTTAACGCATGGCGCAAGCGGGGGGCCGTGACGGCTATGACCGGCGACGGCGTCAACGACGCCCCGTCTATCAAGTCCGCCGACATCGGCGTGGGCATGGGCATCACCGGCACCGACGTCACCAAGAATGTGGCGGATATGGTGCTGGCCGACGACAACTTTGCCACCATCGTGGGCGCCGTAGGCGAGGGCCGCCGTATCTACGACAATATCCGCAAGGCCATTCAGTTCCTGCTGGCCTCCAATATGAGCGAGGTGCTGGGCGTGTTCGTGGCTACGCTGCTGGGCTTTACCCTGATGAACCCGGTGCATCTGCTGTTCATCAACCTCATCACCGACTGCTTCCCGGCGCTGGCGCTGGGTCTGGAGAAGGGGGAGCCGGACGTGATGGAGCGGCCGCCCCGCCCCTCTGATGACGGCATTTTCGCCGGTGGTCTGGGCTGGGATATCGCCTATCAGGGCATCCTCATTACCGTTATCACGTTGGTCTCCTATATCATTGGCCACTGCATAGAGGTGGGGTATTTCGAAATGCCCAAGGGTGTCTCCGACGACGGCATGACCATGGCCTTCCTGACCATGAGTATGTGCGAGATCTTCCACAGCTTCAATATGCGCTCTCAGCGGCGCAGCGTGTTCAGCCTGACCAGTCACAACAAGGTGCTGTGGTTGGCCATGATCGGCAGTCTGCTGCTGACCACCGTGGTGCTGGAGGTGCCCTTCATCGCCAACGCCTTCGGATTTACGCCGGTGAGCTGGACGGAGTACGGTATTGCGCTGGGTCTGGCGGTGCTGGTGATCCCCGTGGTGGAGATCGTAAAAGCCTGCCAGCGGGCCCATGGCCGGAGAAAGAAACAGCTTTAAGCCTGTCGAATCACATCCGCCGGGGCGGCTTTTGCCGCCCCGGCGCTCTGTCAGAACCCTATAAAATGCCGGGTCACCGCCCGGCGTTTTTCTTTCTGCGGGAATTTGCGCGGCGGCGGAAAGTGTGGTACAATCATCTGTTATGACAAATTCCTCGGAAGGAGGCGTATCTATATGAGCGATGAACGGATGGAGCAAAACCGGCAGCCGGAAAAGACAGATGTGGTGTTCTTTTCCCCGGAGATGCTGCGCCTGGCGGATCAGCACCGGCGGGAGCAGCAGGAGCGGCTGGAGAACTGCCGCCAGGCGGCCCAGAATGGTGACTGCGCCGCAGCGGTGCAGATGGGACTGCATTATTTTTACGGCACCGGCGGCGTGAAGAAGGACCCGGACAAGGCCTTTGCATGGTTCAGCCGCACGGAACCGGATGACCCTACGGCCCTTTACTGGCTGGCGGTGTGCCACGACAACGGCACCGGCGTGGAGCGTGACCCGGTGCGGGCCTTTGAACTGTTTCAGGAGAGTACCAAGCTGGGCTATCTGCCGGCGGTGTGCGATCTGGGCGTGTGCTACGAAAACGGGCAGGGAACGGAGAAGGATCTGGACCGGGCCATCCAGTGCTACCGCCATGCGGCGGAGGAGGGCTATGCGCAGGGACAGTGCAATCTGGGGGCCATGTACTACTTCGGCGTGGGAGTGGAGAAGGACTATGGGCAGGCGGCCCGGCTCTTCACCCAAGCGGCGGAGCAGCGGCATCCACGGGCGCAGTTCCTGCTGGGTCTGTGCTATGAGTTCGGCAACGGCGTGGAGCAGGATGCCAAAAAGGCGGCGCTTCTGTATCAGGAGGCCGGGAAGGGCGGCAGCGCTGAGGGCCTGTGTGCTCTGGGCGTGCTGCACCACGCCGGAAAGGGCGTGGAGAAGGACGATCGCCGTGCGGCGGAGCTGTTTCGTCAGGCAGCGGAGCTGGGTCTGCCCAGAGCGCAGCTGTTTCTGGGTCACTGCTACGACGACGGCATGGGGGTGGATCAGTCGCCGCCTCAGGCGGTGGAGTGGTTCCGTCAGGCGGCGCAGACGGGCTATCCCGACGCCGTGATGCAGCTGGGACTGTGCTATCTGTACGGTCACGGGACAGCGACCGACGAGAAGCAGGCGGCGGAGCTCTTTCAGCAGGCCGCCTCGGAGGGGAACATCCGGGCTATGAACGAGCTGGGGCTGTGCTATGAGACGGGCCGTGGCGTGGAGAAGGACGTCCACCGTGCGGCGGAGCTGTACCGTCAGGCGGCGCAGTCCGGTATGGCGGCGGCGCAGTGTAATCTGGGCGTGCTGTACCGGGAGGGACTCGGCGTAGAGCAGGACGACCGCAAGGCGGCGGCCCTGTTCCGGGCATCGGCAGGGCAAGGCTTTGCCCGTGGACAGTTCCTGCTGGGGCTGCACTTGGAGGAAGGCCGGGGCATCGACCGGAATGAAAAGCAGGCGGCGCAGGAGTACCGCCGTGCGGCAGGGCAGAGTTACCCCAATGGCATGGCAGCGCTGGCCCGGTGCTATGAGCACGGCGTCGGGCTGGAGCGCAACCCCTATCTGGCGGCGGATCTCTATGACCGGGCAGCCCGCCGGGGCCATGTGGGGGCGGCCTATGCCCTGGGGAATATGCTGCTCTCCGGCGACGCCATCGGGCAGGATCCGGCCCGTGCGCTGGAGCTCTACCAGCAGGCGGCACAGGCCGGACACATGGGCGCTCTGCGGCAGGTGGGCCGGTGCTATCAGAAGGGGAAGGGCTGCCAAAAGGACGAGGCCAAGGCCTTTGACTGCTTCCGGCGCAGCGCCGAGGGCGGAGACGGTCCGGCGGCGGTGTCGCTGGGGTACTGCTATGAAAAGGGCAGCGGCTGCCCGGCGGATGCCGCCCAAGCGGCTCACTGGTACGAGGAGGCGGCCCGCCGGGGCCTGCCGCTGGGGCAGTACGATCTGGGCTGCCTGTATGAGGCAGGACAGGGTGTCCCACGGGACCGGAGGAAGGCACTGGAGCTGTTTCGGCAGGCGGCGCAGGAGGTCCCGGAGGCCCGACAGGCGGTCCGGCGGCTGGAAAAAGCCGGCAGAGCCCAACAGATCGTGGGCTGGTTGCTGGTGGCCTATGCCATGCTCATGGGAGCAGGACTATGGGAGGGCAGCGCCGGTGACCGGATCATCTGGCTGGCGGCAATGGCCCCTCCGGCGGTGGCCGGAGGGTGCTGTCTGCACGATGGCCACCGTCAGGCACCGCCGCTGGGCAGGACGGGAAGAATCGCCCTGACGGTTTTAGGGGCCGTGCTGGCCTTCTTCTTTGTGGTGGGGATCGTGGTGCTGCTGGACCCGGCGGAGGCAGTGGACGGCGCCGGTGTGTGGCTCACCGGCTGCGCCGGTGTCGGTGCGGCGACCATGCTGCTGGGCGGCCTGCGGAAGCCCCGTACATAAAATCGCAGCGGGGGCGTGTACCGTTTGGTACACGCCCCCGCTGCATATGAGAAAGAGAGAGACTCGAAGAAAGCTTCGTTATTTCATCGATCAATGACGGCCGAAGAAGTAGTCGTACAGGTCGCTGTACCCGTTCCCGTTATGGCCGTTACTGTCGTTATTGTAGCCGTTGTCGCCGCTCTGGCTGCTGTCCGTGGTGTCGTCGGTGGTCTGGGGCTGTGCGTCGAAGGTCAGCTGGGTGGTGATCTCCTGACCGTCCCGCAGAACGGTGAGGGTCACGGTGTCCCCAGCTTTGAAGCCCTTCTTGGCGGCGGACAGATCCTCCATAGAGGTGATCTGAGTATCGTTGAGCTTGGTGATGACGTCGCCCAGCTTCAGGCCCGCCTTATCCCCGGCGCCGCCGTCCTCCACGGAGTAAACGAACACGCCCTCGGTGGCATTGATCTTATACTGCGCCGCCATCTGCTGGGTCATAGTGCCGGCGGTGATGGCCATATAGGCCTTGTCGGTGACGGAGCCGTTCTCCATGATGTCGCTGATGATGGACTGCACGTCATTGATGGGAATGGCAAAGCCCAGACCCTCCACCGAGGTATCGGCGTAGCTGGAGTACTTGGCGGACACGATGCCCACCACCTCGCCGTACAGGTTCATCAGGGGGCCGCCGGAGTTGCCGGGGTTGATGGAGGCGTCCACCTGAATCATATTGAAGGGAGTGCCCTCCACGTTGATGGCACGGTTCACGCAGGAGACGATGCCGGAGCTCATGGAGAAGGTCAGCTCACCCAGCGGGTTACCGATGGCCAGCACGGTGTCGCCCACGTTGACATCGGTGGAGTTGCCCAGAGTCACAGCCGGCAGATCCTTGGCGTCGATCTTCAGCACAGCTACATCGTAATCGCTGTCGCTGCCCACCAGCGTAGCGGGATAGGTGTCGCCGTTATAGAGGGTGACATTGATGGAGCTGGCGTTGGCTATCACGTGCTGGTTGGTGACGATGTAGCCGTCGGCGGTGTAGATGAAGCCGCTGCCGGAGGAGGCGGACTCGGTCTGCTGGCCGAAGATGTTGGTGGACACGGCGGAGCAGTTGATGGAGACCACACTGTTGACCGTGGAGGCGTACACCTCGCCGGGACTCATCAGCGTCTGTCCGTCTACCTTCTTGACGTTGACGGTAGTGGCGGTGCGGTTGCTCTGCTGCACGGTGGTCTTACCGGTGCGGCTGCTGTTCTGGGCCAGAATGGCGCCGCCGAAGCCGCAGGCTGCACTGATGACGGCACAGCTGAGGAGCAGGGCCACCACACGGCCTGCACCGCGGTGGTGCTTCTTGGGCTGCGCCGGGGTATTTGTCACCACCGGATCGGCGGCGGGCTCCACGATGGACCCGGCCGCAGACTCTGCGTGAGATTCTGCGTTGGGATCACGATAGCTGAAGTGATACAGATTGTTCTCGTCATGAAACTCGTTGGACATATGAAAAACCTCCTTTTGGGATATTGCCCATGGCGGGGAACTGTGCTATGATGTTTAGCGCCGTTCCGTTTCTTTGTCTATTATCATACCCGGAAAGCTTAATGTAAGCTTTAAGAAACGGATTTTTCTTTGAACATTTTGTAAAGGAGGTGCCGCCGTGCTGAAGCTGGAGGGCCTGAAGCTGGCCCCGGAGGAGAAGGAGGCGGCCCTGCACCGGAGAGCAGCCCGGTTGCTGCGCATCCCGGAGGAGGACGTGCTGTCGGTGCAGGTGCTGCGCCGCTCCATCGACGCACGGGAGGAGCTGCATCTGGTGTACACCGTGGCGGCGGAGGTGCGGCAGGAGAAGCAGGTGCTGCGCCGCTGCCGGGATCGGCGGGTCAGCCGCTTCGCCCCGGAGCGGTATGCTCTGCCGGAGGTGCTGTCTTCGCCGGAGGTGCCGCCAGTGGTGGTGGGCGCCGGGCCGGGTGGCCTGTTTGCGGCGCTGGTGCTGGCCCGATGCGGCCTGCGCCCCATTCTGCTGGAGCGGGGGCGGGACACCACCGCCCGCCAGAGGGACGTGGAGACCTTCTGGCGCACCGGCGTGCTGGATCCGGAGTCCAACGTACAATTCGGAGAGGGGGGAGCCGGAGCCTTCTCCGACGGGAAGCTGAACACCGGCACCAAGGACCTGCGCCACCGGTGGATTTTGGAGGAGCTGGTGCGCTGCGGTGCGCCAGAGAGTATTCTGACGGATGCCAAGCCCCATGTGGGGACGGATATGCTGCACATTGCCCTGCAAAACCTGCGGCAGGAGCTGCTGTCGCTGGGGGCGCAGGTGCGCTTCGGCCACCGGCTGGAGGGACTGGAGAGCCGGGATGGCGTTCTGACGGGGCTGCACGTCCGGACAGGAGAGGGGACGTACCGTCTGCCGGTGCGGGCGGTGGTGCTGGCGCCGGGCCACAGCGCACGGGATACCTTCCAAATGCTGTACGAGGCCGGGGTTCCCATGGAGGCCAAGCCCTTCGCCGTGGGGGTCCGCATCGAGCACCGCCAGCGGGACATGGACGCCGCCCAGTACCGGCAGTATGCGGGGCATCCGTGCCTGCCGGCCTCCACATATAAATTGTCGTGCCATACAGCGGCGGGCCGGGGCGTGTTCTCCTTCTGCGTTTGCCCCGGCGGACAGGTGGTGGCGGCGGCCTCGGAGCCGGGGCGTGTGGTGACCAACGGCATGAGCCACTACGCCCGCAGCGGCGAGAACATCAACGGCGGGATGCTGGTGGGCGTCACACCGGAGGACTTCGGCACGGATCATCCCCTGGCGGGGGTGGCGTGGCAGCGGCAGCTGGAGGAGGCGGCCTTCCGGCTGGGGGGCGGCGGATTCCTGGCTCCCTGCCAGCGGGTGGAGGACTTTCTGGCCCACCGCCCCTCCACGGGGCCGGGAGCGGTGCTGCCCAGCTATCGCCCCGGCGTCACGTGGTGCGACCTCCATGACTGCCTGCCGCCGTTTCTCACGGGGGCTATGGAGGAGGCGCTGCCTCTGCTGGAGCGGAAGCTCCGGGGCTATGCCCAGCCGGATGCCCTTTTGACGGCGGTGGAGACCCGCTCCTCCTCGCCGGTACGCATCCTGCGGGATGAGAGCGGACAAAGTGCGCTGCGGGGGCTGTACCCCTGCGGCGAAGGAGCAGGCTATGCCGGAGGCATCCTGTCCGCCGCAGCGGACGGTATGCGCTGCGCAGAAAAAATCTGGGAGGTATATTCATGATGAGGAAGCTTGCAGTGGTGGCGGATTACCTGAACGACAGCCACCGTGCTCATATCGAGAAGATGGCCGGGGACGCCGGCTTCACCGTGGACTATTTCACCGAGGGCCATCTGCCCCAGGACCGGGCGGGGGAGTATGAGGTGATCTACGGCACCGTTCCCCCCAAGGAGCTGAAGGCTGCCACGGCCCTGCGGTGGTTCTGCTGCGCCTATGCCGGCATGGATCAGTGGAAGGACGATGCCCTGTACCACAGCCCGGAGGTGATGCTCTCCAACTCCTCCGGAGCCTACGGCGTGACCATCAGTGAGCACATGGTCATGGTGACGCTGATGCTGCTGCGGCAGATGCCCACCGTGCAGGAGTGGATGCACCGCCACGATTGGAGCGACGAGAAGCCCCCCATGCGCTCCGTCTGCGGCAGCCGCATCACGGTGCTGGGTACCGGTGACATCGGCACGTCCTTTGCCCGCCGGGTGAAGGCCATGGGGGCCAAGACTGTGGTAGGTGTCTCCCGCAGCGGCCGCCATGTGGACGATGCCTACGACGCCATGTACACCACGGCGCAGCTGGATCAGGTGCTGCCGGAGACGGAAATTCTGGCCATGGCCCTGCCCGGCACGGCGGAGACGGAGGGCATCCTCTCCCGCAGCCGCATCGCCCTGCTGCCCAAGGAGGCGGTGGTGGTGAACGTGGGCCGTGGCACCGCCATCGATCAGGACGCCCTGATGGAGGCCCTGAACGCCGGACGGCTGGCCGGTGCGGCGCTGGATGTGGTGCGCCCGGAGCCTCTGCCTCCGGAGCATCCCCTGTGGAACACCAAAAACCTCCTGCTGACGCCTCATCTCTCCGGCTTCATGTCGCTGGGCATCACACGGGATACGGCGGTGGCCCTCTTCTGCGAGGATTTCGAGAACTACATCGCCGGCCGGCCCCTGAAGCGGCTGGTGGACCGCCGCAAGGGCTATTGATAACGGGATATAGAAGTATATAGGAACAGGGCCTGCCGCTATGCGGCAGGCCCTGTTCCTTTGTGCCGCCCCGAAGGGCTTCCTGTTACAGACTATACCGCAGCGTGCGGTACAGCCGCTGGGTACACCGGGCCAGCGTCCGGGATACCGTGGACTTGCTGATCCCCAGCTCCTGCGCGATGTCCGTGACCCGTTTGCCCTGGGTGAAGTGCATCCGCAGCAGCTGCCGCTGCCGGGGCGTCAGCTCCTCCTCCACCGCCAAGGGCAGATTCACCAGCAGACGCCGGATCTGCTGGCGGTTGTCCTCCTGCTGTCCCTGCTGCCACAGCTGCAGGCTGGCGATATCCAGCGGGTCATAGCGGCCGGAGCCGTCAGATACGGTATGCCGCATAGCGGTGGCACCCCCTGTCATAGTAGTGGGCGGTGTGATACGCCAGCTCACGGGCCTGCCGCCGCAGGGGCATCAGCTCCCGGATGCGCCGCTGCAGACACAGCACCTCCTCCGGGTCCGGGGCCGTCAGCGCCCGCTGATGCAGCTGCCGGATGCGCTCGCCGATAGCGTCGGCGCTGGCGGCATAGTCGTGGGACATTTCCTGCAAGGTCATAGAACTTCCTCCTTCCGATCTCCCCATGTTCCTCCTATGTACGGCGAAAAAATTCGCCGGGAACGCAAAAATACTGTTGACAAACGGGTCTTCATCTGGTAGTATAGATTCGCTGGTCAAATGCTGGTGTAGCTCAGCTGGTAGAGCAGCTGATTTGTAATCAGCAGGTCGGGGGTTCGAATCCGTCCACCAGCTCCAATTTGATATGGGGGATTTCCCGAGTGGCCAAAGGGGACAGACTGTAAATCTGCTGGCAACGCCTTCGGTGGTTCGAATCCACCATCCCCCACCAAGCCGACGAGTCTTGCAAAAGACCCGTCGGCTTTCCTTTTGCCCGGAAGCTGATGCCGTCTTCCGACGGGGCGCAGGAACGATCCTCCGGCCCAGCGGTTCTAAATACCAGTAGCTTTGGATATTATACCCTTGTGATGCCAGTATTCTTGTGAGTAAACTAAGACTATCACAAGAATCTTGTTATATCAAGAGGGAATTGACAAGTTTCTTGTTAAAATGCCTTGACAGAAAACAAGAAATATGGTAGCATCACAGTGAAACCGTCGAAGGAAGTCGAAGGAGGGCGTGACCATGAGCTTTGGCGATCAGCTGAAGAAGCGCCGGGAAGAGCTGGGTCTGTCCCGCTCGGAGCTGGCGGACCGGCTGGGGGTATCCCGGTCGGCGGTGGGCAATTATGAGACCGGCGTCAGCGCTCCCAAGGAGGAGGTGCTGCTGCGGCTGTTCGATGCCCTTCATGTGGAGCCCAACTATCTGTATCGGGATGCCTACCGGGGCGAGGGAGAGGGGGTCAGCGACGAGGAGCGGAGCCTGCTGGAGAAGTACCGACGGTTGGGCCTCTCCGGGCGCCAGACCCTCCACACCGTGGCGGATGCGCTGGGGACCATGCAGCAGGAGCTGCAGGCCGCTGCCCCGGAGCCTGCGCCCCGTGTCATCCCGCTGTATTGCTCCCCGGCTGCAGCGGGCTATGCCGCCCCGGTATTCGGGGAGGATTATGAGCCCTTGCCCGTCACCGGTGAGGTCCCCACAGGGGCGGAGTTGGCGGTGCGGATCCAGGGCGACTCCATGGAGCCCTATATCCACGATGGCTCGGTGGTGTACGTGAACCACGACCCCCTGCGGGCGGGAGACGTGGGCATCTTCTGCGTGGACGGCGATATGCTCTGTAAGCAGTACTACCGGGATCCGCTGGGGGTGGTGTATCTGTTCAGCCTCAACCGCCGCCGGGCGGATGCGGACGTGATCCTGCCCCCCAGCAGCGGCCGCAGCCTCACCTGCTTCGGCCGGGTGATGCTCCACGGCCTGCCCATACCGGAATAAAAAAGACCCGTCGGAAAACCGATGGCTTTCCGACGGGTACTTTTTTCCCGCTCTCACAAAATAAAGCCGCCGTCGCAGGTCAGCACCTGCCCGGTGATGAAGTCCGCCTTGTCCGAGGCCAGAAACGCCACGGCGTGGGCGATGTCCTCCGGCGTTCCCAAGCGGCCCATGGGAGTCTCCTGCGCCAGCTGGGGCAGTACCTCGGCGGGCAGGGCGTCCAGCATATCCGTGCGGATGACGCCCGGCGCCACGCAGTTCACCCGGATGTGGGTGGGGGCCAACTCTGCCGCCAGAGACCGGGTCAGGCCGATGAGGGCCGCCTTGGTGCAGGAGTAGGTGACCTCGCAGCTGGCGCCCCGCAGTCCCCAGATGGAGGAGGTGTTGATGATGCACCCCTCGTGGTGGTGCAGCATGGCAGGCAGCACCGCCTGAATGGCGTGGTAGGCGCCGTCTACGTTGACGGAGAAGTAGCGGTGCCACAGCTCATCGGTGATGTCCTGAAATAGGGCCTGTCCCGCCACACCGGCATTGTTCACCAGCAGCGCTACCGGGCCGAAGGCATCCTCCACCTGCCGGACCATGGTATTCACCTGTTCCCGGCAGGCCACATCCGCCTGCACCGCCATCACCCGGCAGCCCTCCCCGGTGAGCTGTTCCACCAGTGACCGGGCGCAGTCCTCCCTCTCCCGATAGTTGATACATACGGCCCAGCCCTGCCGGGCCAGTTCCGTGGCCACGGCCCGGCCGATGCCACGGGAGGAGCCCGTGACCAGTGCGATTTTCTCCATGAAGTGTTCCTCCTTGTGCGCCTGCGATGTTCTTTGACAGCAGTATAACAAAAACTTTTCAGATTGGCAAGAAAAGTGTTGACAAACGGGGGACTTTCCGGTAAAATACTTTTGTTCGCACGGTTAGCTCAGCTGGTAGAGCACATGCTTGACGTGCATGGGGTCACAGGTTCGAGTCCTGTACCGTGCACCATGCGAAACCCTTGAAACCACTTGGTTTCAAGGGTTTTTCTTTTTTTTGCTCATTTCTTATTTGTTAGTAACGTGTTAGTAACAGCGTCCACAAGTGTCTGTGCGTCTATGTGCGTATATATGTTTGCGGTGGTGGAATAATCGGCGTGTCCGAGTATTTTTTGCAGCATTTCCGGTGGCAATCCCTCTTTTACCGCACGGGACGCGTATGTGAGGTGTGTGGCGTGTGGGGTCTTGCGCTCTATGCCGTGTTCGCCGGATGTGTGATGGTTAGAATAATTATATAAAATGTAATTGTATACTGTCCAACAAATGGGGTGCAGTTCAGCTCCCCCGGTGTCCTTTTTATCCCCGAAGGGCTGGAAAAACCATCGTGAGAAAATTTTCGCACCCTGCCTGACGAAGTACCTCCGCTCCGTGAGGATTTTGTATCACACCCGAAAAAACTGCCAAATTGTACCATTTGCCCACGTGACCTGACCGACACTCCGCTGCTCTGCGCAGTTTCCACGAAAAAGTCTGTAGAATCATTCTATAATACAGGACTATAAGCAGTATAAACGGACGAACTTTGTTAAATAATAGTTAATATATACGACGAGATAAGTTTTTTGATTGTTAAACTTTAGTCAACTTTACGGTTGCAATTTTTTTATTACGGAGATAGAATAATATCAACACTTGATGTGTGTGTTGTTCCGCCACGGGCGGCATTCAAGATGTAAGGAGAAAAAGTATGTTCAAGAGATTCACCAACGCTTGCGTGCGTGTTGTGAACCGCTGGCTGCCGGATGCATTCCTGTTTGCCGTCATCCTGACCTTCGTGGTCTATGTGGCAGCCATGTTCGCTACCGGCATGGGTCCCATCAAGGTGCTGGCTGCATGGGGCAATTCCGACGGCTTCTGGGGCCTGCTGGCCTTTTCCATGCAGATGGCTCTGGTGCTGGTGCTGGGTTCCGCCATGGCTTCCGCCAAGCCCTGTAAGAAGGTGCTGCGGAAGGCCGCTGGTCTGTGCCACAATAATATGCAGGCCATCGTCATCACCACCATGGTCTCCACCGTGTGCTGCTGGCTCAACTGGGGCTTCGGCCTGGTGGCCGGTGCGCTGCTGGCCAAGGAGGTGGCCAAGCGGGTCCCCACCGTGGACTATCCCTTGCTGATCGCCTCTGCCTATTCCGGCTTCGTCATCTGGCACGCCGGGCTCTCCGGATCCATCCCCCTGACGCTGGTCACCGGCGCCAAGTTCGGTGAGGTCACCTATCAGGCCGCCATCACCGAGACCATCTTCCACCCCATGAACATCATCATGTGCGCCGTGGTGCTGCTGGCCATGCCCTTCATCAACTACGCCATGCACCCTGACCGGGAGCGTGCCGTCACCATCGATCCCACCCTGCTGGTGGAGGACGAGGATAAGACCTACGAGATCAACACCCCCGCTGAGAAGCTGGAGCATTCCAAAATCCTGTGGGGCATCCTGTGCCTGGCCTTTCTGGTGTATATCATCTACTACTTCATCACCAACGGCTTTACGCTGGGCCTGAACATCGTGAACATGATCTTCATGTTCCTCGGTATCCTGCTCCACGGCGACCTGCGCCGCTATGTGGACGCTGTGGCGGAAGCCGCCGGCAGCGCCTCCGGTGTGCTGCTGCAGTTCCCCTTCTATGCCGGTATCATGGGTATGATGGTGGTGCAGAATGAGGCCGGTGTGTCTCTGGCAGGCGTCATCTCCCAGTTCTTCGTGAACATCTCCAACAACGTCACCTTCCCCATGCTGTCCTTCCTGGCAGCCGGTATCGTGAACTTCTTCGTTCCCTCCGGCGGAGGCCAGTGGGCCGTGCAGGGTCCCATCATGATGCCCGCCGGTGCAGAGCTGGGCATCGGCGCCGGCCGTACCGCTATGGCCATCGCTTGGGGCGACCAGTGGACCAACATGATCCAGCCCTTCTGGGCGCTGCCCGCTCTGGGTATCGCCAAGCTGTCTGCCCGTGACATCATGGGCTATCTGGTGGTGGTCCTGCTGTTCGTGGGTCTGGTAGCCTGCCTGGGCTTCCTGGCCTGGGGCCTTCTGTTCTGATATCTTCCTATCTTTTCCATACTCCTCAAAGCAAAAGAGGCTGGGTGTCCACCCAGCCTCTTTTGCTGTTTCGATTTTACTTCACCCAGCCCATCAGCTGCACGAAGTTCCAGATGAGCTTACAGCCATAGAAAATGATCACACCGCCGCACACCTTATTGATGATGTTCAGCACCTTCTCGTTGAATCTGCTGCCCAGCAGCGACACAATGGTGGAGAGCGTCAGAAACCAGATCACCGACGCACTGCCGAAGCCGCAGATAAAGGGCAGATCGCCCCCGGAGGGCAGGCTGGCCCGGAAGGCCCCCAGCATCATGGTGCCGTCGATGATGGCCTGCGGATTGAACCACGTCACCACGAAGGCGGTGGTGAAGAGCTTCCACACCGGCACGTTCACATCCTTGCCGCCCTCCAGCGATGCCCTGGACCGCAGCAGCCCGATACCGATCCAGATGACGATGAGACTGCCCAGCCCCAGAATGACCTTCTGCAGCCACGGCACAGCCTGCATTAAGGCGCCTGCCCCTAAAAAGCAGGAGACACCCAGCGAGACGTCCCACAGAATGACGATCAGCGCCGTCAGATAGACCCGGCTGCGCCTCTGGGTCAGGGCGCTGTTGATGACAAACAGATTCTGCAAGCCAATGGGGGCCACATACGCCAGTCCCATGGTCAGTCCCTGCAAATAGATGTTCATAGTGGTGATTTTCTCCTTTTTAGTTATTTACTCCGATTTTGCTACCTGCTATAATGATAACACATTCTCCCCGAAGCGCAAGAGCGCAGATAAAGCTGAGCAGGTAAGGAGGAACTGACCGTGTCCCATTATGACTGCCCCTGTATGGAGAAATGCCCCCTGCACTACGCCATGTCCCTCATCGGCGGCAAGTGGAAGGTGCAGATCCTGTGCTCCGTCACCAACGCCGGGACCATCCGGTACAATGCCCTGCGGGGCAAGTTGCTTGGTATCAGCAACACCGTGCTGGCCTCGGCTCTGCGGGAGCTGGAGCGGGACGGACTGATCCTGCGCCGGGAGTATCTGGAGGTGCCGGTGCGGGTGGAGTATGCCCCCACCGAGGACTGCCGCCGCCTGCTGCCCATTCTGGAGCAGCTGTCCGACTGGGCGGAGGCCCGTATGCCCGCCGATAGAGCCACAACGAAAAAGGAGGAACCGCAATGACCATCCAGGAAGCGCTGGAAAAGCTGCAAAGCTATGAAAAGACCACCTTCGCCCTGAACCACGCAACGGGCCTTATGTACTACGACGGCGCCACCACCGCCCCCAAGGGGACGGCGGAGCTGCGGGGCAGCACCCTGGGCGAGCTCTCCCGCATGGGCTATGAGCTCACCACCGCCCCGGAGACGGTGGAGGTGCTCCGCACCCTTATGGAAAACCGTGAGGAGCTGGACCCCGTCACCCGCCGGAGAGCGGAGGAGCTGTGGCGTGACTACGACCGCACCCACCGTGTCCCGGTGGCGGAATACGTAGCCTATCAGGAGCTGTCCGCCAAGTCCGACGCCGTGTGGCACGAGGCCAAGGAGAAGAACGACTTTTCCCTCTTCGAGCCCTACCTCCAGCAGATGTTTGATGCCAGCCGCCGCATGGCCGGCTACTGGGAGCCGGAGAAGGACCCCTACGAGACCATGCTCTCCACCTTTGAGCGTGGCCTGACGGTGGCCCAGTGCGACGCCTTCTTCGCCTCCCTGCGGGAGAAGCTGGTGCCTCTGATCCGGCAGGTCACCGCCCATGCCGACCGGGTGGACGATGCCCCTTTGCACCGGGATTATCCCGTGGCCATCCAGCGCCGGTTCTCCGACTTCATCATGGATGTCATGGACATCGACCGGGACCACTGCATCATCGGCGAGACGGAGCACCCCTTCACCATCAACTTCTCCCGTGACGACGTCCGCATCACCACCCACTACTTCGCCGATCAGGTGGCCTCTTCCCTGTACTCCGTGGTCCATGAGGGCGGCCACGCCCTCTATGAGCTCCACACCGGCCGGGAGTTGGCCCGCACCTGCCTTGGAAACGGCGTCTCCATGGGCATCCATGAGAGCCAGTCCCGGTTCTACGAGAACATCATCGGCCGCAGCCGGGCCTTCTGCTCCGTCCTGCTGCCGTGGCTGAAGGAGCACTTCCCCGCCCAGCTGGAGGACGTGACGGAGGAGCAGTTCTACCGTATGGTGAACCGCTCCCGGCCCTCTCTGATCCGCACCGAGGCCGACGAGCTCACCTACTGCCTGCACATCATGGTTCGCTATGAGCTGGAAAAGCAGATGTTCGCCGGCACCATCACCGCCCACGACCTGCCCGCCGCATGGAATCGCCTGTATAAGGAGTACTTGGGCGTGGATGTCCCCTCCGACCGGGAGGGCGTCCTGCAGGATTCCCACTGGGCCAACGGCAACATCGGCTATTTCCCCTCCTACGCCATCGGCTCCGCCTACGGCGCACAGTATCTGCTGGAGATGCAGAAGGATCTGGATGTGGAGGCCGCCGTCCGCTCCGGCAAGCTCACCGCCATCAACCGCTGGCTGGAGGAGAAGATCTGGAAGTACGGCTGCATGAAGGATCCCGTGGCCCTCTTCGAGTCCGTCTGCGGACCCTTCCGTCCGGAGGAGTACGTGGCGTATCTGGAAAAGAAGTTCACGGAGATATACGAATTGTAATTTCTCGTAACAATAATACAAGATATTATCGCCCCGGAGCGCTCCACAAAGCCCTCCGGGGCGATTTCTCTCCGTCCCCCCTCCGAAAAATAGAAACTCTTTCCTGTCTATCCTCCGCAGACAACGGTGCTATGATACGGTTATCAAGTGTGCGGCAAAAAGCTCAACGGCCAAGACCCCCACACGCAAAAAAATTAGGAGGAAGATACGATGACAAACCGAAAGTCCACCAAACGGGCCTTGCTGGGCAGCGTTATGGCCATGGTTCTGTGCCTGGCCATGCTGGTAGGCGCTACCTTCGCATGGTTCACCGACACCGCATCCACCGGTGTCAACAAGATCCAGGCCGGCAAGCTGGATATTGCTCTGGAGATGAAGGATGCCAGCGGCAGCTGGGTCTCCGCCGAGGGCAAGACGATGGACTTCGTCAAGGCCGCTGACGCTGAAAACGAAGCCATCCTGTGGGAGCCGGGCTGCATCTATACCCTGCCGGAGCTGCGTGTCGTCAACAACGGCAATCTGGCTCTGAAGTACATGATTAAGATCACCGGCATCAAGGGGGATGCCAAGCTGAACGAGGCCATCGAGTGGACCATCGGCGATGTGGCTATGGGCGCTGAGCAGCATCTGGCGGCCGGCGAGAGCAATACCTTCACCATCAAAGGCCACATGAAGGAGTCTGCCGGCAACGATTACATGGACCTGACCATCAGCGGCATTTCCATCACTGTCTACGCCACGCAGAACACCGTGGAGAGCGACAGCTTCAACAACCAGTACGACAAGAACGCTGCCTATAAGGGTACGCAGGAATTCACCGAAGGTACCCGCACCCTCAGCAACGGTGTCGTGGCTCTGAACCCCAATGACATCGCCGTAAAGGCCAGCGGAAGGGACACCAACGTCACCATCACCGGCGGCTATTATGACGGCGGCAATGGCGGCAATAACATCTGCGTCTATGCCATGGACGGTGCCACCGTGACCATTCAGGGCGGCACCTTCACCGTGGGCAGCGATGCCAGCGGCGAGGGCAACTCCGTCGTGGAGAGCAACGGCGGCAACATCGTCATTGAGGGCGGCTTCTTCTATACCAACTACAACTGGCGCGGCTTCTACTATGTGCTGAACCAGAAGAACGACAACCCCGGCACCATCACCGTCAAGGGCGGCACCTTTGTGAACTACGATCCCTCTCAGGGCGACGATAATCTGGGCGGCAGCTTCGTAGCTGACGGCTATTCCGTGGTCTCCGAGAAACACGGCGACGACACCTGGTACACCGTGGTCAAGGGTACCGGCGTGATCCCCGGCACACAGGAAGACCTGAACAACGCTATCAGCGATTCTACAAACAAGGACATCACGGTCGTCATGCCCGCCGACCAGACCCTGACGCTGGATAACGGCATCGCCAACGAGGGCGCCAAGGCCCGCAACATCACCTTCGTGGGTGACGGCACTCAGACCGTGGACGTCATCACGAACGCCACCGGTGCCGAGGGCGGCCGGCTGAACTATCAGCGCGGCTCCACCTTCACCTTCGAGAATGTGACCGTTCAGGCTGGCGAGGCAGCTTCGACGGCATCGTCTGCGACGAGCTGGTCTATCGCAACTGCACCATCAAGGGCAAGCTGACTCTGTACGGCAAGGCCACCTTCATCAACTGCACCTTCGATAACACGATGGCCAACCAGTACTCCATCTGGACCTGGGGCGGCACGGACGTGACCTTCGAGGGCTGCACCTTCAACACCAACGGCAAGGCCATCCTCCTCTACGGTCAGGCCACCGCCGAGAAGCCCACCAATCTGGTGGTGAACAACTGCACCTTCAACGACCGCAAGAGCGGCACCGCCGGTAAGGCTGCCATCGAGGTGGGCAACGACTACAATGCCACCTACACCCTGACCGTCAACCACGCCACGGTCAACGGCTTCGCAGCCGGCAAGAATACGGGCTCCCACCTGTGGGCCAACAAGAACAGCATGGACCCCGCTCACCTCACCGTCACCATCGACGGCGCCAAGGTGCAGTAAGCGC
>ERZ1673748.475-NODE-475-length-55854-cov-7.621015_pt1 | contig 55854 bp, 51 predicted proteins | sample MGYA00580196_ERZ1673748 | MGnify/ENA primary metagenome ERZ1673748 (study PRJEB41218, sample SAMN15661796) | gut metagenome | host: Homo sapiens | place: Canada: London | collected 2015-08-20/2019-03-30 | study: EMG produced TPA metagenomics assembly of...
CAATACTACGATTTACAACACGGCGCTTTATATGAGATTGAGCCGGGACGATGAACTGCAAGGAGAAAGCGGGAGTATTCAGACACAACGCATGATGCTCCGGCAATATGCCGCCGAGCATGGCCTGAATGTCATAGATGAATATATCGACGATGGATGGTCTGGAACGAACTTTGACAGGCCGGATTTTCAGAGAATGATTGATGACATTGAGGACGGGAAAATCAACTGCGTTGTTACGAAGGATTTATCCCGCTTAGGCAGAAACTACATTCTGACCGGCCAGTACACGGAAATCTACTTTCCCAGCAAAGGCGTCCGCTATATCGCTGTCAATGACAATGTGGACACCATCAACGGAGAGAATGAGCTTGCCCCATTCCTCAACATTCTGAATGAAATGCACGCCCGCCAGACCAGCAAAAAGGTAAAGGCGGCCATGCGGACACGGTTCGCAAATGGCGCACACTATGGAGCCTATGCTCCGCTTGGCTATGTCAAAGACCCAGATAAGAAAGGCCATCTTCTGATTGACCCGGAAACAAGGTGGATTATCGAAAAGATTTTTGACCTTGCCGTTCATGGCCGGGGAGCCGCCAGCATTACACGGATTTTGGTCGAAGAAAAAGTACCTACTCCCGGCTGGCTGAATTTCCAGAGATACGGCACTTTCGCAAATATCTATGCCGGAGCGCCGGAGGAAAAAGCCTATGCGTGGACGATAGCGCAGGTGAAAAGTATTCTGAAAGAGGAAACCTATATCGGACACAGCGTCCACAATAAGCAGACCAACATTTCATTCAAAAACAAGAAGAAAGTACGCAAGCCAAAAGAGGAATGGTATCGTGTGGAGAACACCCACGAAGCGATTATTTCCGAAGATGTGTTCCGTCAAGTACAGGAGCAGATTTGCAACAGGCGCAGACGGCAGAAGAACGGCACAACGCAGATATTTTCCGGGCTGGTAAAATGTGCGGACTGCGGCTGGTCGCTGGCCTATGGTATGAACAGCCAGAACAAAAATCCCTATGCCCACTACCATTGTAGCAAGTACGGGCAAGGATTGCACCAGTGTTCCATGCACTATATCCGCTATGATGTGCTTTACGCCTATGTCCTTTCCCGTCTGCAATACTGGTCTGTGCTGGCACAGCAGGATGGGGACAAACTTCTGAAACGGCTACTTAACGCCAGCGACAAGGAACGCAATACTGCAAGGAAGCGGCAGACAGCCGAACTGAAAAAGGCGGAAAAGCGCAAAGCAGAAGTAGACACCCTGTTTGCAAAAATGTATGAGGACTGGTCTGCCGGACGCATTACAGAATACAATTTCAATATGCTGTCCGAAAAGTATCAGGGCGAACAGCGAGAATTGGACGTAAAAATTGAACGGCTTCACGAAGCGATGGAGACCGCCGCCCAGACAGCGGTTGACGCTGAAAAGTGGATAGGTCTGATGAAACAGTATGTCAATCCCACAGAATTGACGGCTGAACTTCTGAATACGCTGATTGAAAAAATCCTTGTCCATGAAGCGGTCAAAAGTGAGGACGGAAGCCGGGAACAGGAAGTGGAAATCTTCTACCGCTTTATCGGCAAAATCGAATGACACATCTTGAGATACCCAACAATATCTTTAACTAAGGGAAACGGGGCTGTCCTGCCCGGATGTGCAGCTGCTGCCGCAGCTGGCGGATCTGTTCCATGTGACGCTGGACGATCTGTTTGGTCGGGAGGCCCCACAGCCCCAGCGGACGGCGGAGCAGGAGGAGGCGGAGCGCACCCTGCCGTGGCCGGACGACGATACCCTGTATGCGGTGATGTACCACGGGCATCAGCTGCTGACGGAGGACCCGGCGGTGCTGAAGGGCCATCGGGAGGAGCTGCGGTTCGTGTACGACGGTCCGGCGGTGAATGTCAGCAGCTGGTTCGACGTGGTGTGTGAGAGCGGCCCGGTGGAGGGCAGCGTCACCGCCGGAGGAGACGTGAAGTGCGGCGAGGTAGGCGGCAGTGTCACGGCTGACGGAGATGTGGCGTGTGACGCCGTAGGCAGCGGCGTGCAGGCCGGCGGTGATGTGCATTGCGCCGGTGTGGAGGGCAATGTCACCGCAGGCGGCGATGTGGCCTGCGGCGAGGTGACGGGTGACGTCCGGAGCGGCGGCGATGTGGCCTGCGGGAGTGTAGGCGGCAGCGTCCGGGCCGGGGGAGACGTGGTGTGCCGCAAGGGCGGCGACGGCTTCGTATTCACTACCGGTGAAAGGAACGTGGAGGTTTCCGACGTGGCGGAGACGGTGGAGGATATCCGCCAGACGGCCAAGGGGTTGAAGGACAGCCTGCGGGAGATGTTCCGCAGGAAGCCTTCCGAGGAGGAGTAAGCTGTAACAGTTTTGTATCAAATTGTAACGGATTTGCATATATTAGATGAAAAATGAAAGAAAAACGGAAGGAATATAGACGCTTTTGCGAAAAACTATTAACGGGCGTAGACGGGTATGGTAAGGTCTTTTGCAGAGGAGCACCGTAAAAAAGAGCTTTGAAGTGAAGGAGGATCATATTATGAAACGTTTCCTGACGATGGTGCTGATGCTGTGCGTGGGACTGTGCGCCGGCTGCGCCCAGAATCAGCAGCCCGATCCTCAGAAGCCGGAAAACGGTACGCTGACGGCTGAGGAGCTGGAGGAGTTTCAGGCGATGTTCACGCCGGGCAGCTGGTACAGTCAGGCCATCACCAGCAGCTACACCTCCCCGAAGGATATCGACCTGCACCACCTGTTTTACGACGGCATCGGGTTCTACGGGCTTCTCTATGGCCACACCTATCTCACCGACCGGGAGCGGGCGTATCTGACGTCGCTGGATCCGGAGTCGGTCATGCAGTACTTTCGGGCGCCCCGGCAGGTGATGGACGCCGTGCTGAAGGAGTATTTCGGTGTGTCTCTGGCGGAAACCAATCAGGTGGGGCTGTCCAAATTCATCTATTGGGCGGAGACAGATAGCTATTACGTCGCCCACACGGATACCCGTATGACCTCCGTGACCCTCACCGGCGGCGAGCGGGCGGAGGACGGCACGGTGACGCTGCGGTATGACGGTGGCGTGATCGTCCTGATCCACCACGACGGCCACGACACCGCAGAGTATACGGTCCATTCCCACCAGTGCGGATGACAGAGCGATATGAAACCACACATCCCCCGGAGTTTTACTCCGGGGGATGCTCTTTTCCCGGAAACAAATGGTTGTAACCGGTGGAAGGGTGTGATATAATGTGACGGGAAAAACCAGCGGGGAGCCGCCTATCTGAAAAGCAGGAGGAACGAACATGAACGAGGTATGGGATCTGAGTATCCTTTACAAGGATTTTGACGACCCGGCGTTTACCGGGGATATGAAGGCACTGGACGAGGCCATTGCGGCGGTGAACACGCTGGCCGGTGAGGCGGCGGGCATGGAGCACAGCCAGCTGGTGCATCGCTTCCTGCAGGTGCAGGAGCGGGTGGAGGAGCTGGCCAACAAGCTCTTCATCTTCTGCAGCCTTCGGTGCAGCGCCAACACCGCCGATACCAAGGCCAACAGTCTGGGCGACCAGCTCAGCGCCAAGCTCAGCGGCTGCGCCGCCGCCAACGCATCCCTGCGCCGGACGGTGGCGGAGCTGGAGGATCTGGACGCCATCATGGACGCCGACCCGGCGCTGGAGCCCTATCGCTTCCTGCTGGAGTCCATCCGCCGGGACAGCAAGTACCTGCTCACCGACCGGGAGGAGGAGCTGTTTGCCCGGATGAACATCTCCGGTGCTTCGGCGTGGGAGAGCCTGCGGGATAACCTCACCAGCAGCGTGAAGGTGGAGTACGACGGCGGCATCACCAACCTGTCCGCCATCCGCAATCTGGCCTACGATCCCGATCCCGCCGTCCGCAAGAGCGCCTATGAGGCGGAGCTGGCGTGCTATGACAAGATCAAGGACTCCGTGGCCTATGCCCTCAACAGCATCAAGCTGCAGGTCATCAACGAGTGCCAGGTCCGGGGCTATGCCTCCCCGCTGGATAAGGCCCTGTATCAAAGCCGCATGAAGCGGGAGACGCTGGATGCCCTGCTGGGGGCCATGGATGAGTATCTGCCCAAGTTCTGGCAGTATCTGCGGGCCAAGGGCAAGGCGCTGGGCCATGAGAACGGCCTGCCTTGGTACGAGCTGTTCGCCCCCATGGGCAAGAGCGACAAGAAGTACACCACACAGGATGCCAAGGACTATCTGCTGAGCATCTTCAGTGGCTTCGACAGCCAGCTTCACGACATGGTGGAGCGTGCCTTCGACGAGGCGTGGATCGACTTCTATCCCCGCAACGGCAAGGTGGGCGGTGCCTTTGACTGCGGTGTCCCCAGCGCTAGGCAGAGCCGGGTGCTCACCAACTTCGACGGCGCCTTCGGTGATATTGTGACGCTGGCCCATGAGCTGGGCCATGCCTTCCACGATCAGCAGGTGTTCTCCCACCCGCTGGTGTGCCAGGAGTACACCATGCCCGTGGCAGAGACGGCCTCCACCTTCAACGAGGTGCTCACCGTCAGCGCCGCTATCGATGCCGCCGAGAGCAACGACGAGAAGCTGGCTCTGATCGAGAGCCAGCTGTCCGACGCCTGCCAGATCATCTGCGACATCTACTCCCGGTATCTGTTCGAGTCCGCCGTGTTTGCCGCCCGGCCGGAGGAGTTCCTGGATCCCGACCGCCTGTGCCAGATGATGCTGGAGGCCCAGAAGAAGGCCTACGGCGACGGGCTGGATCAGACCTGCCTGCACCCGTATATGTGGCTGTGCAAGGGCCATTATTACAGCGGCGGCCTGAGCTTCTACAACTTCCCCTATGCCTTCGGCGGCCTGTTTGCCCGTGGCCTGTATGCCAAGTATCAGCAGGAGGGCAAGGACTTCGTGCCGCTGTATAAGAAGATGCTCCACGCCACCTCCGTCACCTGCGTGGAGGATACCGCCAAGATCGCAGGCATCGACCTGACGGATAAGGCCTTCTGGCGGCAGGGACTCCAGTCTCTGGCCGATGAGATCGATCTGTTCTGCCAGCTGGTGAAGTAAACCGTATTCCCCGAATCAAAATTTCCCAAACCAAAAGCGCCCCTGTCCGCCGCAAGGCGGTCAGGGGCGCTTTTTTCAGCAGAAAAAGTTTTTTCTTGACAGACTTTCTGTATCATGGTAATGTTTTACACAGAAAGCATGAAGCTACGGGAAAAACTGGATGTAAAATCGGCAGATTTGCACAGAACGGTGGGCGGTAGTCGTATGGATCGATGAGCAAGAAGGAGTTGCAAAATGAGAGAGCGGCTGAAAAAACTGAACATTTATAGTAAAAAGACAGCTATGATAGCTGCATTCATTCCGCTGATCAACATGATTTACCTCTGGTTTACAGCTTTTGCAATGAAGGCAGAAAACAAAAAAATGTATCAATTCTTAATGGGTACGCTTATAGCTGAGTCTTTGATGCTGCGTTTCTTACCGACTTGGATCGCATGGATTTTGATATATGTAATGTTTGCCTTAAGCGTAGTTCTTGTCTTTCAATTTTTTGGTGTAACACCTCCGAAGCAGCCTGTGCAGAAATGGAATGCCGTACTTATTATAACTATGTTTATAATAACTCCGATGCTGTTCATCTCTGCCCATCAGACTGCGGAAAAAATGAAGCCAATATGTGAGAATGCACTGCAGGCCATCGAAAATAACGATGCAAAATCATGGACTAAGCAGTTGCATCCGGAGTGTTCAGAAGAAATGCGTGATTTGAAACAATTCAGAAAAGCGTTGGAGGAAGCAGGTATCCCGGAGGAAGGCGAGTGGAAGGTAGGTATTCAGATTGGGTCCAGAGAGCAATCATTGGATGGTAATAAACGTATAACCGTTTATTACCAAGTAACTAAAGAGGGTAAACCATATGTTGTTAAACTAACATACTTATCAGACTCAGATGGAGAAGGAATTTTTAGGTTGACTGTAAGAACCGGTTAAAGCCGCACTGAAATGCTATTCACATATCGGCCAGAGTTTGTTTGAAAACAGAAAGGAAATCGATTTATGAAACCGATCAAGAGTTCACAAATACCTGTACTTTTCACTCTGCTTGGCATGCTTGCATTTGCGGATATTGTCGTTTGGATCGTAAATGGTAACCCGAGGCAGGCATATATATTCACTGTGTGGGAGACGGTTATGTTGATAGCTTTATATCCGAGGTGGGTTGTATACTATATAACACCGGAAGGGTTTCAAAGAAAATATCTGGGGCTATTTCCTATGAAAGATATATCTTGGAAGGATATCCGTGATGTGGAAAGAACCGCTGGACGAGGCACTACTCTTCTGCTTGTTTCAACGATATATGTGCGCTATCCGATGCCGGATAAGCAGACAAAAAAGCTTAAGGAGTTGCTAATATCAGAGTTCGATTTCAATAGATTTCGGTCCTTCTATTTGGATGACACCCCGGAGATTTTGGACTGCATCTACAAGTATCATGGCAAATTGAGCAACTATGAGCCCCGCCGATAACGCAAGCACCCCTGTCCGCCGCAAGGTGGACGGGGCGCTTTGCATTTTGCCCCCCATCGCCGCTTTGATGGGCTTTTCCCGGTTCGTCAGCGGATTTTGCTTGAAACAGGGGGGATAGCCTGCTATAATAAATTAGTTATTATATGCAAACATGAAAGAGGTGAGCGACTCGTGTACCTTCGGGCTTTGGAAATCCAGGGCTTCAAGAGCTTCCCTGATAAGACGGTGCTGAACTTCGGTGAGGACATCACGGCCATCGTGGGGCCAAACGGCTCCGGCAAGTCCAATATCTCCGACGCCATCCGCTGGGTCATGGGCGAGCAGAACAGCCGCCAACTGCGGGGAGCCAAGATGGAGGACGTGATCTTCGGCGGCACGGAGAAGCGCAGCCAGATGGGCTTTGCACAGGTGACGCTGGTCATCGACAACACGGAGCACATCTTCCCCGGCCGGGACGAGGCGGAGGTGGCCGTCACTCGCCGCTACTACCGCAGCGGGGAGTCGGAATATTACATCAACCGCCAGTCTGTGCGTCTCAAGGATGTCAACGAGCTGTTTATGGACACCGGCATGGGCAGGGAGGGCTACTCCATCATCGGACAGGGCAAGATCGACGAGATCCTGTCCGTCAAAAGCGGTGAGCGCCGTGAGGTGTTCGAGGAGGCGGCGGGCATCAGCAAGTACCGCCACCGCAAGGAGGAGTCGGAACGCAAGCTCCAGCGGACGGAGGAGAATCTGGTCCGCATCAACGACAAGATCGCTGAGCTGGAGCTGCAGGTGGAGCCCCTGCGGAAGCAGGCGGAGACGGCGAAGAAGTATCTGGTGCTGCGGGACGAGCTGCGGGTGCTGGAGATCAGCGTGTGGTTGGAAAATCTTCAGGCCCTGAAGGTCAAGGCCCGGAAGCTGGAGGCGGATCACCAGTCCGCCTGTCAGGATAAGCAGCGGGCGCAGGCGGCGCTGGATGAGGTGTATGCCGCCGCAGAGACCTGCGTGGAGCAGGTGCAGCAGAACGATATGCAGGCCGAGGCCCTCCGGGGCCGGATGTCCGGACTGGAGACGGCTGCCGGGGAGGAGGACGCCGCCATCGCCGTGCTGCAGACGGGGGTGGATCATAATCAGGAGTCCATGACCCGGCTGGAGCGGGAGATGGCCGACAGCAGCAGCCGCACGGAGGATCTGCAAGGGCAGATGGATGCCCTCACCCGGCGCACGGAGGAGATCGACCGCCGGACGCAGGAGCTGACCGGCGAGCTGGAGGACTGGATGCAGCAGCTGCAGTCCATGACTCAGCGTGCCGGCAGCGCCGTCCGCGAGGCGGAGGCCCTGCGGGCCAGAGAGGCGCTGGCCACGGCGGCTGCCGCCGATGGAAGGGTGCAGCTGTCAGGACTGGAGGCCCAGTCTCAGGCGGCCCGCACCCGACTGGAGGAGGTGTGCCGTGAGCTGGAGCAGCTGCAGGAGCGCCGCCAAACCGAGGAGAGCGCAGCAGCGGAGAACCGTAAGGCACTGGAGGAGGCCCGTGAGGAGGCCGCAGCGGCGGAGAACGTCATTCAGGGCCACGGCCTGAAAATGGGCGGGCGACAGCGCCGGGCGCAGGAAAGCGCCCAGCAGCGGGAGCAGCTGAGCCGTCAGGCGGCGGCCATGGAGGATCGCATCCGCCTGCTGACGGAGATGGAGAAGGAGTACGAGGGCTTTTCCCGCGCGGTGAAGCTGGTGATGCAGGCGGCGGACAAGGGCGGCCTGCGGGGCGTACACGGCCCGGTGGCCAGCCTCATGACCACGCAGGAGCAATACACCGTGGCCATCGAGATCGCATTGGGCGGTGCCCTGCAAAATATCGTGGTGGACACGCAGAACGATGCTAAGTCCGCCATCGGCTACCTGAAGCAGCGGGACGGCGGACGAGCCACCTTCCTGCCTCTGGACGCTGTCCGGGGGGAGAAGCTGCGGGAGAGCCGCATCGAGGAGGAGTACGGCTTCGTGGGCGTTGCCTCGGAGCTGGTGCAGTATGAAAAGCGCTACGACGGCGTGTTCCAGAACTTGCTGGGGCGCACGGTGGTGGTGGAGGATCTGGACTGCGGCGTCACCATGGCCCGGCGGTACCAGAACCGCTTCCGCATCGTGACGCTGGACGGGCAGGTCATCAACCGGGGCGGCTCCATGACCGGCGGCAGCGTCAGCCGCAGCGCCGGTGTACTGTCCCGTGCCAACGAGCTGCAGCGGCTGGCAGGTCAGCTGGAGCAGCTGCGTGGGCAGCTGGCGGATGCCGACCGCCGGGCGCAGGAGACGGGCCGTGAGCTGCAAAAGGCCCAGTATGAGCTGGATGTGGCCAAGGAGCAGCAGCGGGCGGCAGCCCAACAGGTGCTGACACTGGAGGGCCGGCAGGAGCACCATGAGATCCTGCTGGAGAATTTGCGCCTGTCTCAGGACGGCCTGCAGCAGGAGCGGGAGACTTTGACCCGGCGCCTACAGGAGCAGGAGACGCAGATGCAGGCGGTGCGTCAGGAGATCGCCGCCCACGAGGGCGAGGCGGAGCGCCTGTCCCGTCAGGCGGAGGAGAGCCGGGCCGGGCAGAGCGACCTACAGACCCGGACAGATGAGATCTCCGGCCAGATCACCGAGCATAAAACGGCGCTGGCGGCGCTGGCGGCGGAGCGGGAGACCTCACTCCACAGCCGTCAGGAGTTGGAGCGTCTGCAGGTCCAGATGCATACCGACCGGGTCGGACGGGAGGCGCTGCTGGAGCGGTTCCGTCGGTCCAATGAGGAAGCTGACCGGGAGATGGATGTCCATCGGCAGAAGGCGGAAGAGCTGCGGACCCAGTGCAGCCAGCTGAAGGAGCAGCTGGCATCGCTGGCGACGGAGAAGCTGGAGCTGGAGCGCCGCCGCACCCAGCAGAATCAGGAGATGCAGCGCTGCAATGAGGAGGTTCTCCACACGGAGCGTGAGGTGGCCCGGCTGGAGCAGCAGAAAAACGCCGCTGCCATGGAGGAGAAGAATATTCTGGATAAGCTGTGGGAGAGGTATGAGCTGAGCCATTCCGAAGCCCAGAGCCAACGCATGGAGCTGGAGAGTATCCCCAAGGCCACCCGCCGCATCGGGGAGCTGAACCGGGAGATCAAGAGCCTTGGCACTCCCAACATCGGGGCCATCGAGGAGTTTGAGCGGGTGAATACCCGCTATACCTACCTCTCCGAGCAGCGGACGGACGTGGAGAAGGCCAAGGAGGAGCTGACGGGGGTCATTGACGAGATCACCCGCCAGATGACGGAGATCTTCGCCCAGCAGTTCCGGCTGCTCAACGAGAGCTTTCAGGAGACATTTCTGGAGCTGTTCGGCGGCGGCAAGGCCCGGCTGGAGCTGGAGGACGAGAATGACATTCTGGGCTGCGGCATCGAGATCAAGGTGCAGCCCCCCGGCAAGCAGCTGAAAACCATCACACTGCTGTCCGGCGGCGAAAAGGCCTTCGTGGCCATTGCCCTGTACTTCGCCATCATGAAGGTACATCCCACGCCCTTCTGTGTCATGGACGAGATCGAGGCGGCACTGGACGAGGCCAACGTGGTGCGCTACGCCCGGTATATGCGCCGTATCGCCGGTAAGACGCAGTTCATCGTCATCACACACCGCCGTGGCACTATGGAGGAGGCCGACGTGCTGTACGGCGTCACCATGCAGGAGCGTGGCGTCAGCCGCATCCTCACCATCAACCTCAATGATATGGCCAAGGAGCTGAAGATCAAATAACCGGGCGGCAGCCCGATGCAAGGAGGAAGCAGCCATGGGACTGTTTGCAAAATTCAAGGAGGCGTGGCTCAAGCCCATGTCCTTCGACTCCCTCAATGAGGGATTCTACGATGATCTGGAGGAGGCTCTCATCCTGGCGGACGTGGGCATGGATACGGCGGTGGACGCCGTGGCCCAGCTGAAAAAGCGGGCCTATGCCAAGCTACTGACCCACGAGGAAGACGTGAAAAACGCCCTGCGGGACATTCTGGCGGAAAAGCTGTCGGTGGGCGATCCCGCGCTGGACCTCTCTACCCGGCCCAGCGTGGCCCTCATCATCGGAGTCAACGGCGTGGGTAAGACCACGTCCATCGGCAAGCTGGCCCACCGGCTGAAGAATGAGGGCAAGAAGGTGCTGCTGTGCGCCGGAGATACCTTCCGTGCTGCCGCCGCCGATCAGCTGGAGATCTGGGCGGAGCGGGCCGGTGTGGACATCGTGCGCCAGAACGAGGGAGCCGACCCCGGTGCCGTGCTGTTTGACTCGCTGGCGGCGGCTAAGGCCCGGAATGCGGACGTGGTGCTGTGCGACACGGCAGGCCGCCTGCACAACAAGGATAACCTGATGAAGGAGCTGGCGAAGCTCCGCAAGATCATCGACCGGGAGGCCCCCAACGCCGCCAAGGAGACGCTGCTGGTGTTGGACGCCACCACCGGCCAGAATGGCCTCATTCAGGCCCGGCAGTTCAAGGAGACGGCGGGTCTGACGGGCATCATCCTCACCAAGCTGGACGGCACCGCCAAGGGTGGCATCGTCATTGCCATCGCACAGGAGCTGCAGGTGCCGGTGAAGTTCGTGGGCCTTGGCGAGGGCATCGATGACCTGCGCCCCTTTGACGCGAGGGAATTCGTCAACGATCTTATCTGAGGAGGAAGGCATATGACCCGTGCAGATGGACGAAAATATAATGAGCTACGCCCGGTGGAGATTACCACGGGCTTCATCAAATTCGCTGAGGGCAGTGTGCTGATCCGCTGTGGCGACACGGTGGTGCTGTGCAACGCCAGCGTAGAGGAGCGGGTGCCGCCCCATGTGGCCCCCGGCTGCGGCTGGGTGACGGCGGAGTACTCCATGCTGCCCCGTGCCAATCGCCAGCGCTCCCGCCGGGACATCGACAAGCTGAAGCTCTCCGGCCGCAGCGCCGAGATCCAGCGCCTTATCGGCCGCAGCCTCCGTGCGGCGGTAGACCGCCGCATGCTGGGCGAGCGCACCATCACCGTGGACTGCGACGTGCTGCAGGGCGACGGCGGCACCCGTACCGCCTCCGTTACCGGCGGCTTCATCGCTCTGGCACTGGCCTGCCGCAAGCTGGTGGAGGAGGGGGTGCTGCCCCGGACGCCGGTGAAGCACTTCGTGGCGGGCATCTCCGCCGGCATCATCGACGATGCGCCCATGCTGGATCTGCCGTACAGCGAGGACAGCCGGGCCATGGTGGACCTGAACTGCGTCATGAACGAGCTGGGGGAGATCATCGAGCTGCAGGGCACCGGCGAGGGTCGGGCTTTCACCGCCAGAGAGCAGCAGGAGCTGGTGGAGCTGTGCGCCAAGGGTTGCCGGGAGCTGATCCGTAAGGAGAAGGATATTCTGGGGGAGGTACTGTGATGAAATTCGTATTGGCTTCTCATAATCAGGGCAAGCTGGCGGAGATGCAGCGCATTTTGGGCCAGCTGGGGGTGGAGGTAGTGCTCCAGTCCGAATTGGGGCTGGCGCTGGAGCCGGAGGAAACCGGCACCACCTTCACGGAAAACGCCCGCATCAAGGCCGAGGCCGTCATGCAGGCCAGCGGCCTGCCCGCCATTGCCGACGACTCCGGCCTGTGCGTGGACGCCCTCAACGGCGCCCCCGGTGTGTACTCCGCCCGCTACGGCGGCTTGGACGACGATGTGGCCCGCTATCGGCTGCTGCTGGAAAACCTCCGGGGAGCCGGGACCCGTGACGCCCACTTCCACACGTCGGTGGTTTGCTGCTTCCCCAACGGGAACGTGCTGGAGGCCGAGGGCGACTGCCACGGCACGATCGCCTATGCCCCGCAGGGGGAGAACGGCTTCGGCTACGACCCGGTGTTCTTCGTGCCGGAGCTGCGAAAGACCTTCGCCCAGCTGACACCGGAGGAGAAGAATGCCATCAGCCATCGGGGCGTGGCCCTGCGGGCCTTTGGTGAAAAACTGAAAGAATATATGGAGAATCATTGATATGGAACTGACAAGCAAGCAGCGAGCCCAGCTGCGTGGGATGGCGTCCACGCTGGATACCATCGTCCATGTGGGCAAGGACGGCATCGGGGAGAACCTCATCAAGCAGGTCAACGACGCTCTGGAGGCACGGGAGCTCATTAAGGGCCGGGTGCTGGAGAACTCCATGCTCACCGCCCGTGAGGCGGCGGAGGAACTGAAGGTAGCCGCCCGGTGCGAGGTGGTGCAGGTCATCGGCAGCAAATTCGTCCTCTATCGGATGCAGCATGACAAGGCCAAGCGGAAGATCGAGCTGGTCAAGGACCGGAAGAAGAGCGTGTGATATGAAGATCGGTATTTACGGCGGGACCTTTGACCCCATTCACCGGGGCCATATCACGGCGGCACAGGCGGCGGTGCAGCAGTTGGGGCTGGACCTTCTGCTGCTGATCCCCGCCAGCATCCCGCCTCATAAGGCGCTGCCGGAGGGTGGCGCCGATGCCGCCCAGCGTCTGGAGATGGCCACGCTGGCCACGGCGGAGCTGTCCTGCCCTGCACAGGTGCTGGACGTGGAGGTGAAGCGGCGGGGGAAGAGCTACACGGCGGATACCCTCCGCACCCTGCGCCGGCAGTACCCGGAGGATGAGCTGTGGCTGCTGATGGGAACGGATATGTTCCTGTCCTTGCAGGACTGGCGTGAGCCGCAGGAGATCCTGCGCCTTGCCCGTGTGGCGGCCTTCAGCCGCACCGGGGATGCGGAGCAGCAGCGCTTTGCACGGCAGAGGGCATATCTGGAGGAGACCTTCGGGGCGCAGGTGACGGTGGTGGAGAACCCCCATGTGGTGGATATCTCCTCCACCCGTCTGCGGCAGCTGCTGCCGGAGGGCAGGGAGTACCTGCCGGAGGCGGTGTACGGCTACATCCTGCGCCAGCGGCTCTACGGCACCCATGCGGAGCTGAAGCACCTGACGCCGGAGGAGCTGCGGCCCATCGCCCTGAGCTTCTTAAAGCCCAAGCGGATGCCCCATGTGCTGGGGACGGAGCAGGAGGCCATCCGGCTGGCCCGGCGCTACGGGGCCGACGAGACGGATGCCCGCATCGCCGCCCTCCTCCACGACTGCACCAAGAAGCTGGATATGGAGAAGCAGCTGGCCCTGTGCCGCAGGTACGATATCCGGCTGGACGAGCTGGAGCAGCACGCCCTGAAGCTGCTGCACGCCAAGACCGGTGCCGCCGTGGCCCGTGACATCTTCGGCGTGAAGGACGCCGTTTACGAGGCCATCCGCTGGCACACTACTGGCAAGCCGGATATGACCCTGCTGGAAAAGGTCATCTATCTGGCGGACTACATCGAGCCAAATCGGGACTTTCCGGGGGTGGACGAGCTGCGCCGTGCGGTATACGACGATCTGGACAAGGGCCTCCTGATGGGCCTGTCTGACACCATCGACGAGATGGAGCGCATGGGCAATCCCGTGCATCATGATACGCTGGAAGCGAGAGATTTTCTGTTAAGAGGTGAAGCAAAATGAAAAATGCCAAGGAGCTGGCGCTGTTGGCAGCCCGTGCGCTGTCGGATAAAAAGGGAAAGGAAATTCAGGTGCTGGAGATTGGGGAGCTGACCACGCTGGCGGACTACTTTGTCATCGCCACCGGCTCCTCCAATACCCAGATCAACGCACTGGTGGACAACGTGGAGAAGGTCCTGCTGGAGGAGGCGGAGGAGAATCCCCTGCACCGGGAGGGCTACCGTGGCGGCACGTGGGTGCTGCTGGACTACGGCTGCATCGCCGTCCATGTCTTTAACGCCGAGGCCCGTGAGTTCTACGGGCTGGAGCGCCTGTGGCGTGACGGTACACCGGTAGATCTGACGGGCGTGGCGGATGCCAAGGAATAAAACAACTCCCGGCGAAACGCTTGACAAATCCATCGAAGGATATTATCATAGAACTGTGTTGTCAAAAGCGATGAAGGGAAAAAGGCAAGGCAGACCTGCCCCAAGAGAGCCGGCGTGTGGTGCGAACCGGCGGAGGTGCCTTGCTGTACTGGCCCCGGAGCCTCCCGCCTGAACAGGGCGGGACGTATGGCCTGCGTTAAAGCCGCCTGAGCGTGAGGGGAGGAGTCCCATCACGGAAGCAGGGTGGTACAGCGAGTTGCTTCGCCCCTGACCGCAGCAGCGGCCGGGGGCGTTTTTTTACCGCTCAGTTATACATTATCATAATAAGGAGAGAAAGCAGCATGAAGTATGATTTTGCCGCCATTGAAAAGAAGTGGCAGAAGCGGTGGGAGGAGACCAAGCCCTACGCCGCCGTCACCGGGGACAAGCGCCCCAAGTTCTACGGCCTCATCGAGTTCCCCTACCCCTCCGGTCAGGGCCTCCATGTGGGCCACCCCCGGCCCTTCACGGCCATGGACATCGTCACCCGTAAAAAGCGCATGGAGGGCTACAACGTCCTGTACCCCATCGGCTTCGATGCCTTCGGCCTGCCCACGGAGAACTACGCCATCAAGAACCATATCCACCCCGCCATCGTCACCAAGCAGAACATCGCCAACTTCACCAGCCAGCTGAAAATGCTGGGCTACGGTTTCGATTGGGACCGCTGCATCGACACCACCGACCCCAGCTACTACAAGTGGACCCAGTGGATCTTCCAGCAGATGTTCAAGCGTGGCCTTGCCTATAAGGCCACCATGCCCGTCAACTGGTGTACCAGCTGCAAGTGCGTGCTGGCCAACGAGGAGGTGGTCAACGGCGTCTGCGAGCGCTGCGGTAGCGAGGTCATCCGTAAGGAGAAGAGCCAGTGGATGCTGAAGATCACCGCCTACGCCCAGCGTCTGCTGGACGATCTGGAGGACGTGGACTACATCGAGCGTGTCAAGATCCAGCAGCGCAACTGGATCGGCCGTTCCACCGGAGCCGAGATCACCTTCCAGACCAACATCGGTGACGAGGTCACCGTCTATACCACCCGTGCCGATACCCTGTTCGGCACATCCTATATGGTCATCTCCCCGGAGCATCCCCTGCTGAAGAGCTGGCAGCCCCACATCAAGAACTGGGATGCCGTGGCCGCCTATCAGGAGGAGGCCGCCCGCAAGTCCGACTTCGAGCGTGGTGAACTGAACAAGGAAAAGACCGGCGTCCGGCTGGAGGGCATCGAGGCCATCAACCCCGTCACCCACAAGCCCCTGCCCCTGTTCGTCTCAGACTACGTCCTCATGGGCTACGGCACCGGCGTGGTCATGGGTGTCCCCGGCCACGATCAGCGTGACTGGGAGTTCGCCAAGAAGTTCGGCCTGCCCATCATCGAGGTGGTGCAGGGCGGCGACGTCACCAAGGAGGCCTTCGTGGCCAAGGACGACACCGCCATCATGGTCAACTCCGGTTTCCTCAACGGTATGACCGTCAAGGAGGCCATCCCCGCCATGAAGAAGTACGTGGTGGAGCAGGGCTTCGGCAAGGAGAAGGTGAACTTCAAGCTCCGTGACTGGGTGTTCTCCCGCCAGCGCTACTGGGGCGAGCCTATCCCTCTAGTGAACTGCGAAAAGTGCGGCTGGGTTCCGGTGCCGGAGGAGCAGCTGCCTGTGGTACTGCCGCAGGTGGAGAGCTACGAGCCCACCGACGACGGCGAAAGCCCCCTCAGCAAGATGACCGATTGGGTCAACACCACCTGCCCCTGCTGCGGCGGCCCCGCCAAGCGGGAGACGGACACCATGCCCCAGTGGGCCGGCTCCAGCTGGTACTTCCTGCGCTATATGGACCCCCACAATGACAAGGCACTGGCCAGCAAGGAGGCGCTGGATTATTGGAGCCCCGTGGACTGGTACAACGGCGGCATGGAGCATACCACTCTGCATCTGCTGTACTCCCGCTTCTGGCATAAGTTCCTCTATGACATCGGTGTGGTCCCCACCAAGGAACCCTACGCCAAGCGCACCAGCCACGGCATGATCCTTGGCGAGGGCGGCGAGAAGATGTCCAAGTCCCGCGGCAACGTAGTCAATCCCAACGATATCGTGGCCCAGTACGGCGCCGACACCATGCGCCTGCACATCATGTTCATCGGTGACTTCGAGAAGGCCGTCACATGGTCCAACGAGGCCGTCAAGGGCTCCAAGCGCTTCCTGGATCGCTGCTGGAACCTCATGGAGCTGGCGCAGGAAAGCGATGAGATCTCCGGGAAGAACGCCTCCATCATCCACAAGACCATCAAGAAGGTCACCACCGATATCGACGACCTGAAGATGAACACCGCTATTGCCGCCCTCATGGCCATGGTTAACGAGTTCTACTCCTCCGGCCTGACCCGTGGCGACCTGCAGCAGCTGATGCTGATGCTCTCTCCCTTCGCCCCCCACATGGTGGAGGAGATGTGGGAGCTCACCGGCTACGCCGCCAAGACCGGCAAGATGGCCATGCAGATGCCTTGGCCCACTTGGGACGAGTCCAAGACCGTGGACTCCCACGTGGAGATGGCCGTGCAGGTCAACGGCAAGCTCAAGGGTACCGTTACCGTGGCTATGGACAGCGACGAGGAGACGGTGAAGGCCGCCGCTCTGGCGCTGGATAAGGTTCAGAAGGCCACCGGCGGCATGACGGTCGTTAAGACCATTCTGGTGAAGAATAAGCTCATCAACCTCATCGTCAAGCCCGCCAAGTAAAAACGCAGAAGCGGCGCCACCCACCAATGGAGGCGGCGCTTTTTATGCCCCAAAAAATCCCCCTTTATCCCCGGAAAATGTGGTATTTTATGTGATACTGCTTAAGTACGTTCTAAATCTTTGCCTCAGATCAACGAAAATCGATGTTCCCTCTTGCATACAGCCAGAAGAAGTGCTAATATCCACGTATATATAGTGCGCGCCGAACCGCCCATGGGCGGTTATCATTTCATTGAAACGATAAAGGGTGTTCCAAAGAGAATACGGATTCCCACGTTGGGCTGCGCCTCTTTGCAAAGACATGAACAGAAATGTCATTGCGGAAATCGCCGCAGCGCCGCCAGCGGCGGATGCAGCAAGGCGATTTCGAGGATGTGTCCCGATTTTCATGACACGAAGTGGCTGAAAATCGTCTGGCACGACGGTGCAGACCGGTCCGCAGTCGGGCTGTGGCAATCCGTACTCCCCTTGAGACGCCCCATCGGTCACACATAAGAAAATAAGAGGAAGATATCATGACAAATTGCAAGTCCACCAAACGGGCCTTGCTGGGCAGCGTCATGGCTATGGTTCTGTGCCTGGCTATGCTGGTAGGCTCTACCTTCGCATGGTTCACCGACACCGCAAGCACGGGTGTCAACAAGATCCAGGCCGGTAATCTGGATATCGAGATTCAGGACGAAAACGGCAATGCAATCAAAAATCTGGCATGGAAAACGCAGGAGGGTACCGCTTTTGACGAAGAGCAGAATCCCCTGTGGGAGCCGGGCTGCACCTATGAGCTGACCCCCTTCCAGATCGTCAACAACGGCAATCTGGCCCTGAAGTACAAAATCGTTGTTACCGGTCTGGAGGGTGACTCTGGCCTGCTGAAGGTCATCACCTTTACCTATAAGACGGCGGATGGAGCTACCTTTGACATCCATCAGGAAGGTCACCTGACCGCCAAGGGTACGGCTAAGGCATCGACCGGTCTGATCACCCTCACCGGTACGATGGCTACCACCGCAGGCAATGATTACATGGGCAAGGAGCTCAAGAACATCACCATCACCGTGACGGCTACGCAGGACACCGTAGAGAGCGACAGCTTCAACAACAGATACGATAACGCTGCCGAGTATCCCGAAAAGGTACCCACCACCGTTACCGTTGCAACGGCTGAGGAGCTGAAAACGGCACTGACCACCCTCACGGATGCAGGCTCCGGCGACAACAAGATCATCATCAACGGGGATATCACGCTGGCAGAGGGCGAGACCTGGACGCCCGTTACGGTGGATGGTTATCGTGGCGCCGGTGTCATTACGGTGGAGGGCAACGGCCATACCATCTCCGGCCTGAACAACGCTCTGTTCGCCGACGGTTTTGCCGGTACCTCCGGTATCGTAATCAAGGATCTGACGTTGGATAAGATGACCATCAACGACAGCACCAATACGCAGGGCATCGGTGCATTCATCTGCAATGTGGATTCCATGCCGAAAATCGATCTGGTCAACTGCCATTTGACCAATTCCACCATCACCAGCACCGCTGGCGCTCGTGTGGGTGGCCTTGTGGGCTGGTCCTCCGGCTATAACAACCCCAATGACGGCCCGGTGGATACCTATGTGACCATCACCAACTGCTCTGTGGAGAACTGCGAAATCACGGCCAAAGGCTCTGTGGGCGGTATCATCGGTCACGCCGGTGCAAACCCCGCCACCTATCACTCCATCACCGACTGCACGGTGACGAATACCAAACTGCACTCCACGGATGATGGTGGCTGGCGTGTCGGCGTAGTGGTGGGTACGGCCAATGCTGGCGAGGTCACCATCAACCATACCGCTTCTACCGGCAATACCCTTGCACAGGACAGCAAGACCGCTCCTGCCGGTCAGAGCGAGCTGTACGGACGCTTTGTTCCCGGCACCACCGGTAAACTGACCATTGACGGCATTGCAATAAATGGCTAAATCAGTACCGTTTTGAATGCAAGTCCCGCCTGTATCGACAGGCGGGACTTTTTTCGCAATTCCCGCCGTTTTTTCTGAAAATGCCTTGACAAGTACCATACTTCCCGGTATAATATCCCCTGTTAAAGTCATGTATAGTGGCTCTTAAAGAGCACCCTGGAAATAGCCGGGTGCATCGGAGGGAGGGAAAAATAGATGTCCGAAGTACACGTCAAGGAAGGCGAGTCTCTGGATAGCGCTCTGAAGCGTTTCAAGAGAAGCTGTGCGAAGGCTGGCGTTCTGGCTGAGGTGCGTAAGAGAGAGTGCTACGAAAGCCCCAGCGTGAAGCGCCGCAAGAAGTCCGAGGCTGCCCGCAAGAACAGAAACAAGAGATATTATTGATCTCACTGCGAAGGTCTGAGCATCTGCTCAGACCTTCGTTTTTTCAGATTTTCGATGCGTCAGCCTTCCCCGGTGAAGAGAAATCCCGTGAGATCCTCCACCTCCGGCAGCATCACGAAGCCCTCCCGGATGCCCAGCGCTTGCCCCATCTCTATTTTCCGCCTCAGTGTCCCGGCATCGTCAAAGAGAACGAAGTGCGTCTGGCCGCCCCGGCGATAGGTGAAGTACCGGGCGCACAGATCCTCGGCGTAGAACACGGACCGCCCCTGCATCCGTATGGCCAGTTCCTCCCGGCTCAGCCGTATCCCCTCGCCGCTGGGGCAGGGCAGGGGGAAGTCCATCATCAGCCGCTCCAGATCCAGCGCCAGCCGCTGAGCGCCGTAGGCGGCGCAGGTCTCCTCCAGACGACCCTGCAGGCTGCCGCCAGAGAGGGCGGTACACAGCAGCACTACCGTTTCCGGCGAGGCGGCGGCGTAGATCTCCGGCACATAGAGGCGGCGGCCGTAGGCCCCAAGCAGCGGCGCCAGCTGCCGGATCAGGGCCGCCCGATCCTCCGCCCACCGGCCCTCCGGCAGCTCCTCCAGATCCAGCACCACCCCGGAAAAGCCCCGCCGCAGACACACCCGCACCAGCTGACGGGCCAGCGGCTCCGGCTGCTCCACTGCCGGGGCCTGCCGGTCAGATACCACCATCAGGCCACCCCGCAGCGCCGCCGGGAGGGGCGCTGCCAGCAGCTGGGAGCCCAGCCCGATGCGGTAGGCCGCATGAGCCAGCTGGGCCGTGGCGGCTCTGGCCTGCGCCAGCCGGTCCGGTGCGGCGGTGAGATACAGCGTCATGTTCAGTCCCCCTTGTCATCCGGCGGATTTCATGGTATGATAGCGCTGACAGGCAGAGAGGAGGCCCGGAATGATGCGGAAGCGTTCTCCTCTGCCCGTGGATGCCATAGGCAGACTATGTAGGCAGGAGCGGATGTATGCGAGTATCACTGGTGCCGGATCGGCTGTTTGAAACCTATGAGGAGATCACCCCGGAGTATCTGCGGCAGCGGGGTATCCGTCTGCTGCTGAGCGATCTGGACTATACGCTGGCTCCTAAGTACGTCCCTCACCCGGACGACCGGGTAAGGGAGTGGCTGCGCCGCATGGAGGAAGGCGGGGTGCAGGTGATGATTCTGTCCAACAACCGCTCCTCCCACCGGGTGGAGACCTTTTGCCGGGAGCTGGGCATCCCCTATGTGGGTCATGCACAGAAGCCCCGGACCACAGGCTTTCACCGGGCCATGGAGCAGGCCGGGGCCACCGCCGCCGAGACGGCTATGATAGGGGATAAGCTGCTGACGGATATGCTGGGGGCCAATCTGGCGGGGGTACTGGCGCTGATGGTGGAGCCTGCCGGAGGGCCGAAGGGCGCATGGAACTGGGTGCTCCACGCCTTGCAGGCGCCCTTTAAGGCCGTCTGCCGCCGCCGGCACACATAATTTCCCCGGAAAGCGGGAAAAAATATGGCAAAGCCCTTGCCAAAACGGGACATATCATGTAGAATATAACTGCTGTGCTAATTCATAAATCCGAGGAAATGCTCCCACAGAAGGAGATTTTCTCATAATATGGGAGGATACAACTATGGCAACTATTACCGCCGGTGATTTCAGAAACGGCAAGACCTTCGAGTACGAGGGCAAGATCATGACGGTCGTGGAGTTCCAGCACGTCAAGCCCGGCAAGGGCGCTGCCTTCGTCCGCACCAAGATGAAGAACGTGGTGACCGGCGCCGTCACCGAGACTTCCTTCAACCCTACTGCTAAGTTCGAGGAGGCCTTCGTGGAGCGCAAGGACATGGCTTACAGCTACAACGACGGCGACCTGTACTACTTCATGGATCAGGAGACCTATGACATGGTCCCCCTGAACAAGGATATTCTGGGCGATGCCTTCCGCTTCGTCACCGAGAACACCATTTGCAAGGTGCTGAGCTACAAGGGCAGCGTCTTTGGTCTGGAGTGTCCCAACTTCATGGATCTGGAGGTCACCGAGACCGAGCCCGGTCTGGCCGGCAACACCGCCACCAACACCCTCAAGCCCGCCACCGTGGAGACCGGCGCTGAGGTGAAGGTGCCCCTGTTCATCAACATCGGTGATAAGATCAGTATCGACACCCGTACCGGCGAGTACATCGGCCGGGCCAAGTAAGGAAAGGACCACCGTACTTAGAAAGGAGAACAAACATGGAGATTTCTGAGAAGGTAGCGTATCTGAAGGGTCTGGCCGAGGGGCTGGCTCTGGACACCGAGTCCAAGGAGGGCAAGCTCATTGCCGCCATCATCGACGTGCTGGACGATATGTCCGGGAAGTTCGAGGATCTGGAGGACGAGCTGTGCGACGTGGAGGATGGTCTGGACGCCGTCAGCGACGACCTGTGCGAGGTGGAGGAGGCCCTCTACGAGCTGGAGGACGATGACGACGAGTATGACGAGGACGAGGATGACGACGAGGAGTACTTCGAGACCACCTGCCCCGTCTGCGAGGAGGAGATCGTGTTCGATGAGGACACGCTGGAGAGCGGCGAGATCCGCTGCCCCAACTGCGGCGAGAAGCTGGAGTTCGACCTGAGCGATCTGGCAGACGCCGAAGATGAGGATCAGGAGTAAGCGGCTGACCTGCAGCAGAAACAGTGATGAGAAGGCCCGGCGCATCATGCGCCGGGCCTTTTTGCGTGCTGTATGAGGGGGAGTGCTGGGGCCGCAAGGCGGTGGATGGCGTACAGGTCACGGGCGGTCTGCCGTCCAATGGTATGCCAGCCGGGGCGTTCCGTCCCGCACATGGATCGTGCCGCAGGGGAGGAAGCCGTTCTCTTCCAGCAAATGCTGCATGGTGTGGTTGTCGGCGTGGGTATCCGCTCGGACATTCCGGGAAATGGCCTTGCAGTAGTCCGCAGCACAGCGGAAGAGACCGTGTGTCCGGCCGTCCCCGGCCAGACGGTGGATGGTGAGGTAGGGGGCGTCGTTCCGCCAGGCACCCTCTATCCGGGAATAGGTGGGCTCGGGGGTATCCAGCAGCGCAAACACCCCATGTATCCCGGCTTCATCGCTAAGAACCCGGCAGATGCCCTGAGCGATATCGGAGCGGATCAGCTCCGGCGACGGATAGGAGCGGCCCCACTGGGTGGGATTTCCGGTTTGCAGCATATATTCCTGCGCCGTGCGATAGATGGCCATAAGCTGCGGCTGATCGGCGGCAGCGGCTCTGCGGATGGTCAGCATGGAGGGCTCCTTTCATGGTGGAGATGTACATCGGTGATAAGGAGAGTATAGCATATCCGGGCGGCCGCCGCAAGAACGCATCGGATGGTTGGAAGGGGCTTTCATAAGCTGCGGAAAGGGCTGAAAAAAGCGCACGGAATAGCCCGTGCGCTTTTTCGTTGTGGGATTCGTAGAAATGGTGTCTTGACGGCCACCGGCGCTTGACGGGGGGAGGGGATTGGAGTAAAATAAGCCCACAAAGGCGGGGTAGGGGAGTTTGCGCCTGCCCCGGAGACGGAGGGGAGAGCATGGAAGGCGGTCTGAAACGGTTTTTCGAGGGCAGCTGGCAGGAGGCGCAGTCTCTGCTGGGCGCACACCGCACGGCGGAGGGTTGGTGCTTCCGGGTCTATGCCCCCAATGCTCGGAGCGTCCGGGTGGCGGGGGACTTCAGCGACTGGCAGGGCCTTGCCATGAACCGCTGGCCGGAGGGCATCTGGGAGACCACGGTGCCGCAGGCCCAAGTGGGGCAGTCCTATAAATATGTGGTGGAGGGCACCGACGGGCGCACCCGCTGGAAGGCGGATCCCTACGGCGTTTACAGCCAGCTGCGTCCGGCGAACGCCAGCCGTCTGTGGGAGATGGCACCCTATCCGTGGCGGGATGCGGCATGGCGGAAAAAGCGCCGCCGGGAGCCTCTGTGGGAGGGACCACTCAATATCTACGAGGTGCATCCCGGCTCCTGGCAGCGGCAGGAGGACGGCAGCTTTCTCACCTATCGGCAGCTGGCGGACCGGTTGGCCCCCTATGTTCGGGATATGGGCTATCACGCCGTGGAGCTGCTGCCGGTGACGGAGTATCCGCTGGATGACTCGTGGGGGTATCAGTGTGTGGGGTATTTTGCACCCACCGCCCGCTACGGCACCCCGGAGGATCTGAAATATTTCGTGGATCGGATGCATCGGGCCGGGATCGCCGTGATTCTGGACTGGGTGCCGGCCCACTTCTGCAAGGATGAGCACGGGCTCATCGATTTCGACGGCACCTGCCTGTACGAGTACGGCGACCCCCTGAAGCGGGAGCACGCCGGATGGGGGACACGGGTCTTTGACTTCGGCCGGGGCGAGGTGCGGAGCTTCCTGCTGTCCTCGGCGGCGTGGTGGCTGCGGGAGTACCACATGGACGGCCTGCGGGTGGATGCCGTGGCGTCTATGCTGTATCTGGACTATGACCGGCAGGAGTGGCGGCCCAACGTCTACGGCGGCCATGAGAATCTGGAGGCCATCTCTTTTTTGCAGGATCTGAATCGGATGGCCGCCACCATGGATCCGCCGGCCCTGACGGCGGCGGAGGAGTCCACGGCGTGGCCCAAGGTCACATGGCCCGTAGAGGAGGGAGGTCTGGGCTTCGACCTCAAGTGGAACATGGGGTGGATGAACGACATCTGCCACTATCTGAAAATGGATCCGTGGTTCCGCCAGTACCACCACAAGGATGTGACCTTCTCCATGGTGTACGCCTTCTCGGAGCGGTTCGTGCTGCCGGTGTCCCACGACGAGGTGGTTCACATGAAGGGCTCCCTCCGGGGGAAGATGCCCGGCGACGACTGGCGGCAGCTGGCGGGGGTGCGGGGCTTTTACCTGTACCTGCTGGCGCACCCCGGCAAGAAGCTGACCTTCATGGGAACGGAACTGGCCCAATGGCACGAGTGGGATTTCGCCGGACAGCTGGACTGGTATCTGCTGGAGCAGGAGGACTGCCGCCGGACTCATGAATGTATCCGGGAGCTGAACCGCTTTTATCGGAAAAACCGGCCCCTGTGGGAGAACGACAGCGACTGGAATGGCTTCGAGTGGCTGGTGGTCGATGACAACCGCAGCAACGTCATCGTGTTCCTTCGGCGGGATCGGGCGGGCCATGAACTGGTCTGTGCGGTGAATTTCTCCCCGGAGGCGTGGGAGGACTACCGCTTCGGCGTGCCGGGGGGCAAGCGGTATTATGAAGAGGTGTTCAATACCGACAGCCTCCAGTGGGGCGGCTCCGGTGTGTGCAATGAGGGGCTGCTGACCGTGGAGGACATTCCCTCCCACGGGCGGGAAAGGTCCCTGAGGATCAGGATCCCGCCGCTGGGCGGGGTAATCCTCAAGGGCCGGTCCAGGCGGCCCGCAGAACCGAAAAACGGAACGGAGGGACGGACATGAAAAAAGAATGTGTCGCCATGCTTCTGGCCGGCGGACAGGGGAGCCGGCTGTATGTGCTTACCGGCGACATGGCAAAGCCTGCGGTACCCTTTGGCGGGAAGTTCCGCATCATTGATTTTCCTCTGTCCAACTGCGCCAACTCCGGTATCGATACCGTGGGCGTGCTGACCCAGTACCGGCCGCTGGAGCTCAACAGCTACATCGGCAACGGTCAGCCGTGGGAGCTGGACCGGCTGGACGGCGGCGTTCACATTCTGCCGCCCTACCAGAGCGCCACCGGCGCCAGCTGGTACAAGGGGACGGCCAACGCCATCTATCAGAACATCGGCTTCGTGGATCTGTACGATCCGGAGTATGTGGCGGTGCTCTCCGGCGACCACATCTATAAGATGGACTACGCCGTGATGCTGCGCCGCCACAAGGAGACCGGGGCTGCCTGCACCATCGCCGTGATGGAGGTGCCGTGGGCAGAGGCCAGCCGCTTCGGTATCATGTCGGTGGACGGGGAGGACCGCATCACGGAGTTTGCCGAAAAGCCCAGAGAACCCAAGAGCAATCTGGCGTCGATGGGTATTTATATCTTCACATGGAGCAAGCTGCGGGAGTATCTGGTGGCCGACGAGGCGGACCCCACCTCGGAAAACGACTTCGGCAAGAACATCATCCCCGCCATGCTGGCGGCGGGGGAGCGGATGACCGCATGGCGCTTTGACGGCTACTGGAAGGACGTGGGGACGCTGGTGTCCCTGTGGGACGCCAACATGGATATGCTGAGTCCCGGCTCCGGACTGAACCTGCTGGATCGCCGGTGGCCTATTTACAGCCGCACGCCCTCCTGTCCCCCGGCCTATGTGGGAGCCAAGGCGGACATCGGCAACAGCGTCGTGGCCAAGGGCTGCGAGGTGCTGGGCGAGGTGAAGAACAGCGTCCTCAGCTACAACACCCAGGTGGGGGAGGGGGCCGTCGTCTCTTACTCCGTGCTGATGCCCGGCGCCGTGGTGGAGTCGGGAGCCGTGGTGCAGTACGCCATCGTGGGTGAGAACTGCCGCATCGGCAGGGACGCTCAGGTGGGCGCTCCGCCGGAGACGGCACAGGATCCGGATGACTGGGGCGTGGCGGTGCTGGGACCCGGTACCGTGATAGGGGACGGGGAGATCGTCTCCGCCAAGACTCTGCTGGACCGGCATCACGGGGAGGTGAAGGCATGAACCACACCATGCACGGCATCATTTTTTCTTACGGAAAGCCCACGGGGCTGGGGGACCTGATCGCCCACCGCATCCCCGGCTCCATGCCCTTCGGCGGCAACTACCGGGTGGTGGACTTTATGCTCTCCAGCATGGTCAACGCCGGGATCCACGATGTGGGCGTCATCATGCACGGCAAGTGCCAGAGTATGCTGGATCATCTGGGCAACGGCCGCAGCTGGGATCTGAGCCGCAATCGGGGCGGGCTGACGCTGCTGCCGGCCTTCGCCTATGCCGAGAGCCGCACCTCCGCCGGACGCTTCCGGGGGAAGGTGGAGGCGCTGGGTTGCGTGCTGGAGTACCTACGGGAGATCAGACAGGAGTATGTGGTGCTGGCGGACAGCGATCTGGTCATCAATCTGCCGCTGGAGCAGGTATTGCAGGAGCACATCGCCTCCGGGGCCGACCTGACGGAGGTTTGTACGGCGGAGCCCGGCGACCCCAGCGATACCTATCTGGAGATGGATGAACGGGGCCGCATCGTGGATGTGGCCTATGACGTCCACACCCCGGCGGGTTACCGCTGCCTGAACGTGTGCATCCTGCGGCGGGAGCTGCTGGTGCAGCTGGTGGAGGAGTGCATGGCCCACAACCGGCACAGCTTCCGCCACCACATTTTACAGGATCAGAAGGATCGGCTGCATCTGCACGCCTATGTGTGGCAGGGGTATGCCGCCCGCATCGATACGGTACAGACCTACTACCGCCGCAGCATGGAGCTGCTGGACCCGGCGCAGCGGCGGCTGCTGTTCGATCCCCGGCGACCCATTCTGGCCAAGGAGAACGATGCGCCTCCGGCGTATCTGGACCCTGCCGGGGTGTGCGAGAACTCCCTCATTGCCGATGGCTGCGATATTCAGGGCAGCGTGAAAAACTGCATTCTGTTTCGGGGTGTCCGGGTAGAGAAGGGAGCGCAGGTGGAGAACTGCGTGCTCTTTAAGGGCACGGTGGTGAAAAAGGATGCCACCCTGCGCTGCGTCATTGCCGACAAGGCTGTGACCATCCGGGAGGGACGCACCCTCATTGGAGACGAGAGCTATCCTGTGGTGGTGGCCCGCAACGCTACCGTATAAACGAATCACGTCCCTCCCCGCAGGCTGCGGGGAGGGGACACAAGGAGGTAACGGCATGGATATCTTATATGTGACCAGCGAGGCGGCTCCCTTCTGCAAGACCGGAGGTCTTGCGGATGTGCTGGGAAGTCTCCCGCCGGCGGTGGCTGCCGGTGGGGATCGTGCGGCGGTGATCCTGCCGCTGTACGGGCAAGTTTCGGACGCATGGAGAGAGAAAATGCGCTGGCATGGCTATACCTATGTGGACCTGGCGTGGCGGCATGAGTACTGCGGCCTGTTCTCACTGGAGTATCGGGGCGTCGTCTGGTATTTTCTGGATAACGAGCGGTACTTCCGCCGTGGGGCGCTGTATGGCCAGATGGACGACGGAGAGCGGTTTGCCTTCTTTTCCAAGGCGGTGGTGTCGGTGCTTCCCATGCTGGAGTGGCGGCCGGAGGTGATTCACTGCAACGACTGGCAGACTGCACTGGTGCCGATTTACTTGAAAACTGTGGCTGAAAACGTTTCCACCGTGTTCACCATTCACAACATCGAGTATCAGGGCAAGTACGGCGCCGACACGGTGGAGGATCTTTTCGGCCTGAACCGGGGAGACTGGTACGAGAGCGGCGTTCTACAGATGGATGGGTGCGTGAACCTCATGAAGGGGGCCATGGTGACGGCGGACGCCGTGACCACCGTCAGCCCCACCTACGCCGCCCAGCTGCGGGAGAGCGCCTATGCCGCCGGACTGGACAGCGTGGTGCGCAGCATCCAGTGGAAATTCTCCGGTGTGCTCAACGGCATCGATATGGTGAGCTATGACCCGGAGTGCGATCCCAATCTGCCCGCCCGATACACGGCGGCGGAGTCGGAGGGGAAGACCTTATGCAAGGCGGCACTTCAGCAGGAGCTGGGCCTTGCTCAGGAGGAGGGGACACCGGTCCTCTCTATGGTGACCCGGCTGGTGGGACACAAGGGCGTGGATCTGGTATGTCAGGCGCTGGATGGCATCATGGCCACCGGCTGTCAGCTGGTGGTGCTGGGCAGCGGTGACGGTGGATATGAGAATTTCTTCCGCCACGCTCAGAACCGCTATCCGGGACGGCTGTGCGCCTGGATCGGCTACAACGAAGGCCTGTCCCGCCGCATCTATGCCGGCAGCGACCTGTTTCTGATGCCCTCTAAGAGCGAGCCTTGCGGCCTGTCGCAGATGATCGCCATGCGCTATGGTGCTGTACCCATCGTCCGGCAGACCGGCGGCCTCAACGACACCGTCCGGTCCTGTCAGGTGGGGCAGCCCGACGGCAACGGCTATGTCTTTGCCGCCTACGACGCCGGGGCCATGCTGGACACCATCGGGCAGGCGGTGGGCCTGTACCACGGCGATGCAGAGGGCTTCCGCATGGTGCGGCGGCGGGGCATGGAGGGCGATTTCAGCTGGGATCGCAGCGCCGGGGCCTACCGGAATATTTATGGAAAGCTGCTGGGGCGGTAAGTCCCGGATGCAATACAGGAGGATATCTATGACTTATACGAAGGAAACATTGCAGGAGGCCATCGTGCAGAAGCTGCGGCTGAACTACGGCTGCACGGAGAAGCAGGCCACCGACGGAGAGATCATGAAGGCCTGCGCTCTGGTGCTGCGGGATATCATGGCCGAGCGGGGGGTGCGTACCCGTGAGGAGGTGGACAGTCAGGAGAAGCGGAAGGTCCACTATATGTCCATGGAGTTTCTCATGGGACGCAGCCTGATGAAGAACGCCTACAATCTGGAGCTGCTGGAGCCGCTGACAGGGGCCGTGGAGGCGCTGGGCTTCAAGGCGGCGGATATCTTCGACATGGAGCCGGATGCCGGTCTCGGCAACGGCGGTCTGGGCCGTCTGGCGGCCTGCTATCTGGACAGCATGACCACGCTGGAGATTCCCGCCACCGGCTACTCCATCTGCTACGAGCTGGGCATCTTCAAGCAGAAGATCGTGGACGGCCAGCAGGTGGAGCTGCCCGACGACTGGAAGAATCTGGGCGATGCGTGGCTCATGCCCAAGCCGCAGGAGACGGAGGAGGTTCACTTCGGCGGCAAGGTCCGCACCCGGTGGGACAATGGCCACCTGATGGTGGTGCATGAGGACTATACCCGTGTGCTGGCGGTGCCGTGCGACATGGAGATTGCCGGGTACGACACCCAGCAGGTGAACACCCTGCGGCTGTGGGACGCCAAGAGTCCCAAGCCCATCGACATGAAGCTGTTCAGCGAGGGGCAGTACCTGCGGGCCGGGGAGGAGCGGGCCATGGCGGACGTAATCTCCAAGGTGCTGTATCCGGAGGACAACCACTATGAGGGCAAGTCCCTGCGGCTGAAGCAGCAGTATTTCTTCGTTTCGGCCACCATGCAGTCCATCACACGGCAGCACATCCAGACCTACGGCACCCTGAAAAACTTCCACGAGAAGAACGTCATCCAGATCAACGACACCCATCCGGCGCTGGTGATCCCGGAGCTGATGCGTATTCTGGTGGACGATGCGGGCCTTTCTTGGGACGAGGCGTGGCACATTACCACCTGCTCCGTGGCCTACACCAACCACACGGTACTGGCGGAGGCGCTGGAGTGCTGGCCCCAGCAGCTGTTCGAGACGCTGTTGCCCCGTGTGTGGCAGATCCTGCAGGAGATCGCCCGCCGCTGGCAGGAGAAGGTGGAGAGCTTCTATCACGACCCCGAAAAGACCGCCAAGATGGCGGTCATCTGGGACGGCGTGGTGCGGATGGCCAACCTCTGCATCGCCGGCGGTATGGCCATCAACGGCGTGTCCGCTCTGCACTCGGATATCCTGCGCCATGATGTGTTCCGGGACGCCTGCCGAATGGAGCCGGAGAAGTTCAAGAACGTCACCAACGGCGTGGATCATCGCCGCTGGCTCAGCCAGATCAACCCCGGTCTGGACGGGTTGATCCGGGAGCTCATCGGGGACGGTTATCTGACCCATGCGGGCCATTTGCAGGAACTGGACCCCTATGCTGAGGATGGGGCGGTGCTGGCCCGGCTGGAGGAGATCAAGCGCTGCAACAAGGAGACCTTTGCCCGGTGGGCCCACCGACAGCAAGGGGTGCAGCTGAACACGGACGCTATCTTCAACGTGCAGGTGAAGCGGCTTCACGAGTATAAACGGCAGCTGCTGAACGTACTGCACATCATCGCCCTGTACCAGCAGCTGCAGGACGACCCGGACATGGACTTCCCACCACAGACCTTCCTCTTTGGCGCCAAGGCCGCTCCCGGCTATGCCGTAGCCAAGCGCATCATCCGTCTCATCAACTCTCTGGCGGATCAGGTGAACAACGACCCCATCTGCAAGGGGAAGCTGCAGGTGGTATTTCTGGAGAATTACCGGGTCTCCATGGCGGAGATGCTGATGCCCGCCAGCGAGGTGAGTCAGCAGATCTCCACCGCCGGCAAGGAGGCCAGCGGCACCGGCAACATGAAGTTCATGATGAACGGCGCGGTGACCATCGGCACCCTGGACGGCGCCAACGTGGAGATGCACGAGGTGCTGGGGGACGAGAATATGTTCCTCTTTGGCCTGACAGCGGAGGAGGCCTCCCACATGAGCCGGGGCTACGACCCGTATCTGCTGTATACACGTGACCCGGTGCTGCGCCGGGTGCTGGATCAGCTGAAGGCCGGGTTCCGGGACGGCGTCAGCTATGAGGATCTGTACCAGCGGCTGCTGTTCGGCGTGGACTGTCCGGCGGATCAGTATCTGCTGCTGGCGGACTTTGCCTCCTACTGCGCCGCCTCCCAGCGGGTGACGGACACCTACCGGGATCGGGAGAGGTGGAACAGCATGAGCCTGCACAACATCGCCCGCAGCGGAATCTTCTCCGCCGACCGGTCGGTGGCGGACTATGCCGATACCATCTGGCACGTACCGTATAAGAAGTAAGCACCGGAACTGAAAAAAGCACTCCCGGAGGACGCATTTGCATCCTCCGGGAGTGCTTTTTTACTCTATGAGGGCTTCTGCGGGAGAAGGCTTTGCAGGGGAGTTACTTCCGCAGGGCGGAGTCCACAACAACGGCACGGGCCTTGGCCAGCTTCAGATCGTGCTGGAGCCGGGCGGGAGGCACCTGCTCCCGCAGCTGGGGAACGGTCATGCCGTAGAGGGCGGCCATCTCCCGATACTTCTCCTCCAGCTCCTCCTCGGTGACGGTGATGCCCTCCTGACGGGCGATCTCCGTCATGGCCAGCTCATACCGGGCAGCGGCCACGGCGTTTTCACGGGCGTGATCCCGCAGATCCTCCATGGTCAGACCTGCCGCCTGCAGGTAATCAGACAGGGAAGCGCCCTGACTCTCCAGATGCTGCTGGAGCTCCTGAAGAATGCCGGTGAGCTGGCTCTCCACCATGGAGTCGGGCAGCTGCACCTCCATGCCCGCCACCACCTGCTGCATCAGGGCCTCGGCAAAGGCGTTGGAGGCAGCCTGCTGCTTTTGCAGGATGGCCTGCTCCATGATGCTGCGGCGCAGGTGGGACACGTCCTCGAAGCCCTGCTCCTGTGCAAAGGCGTCCGTCAGCTGGGGCAGACTCCGCCGGACGATGCGGTGGGCTTTGACGTGGAAGGTGGCATCCTTACCCGCCAGCTCCGGCACATACTTGGTGGGGAAAGTGACGTGGACATCCCGCTCCTCCTCCGGGCGAATGCCCGCCACCTGCTCCTCGAAGCCGGGGATGAACATCCCGCTGCCCAGCAGCAGGGGATAGCCTTCGCCCTTGCCCCCCTCGAAGGGTACGCCGTCCACGAAGCCCTCGAAGTCCAGAGTGACCTCGTCGCCCATGGCGGCCCGGTTCTGCTCCTGCTCCACCAGATGCTCCGTCAGGAAGCGCTGGATGGCCTCGTTGGTGTCATCGTCGGAGAGCTCGGCATTTTCCCACGGGGCGGACAGGCCCTTGTACTGGCCCAGCTTCACCTCCGGATACAGGTCGATGAGGGCGGTGAAGGTGTAGCCGTCTGGGCCGATGGTCTCCACGTTCAGGGCGGGAGGGGCGGCGATCTGGATGTCCTCGGAGGCGATGGCCTCCACCAGTGCGGCGGGGAAGGTCTCGTTCACCGCCTCCTGATAGAACAGATCGTGGCTGTATGCCTTTTCCAGCGCCTCACGGGGAGCCTTGCCCACGGCGTAGCCCTCCACAGGGTACAGGGCCTTGACCTCCTGATAGGCGTCGTTCAGGGCCTTCTCCCACGCATCACGCTCCACAGTGATGGTCAGGCGCAGCTGGCGGTTGGCCAGCTCCTCTTTCTTTTGCAGGATCATGGGGATTCCTCCATATCTTTTCATTTATAACAAATCTATTATACTCGAAATCTGCCGCCGCCGCAACCGGGAAATGGATTTGTAAAATAATTGTGACTTATATCACAGGAACACTTCCTTTTTGGGCGGGGCTATGCTATAATGCCCCTCACGGAAAAATGTTGAAATCAGGAGGATTCTCATGCAGACCATCAAGACCTTCATCAAGGACCACCCCCATATGTGGTGGGGCCTGTATCTGCCGGTGTATCTGGGGGGCTTTTTCCTTATTGAGCACCTCATCACCGACAACTATTGGGCCACCCAGACCTTCATCGATGAATACATCCCCTTCTGCGAGTACTTTGTCATTCCCTATGACTCATGGGGCTTTCTTCTGCTGGCGCTGGGCCTTTACCTGATCGTCAAGGATGCCGAGGGCTTCCGGCGGTATATGTGGAGCATCATGCTGACCTTCGGGTTTGCCACCATCTTCTGTGCGCTGGTACCCAACGGACAGGACCTGCGCCCGGCGGTGATGGAGCACCACAACTTCTGCACGTGGCTCCTCCAGAACACCTACAATCTGGACACCAACACCAATGTGCTGCCCAGCGTCCATGTGCTGGGGGTGCTGGACGCCCTCTATGCCGTTCACCGGACGCCAGGACTGCGGCGCACCGGATGGCGCACTTTCGCAGACATATGGGGCGTCATCATCATCTGCTCCACACTCTTTGTCAAGCAGCACGCCTTCATTGATGTGGTGGCGGGCCTGGTGGTGGGCGCCATCGCATATGTCATCATCTATGTGATCATCGGCGGGCGGCGGGATCGCCGCATGGCGGCAGCGGGAAAGGAGGTTCCCTGTGGAGAACATACCGATCCTTGAGGGCATCAGCCCCGATGAGGTAGCGCAGATGTGGGTGTGCTTCGGCGTCCGGGAGGAGAGCTTCCGGGCCGACACCGTGATTTATGACATCAGCGAGGGCCGGGGAGAGCTGGGGCTTCTGACCGCCGGCAGCGCCGTCATCGAGCGCATCGACCGGCAGGGGGGACGCACCATTCTGGAGCATCTGCCCACAGGCAGCGTGTTCGGAGAGATGCTGATGTTCGAAAATGTGGCCGGGGACAGCATCACGGTGGTGGCGGCGGAGTCGTGCCGGGTGTGGTTCATGAGCGCCGAGCATCTGACCCGGCGATGCGAAAAGGCCTGCACCCATCACAGCCGACTGGTGGAGAATATGTTCCATATCATGACCGGCAAGGCCGCCGCCCTCTCCGAGCGGGTGGAGGTTCTGAGCCGCCGCAGCATCCGGGAGAAACTGCTGTGCTACTTCGGCCTTCAGACCGGCGGCGACGACTGCGGCAGCTTTCATCTGCCCTTTACCCTCAGTGCTCTGGCGGACTATATCTCCGCCGACCGCAGTGCCATGATGCGGGAACTGCGGAAAATGAAGGAGGAGCATCTGGTGGATATCGACCGGGGACAGGTGACGCTGCACCATGCCCTTGCATGAAAAAGGGAAAGTGCAAGGAAATATTTGACGAACCATGGGCGGATGTGATAAGATAAGACGAGCATACACGGGTGAGGAGTTCCGTGTGTGCCCATGGAACGTAGCAAGCCATGACTTTTGAGGAAAGAAGGAACATCCATGTATCGTATCGTAACGAAGGAAGCGCTGAAGCCCACTGTGATCCTGTACGAGATCGAGGCACCCATGGTGGCCAAGAAGGCCCAGCCCGGTCAGTTCATCATTCTGCGTGTGGACGAGAACGGCGAGCGTATCCCCATCACGATCCACGACTATGACCGTGAGAAGGGGACCGTCACCATCATTGTGCAGACCGTGGGCGCAACCACCGAGAAGCTGAGCCACAAGCAGCAGGGCGATTATCTGCATGACTTTGTGGGTCCTCTGGGCAAGCCCACCGAGACCGAGGGTAAGAAAAAGGTCTGCGTTGTCGGCGGCGGCGTGGGCTGCGCCATTGCCTACCCCGTTCTGAAGAAGTTCCACGACTGCGGCGCTGAGGTCCACGCTGTAGTGGGCTTCAAGAGCAAGGACGTGGTGATCTTGGAGGATAAGTTCAAGGCCGTATCCTCCGTGATGAAGGTCTGCACCGACGACGGCTCCTATGGCCAGAAGGGTCTTGTTACCGAGGCACTGAAGGAGCTGCTGGACGCCGGCAATCAGTATGATGAGATCTTTGCCATCGGCCCCATGGTCATGATGAAGTTCGTCTGCAAGACCACGGCCCCCTACGGCGTACCCACCACCGTCTCCATGAGCCCCATCATGATCGACGGCACCGGTATGTGCGGCGGCTGCCGTCTGACCGTGGGCGGCGAGACCAAGTTCGCCTGCGTGGATGGCCCCGACTTCGACGGTCAGCTGGTGGACTGGGATCTGGCTGTCAAGCGCAACCAGATGTATCATGATTTCGAGGTGCATAAGCACGAGGAAGTCTGCAATCTGTTCAAGCAGGAGGTAAAGTAAGATGGCTGCAAAGATCAATATGCGTTTGGATAAGAACGAAATGCCCTCTCAGGACCCCAATGTCCGGAATAAGAATTTCCTCGAGGTGGCTCTGGGCTACACCGAGGAACAGGCTCTGGACGAGGCGGCCCGCTGCCTGAACTGCAAGAACCATCCCTGCGTCAACGGATGCCCCGTCAACGTCCGCATCCCGGAGTTCATCGCCAAGATCGTGGAGCGGGACTATGAGGGCGCCTATCAGGTGATCCATCAGACCAGCTCCCTTCCCGCCGTCTGCGGCCGTGTCTGTCCGCAGGAGAGCCAGTGCGAGATGCACTGCGTCCGTGGCAAGAAGGGCGATCCCGTGGGCATCGGCCGTCTGGAGCGCTTTGTGGCCGACTGGCACAACGCCCACAGCACCGAGGCTCCTGAAAAGCCCCAGTCCAACGGTCACAAGGTGGCCGTGGTTGGCTCCGGCCCTGCGGGCCTGACCTGCGCCGGCGATCTGGCCAAGAAAGGCTATGAGGTCACCGTGTATGAGGCTCTGCATCTGGCCGGCGGCGTGCTGGTGTACGGCATCCCCGAGTTCCGTCTGCCCAAGAGCATCGTGCAGAAGGAAGTGGACGGCCTGAAGGCCATGGGTGTGAAGGTGGAGACCAACATCGTGGTAGGCCGCACCATCACCATTGATGAGCTGATGGAGGAGAACGGCTTCGAGGCCGTGTTCGTTGGCTCCGGCGCCGGTCTTCCTATGTTCATGCACATTCCCGGTGAGAACCTGAAGGGTGTGTATTCCGCCAACGAGTTCCTGACCCGTATCAACCTGATGAAAGCCTATCGTGAGGATTCCGATACCCCCATCATGGATCTGAAGGGCAAGAAGGTGGCCGTGGTAGGCGGCGGCAACGTGGCTATGGACGCCGCTCGCTGCTCCAAGCGCCTGGGCGCTGACGTGTACGTGGTGTATCGCCGTGGCATGGAGGAGCTGCCCGCCCGTCACGAGGAGGTGGAGCACGCCATCGAGGAGGGCGTGATTTTCAAGACTCTCAATAACCCCGTTCAGATCAACGGCGACGAGCAGGACTGCGTCAAGTCCATGACCTGCGTGGAGATGGAGCTGGGTGAGCCCGATGCCTCCGGCCGCCGTCGTCCCGTGGAGAAGAAGGGCAGCGAGTTCGAGCTGGATGTGGACGCTGTCATCATGTCTCTGGGTACCACCCCCAACCCCCTGATCAAGTCCACCACCAAGGGCCTGGAGGTCAACAAGAAGGGCGGTATCATCGTCAACGAGGATGGCCTGACCTCCCGTCAGGGCGTGTATGCCGGCGGCGATGCCGTTACCGGTGCTGCCACCGTCATTCTGGCTATGGGTGCCGGTAAGCTGGGTGCCAAGTCCATCGACGAGTATCTGAGCAACAAGTAAGCGAGAGTTTACATAAAAAGCAAGGACTGTCCCAAGGGAGAGGCTTCGTAAGGAAGTCCTCTCCCTTGGGTTTTTGTAATCGGCCGGAATGATTGGATCGTAGGTAAAATCAATCCTATTGGAGGATTACAAAATGGACAAGTACATTTATAACGAGAAAAACGGGCTTTGGTATGAATTGCAGGGTGATTACGATCTTCCCTGCCTGAAACTGCCCGAAGAAAGAACGGCGTATATCGGCGTATGGGGACAGCGGCATTTGCGGTATCTGAAGCAGTATCACAGGGTACGTTACTACATTCTGCTGACAAGCGGCAAGCCGAACAGTTATCTTGCCGATATTTGCAATCAGGCAGAGGAAATGTTCCCTCGGCTGGTAAAAGAACTCGCCGAAAAGGAAGGCGTAACGGAAGCGATCAAAGCGGAAAACCAAATGCTGCGGGTACAGAAGATGGTGCTGACGATGATGCCAACGGTGCATTTGCGGGGGATACGAACGAATATGATATTTCAAATGGGAGTATTACCATTACCGCCACGGAAAGCGGACAGACGGTGAAGCAGGGCAATACAACCAATACGGATACTTATGTTGTGATTACCGGTACCATGCCCCAAAATGCGATTACGATTAAAGCGGATGTACCTCCATATCTTCTGGGCCTTGATCCGACCCTGTATTTTGACAGGTTCCACCTGTCAAAATACATATTACAACTTGCCAAAATAAAAAAGTTGGAAAAAGCTCTTGACAAAACCGAACAAAATGCTATAATAAACAAGTCGCCGGTTGAGGGACTCATTTGCGAGTGTGCTGGAATAGGCAGACAGGCAAGCTTGAGGTGCTTGTGTTCGATTGGACGTGTGGGTTCAAGTCCCATCACTCGCACCATCCCTCTCCTGCGGTGAAAAAAAGAAGAACGGATATGCGCGAGTGGTGGAATTGGCAGACTCGCTAGATTCAGGTTCTAGTGCTCATTACGGGCGTGCGGGTTCAAGTCCCGCCTCGCGCACCATATCGAGTGGTCATAAGGGATTTCACTTATGACCACTCGATTTTTCTATTCTGATACGGTTTGATGCAGGGAGCAGGCAAGTGGCCTGCTCCTTTTCGTTATGCTGTTTCCGGTGGCGTTGTCCTCATAGAGTTTTTCATAGAGCCGGGAAACGGTATCGTTCCGGGTCATCGCCTTTTGCAGTTCCTCCTCACAGCGCTTTTGTTCCCTTAAAAGTTCCTTATCGGTCTTTCTGGCCAGCAACTCGGCAAAGGCATCTTCGTCGTCGCTCAGATATTCTGCCACCTACACCAAGGGCGGCTCCATCATTTCCGCTTACCCGGAGGAGGCCACCGTGCTCATGCGGGCCAGCAGCGAGGATGACTTCTACAAGGCCGGCTGGTGGAACGGCATCGACGATCCCGAGGCGGGCCTGAAGGGCCATGCCGTGGCCATCGACGATCGGGCCAACGGGCTGGATATGACGGTGTTCTGCACCAGCATCACCAACAAGGCCCACCAGACCGACGACTACCGTCTGGCTACCAACGCCATTTACAGTAAGCTCTTGGGTACCGACTTCAACGTGGAGTCCGGCGAGACGCCTGAGTCCACCCACAACCCGGATACCAAGCCCGATACCGGCAAGGATACCCAGTCTCCGGAGACCGGCGACGGCATGACCGTTACCGTGTGGGTCATGGCAGCGACCCTGTCTGTGGCCGCTGTGCCGGTGCTCTCCGCCAAGAAGCGTGCGGATTGATCTTCTTCCCAAATAGCCACATAACCTGAAAACAGCCCCCTCCGCCTTACAGGCGGAGGAGGCTGTTTTTTCGGCGGGTTGCCGGAAATGGGAAAATGTGGTATGATACTAATAAACATTTTCCCCGGAGGTGCGTTATGACCCAACTGCAAGGCTTTTTTGAGAAGAACTTCACCCTGTCCCCGGACTACTGCGGGGCATCGGCCCGGATGTCGCCGCTGGCGGCCTTCACCATGTTTCAGGCCATTGCCGCAGAACACGCCGAGCGCATCGGCGTAGGCGGTGCAGCCATGGCCCGGCGTGGTGCCTTCTGGCTGACGCTCCACAGCCGGGTGGACTTTTTCCGGTGGCCCGCTCTGGCGCAGGAGGTGACGGCGGCCACATGGCCGGAGCACTGCGAGGGGAGATCCCTGCGCTGCTTCCGCAGCTACAGCCTGCGGCAGGGAGATCAGCTGCTGGCGCTGGGCCGCACCCAGTGGGCGGTGCTGGGGGAGAAGGGGCGGCTCATTCCCTTTGCCCAGTCTGGCTTCCCGGAGGATTTCCCCTTTGTGGAGCGGGAGGGCATCACGGAGGCCCCCGCCCGGTTCCGGGACGACCTGCTGCCGGAGGAGCTGGTGCAGCGGCATACGGTGCGCTCCACGGACATCGACATGGGCCGCCACATGAACAATGTGGCCTATGTGCGGCTGTTGCTGGACTGCTTCCCGGCCAGCGTGCTGGCAGGCGGGGAAATCGCCTCCATGGAGATCCACTATGCCTCTCCCTGCTTCGAGGGGGAGGAGCTGTCGGTTCTTTGCCGCCGGGAGGGCAGCATTTGTCGCATGGCGGTGCGGAAGCCCGACGGCAAGACCGCCGTACTGGCTGCCGTCCGCTTTCACGAAAAGTAAGTGAGCATACAAAAGCCCCGCAGGAAACGCTTCCGTTTCCTGCGGGGGCTTTTTGCTTATCCGAACACGTGGAGGATGACGCACAGCAGGATCAGGCACAGGCCCAGACACGCCATCAGCAGGGCAAAGGAGAGACTTCCCTCCATCCGCTGGAAGGCGTCCAGCACAGTGCCTACGTGATCCGCCGTCTCCTCTTGGGAGTACTTGCTGTTGTGGGACATGGCCCGCACCACGGAGCTATGGGGCGAGCGGCGCACGTGGTCACGGGTATCCCGCAGCAGAGTGCGGCGCATCACCAGCACCAGTAGGTCCAGCAGGTCGCACACCATCCGGCACAGGGTCATCAGCACCCGGATGAGCTGCCGGAAGAAGGGCTTGTAGACGCTCTCCTCCAAGCTGAGCCATGCCGGCCAAAGGGAGCGGTAGCGAATCTCGCCGTCCCGACGCTCCGTGAGAAGGGGCCGGATCAGCAGGAAGTATACCAGCATACCGATGGACAGGGAGATGACCACGCCCTTGAGGTTCTCCCAAGCCAGATAGTGGACGGCATGGGAGAAATCATGACCGCCGGTGAAGGAGAGGGTAGCGGCGGCGAGCTTTTCCGACAGCCCATGGGGCAGCAGACCCAGCATCGGCAGCGGTATCGCCGCCAGCATCAGCGCCGCCACGGAGAGGGGCGTTCCCCAGCGCCGGGAGGCGGTGTGGGCATCTAGCGGGGCCTTCTGCCAGAATACCGCCACATAGATCTTGGTGAGATAGGCCACCGTCAATCCGCCGGACAGCAGGAACAGCCACTCCACCGCCGTGATGGCGGAGCTGCCGGTCTCCACCGCCAGCTCTACCACAGCCTCGTGGACCAGCGTTTTGCTGATGTAGCCCAGAAAGCCGGGGATACCGGCCAGGGAGCAGGCTCCGCACAGGAACAGCCCGTGGAGCAGGGGCTTGCCCCGCCCGAAGCCACGGATGCGGTTCAGATGCAGCTGGTGGGTGTTGTAATACACCACACCGGCAAAGAGAAAGAGGGTCAGCTTCACCAGCGAGTGGTTCAGCATATACAGCACCGTACCGTGGGCGGCCAGCGCATTGTGCTCCCCCAGCAGGGTCAGCATGGCCACGCCCACCAGAATGAACCCGATCTGGGACAGGGAGGAGCAGGCCAGAATGTACTTGAGGTTGGTGGAGAACACCGCCATCACGGCGCCCAGCACCATGGTGATGCAGCCCAGTATCAGCACCAGAACGCCCCAGCTGCGGCTGCCCGGCAGCAGGTAGACGGTGACGACCAGAATACCGAAAATACCCGCCTTAGTCAGCACACCCGACAGCAGAGCGCTGGCGGGGGCCGGGGCCACCGGGTGGGCCTTGGGCAGCCAGATGTGCAGCGGGAATACGCCCGCCTTGGCGGCGAAGCCGAAGAACACGCACAGAGCCGCCCACCACAGGGCCGTGCGGTCCGTCACGGCGGCGCAGGCCGCCTTCAGCGCCGACAGCATCAGCGTCCCCGTCAGATGCTGGAGCAGGAACAGGCCCATCAGCGTCACCAGACCGCCCAGAACGGCGATGGTCAGATAGGTCTTTCCGGCCTCCAGCGCCTCCGGCGTCTCCTCCTGCACCACCCACACATAGGAACCGAGGCTCATAAGCTCGAAGAACAGGAAGGTGGTCTTGAGATCCGCCGACAGGAACACGCCCAGCGTAAAGCTCAGGCAAATGAGGAAGAAGAAATAGTACCGCCGCAGATGACGATGGCCCCGGAAATACTGGGGCGACAGCATGGCGCAGATGAGCCACATGAAGCACACCACCAGCCCATAGAGCCGCTGGAAGCCGCCAAAGGTGAAGGACAGCCCCACTACGGGGGAGACGATGACTGTCCCTACCGGCAGACGGCACAGGGCCAGCATGGCCCCCAGCACCAGCAGCGCCGTGGCGATGACCAGCTCTCCGACCCACTGAGCGGAGAGCTCCCTCCGCCGTGGGATAGCGATGCCGACAGCTATGACGGCGGGCAGCATAAACAGAATCAGCAGATAGAAGGTCGTCACAGTGTCACCGCCTCTCGGATCAGATCCAGCAGCCCCTGGGGCATCAGACCCATCAGCAGGCAAGCCGCCGCCAGCACCACCATGGGTACCAGCATCTGCCACCCCGCCTCATGGACGGAGCCCTCCGGAATGGCCGGAGCGCTGTGCCGGGGAAACCATGCCCGGACCGCGATCTGGAACATATAGATAGCCGTCAGCAGCGCCGACACCAGCAGCACGCCGAAGCCGATGATCGGCAGGGGCTGATAGGTGTCCACCGCCGCCAGAGCGATGTACCACTTGCTGACAAAGCCGTTGAAGGGGGGGACGCCCGTCAGGGCGCAGGCCGCCACCGTGTAGCACACGAAGGTCACGGGCATCCGCTTGCCCAGCCCCTCCAGCTGATGGACGTACTCCCGGTGACTGTAATGCAGCACGGCTCCGGCGGTGAAGAAGGCCAGGATCTTCACCACGGAGTGAACGATGAGGTGCAGGAAGGCCGCCGTCAGCGCCGGAAGGGTCATAATGGTGGCGGCAAAGAGGATGTACGACAGGTTCGACACCGTGGAGTAGGCCAGCCGCCGCTTGAAGTGCCGCTGCTTCACTGACATACAGGAGGCGAACAGGATGGTGATAAGGGTCAGAGTCATCACCGCCTGCTGCGCCCACGTCCCCACCAGGATCTCCGTGCCGAAGGCGTAGTAGATCAGACGGATGCAGGCGAAGGCGCCGGATTTCACCACGGCCACCGCATGCAGCAGCGCCGTCACCGGCGTGGGGGCCACCGCCGCAGCGGGCAGCCATGCGTGCAGGGGCCAGATGGCCGCCTTAACGCCGAAGCCCACAAAGGCCAGCACGAACACCGTCAGCAGCAGCTGCCGGTCACCGGTGTAGCCCGCCAGATGGCCCCCCAGCGTGAAGTCCTGTGCGCCGTTGACAATGAGGAATACAAGACCGATGAAGGCCAGCGCCGCCCCGCTCATGGAGTAGACGGCGTACTTGACGCCGGCCTTCCGGGCGGTGGTGGACATGGGCTGCATCACCAGCGGCAGCGTGGCCAGTGTCAGCAGCTCATAGAACAGATACATGGTCATCATGTTCCCGGCGAAGGCCACTCCCAGCGTCACACCGAAGGAGACGGTGAAAAACGACCAGAACATGGACAGATGCTTTTCGTGGCTCATGTAGTCGAAGGCGTACAGCATGGTAAAGGGCCACAGGGTAGCGGCCAGCCCCGCAAAGAGCCGGGAGGCGCCGTCCATCCGCAGGGTGAGGGTCAGCTCCTCCGTGAAGCGCAGCAGCTGGAAGCTCTCGCTGCCGCAGCGGAGGATGGAGAGCCACGTCACCGCCGAGGTCAGGCAGATCAGCACCCCATAGAACAGATGGCGGCTGCGGCTGTTGGGGAAGCGGATCAGGTACGAGACAAGCCCGCCCACCAGCGGCAGGAAAATGGGAAGCGTCAGATAAAGTCCGTTCATTTACCCGCACCTCCTTAAAGCATCTGCGCTGCCAGAGACTGGAACAGCGCCGTCAGATGGTCGGGGAACAGACCCAGCACCAGACACACCGCCGCCAGCACCACCAGCGGCAGGGTCATGGCCGGAGGCTCCCGGAGCCGTGGCTCCCCGACGAAGCCCTCGCCGGGGAAGAAGCCGCTGACGATGGGAGCAAACAGGTATCCCGCCGTCAGCAACGCCGATACCAGCAGCACCGCCGGGACCAGATAGGCCAGAGGGCCGCCGAGTCCGTCCAGTGCCGCCAGAGAGATGGCCCACTTGCTGACAAACCCCCCGAAGGGCGGGATACCTACCAGCGACAGAGAGACAAACACCAGACACAAAAACGTCACCGGCAGGCGCCGTCCCAGTCCCCGGAAGTCCTCCACGTTCCGCAGCCCCGCCAGATGGATGATGACACCGGCAATGAGGAAGAGGCCAATTTTGGCCCATGCGTGGAAGAATACCTGCAAAAGACCGCCGGTGAGGCCGTCCTCCGTCAACAGGAACAGCGCCGTCAGCACATAGGAGATCTGGGAGATACTGGAGTAGGCCAGACGCTTCTTGAAGTCCCGCTCGCCGTAGGCCAGCATGGAGCCCATGAACACCGTTCCCAGTGCCAGCACCAGACAGGCTGTCTGGACCCATGTGCCACGCAGCACGGAGGGGCCGGCGATGAAGTACAGTACCCGGATGATACCGATGACGCCCGCCTTGGTGATGATGCCCGACAGCAGGGCGCTGGCGGGGGCGGGGGCCACCGGGTGGGCTGAGGGGAGCCAGTTGTGCATGGGGAACAGGCCCGCCTTTGTACCGAAACCCAGCACCACGAAGAACACCGCCAGCAGCTCCAGCCCCGTGTGCTGCCCGGCAATGAGGGTGCCGCCTGGGGCGAAGTCCAGCGTGGAGGTATTGGTGTAGAGTACCACGATACCGAACAGCACGAAGAAGGCGCCGCCGATGGAGTAGTAGAGGTACTTCATAGCGCCGGTCACGGCGTCGTGGGTCAGCTCATGGAGCACCAGCGGCATGGAGCAGAGACTGGTGAGCTCGTAAAAGACGTACATCGATACGAAGTCTGCCGACAAAGCCGTCCCCAGCAGCATCCCCTCCGACAGAAAGAGGAACACATAAAACCGTGCCTCATTTTGGGAGTGGCTCATGTACTCCACGGAGTAGATGAGGGCCAGCAGCCATGCCACCGCCGTCAGGGCGGAGAACACGGCGGCCACGCCGTCCAACTTCATGGCAATGGTCAGGGACTCCGTCAGGTGCCAGATGTTGGTGGCATAGCTGCGGCCGGACACCAGCGTCCAGACCACCAGCGCCGTTTCGATGATCTGCATGGTCAGCAGAAACGTGAGCCGCCCCCGGCGGCTGGGGAAGGGGAGCGCTGCCGCCAGACCGGTCAGCAGGGGCAGTGCGATCAAGAGAATCAGCATAGATGGTCACCTGTTCCTTTCCGGTCAGCCGCAGAATAGCCCCATGCCCATGGCGAACAGCTCCGTCACGGCGGCGGAGCCAAGGCCCACGGCCAGATTCATGGCCGCCAGCCCCGCCGTAGGCAGGGGGGAGAAGCGTTTGGGACGCTGGGCGTGCTCCGTCTCCTCCGGCACCCAGATCAGCATGGCGGTGTAGAGGAAGTAGAGCACGTTCAGCACCGTGGAGACCCCCAACGCCAGCCATACCGCCCAGACTTGCCACCCAGCGGTGGCGGCGGCAGCGGTGGCGAAGTACAGCTTGGGGATGAATCCGGCGAAAATGGGGATGCCCACCATGGACAGAGCACCTATGGTGAACAGCACGCCTGCCGCCGGAGCCCGATGGGCCGCCCCCCGCAGGGAGCGGAAATCCTGATGACCGCCGGAGGCACCGGCCAGCCCCGCCCCGGAGAGGAACAGCATGGGCTTGGTGACGGCGTGGGCCACGATCTGCAGCAGTGCTGCCAGCAGGGCGGCCTGCGTCCCCATGCCCAGCCCCATATAGATGTAGCCGATCTGTGCGCCGGAGGAGTAGGCGATCATGGTCCGCAGCCGCCCCGTCTGAATGGCGGAAATGCTGCACACTACCATGCCGCCGATGCCCAGCACCAGCAGCAGGTCCTGAATACCGCTGGCTGCAAAGACCTCGATGCCGATGACCTGATAGATGATCTTGATGAGCAGGAAGATGTACCCCTTGGATACCACACCCGACAGGATACCGGCGGAGGCGGGCGTGGCCCGACCATAGGTGTCGGGCATCCAGAAGTGGAAGGGAAACAGGCCGCTCTTAATGGCAAGTCCGCCCACCATCAGACCGATGGCCACGGTCATGGAGAAGCGGTAGGTGCCGCCGGCCCACAGCAGGGCAATGGACTCCTTCAGCTGCGGGAACAGCAGCTGACCCGTAATGGAGTAGGTGAAGATGACGCCGATGAGGAACAGACCGGAGCCCACCAGAGAAAAGATCATGTACCGCACGGCGGCCAGCAGGGGCCGTCCGCCGTCACGGGCCGCCAGCAGGCAGCAGGAGGCGATGGTCAGTACCTCAATGAACACGTAGGCGGTGAAGATATCATTGGTGTAGCACAGGGCCAGCAGAGCCACGTGGGCCAGATCGATCATCACCCAGTAAAGCCGCATCCGGTGCTCCGGGATATCCCGGCGGATGCGGGGCATCCCACCCAGCACGCTCATCAGCATCACCGCCGCAAACAGCAGGGCCATGAAGGACTCCAGCACCCCCACGGTGATCTCGTTGCCCCACGGGGCGGGGTAGTGACCCATCATATAGGAGTAGCTGGTGCCGTTTACGGCGCAGAACACCAGCAGCGCCGCCTGCATACAGATGCTGGCGCTCAGCAGAAACAACGTCAGACCTCTGGCCCAGCGGTCGTTGGCGGCAAAGGAGATGACAGCACACACCAACGACAGGATGATGGTAAAGAGGGGGAAGTTCTGTATGAAGCTCATCGGCGATCCCTCCTCTTTTTCTTGTGGGAGACCATCATGTAGAGCTTATCCACGTCCAGCGTGTGATATGTCTTGTAGATCCGCACCGTCAGCGACAGCATCACCGCCGACACGCTGACGGAGACCACAATGCCCGTCAGCACCAGACCGGCGGGAATGGGATTGACGTACCGGCTCATGTCCGTGACGCCGTCCACGATGATGGGAGCGGTGCGCCCGGCGATGTAGCCCCGGTCCGCCAGCAGCAGAAAAACACCGCTGTCCATGATGTCCAGCCCGATGACCTTCTTGATGAGATTCCGGGAGAACAGCAGCATACAAAAGCCGATGACGAACAGCAGCACCGCCACGGCCTCCTCATAGTTAAAGGGGAGATTTTCCAGATGCATTTTTTACAGCTCCCCCCTTCGGAAGTACATATAAAAGCTATACATGGTGCAGCACACCACCAGCCCTACCGCCACGTTCAGCGGCAGGATCAGGCCACCGGAGAGGATGTTCCCCGGCGTGCCGGGAGAGATGATGGAGTGCAGATGGTTGGCACCGGTGAAGAAGGAGTAGCTCTTGGCCAGACAGTAAAAGCCCAGAGAGCACACCACCACCGCCCGGAGAATGGAGGCCCGGAAGGTGCGGGAGGCGGCCTCATCGCCCCATACCAGCGCATAGATCATCAGCGCCGCCGCCAGTACCGCCCCGCCGGAAAAGCCACCGCCGGGGGAGAGATGGCCGTTGAGCAGGATGTATACGCCGAACAGCAGGATCACCGGGATCAGCCCCCGGCACACCCCGGCCACAATGGGATCGGCGGCGTAGTTCACCACCTCCTTGGGCAGGGGGCGGCGCTTTTTGGGGGAGAGATTCATGAGGATGGTCACGGCGCACACGGCGGTGAACAGCACAAAGGACTCACCCAGCGTATCGAAGGCACGGTAGTCCAGAATCATACCCGCCACGGTGTTGACGGCCCCGGTCTCCTCCGTACCCTGCTCCACATAGCGCTGGGCCACCTCATTGACGGTGGGTGCATCCGCCGAGCCGTAGCGGGGGAGGTTGGCCACCGTCATCAGCATCAGCGCCGCAAACACGGCGCACAGCAGGAAGGCCAGCACATTATAAAGCCGCAGGGAGCGCCGCAGGGAGCGTAGGAAGGTGTCCCGATCCCGCTTGGGCTGATAGGGCTCCACAGCCTCCGGCTGAGGCTCGTCCTTCTCCACATACAGCTGCTGAGTCAGGTCCAGATCGCCCTCCAGCCACTGGTGCAGCAGTTCCTGCTCAGTGGGTCGCTTCGTTTTCTTCATGGGGTTCCTCCTCTCCTTGCGTCTCCTCCACGTCGGCATCTCGGTCGATGCGGTCGATGCGCCGCAGCGTCAGGAAGAACAGAATGCCGGTGATGCCTGCGCCTACGGCGGCCTCGGTCAGGGCCAGATCGGGCGCCTCCAGCAGGATCCAAATGACGGACATGATGATGGAGTAGGCCATGTAGATGATGACCGCCCGCAGGGGCTTTTTCACCAGCGCCGTGGCCACGGCGCACACCAGCAGACCCGCCAGCAGCAATAGACGGAATACGGTGCTCATGGGGCGCTCACCTCCTCCGTTTCCTCCGGCAGCTCCAGATAGCGGGCCAGATCCTCCTGCCCGGCCCGGTACTCGAATTGCGCCAGCATATGGCTGGACAGGGGAGAGGTATACCACTGGATCACCAGCACCAGCACCAGCTTCCACAGCACGGCCCGGAAGCCCACCGCCACCATGACGCCCAGCAGCACCAGCCCCAGCGCCAGCGTGTCGGCGATGGCGGCGGCATGGAGCCGGTTCAGGGCATAGTCAAAGCGGAACAGACCCAGCAGCGCCGTAAGCAGGGCGAAAAGCCCCCCCACCACGCACAGGGCGGTCACGCCGAAGCGGATCCATTCACCGATCATGGGACGCCTCCTCCTTTTTCCGCTGATTGCGCTGATAGAGATTGATGTAAATGCGGCAGAGCATCATTACGGCGATAAACGACAGCACCACATAGATCAGGGCGATGTCCGCCAGATAATCCTCTCCCAACAGGAAGGTCAACACCACGATGACCATCACCACGATGGTGCCGACGAGGTTGATGCCGATGATGCGGTCCACCGTCAGCCTGGCCCGGATGATATACACCAGCGCCGCAAGAATGCCCACAGCCAGCACCACCAGAGCGCCCCAGAACAGATAGTTATAGCACTGCTCGATCAGATCCATCACTTGCTGCCCTCCAGCTTCTTCAGAATACGAACCAGATTCCAGTCCGGGATGGCCTCACCGCCGTCCTTATCCAGACACAGTACCAGAAATTCCTCCTCGTGCTGCCGGATGGTGACGGTGCCGGGGGTCAGGGTGATGGAGTTGGACAGCAGCACACGGGAGCTGGCCTCCTCCAGCGGCACCTGCAGCCGCACCACGGCAGGGCGGTAGGCAGCCTTGGGGGAGAGAATGACCTTCATGGTCTGCACATTGGCCTTCACGATCTCCCATACCAGCGTCGCGCCGTATTGGAGATACCGCCCCAGCCGCCGCAGTACCCGCCGCTCGTTCCGGGGATGATACCCCAGCACGGCGACGCAGAAGGCATATACAAGCCCCGTTACGACGATGCCGAACAGGCAGATCTCCAGCGTCACCCGCCCGTTGAAAATAAGCCACAGCAGAAACAGAAACACACACATCAGCATGGGCAGTCACATCCTTTTTCGGGGCGGGCTGTTCCGTACCCATCCCCTGATAATTTACATAAAACGTCCAAAGCTGCACGCAAAATTTATTTTACCATGGTTGGAAAGCACAAGTCAATAAAAAAAGGTTTCACAATGCGAAAAAATGAAGGAAATCCGCCGGGAAACCCGGAAAGTCCCAGTCCGCAGCATAGAAAATCGTGCCGGTTTTTGGCATATTTCCACCGCCGGCCGGCACTCCTTGCGCCGGAGGGCGTCTCCTGTTATAATACGGTGAAGAACAGGGAGGTGCGTTCATGGCGCTATACACACAAAAGGCCATCATGCGGGCCTTTGGGGAGATGCTGGAGGAGATGCCCTTCGACAAGATCACCGTGACGGCCCTTGTAAAGCGGTGCGATATCAGCTCCAACACCTTTTATTACCACTACCGGGACATCTATGATCTGTTGGATGCGTGGTTCCATCTGGAGCTGGGCCGCTTCACCGGAGAGGGTACCGACTGGCATACATCCACCAAGGTCGTCATGCGGGAGTGTCAGGCTCATCCCGCCAAGATCTACCATGTGTTCAACGCCCTGTCACGGGACCGGATGGAGCAGTATGTGTTCTCCCTGACGGACGGCACCTTTTTCCGGCTGGTGCAGCAGCGGACGGAGAACAGCGGCCTGCCGCAGGAGCGGGTGGAGGAGATCGCCGCCTTCTGTCGCTATGCCTATGTGGGCTTTTTCCTGCAATTCCTGTGGAACCGTATGGAGGCGGACATCGACCGCAGCGTGGACCGGCTGGGGGAGCTGATGACCGCCTTTGTCCGCAGTGCCATGGCGGAGCCGTCGAACTGAATTTTCGGATAAACCGGCAGAAACGTCCCCAATAGGACGCTTCTGCCGCCGTCTATGAGGGCGGCATCCGGGGCTATCATGCGGCCCGGGAGACGGCGGAAAAGTACGATATCAACGTGCCGTGGCTGATCCTCATGGATCCCACCTCCGCCCGCAATATGCGCTGCACCGGCTGCTGGGCGGAGGAGCACCAAAACTGACGTCGATGAACGAGAGGCCCACGGCATCGCCGTGGGCCTCTCCCTGTCCGAAGATAAAAGACAAATTGTAACCATTTTGTGCATATTTTGTTATTGCAATTCCCATGGGGATAGACCATAATAAAATACAGTTTCACGCAGCTTACGGGACAGCCTGCAGAGTGACCTGCGGGCTGTCTTTCTGGATAGACAGCATCGGTCACGTTCAATACCATAGGAGAATCGCATGGGCTTTAACACACTACCCTTTATTTTCATCTTTCTGCCGGTGTTTCTGGCAGTATATTACCTGATGCCGGAGCGACTGCGAAACGGCGTTCTGGCATTAGGGAGTCTAGTCTTTTACCTGCTCGGCACATGGAAGCGGCCGTGGTGTCTGGCGCTGCTGCTGGGGCTCATGGCTCTGACGTGGCTCTCTGGCCGGAAGCTGGCGGGGAGCAAGCCCCTGCTGGTGGGGAACCTGCTGGTGCTGGGCCTGTGCCTTTTCGGCTTCAAATATGCCGGCCTGCTGGGCAGTGGCATCGCCCTGCCGCTGGGCCTGAGCTTTTACTCCTTCCAGATGGCCGCCTACGTCATCGACGTGTACCGTGGCCGCATGGAGCCGGAGGAGTGTCCGGTGTCCTACGCCGCAGAGATCCTGATGTTCCCCAAGCTCCTCTCCGGCCCTCTCATGGACCCGGCGGATCTGAAGGAGCAGATGTACCGCCGCACCTGCACCCTGCGGAAGCTGGATGCGGGCCTGCGGGACTTCATCATCGGTCTTTCCATGAAGGTACTGCTGGCCAACCAGATCGGCGGCCTGTGGCGTCAGGTCAAGACCATCGGCTTCGAGAGCGTCTCCACCCCTATGGCGTGGCTGGGCCTTGTGGCCTACTCCCTGCAGCTGTATCTGGACTTCTGCGGCTATTCGTGGATGGCCATCGGCGTGGGGGAGATGCTGGGCTTCCGGCTGCCCCGGAACTTCGAGCACCCCTATGCCGCCCGCTCCATGCGGGACTTCTGGCGCCGCTGGCACATCAGTCTCAGCTCTTGGTTCCGGGACTATGTGTATATCCCGCTGGGCGGCAGCAAAAAGGGGGAGGGCCGTACCTACCTGAACCTGCTGGTGGTGTGGCTGTTTACGGGCCTGTGGCACGGCAGTACGCTGAACTTCCTGCTGTGGGGACTGTTCCTCTTTGCCCTCATCTCTCTGGAACGTCTGGGCTGGGGCAAGGTGCTCCGGCGCAGTCAGGTGATCTCCCGGCTCTATATGCTCCTGGTGATTCCCCTAAGTTGGATGCTCTTCGCCATCCCCTCCCTGAAGGACATCGGCAGCTATATCGGGCGGCTCTTTGGCTTCTCCGGCGGCACGGCGGTCCATGCACGGGACTTTCTGGTCTACGGACGGCAGTACGCCGTGGTGTTGGTCATCGGTCTGCTGGTGTCCACGCCCTTACCGGAGAAGCTCTGGCGCCGCATCCGCACCTCCCCGCTGGAAACGGTGCTCCTGCTGGTGCTGTTCTGGGTATGCGTTTACTGTATGGCGGTGGCCACCAACGACCCCTTTATGTATTTTAGCTTTTGAGGACGAGCAGCCATGAAGAGATTAAAACCAAAACAGAGAGGACTGGCCGTGCTGGCCATCCTGCTGGTGGCCACCTCCCTGGCAGCCACCGTAACGGGCCTTGTGCTGAAGGCCCAGCTGCAAAAGTATGTAGGGGGCTGGGAGGACCGTCTGGCCATCGCCGTGCCATTCATGCTGCTGCATGACAACACGGACCTCCGCCGCATGGAGCAGGCCAAGCAGGCCGACAGCACCCCGAACCAGCCCGAGCAGCCGGAAAACCCCACGGACCCGGAAGCACCCGACGAATCGAAAATTCCTACTGACACAGAGACTCCTGCCCAGCCGGAGAAACCGCAGATGCCGGGGGTGCCAACGGAGCTTCCCGCCGTGGTGACGGGGGCCAAATACGGCGAGGACGAGAGCTTTTTCGACGATGCCCTGTTCATCGGAGATTCCCGCATGGTCAGCTCCGCCTACTATGCAAGGCTTGGCAAGGCGGATTACTTCACAGACGTTGGCATGAATGTTTTCCAGATGTTCTCCGTTACCGCCTCGGACGATAACTTCGATGCCACGGACCTGACGACCCTGCTGCAAAACCGTACCTATAAGAAGATCTTCATCATGCTGGGCATCAACGAGTGTGGCTACCCCATGAGCAGCCTGCTGAGCGCCTATCAGGAGGACATCGACACCTTGAAAAGGCTCCAGCCGGATGCCACCATCTACCTGCTGAAGGTCTACGGCGTGTCCCGCTCTGTGGCAGAGAGCGCCAGCTACTTCAGCCCCCAGCGCCTACAGGAGGTCAACGACGGCATCGCCGGTCTGGCCGACGGCAAGAAGGTTCGCTGTCTGGATGCTTCCCACCTCTACTGCGATGACGAGGGCTACATGAAAGAGGAGTACACCAGCGACGGCATCCATCCCTACGCCAAGGATGCGGCGCTTTTTGCCCAGTGGCTGTGCCAGCAGATCAGCGGCGGCCGGTAGGCCTTTACAGATCACCGGATGTGTGGTATCCTGTGTAAGAACGCAAAAGGAAAGGGGACAGCAAAATGCCGGGACTCTATGACCGGGTGCAGCGCAGCCCCCGGCAAAAAACCTTCCCGTGGTGGGCGGTCATTCTGGCGATCGCTCTGGTAGTGCTGACCTGCATCGGCCTGTTCATCAGCCGACCCCAGCGCATCAAGAACCGCTACGAGGCCTGCATGGACGCCGTCTCCGCCAGCACCATCTATGCCAAGCGCCACCGGGGCGTCCGGGCGCTGGTGGACGGACAGGAGCTGCGCCTGCGGGAGAGTAACGCCCGCTCCATATACAGCAGTCTGGCCGCTTTGGGCGTGGGTCACTTCACCGACCGGCTGCCGGAGGGAGAGCCGGATGCCACCCTCTATTACAGCGACACCTCGGTGATGCGCCTGTGGCGCTATCCGCTGAAGCGCAGCAGCTCCGGCCGTTGGGAGGGTGTGTTCATCGCCTTCGTGACGCTGGAGGGGAACACCTACTCCTACTATACGGATCGAACGGACTGGCAGAATATCTCATGGCCATTGTCACCTGAGAGCAACGCCCCGTGGAGCAACTGAAGAATGACCGAAGGAGGTGTGACCTGTGGGTCACACCTCCTTTTTCACAGCTCCTGCTTGATGGAGCGTATGGCATTTTTCTCCAACCGGCTCACCTGCGCCTGCGAGATGCCGATCTCGGAGGACACCTCCATCTGGGTCTTGCCCTGACAGAACCGCAGGGCCAGAATGTTCCGCTCACGGGGCTGCAAGTGGGAGATAGCGTCCTTCAGCGCCAGCTGCTGCAGCCAGCCCTCATCGCTGCTGTGGTCGTCCCGGATCTGATCCATGACGCACACGGCGTCCCCGCCGTCGGCGTACACCGGCTCATACAGAGAAACCGGGGCCGACATGGCGTCCATGGCGAACACCACCTCCTCACGGGGCAGCTCCAACTCCTGGGCGATCTGCTCCACCGTAGGCTCCCGCTGCTGCTGGCGCAGGAGCCGCTCACGGGCCTGCAGGACCTTATAGGCAGTGTCCCGCATACTCCGGCTGACCCGCAGGGTGCTGTTGTCCCGGAGATAGCGGCGGATCTCCCCCACGATCATGGGAACGCCATAGGTGGAGAACCGCACCGGCTGACGGATGTCGAAGTTGTCGATGGCCTTGATAAGACCGATGCACCCCACCTGAAACAGATCGTCGGCGTTCTCGCCCCGGCTGCTGAACCGCTGAATCACCGACAGCACCAGCCGGAGATTGCCCCGGATCAGCCGCTCACGGGCCGCCATATCCCCCTGCTTGGTGCGCCGGAGAAGCTCCATCATCTCGTCGTTTTTCAGGATCTCCAGCTGGGCTGTATTGATCCCACAGATTTCCACCTTCCCCTGCATACGCTGCCTCCACCACTTGGATGATGACAGTATTTCCCGCAGATAGGCGGCTTATACGGCGTGACAAAAATCCCGCACATTCGACGGAGCGTAGAGAAAGTCCCTCAGCTGTCAGATACATCTGAGGGACTTTTGACCTGTAAAATATTTCGCCCTTACACCATGCGGCAGGACTCCACCTCGCCGCAGTCATCCGGGAACCTACTGTGGTCGTACTCGATGCCGTTGCGGTCATAGTAGTTCTTGATGGCGGACTTGATGGACTCTTCCGCCAGCACGGAACAGTGCAGCTTGTGGGCCGGCAGACCACCCAGCGCCTCCACCACCTGCCGGTTGGTGACGGCCAGCGCCTCATCGATGGTCTTCCCCTTAATTATCTCCGTAGCCATGGAGGAGGAGGCGATGGCGCTGCCGCAGCCAAAGGTCTCGAATTTCACATCCTCGATCATGCCGTCCTTGATTTTCAGGTACATCTTCATAATGTCGCCGCACTTGGCGTTGCCCACCTGCCCCACGCCGTCGGCATCGGGAATCTCACCCACATTCCGGGGGTGCATGAAATGATCCATTACAGTATCGGTATACAGTGCCATGATAGTACTCCTTTCACTAAATCAACGCTTACAGCATGAATTGCTTCTTACCGGATTCCAGATCCTTCCATACCGGGGACATGGACCGCAGATACGCCACCACGCGGGGAACCTCCCGCAGGATGTGGTCGATCTCCCACGGCTGGTTCCACTCGCTGAGACTCAGCCGCAGGGAGCCATGGGCCACCTCATGGGGCCGCCCGATGGCCAACAGCACATGGCTGGGATCCAGCGAGCCGGAGGTGCAGGCGGAGCCGGAGGAGGCGCAGATGCCTGCATCATCCAGCAGCAGCAGGAGAGACTCGCCCTCAATGCCCTCAAAGCAGAAGTTGACGTTGCCGGGCAGCCGGTTCACCGGGTCGCCGTTGAGAGCGCTGTGGGGGATCTGGGACAGCCCCGCAATGAGCTTGTCCCGCAGAGGCGTCACCTTGGCCCGGTTCTCCTCCATGTGGGCGCAGGCATCCTCCAGCGCAGCGGCCATGGCGGCGATGCCGGGGACATTCTCCGTACCGGCTCGCTTGCCCCGCTCCTGTGCGCCGCCCTCGATGAGACTGGTGATGGGTACGCCCTGCCGGACATACAGAGCACCTACGCCCTTGGGGCCGTGGAACTTGTGGCCGGAGAGACTCAGCATATCGATGTGCTGGGCCTTGACGTCAATGGGCAGATGCCCCGCCGCCTGTACGGCGTCGGTGTGGAACAGCACGCCCGCCTCCCGGCATACGGTGCCGATCTCCTCGATGGGGAGGATGCTGCCGATCTCGTTGTTGGCGTACATCACCGTTACCAGACAGGTATCCGGTCGGATGGCCTCCTTCACCTGCTGGGCGGTAACGGTGCCGGTGGGGCCCACCGGCAGCAGCGTCACCTCAAAGCCCTGCTTCTCCAGACGCTTCAGGGAGTGGAGGACGGCGTGGTGCTCAAAGGCGGTGGAGATGATGTGCTTCTTGCCCTTCAGCCGTCCCAACTCCGCAGCGGACAGCAGAGCTTGATTGTCGGCCTCACTGCCGCCGGAGGTGAAGAGGATCTCACGGGGCTTGCAGTTCAGGCACCGGGCCATGGCCTCACGGGCGCTCTGCAGCAGCTCGGCGGCGTGCTGGCCCACACTGTGCAGGCTGGAGGGGTTGCCGTAGTTGTCCTCCAGCGCCGGCAGCATGGCGGCCAGTGCCACAGGACTCATCTTGGTGGTAGCGGCATTATCTGCGTATATCATAGGGATTCCTCCTGAAAAGATTTACCTACCATTTTGGTATGTTAGTAGTATAGCAGGATTAACCTACCAAGTCAAGGGTATTGAAAATTTTGGGAGAAAAAGCCCTCTCCGCCGGTGCGCTTGCATCTCACCCTGCTTTGTGATACACTGAAACACATATATAGATTCAGGAGATAACGCATATGACCGACTACCTTCACATACAGCTGCCGCCGGATCAGATCCGGGGCATCAGCAGCATCGGTCTGGCCCATATGGGGGACGCCGTGTATGAGCTGCTGGTGCGGACATGGCTCTGCGCCCACGGCAAAGCCACCGGCAAGGGCCTGCACCGGGCCACGGTGGCGCTGGTGTGCGCCCCCAAGCAGGCGGAGCTGGCCCAGCGCATCCTGCCCCTGTTGACAGAGGAGGAGCAGGCGGTGTTCCGCCGGGGCCGCAACGCTAACGTCCACTCCATCCCCACCCATGCCAGCCGTGCGCAGTACCAGCAGGCCACGGCGCTGGAAGCGCTGCTGGGCTGGCTGCACCTCAGCGGCCGTCACGACCGGGTGGAGCAGCTGTTCGCCGTGATGATGGAGGAGGAATAATATGCCGTTGGACGCCATTTGTATGCAGGCCGTGGTCCGTGAGACCGCCGCCCAGATAGAGAATACCCGCATTGAGAAGATCCAGCAGCCGGCACGGGATCAGGTGATCCTGCTGCTGCGGGGCGGACGGCGGCTCCTGCTCAACGCCGGAGCCAGCCAGCCCCGGCTGCATCTGACATGGCAGCTGCGGGATAATCCCGCCCAGCCCC
>ERZ1673748.482-NODE-482-length-54963-cov-10.920758_pt1 | contig 54963 bp, 38 predicted proteins | sample MGYA00580196_ERZ1673748 | MGnify/ENA primary metagenome ERZ1673748 (study PRJEB41218, sample SAMN15661796) | gut metagenome | host: Homo sapiens | place: Canada: London | collected 2015-08-20/2019-03-30 | study: EMG produced TPA metagenomics assembly of...
CAGATTGACCACGCCCCACACGGCAAGGCCAGCGCCCAGCGCCACGACGAGAGTTTGCAGGGTAGTAACGGCAGAAGCAAAAAACTGCATAAGTCCTCCATTTCTCCGGGGCAAGGCCCCGGCCATGAAAAAAACCGCCATTTCTGGCGGCAGCTGATCCTCTGGACACCGTGACCAGAGGTTATACAAAGGCGTCCGGGTCGTCGAGATCGTCATAGTTGAGGATGTCCTCGTCCTCGCCTGTGATCGCCTCGTCCGGCACGTCCACCTTGTAAACGGTATAGGTTTCGTTGGGGTTGAGCTTGTCCATCCGCCGCGTCACAAGACTGTTGAGGTCAAAAGCGTTCTTCACCTTGTCGGCCTCGGCGGTGTATTTGTAGTTTGGATGCTGCTTCAAATCGTACTTCTTGGAGTAGAACGGCGGCAGCCCTCGGAGCTGCAAAATGCACCGATCTCCGGGCATGGTGGCAAGCTCGCTGGGTGTCATTAGCTCCCGGCCCAGCCGCTGCGTGTTCTGGCTGTAGCTTTCGGACTGGCCCCGTGAGCGTCCCTCGGTCTGCATGGAGATGGTGGCCTTGCCCAGCCAGTTTTCTGAAATTTCCTTGATGGTGCTGGCTTCACGGCCACCGAGGAACAGCACGCTATCCATGTTGCCGAGAATGGTTTCCGCGTTCTTGTCGTAGATGGCCTTGCACTGGGCAAGCTGCTGATACAGCAGGCACAGGCTGATCTCACGGGAGCGGATGACGGCCACCAGCTTTTCAAGCTGGGGCACCTGTCCCGTATTGGCCGCCTCGTCCCACAGTACCCGCACATGATGGGGCAGCCTGCCGCCGTGAACATTGTCCGCCCGTTCACACAGTAGATTGAACATCTGCGAAAAGGCCAGCGCCACAAGGAAATTGTAGGTGCTGTCCGTGTCGCTGATGCAGAAAAAAGTAGCCGTCCGGCGATCTCCCATGCGGTCAAGCTCCAGCTCGTCATAGGACATGATCTCCCGAAGCTGGGGAATGTCAAAGGGGGCCAGACGTGCGCCGCAGGAAATGAGGATGCTTTTGGCCGTCTTGCCGCTGCTTAGCTTGAATTTGCGGTATTGCTTCACGGCGAAGCAATCCGGCTTGCGTTTGGCGAGGCCGTCAAACATATAATCCACGGCGTTTTTATAGTTTTCGTCATCCTCCTTGACCTCCATGCCGGAGATCATGTCCACCAGCGTATTCATATTCCGATCCTCGGCAGGCCCCTCGAAAATGATGTAGGCAATCAGGGCGCAGTACAAAAGCGTTTCCGCCTTCGTCCAGAACGGATCGCCCTCCTTGCCCTCGCCCTTGGTGTTGGTGATCAGGGCGTTCACGAATTTCAGGATGTCGGCCTCGTTGCGGATATACGACAAAGGGTTATAGTGCATGGACTTGGAAAAGTCGATGCTGTTGAACACCTTGATTTTATAACCCCGGCGCTGGAGAAAGGCTCCGACCTGTCCCAGCACACCGCCCTTGGGGTCTACCACCACATAGGAAGAATGGGCTTGAAGCAACTGCGGCGTGAGCCAAAAGCGGGTCTTGCCGGAGCCGGACGAGCCGATGCCGCAGAAATTGAGGTTGCGGGCGTTGGCGGGATTTTTCGGGCGGGTGTTCATGGTGAGCCGTTCCGTGGCGGTCAGCAGCATATTGTTTTCAAACTTGGGATCGACAAAGGGCTTGATGTCTTTTTCGTTGCCCCAGCGGGCTGTGCCGTACTCGGCATCGCGGCGAAATTTCTTTGCTTTTTTCGCCTTGCAGTAGATCAGCAGCCGGAAGCCGACTGCGCCCACAATGCCGACAAACCAATCCAGCGGGGCAAGGCCGGGAGCAAAGCTGGCAAAGGCCGTGCCGATGGTCTGGCCCAGCCCCAGCAGCTTTTCCCCGAAGCCCGCACCAGCGGCCAGACGGTACGCCGTGCCGATTTTCAGGCAAAACCAGCCGATGAACAGGTACGGGATATTCGGAAGAACATACTTTCTGATTTTATCTGTCACCATGCGCCGCCTCCTTTGCCAGTTCCCGCTGGGGCTGCTTTTTCACCTGTTCCTCTGCCCGCCGGAGCTGCTCCCGGATCGGTGTCTGCCGGGACTTGGCCCGTTTCAGCTCCAAACGGGAATACTCGGCAAAGCAGCCTGTGATGGCGTCGGCCTGCCGTGCCTTGAACAGAAGCAGATATTTTTCATCCCCCACACGGCGGATGGCATAGTCCACGCCCCATTTCCGGGCCACCTTGTCAAACAGCTTAGGCGTGTCCACTTCAATGGCGTTGGTGTCCCCACCGTGGCCCATGAGCTTTCGCACACTCTGTTTGCCGTGGGGTGTCTGCGCCTTGCGGTGCTCCTTGGCGATCTTCCGGCCCACGGCGGCCACCACATAGGCCAGCGCACGGGCGGTCAGCTTGGATGCCTTGACGCTGACGGCGATGGTCTGCCGGGACACTTCATCTCCGACGATAGCTTACACCTCCTTTGCCCTCTGGCCACCGTGACCAGAAGTGGCCTATCTGTCCTCGCGGCTGGTGGGAAGCCGCAGCTTTTCCTCGTTCAGCGCCGAACGGTCTATGACCTCCTGATACGCCGCCATCTGCTCCCGGATATTCAGCTTGGGATAGGCGAAGATACGGTGCTCCGGGGGAATATCCTCCATCCCGTGATACCGCTCCACAAAGCTGCCGCCGTTATTGAACACATAGCCGCCGGGGGCAAAATGGCCGCCGTCGTTGATCCGTGCGTCCCGTCCGTAGGCTTCAAAGTCGAAGTAGGGCAGCACATTATCCGGCACATCCAGCATTTCCATTTCCTCGATATAGGCCCGGCCCAGCGCCTCCTCACTGTCGATACCGGGGTAGAAGTCATAGCAATCCAGATTTTGCGCGAGGTTGATCAGGTCATGGACGCTGCCCGTGTATTCGCCGCTGTCAATGACGGCCTCAAACTTTTCAATGTCGCTCTGGTCGAGGTCAGACAGCACATGAGCCAGATGGTTCAGCTCGTCAATGCTTTCATACTCACCCAAATGGTCATACAGGCCCAGCACATCACCGTCGAATGAGGTAATAAAGATTTCCTCATACCGTACCCCATCCACGCCGATGCGCTTCAAAAGGGCCTGCACCTCCTCCGTGGTGGCTGGGAATTTCAGCGTTTCGCCCACAAGCCGCCCCTCGTTGTATTTGCCGAGGTTGGTAATATAGGCTTCAAACAGGGATGATATTTTCAGCACCTCCTTGTCAGAACGTCGTATATGCCGCGCATAATGTACTCGGCGCAGGGCAGCGCGATGGCATTTCCCAGCGCCCGGTAGCGATGGGCGGACAGGATTTCCTCACCATCCGCGCCGTACTTTGTCCAGCCCTCCGGCAACCCCATGAGCCGTTCACATTCTCTTTCTGTGGGAAAGCGGACACAGCCCCCGGCAGGATCGTCCTCATACCAAAAGGCAAAGGGACTGACCGTGCTGGCTAACAGAGTGGGAAAAGGGTCAGTTGGCAGTCCGAAGCTGTTTCGGAACGCCTCCGCTGTCCGCTCCTTTGCCGATGCCCGCATACGGTAGCATTGAAAGGGTCTGGTGATCGGTACACGCCGCCCTGCTTCAATAAAAGAGCCTCGATCTCCGCAGGCGGCGGACAGCCAGCAATCTCCGCCAGACGCAGAAATTGACTGCACTGCGCGGGGCTTAAAAAGTATTTCGTGGGAACATTGTCCTCCAAAGTCTGCCACAACAAAGACGCGCTGCCGTCGTGCCAATCGGGGGCTTGCCCAATGCTGGGCATCCATGAGCCGCCATGCGAGATCGGGCGTATGCCCTCGCACCATTCCGGCTCCTGCCCATCTTCCAGAAGCAGGCATTGAAATGTCGGCGGCTGTGAACGCTGAGAGCACAGCTCTAAAGTCCATCCGGTCATTTGAAAAAAACGCTCCCATGACGTTCTCCCAAACAGCGATTGCTGGAAATATACCATTTGTCGCCTCCCTCATTTCACGGATAATACGGATCGCATGAAAGAACAGACTGGATTTTTCCCCGGCAAGACCGGCCCTGTTGCCGATCTGTGAGAGGTTCTGGCATGGTGAGCCAAAGGTGATGATGTGGACAGGCGGAATGTCGCCGCCGTTTAGCTTTGTCACATCTCCTAAATGCGCCATACCGGGAAAGTGGCGTTTCGTGATGGAGATAGGCGCTTTTTCTATCTCGCTGGCCCATGCAGGCACGATACCGCAGCGCACCGCCGCCAGCGGGAACACGCCGATCCCGTCAAACAGGCTCCCCAGCCGGATCTCGTTCATATCAGCGGCGGCCCTGACGCTTTACGGTCAGGATGCCGTCCAGCGTGGTTGCCGTGATCCCCAGCCGCTGGGCCACGGCCACATCGTTTTTCATGCTTTCCGTGGAGATACTGCCGCACACCACCAGCACATGAGAGCGGCGGAGCAGGTCACGGCCCATGTCGATGCCACTTTTATGCTCCTCGGGAACGGCGTCGTTCAGGAAAAGCGGCTGATAGAGCGTGGGGCAGATGGGCGAAAAGCCCGCCTCATAGACAGCGCGGCAATACTTGGCGGCCTGCTCCGTCGCCTCGCAGGGATCGCCGCTCCACGCGGCGGTGATATACGCAAGGGGTCGTTTCATTTTGAAAACCTCCATTTTTATAATGTAGTGGGTCAACCTTTTTCCCCCGCCCTTTTCCAATCTTGGAAAAGGGGGCGGCTCTGGAGGATATACCCCCGCCGCTTGCCGGAGAAAAAGCACAGCCGGGGCAGGCGGTCAAGGGCAAGGCCGCCGCACACGGCGGGGCGAAGCCCCCTTGACAGCCCACTCCCGCCTGTGCTCGATTACGGGCGGCGACGGGGGATATAACCGCAAGAGCCATATCCTATCGGGGCAGCAAAAAGCCTCTGGTCATGGTGGCCAGAGGTCGTTACTTTTCCATATCCATTTTCTTGTCGGGCTTGGCAAGCTCGGGCGGCTGCCGCTCTTTCCAGTCCTCCAGCAGCGTCATGATCTGGTCTTTCATCTGCCGGGGCGTGGCCTCCTTGCCAAAAAACTTTTCCAGTTCAGCGCCAGTAATGATCACGTCACGATCCTCCTTTTTCTTTTCTTCACACAAAATACCGTCGATCACATCCGGGGAGAGCTTGTTTTCCTTGTCCAGTTCGCGGAGCCGTTTTGCCTGACCCTTGGAGGGCGAAGCCTGCTGGCCCTCAATGGACACGGCGATATACTTCTGGTGCTTGGGGCGCACACGGGAAATTTCCACAGCCGGGGTGAAAGACAGCTTTCCGTCATCCATCGTCTGCTTCAATTCCGGCACAAGATCATTGAGCCAGATATACCGCTGCACGGTTTTCACGCTCATGCCGTTGCGCTGGCCCACGCTTTCAAGAGAGAGCTTTCCGGCCTCGGCGCTGTCGCCTCGTGCTCCCTGATGCTTGATGGCCTCATACTGCATTTTCAGGGACAGGGCCTTTTCGCTGGGCAAAATCGTTTCACGCTGACGGAGGTTGTCATCCGTCATAGCGAGAATAGCCTCGTCATCCGTCATATTGCGGACGATACAAGGCATATTGCGATACCCGGCAAGTTGGCTGGTCATCTGGCGGCGGTGGCCCGCGATGATCTCATAGCCGCCGCCCTCACGGGGACGCACCAGTGCGGGCTGGTTGACACCGCCGTTGCGGACGCTCTCCACCAGAGATTTCATTTCCGCATCATCACGGACACCGAAAGGATGATCCTTGAACGGATGCAGGTCGGAAAGGTCAAGATAGACGATTTCCTCTTTTTCGCCTCTGGTAGCGTCACGGGGCGTAGGCGGCACTTCCGGGGCCGGGGGCGCTGCCTTTTCTTCGGGGGCCGCATGGGTCTTGCCAGCCTTGGGCGGCTTACCCTGCTCCGGGGCCGTTTTTTCCGCCTTGGGCGGACGGCCTCGGCGTGGCTTCTCCGCCTTTTCCTCTTTCTTGGCCCCCGGCTCTGTGGGCGCAGCTTTTTCGACTTTTGCAGGGCGGCCCCGTTTGGGCTTGGGCTTCTCCGGCTCCGGCATGGGCTTTTCCCATTCCTGCTTGCTGTACTCGGTGACGGAAACGGGCGGGGCCTCCGGCTCCTTTGGGATGTCCGGCGGAGCGTCCCTTTCCGGCGCGGGACGCACAGCGGAAAGGTCAATCACCTTTGCGGACGGAGCGGGGCCGCCGCCCACATCAGGGATCTCGGCCTGCTCCATTTCCGGGGCCTTTCCCGACATTTCAGGCGGGGCCTGTTCCTCCGTGGTAGGGGGATGCTTGTTTTCTTCTGCCATGACACGAATAACCTCCTCAACAAGAATTTAGGCCACGCCGCACGGCTGGCCCATATCGGCACACAGAGAAAACGCTGTCTGCATACAAAAACACCGCCTATGTCCTATTAGGCGGTGCATTGTGTAAGGCTTGGCAGCTCATTTTCAGTTGTTTTTCTCTGTGTGCCCTTGTCAAGCGATGTTTTCATTACCAAATACTTTGAAAGTGATAGGGCAAACAGCGTTTTTTGATTGTATGGATCTTTCTGTAATAACTTTGCCGGATAGTCTTGAGGAAATAGGCGACAACGCATTTGGATATACAAACATATCATCTGTATGGATACCAGAAAATGTAAGAAAACTAAATGGTAGTGTTTTTGAAAAAAGTACACCTGAGGAATTCGGTTCATCAAATTTAATACCTGTTACGGTGAGTGTTTCGTCGAAAAATAAATTTTTGGACAGCAGAGATAATTGTAATGGAATTATAGAGACTGCAACGGGAACATTGTTATGGGGAAATTCAAAAACGGTAATACCATCAGGCGTAAAAATAATAGGTGAATATGCTTTTTCTGGGGCTGAGTTTAAACAATTTGTTGTACCATCAAATGTGACAGAAATTGGGCGAGGTGCATTTTCAGGGTGCAGTTATCTTGAACAAATATATATGAGTGATAATGTGATATCAATAGGGGATAGTGCATTTACAAGATGTTCTTCGTTAACATATATAAGCTTTTCAAAGAATATAAAGAATCTGGGGGAGTATGCATTTTCAGAATGTTCATCGCTTAGTGAGATAACACTTCCTGATAGTATAACATCGCTTGGATGTAGTGTTTTTGAGTGGTGCGAAAATCTGCAGAGGATATATCTACCAGAAAATATAACTGTTTTGCCAGATTATATGTTTGTATCGTGTCATAATATTACAGAAATCAATATACCTTCGAAGGTTACGACTATCGGAGAATGCGCATTTGGTTTTTGTGTTAAACTTAATAAGATTGTTTTACCAGACAGCTTAAAAAAGATTGGTAAAGAGGCATTTGAGGAAACAGATATTACAGCTATAACAATACCAAGAAATGTACAGGACATAGGAACTGGAATAGTAGCTGATTGTGATAAGTTGACAAAAATAGTAGTTAATAGTGGAAATAAATATTATGACAGTAGAAATAATTGTAATGCAATAATTGATAAAGAAGAAAAGACTTTGATTGCTGGATGCAGAAGTACGATCATACCAAGTGATATTAAGATAATTGGTGAATATGCGTTTTATTATTGTGAAGGACTTAGCAGTATAACTATACCAGAAAACATAGAATCAATTTATGATAATGCATTTGGATATTGTATAAATTTGAAAAAGATAGTTATCAAGTCAAAAGACACATATTTATATGATTATACATTTAGTGAGTGCAATAATGATCTTGTTATTTTCTGCTACGAAAATTCAGAAGCACTGTTTTATGCAAAAAGTAACGGATTAAACTACAGTATAATGAAAATTGAAAAAATTGATTTGGGTAAAACTACATCAAAGACCAGAGTAACAGGCATAGTTAATAAAGTTTATAATGGCAAAATGCAGACACAACCAGGTCTCATTGTAAAAGTAAACGGGAAAAAATTAGTTCTAAATAAGGACTATTCAGTTAGATATTTAAATAATAAGAATATTGGACATGCAAGTATAACAATTACAGGTAAAGGCAATTATAGTGGAAGTTTAACAAAAAAATTTGATATTATGTTGCCTGTTGGAAAAACGATATCTGTTGGAAATTTAAAATATAGAGTTACTAATGCCTCTATAAATGGAAAAGGTCAGGTTTCTGTTATAGGATCGACCTACAAAAAAAATTCACGTAAGTTGAAAACTGTAAATATTGGAAGCAGTATAGTTGTAGGTAATATGAAATACAATATTACTTCAATAGAAAAAAATGCTTTTAAAGGGTGCAAATATCTGTCTAGTGTAAATATTGGATCTGGAGTCAAAGTGATAGGTGCATCTGCTTTTGAAAAATGTGTAAGGTTGAATAAGGTTACAATCAAAACAATGTATTTAAAATCTGTTGGGAAAAAAGCATTTTCGTCAATTTACAAAAAAGCAGTATTTAAATTGCCTAGAAAGGAATATGGCGTATATGTGAAGATGATTAAAAAAACGAGGGTTTCGAATAAAGTGGTGTTTAAAAGAGTATAACTGGGAGGATGGGATAAATGAAAAAAATTTATAAAGTAATAATGTTGACAGTTATGTTTATATGCTTATTTTCGGTAACAGCTATAGCTGACGAAGAAGGTGAATCCGTTTACATATATAGTGTAAATGCAGATGGGAAAACAATAACAATAAATGAGTATAATGGAAGTTCATCAGAATTAGATATCCCAAGTTCAATTGACGGAATGCAGGTAACTGCAATTGGAGATGAGGCATTTGAATATTGCGGATTGTTACAGATAAATATTCCTTCCTCTGTGAGAGAAATTGGAAGTGGAGTTTTTGCAGGTTGTGGTAATGTAAATTCTATAATAGTTGATGAAAGTAATTTATTTTATGACAGTAGAAATAACTGTAATGCTATCATAAGGAAATCGGATAATGTTTTGATCAGTGGTTGCAAAAATAGCAGTATTCCTTTGGGAATAACGGCTATAGGAAAGAGGGCTTTTAAATGTGTAGAAGATCTTACTGAAATTACTTTGCCAGTGTCTGTAACTAGAATAGAGGCGGCGGCATTTCAGGCATCAGGTTTGGAGAATATTATTTTACCGGATAATTTGACATACATTGGTGACGAAGCTTTCTATAGTTGTAATATTGAAGAAGTAGTTTTACCACAAAGTGTGACAGAGATAGGCAGCGGAGTTTTTACAAATTGTGCCAAGCTTGAAAGTATTACACTGTCAGAGAACTTATCAGTTATAGGTGTAGGTGCATTTTCGCGGTGTGATGAGCTGAAAAGTCTATATATTCCAGCTTCGGTCACAAACATAAAGGGCGCCATAACTACGTCGGATTTTTCTCTTACGTCAATTAAGGTAAGTAGTGCAAATAAAAAATATGATAGTAGAAACAATTGTAATTCAATAGTAGAAACAAAAAGCAATAAGATTATCAGCGCATGTAGAGCATCAATAATACCTGAAAGTATAAAAAGGATTGGTGAGAGTGCTTTTGAAGGCGTGCATATGGACAAAATAGTTATACCAGATTCTGTTACCTATATAGATGATTATGCATTTGCTTATAGTATATTGTCAGAAATAACTTTATCAGAAAATGTTTTACAGATAGGAGAGAGCGCGTTTGGGGGGTGTTGGTGTTTAAAGAAAATTGTCATAAAAAATTATTCTATGCATATAGGCAGAAATGCTTTTGATAATATGCCTGTATGGGTGGAAGGTCGATGCTACTATTGTTACCAGGGATCAACTGCACAGAAGTATGCAGATGAAGCTGCTGATGGCGTATGCAAGTTCATGACAAGGCCATCACACTCCATAAACATAACAGATAAGTCTGCAAATACAACAATAACAGGTATAGGTAACAGGATATTCACAGGAAATGAGATAAAGCAGACAGGTATTGTGGTTACTGTATGTGGAAAGAAATTGTCACTTGGCAGTGATTATACCTTGAAATATGAAAACAATAAAAATATTGGAAAAGCCAAGATTGTTATTACTGGAAAAGGAAATTATGCGGGAAGTATTACAAAATATTTTGATATTAAGATAGTTTTGGGAGGTACTTATAAAGTAGGTTCTCTAAAATACAAGATAACAAATGCTTCCTTAAACGGCAAAGGAACAATGACATTGCTGGGCTCAACATATAAAAATAGTAATAAAAAATTTAATACTTTAACTATTGGAGACACAGTAGTGATCGGAGGAAAGCGGTTCAAGGTAACATCAATTGCTCCTAAAGCTTTTAGTAATAGAAAGTATCTTAAAAAGGTTGTAATTGGTAGTAATATTCAGCAGATTGGAAGCAAGGCATTTTATGGATGTACTTCTATAAATACTGTTGTAATAGGCAAAAATGTAAGAATAATAGGTTCACAATCGTTTGCAAATTGTCGGGGCTTAAAGAAGATTGTGATAAAAACATCATTTTTGAAGAGCAGTTCCGTTGGAAAATCTGCTTTTTCAAATATATTTAAAAAGGCAAATATAAAAGTACCAGTGAAGAAAAAGAATGCATATATAAAGATATTAAGGTCAAAGGGTGTATCCAGACAAAGCAGAATTACAAAATAAGGATAGCAGGAGGCCATATGAGAAAAATACTGGAAAATTGTTGTTTAGCAGTATTGTCAATCAGCATGGTGGTTAGTCTGACTGGTTGTAAAATTATAGAGAATAATGTAGCTGATGCGAAAAAAGATATAGAACAATTGCAGGATTCAACAGCAATCACTACAACAGAAAACAGCGAGAAGATAAATACAGAAAAATCTGAGACAACAGAAAGTGATAAGAAAGACAATATTTCAGATACAATGGTAACAACTGAAGAAATCTCAACAGTAGATGATAATTCTGCAAAGAGTTCAACAAATCTTGAAAGTGGTGGAGAAAAGTCGCAGATATCAGAAAGAGAATGGAAGGATGCATACATAGAGAAAATACAAAGTGTAAAAAATGAGTATAGTTATGTATGGGGATATTTGTATGATCTTGATGATAATGGAATCCCGGAATTGATAATTAGTGATTGGGGAAGCCATGATGGAGAGTCATATACATATACAGCGGATGGGTTGATTTCCCTTGGCAATATGGGTGGAACTTTTGGACATTTGTATTATCGAGATGGTTATTTAATTAATAGAGCTTCGTCAGGAGGTTCACCTGGTCCTATATGGCTTACTGTTTGGCAGTTGGATGGATCAGAGATTAATACCATTAAGGAATTAGAATTTGATAAGAACATTGATAAGCATGGAGAACCATTGGTTACTGGTGCAGAAAGTTATGCAGATGCTGTAAATATAGTTGAAAAATATGGAATGTCAATTGACTATCAAACTATGGATTTTGATGGTCAGAGTTATTGCCAGGTTGAAATTGATACCTCTGCATTAAAAGACGTGAACTCTTATGAAGAGGCAGATTTTGTATCGGCTGTAGAGAATTACAAATAAGATACATTGTGAGCATAATGAGGTGTAGGAGAAAAGCATAGATGAAGAGACAAAAACCAGTTGTATGGTTGCAAAGGATAATCGTTGTAGTGGGAATGTCATTAGTTCTTACCGGTTGTCAGAATATAAAGGAACAAATGAGTATTATACAGTCTCAATCAACGACAGAGAGAACAACTACTGAGGAGATAGTTGTAACTGAAACTGGGAAACGTGTTAATACGGAAAAGAAAGTATCGGAAGAGAATACAACTGAACAAAAGACAACCGAAAAAGTGATAAGTGAAAGTGTTGACACGGAAGAAAAAACTACGGAGAAACAAACCACAGAGGCACAAGATGAAGAAAAGTATGAAGCCTATCAAAATATAATTGACAAATATGTTGAACTTAATAGTGAAGGAGTGACATATGAAGAGTGTAATAGCTTAGATTTTCCATACGAAGTGGCAGAAAATTTGTATAGCAAATACAATGTACTGATAGTGTGTGGAAATTTGAGCGATGTTGGTTATGTGATAGAAGACATTGATGGTGATGGAATTAAAGAACTTATATTTGCAAATCCAACAACATCTTTGATATATGAGGTTTATACAATGGATGATGATACACCTAAGCTTGTTTTGGCAAGTTGGGAGAGATCAACTATAAATTACTGTGGTGATCATTATTGTGTGGAAGGCTCCAGTGGGGCTGCAAATTATGTGATTTCAAGCGGGAACTTTCGTGGTGGAGAATGGAAAACTGAATACCATTTGTACACGGACATGATGGAAAATGGTGAGATTGGTTATTTTTATACGACAAATGATACTGTAGACAAATCTGTGGATACTCAGATAACACAAGATGAATATAACAATATCAAGGAAGATGCAGAATCAGGTATGTGTACTTATCCAAATTTGAATAATCTGATAGAGTTTGGAAGGTGTATACTGGAAGAATAAAATTATAGAAATAACTATTGAAATAGTGGAAAAATGAAAGAAGTTACGATGAAAGAAAAAAGACAAACAAAAAAACAATTTACCAGTCCAGCCATCCCCGCCTTCATAACATCAGCCGTCTGTTACGCGGCAATGAGGGCAATAATGGCAAGAACAGAAAACGCATTCTTTGCCGGATACATAGGTGGAGTAGGGACAGTGGATCAAGTAAAACATATTCTAATATGTATTCTTGTTGGTGTGATACTTTTTGTATTGCCTCTTGAAAAAATATGCGACAAGACATATTGCGTGATATGTTACTGCGGTTCTCTTTTGACAGATAAAAAGAAGTACAAGGATGGAACGACTGTATTCTTACTTGTGTTTTTGTATGCGTTGGTTTGCTGGGCGGGAACAGTGTTTTCCCTATGTACGGACAGTGGATTTGATGATGGTGGTCACTGGGTATTATTTAGATCTGGAAGTGACAGGATATATGCGCTGGTTATAACGATACTTGCATTTGTAGTGATGATAAAGAGCGCAGATCTGATAAAGAACAACTGGGCTGGAATGCTGATATGGTTCCTGATTGAATTGGCAAATGTTACAAGCGTAAAGCTTGTGACAGGTAAAGATGATCTTACATTTGCAATTGTTTGTGCTGAAACTGTTATGTTTATTATATATATGGCGGTGCAGTACAGTTTGAATATTGCGATGTGTCTTGTATCATTACTATGTGGAGCAATAATGATGTTTGCTGGATGTGAGGATATATTTACCAGTAAGCATAAGATGTCAGGTGTGGCACTTGTAAGTGATATGTCTCAGTCTGGAAGTGTACCGGACAAATTTTTTGAAGCAAGATACAATATTACAATAATTGAAAAACAGGCGGGAATCCCTGTGTGTATATTGTGGTTTGTATTATTTGCGATTTTGTCAGTTGCAGTTATTGGGGCTGCAGCAAAGCTTATGAGGGTGTCTGCTAGGCGCGGGATATTTGTGTTAGGAATATATATGATCGGTGCATTTCTGCTCATATACACAGTATTGGCGGAGCTGGGAATTATCAAGCCAGCGGAGACGTTGTTGCTTCTTATAGATGTGGTAATTCCAGTTATGATATTGTGCCTTAGAATGTTTGTATTTAGAACTGGCAACGATAATATATAAGCTATAATAAATATAGTTCACCGGAGTAAATATAATTTAGTATGGTGAACTATTTTTATTTGCAATATTGAGTATTCAGCTTGACGCACGATTGAAAAATTATTACTCTGATGATAGATGAAAAATAAAGAAGTATCGAAAAGGGGAGATATATACATATATGGAACAATATAACGAGAACAAAATAAGAGGCAATTATCATAAGCTGACCCAGCTTCTTATCTCCCGACACCTAACCATAACCACCATGGAATCTGCCACCTCAGGGCAGATTGCATCCCTCATCACCGACACGGAAGGTTCCTCTGCAGTGCTGAAAGGTGCATTTATCACCTACTGCAATGAGGCGAAGATCATGCAGGGGGTTCCCGCAGAGATCATAGACAAGTATACAGTCTATTCAAAGGAAACTGCAGGTTCAATGGCGCAGGTGTGTAGAAAGGCGTATAATGCGAATATAGGGATCGGCGTGACTGGAACCATGGGAAATGTGGATCCGGCAAATCCAGACGCTTCGATTCCGGGACAGGTATACTTTGCCATAGACATAGATGGCGATGTGGAAGAGTACTATGTGGAGCTTCCACCTCAGCCGACAAGGCTTGCGTACAAGCTTGCTGTGGCGGAGGAGATATATGAGGAGCTTATTAAGAGGCTGGACTGATAGAACGATTATCAAAGGAAGAATAAATGCTATATCTCATATCCGACATCCACGGAGATGTCATGTCATTCAGAAAAATGTTGAAAAAGATAAGCTTTGATCCAGCCGTGGACAACATGATAGTCATGGGAGACATATTTGACTGGAACGATGAGGGAATTTCTCTTCTTGAGTTTATGTCGGACTATCTTGTGGATGGTTCGATGCAGCTCATAAAGGGTAATCATGAACTGTTTGCCCAGATGTACATAGAGGGAAGCATGTCAGAGAGACAGTGGATCATATTCGGCGGTGGTGGAACAGTCAGAGATATCAAGAAGCTCAATGTGGATGATCAGATGAAACTGCATGGGTATCTGGCACATCTGCCACATTACACAGAGATACATTCGCCAAAGTACGGAGTTTGTGTTGTCACCCATCCGGGCATTCATTGTGGCTCGTATGTCAGAAACGCTGACAGGACGATCAATATTACCGAGTCTATTACGAATGCCGTGGGAAGAGATGAATACAGGTTTCTCATATCGCCGGATATCCACAATGTTCCGTTTTCGGATAAGAAGGCATTTGACAGGTATGTGTTCTGCGGACATGTGACGACGAACAGACTCAATGAAGATCATTCATATAACGCTTATGTGACATCATACTATACGGATCTCGACTGCGGAAATGGAGAGAGAAACAGGGGCGGAAAGCTGGCGTGCTATTGCGTGGACGACGACAGTATTTTTTATATATGAGATTTTTTTAAAATTAGGGGTTGATTTTTGAAAGAATATAGAGTATTTTATATTCAACAATTAAATGATACGAAATGGACAAAGGTGTTCTCAAGAAGGAGGACACCTTTCTCTTTTTTTGAGGATACGTTAAGGATTCATTTTTAATCAAGAAAAGGAGTAGTAATTATGATGAACAAAATTTCGGCCGTATTTGGCTCACACGTATTCTCAGATCAGGTCATGAGAGAGAGACTTCCAAAAGCAGTTTACAAGTCACTCAAGGCGACTATTGACAAGGGCGAGCCTCTCGATACATCAATCGCAGATTCAGTTGCAGCAGCCATGAAGGAATGGGCAATGGAGCTTGGTGCAACACATTATACACATTGGTTCCAGCCACTTACGGAGACAACAGCAGAGAAGCACGACTCATTCGTAAGCACAGTCGGTGATGGCGGTGTTATCCTCCAGTTCACAGGCAAGGAGCTCATTAAGTCAGAGCCGGATGCTTCATCATTCCCTTCAGGCGGTCTTCGTGAGACATGCGCAGCAAGAGGATATACAGCATGGGATTGTACATCACCTGCATTTGTAAAGACAACAGATGAGGGAACATGTATCCTCTGTATCCCGGCAGCATTCACATCATATACAGGAGAGTCACTTGACTACAAGACACCTCTTCTCCGTTCGATGGATGCCATCAGCAAGGAAGCCCTTAAGGCTCTTGCAATGTTCGGCAACACAACAGCCAAGAAGGTTACTTCATCAGTTGGTCCTGAGCAGGAGTACTTCCTGATAGATAAGAAGAAATTTGCAAAGAGAACAGATCTTAAGCTCTGCGGACGTACACTTTTCGGAGCAATGCCTCCAAAGGGACAGGAGCTTGATGATCAGTATTTCGCAGCGATCAAGGATAAGATCGCATCATACATGACAGAGTTGAACGAGGAGCTGTGGAAATACGGTATCCTTGCAAAGACACAGCACAATGAGGTTGCACCTGCACAGCATGAGCTTGCACCAATCTTCTCAACAACCAACATCGCCACAGATCAGAACCATCTGGTTATGGCAACCATGAAGAAGATCGCTGCAAAGCATGACCTTGAGTGCGTACTCCATGAGAAGCCATTTGCCGGTGTAAATGGTTCAGGTAAGCACAACAACTGGTCGATCTCAACAGACGAGGGCGAGAACCTCATCGATCCAGGCAAGCATCCTGAGACAAATCTTCAGTTCCAGTTCTTCCTGGCAGCAGTCCTGGCAGCAGTAGATAACAACGCTGAGCTTCTGAGACTTTCCGCTTCATCAGCAGGAAACGATCACAGACTTGGAGCTAACGAGGCACCTCCAGCAATCATCTCAGCATTCCTTGGAGAGCAGCTCCAGTCGATCGTTGAGCAGATCATCGAGAAGGGTGAGGCTACAGAGTCCCCAAAGGGCAAGACATATGTATCAGGTGCATCAACACTTCCTACATTTACAATGGATGCCACAGATAGAAACAGAACATCACCATTTGCGTTCACAGGTAACAAGTTCGAGTTCAGAATGGTTGGTTCAACACAGTCCATCGCATTCCCAATGATGGTATTAAATACAATAGTTGCAGATCAGATCAAGAAGATGACAGATGAGCTTGAGGGCGCTGACGATTTCGAGACAGCATGCAAGGCACTCATCAGAAGAGAACTCACAGCACATCAGAGAATCATCTTCAATGGCAATGGTTACTCAGATGAGTGGGTTGAGGAGGCAGCAAAGCGTGGTCTTCCAAATATTAAGTGCATGGTTGATGCTGTTCCTTATCTTGCAGCAGACAAGAGTGTTAAGATCTTTGAGAATCTTGGAGTTATGGATAAGGCAGAACTTGAGGCGAGAGCTGATGTAATGCTTGAGAACTATGCAAAGAAGATCAACATCGAGGCACTCACTATGATAGAGATGTCTAATGAGGAGATCATTCCTGCAGTTATGGAATATCAGGCAGAACTTGCAAAGGGTGCAGCTGAGATCAAGGCTCTCGGAATTGATCCTACAGTTCAGGTATCACTTCTGAACACCATCTCAGAGAAGCTCACAGAGCTCAAGAGCGCTACAGTAGCCCTTGAGGAGCTGGTTGTAAAGGCATCAGATTACGAGGGAGATACAGAGGCCTGGGCTAAGTATTTCCACAACACAGTATTTGCAGCATTTGACACAGTGAGAAAGCCTGCTGATGAACTTGAGAAGGAACTTCCAAAGACAGCTTGGCCATTCCCAACATACGAGCAGCTGTTATTCGAGCAGTAAAACATAGATTGAGTTTGCTAATCCTACTAAATTCTATATAAAATAGCTTAGAGGCATCCTGTCTGCGGTATCGCAGGCGGGGTGCTTTTTGCGCGTTAAAATCCCGTCAAGCGCGCACATGCGAGAGCTTGCTCGCGGCATGTAGCGCATTTGACAGGATGACGCGACATGAACACGAAGGCCGACAGGCCGGAGTGTGAATGCCGCGCAGAATTGCGGGAGCACGAAGTGCGGAGCAATACTGGAATAACGCGCAAAGCGCGAGAGAAGTGTGAAGCAATTCGGTATTAACGCGCAATGCGGTGGAGAAGTGCGAAGCGGAGGAGCAGGCACCTCCGTCCCCACTTGCCCGCCTCCACAAATTCTGCTATTATATACAGATGTGTTGTGATGTATTTTTGCACCGGCCACGGCATAAACAGGATCATGTGTGTGGCGGATGCTGAAAGAATAGGAGCATAATTTGAAGAATTTATATATAGCAGAGAAGCCCAGCGTGGCGAGGCAGTTTGCCGACGTGCTGGGGGTGAAGGGCAATGCGGGAAATGGTTACCTGGAGTCGGATACAGCGGTTGTCACATGGTGTGTCGGACATCTGGTCACCATGAGCTACCCGGAGGTCTACGATCCGAATCTTAAGAAGTGGAGCCTTTCAACTATTCCATTTATTCCAACTGAATACAAATATGAAGTTCTTCCTGACACAAAGAAACAGTTCAATATCGTTGCGGGATTGCTTACCCGCGATGACATAGGCTGTATCTATGTGGCAACGGATTCAGGACGAGAGGGAGAATACATATACAGGCTTGTGGATTCAATGGCTCACGTAACCGGCAAGGAGAAACGCCGTGTGTGGATCGATTCACAGACCGAGGAGGAGATCCTCAGGGGAATCCGTGAGGCGAAGCCGCTCTCAGAGTACGACAGTCTCAGCGACGCAGCGTACCTTAGGGCCCAGGAGGACTACCTTATGGGTATCAACTTTTCAAGGGCGCTGTCGCTGAAGTTTTCAAATGTAGTCCAGAGGTATCTCGGCATGGACAGATGTGTCATAGCCGTGGGCCGTGTCATGACCTGTGTCCTCGGTATAATAGTGAAGAGAGAGCGTGAGATCAGGGAGTTTGTAAAGACTCCGTTCTACAGACTCGTTGCAAATGTGGGCGAGGAAGGACAGACATTTGATGCAGAATGGAAGGCAGTGAAGGGCACAAAGTATTTCGAGTCGCCTCTTCTGTATAAGGAGAATGGATTTAAAGAGAGACCCGCAGCGGAGCAGCTTCTGGCGGAGCTGAAGGCAGGGGAGCCCGAGGCTGTGGCCCAGGCTGTGGAGCGCAAGAAAGAGAAGAAACAGCCTCCGATGCTGTATAATCTGGCGGAGCTTCAGAATGACTGTTCATCACTTTTCAAGATCAGTCCGTCCGATACCCTCAAGATAGTCCAGGAGCTCTACGAGAAGAAGCTGGTAACCTATCCGAGAACAGATGCCAGAGTGCTGTCAACGGCCGTGGCAAAGGAGATAGGACGGAACATATCGGGACTTAAGAATTTCCAGCCTGTGGCAGAATTTGCACAGGGGGCCATGGAGAGCGGCACATATAAGGGAATCGCAAAGACGAAATATGTGAACGATAAGCAGATTACCGACCACTACGCCATCATACCTACCGGACAGGGCTTTGGAGCACTTAGAAGTCTGGCACCTACAGCTCTCAAGGTATATGAGATCATATGCAGGAGATTCCTCAGCATATTTTACCCTGCTGCGGAATACCAGAAGGTTGCAATGACACTCTCCAAGAACGGAGAGAAGTTGTTTGCCAACTTCAAATATCTGATAAACGATGGCTATCTTAAGGTGGCGGCCAACAGCTTTTCCAAGAAGAAGGACGATGTGAAGTACAGCCCTGAATTCATAGCAAGGCTTGCGAAGATAAAGAAGGGTGACAAGCTGAGCGTCCAGGGAATCGACATAAAGGAGGGTGAGACATCCCCACCTAAGAGATACAACTCAGGATCACTGATCCTGACCATGGAGAATGCAGGACAGTTCATAGAGGATGAGGCGCTCAGAGAGCAGATCAAGGGAGCTGGAATCGGAACAAGTGCCACAAGAGACGGGATCATCACCAAGCTGGAGAAGAACAAATATATATCGCTGAACAAGAAGACACAGATAGTGACCCCGACATTCCTTGGGGAGATAATATACGATATAGTATATTATTCCATCAACGGTCTGCTGAGAGCGGACCTGACGGCGAGCTGGGAAAAGGGGCTTGAGGGTGTCGCTGAAGGTCAGATATCCAAGCAGGAATACACGGATAAGATGACTACATTTGTCACCAAATACACAAACCTTGTGAAGCAGATACAGAACCAGAATGGAATAACAGGGGTATTCGACAAAACGAAGGTGTTCTACGCCAAGGGCGGAGGTGCCCAGAAGAAGGAGACAAGAGCCACAGCCAGAACAGGCGCAAAGGCGGAGAAGAATGCGGATACACAGTGATTGCACATACTGATTCAAAGGTGTATAACATAGTATGTATCAGTTATATGTGATAGAAAAGGAGACTATTATTATGGAAGATATACAGTCAGTTGTAACAATAAAGGAGCTCTACAGCCTGGATCAGACCATGGCAAAGCCTCTTCTTGAGAAGCTTACCTATCCATGGGAGGCGCTTCCACTTATCAAGGATTTCGTGCTTGAGCTTGGAAAGAGTCTGGACAAGGATGAGTACAATGAGGTGGATGAGCATGTGTGGATCCACAAGAGCTGTAAGGTGTATGGAACAGCAACCATCCTTGGACCGACAATCATAGGTGCAGGCACAGAGGTTCGCCCGGGTGCGTTCATCAGAGGAAGCGTACTGGTCGGAGAGAACTGTGTGATAGGTAATTCAACAGAGCTCAAGAATGTCATCATATTCAACAACGTTCAGGTTCCTCATTACAACTATGTTGGAGATTCAGTTCTCGGCTTCAAGTCACACATGGGTGCCGGAAGCATCACGTCCAATGTGAAGTCTGACAAGACTCTGGTTCACGTTAAGGGAAATGTGGACGGACAGAGCTTTGACATTGCAACAGGACTTAAGAAGTTTGGTGCAATGCTCGGAGATAATGTTGAGGTTGGCTGCAACAGCGTCCTCAATCCTGGAACCGTAATAGGAAGATTCAGCAACATCTATCCTGTATCAAGAGTCAGGGGATATGTGCCGGGAGGCAGTATTTTCAAGGATAAGGATAACATAGTTGCAAAGCAGTAACGACCGTATAAACGGTGGGATAAATAAAGGACATATGACCGTATATAATACAAGATATATACGGTCATATGTCCTTTTGTTTTGGCAGAAAGCACCGTGACAGCTAGTTGATCACGGCATCCTTCAGGGCATTTCGTATGGAATCTATGATAAGTCTGGTAGTGTATGTGCTGTCTCCGGAAGGTGTTATATCGTCCACGGAAGATATGTAGTGAAGCTGAGTATTGATATCCTCGAGTGCCGTTTCAAGAAGTGGGTACATGGTGGTCACAGTCTCATCCACCTGTTTGAATGACACATCTGTGATGTAGTCCTCATCCACAGTGACCATGACGGACAGAGTGTTTTCTCCCAGAACAAGGGAAGATGAGTATGTCCCCGGTGTGTAATGTATCTCGTCGAGCTTAGGAGACGGATCAGTCTGGGCTGAGGTTGCGATGCTCCTGGCTGAACCACTGGTGTCATCTGAATCTTTGCCGCGGAACATGGTGATAAGTATAATGACAAATACGATCACAAGTGCCAGCAGTATGGCGGTGTATATGAGTTCTTTTGATTTTAATACGATAAGTTTAGTTGATGACATTATTTGCTCTCCCTGTTTTTTATATATTTTATTCACAAGAGAGCGATTTTATGAGAAAATTATTAGCAGATGAAAAAACAGCATAGATAACAGTATATTGAGGTGTAAGGAGAATACAGATGGCAATACAGTTTGTACTGGGACCCGCTGGTTCAGGAAAAACAGAATATGTGATAAAGAAGCTGATAGAGGAGTCGATGGCTCACGGAGACCTGAATTATTTGTACGTGGTTCCAGAGCAGTTCTCCATGGAGGCGCAGAGAGATATAGTGACCATGCATCCGAGGCATGGAACAATGAACATAGATGCCATAGGCTTCAACAGGCTTGCGTACCGGGTATTCGATGAGCTGTCAGTGAATCCGGGAAGGGTTCTGGAGGACTTTGGAAAGAGCATGCTCATCAAGAAGATACTTATAGAGTCACAGGACGAGCTCCTTGTTTATGGAAGCTATATCAACAAGATGGGTTTTATAGATGAGATGAAATCCATGATGTCTGAGCTGTTCCAGTATGCGGTTGACAGGGATTCGATCGACGCAGTCATGGACAAGCTGGATAAGGACAGTCTGGTATACAGAAAAATGCATGACATCAGGCTTATATACGAGAGATTTGAGGAGTATAACAGGGATGACAGCTATATAGTTGCGGAGCAGCTCATAGAGCTGCTAGCTGAGTGCGTGGACAGGTCGGATATGCTGGCGCACAGCCATCTGTATCTTGACGGATTCACAGGATTTACACCGGTACAGATGGATCTTATCAGGAAGCTCATGACACGCGTTGAGAGCATGATATTTGTATTTACGATAGATGCGTCGCAGATAGGCTTCACAAAGCCGAAGGAGTACGAGCTGTTCAGACTCACCAAGGAGACTGTGCAGGCGCTTGTGAGAATGGCGGGTGATGAGCAGGTGGACATACTGGATAATGTCGTTATGTGTCAGGATCGCAGACCGTACAGATTCGAGAAAAGCAAGGAGCTTGCAGGACTTGAGGCCAATCTGTTCAGATATCCCCATGGCAGAGTCACAGGCGATGACGGAGACATACATGTGGTCGCTGTGGACAGGGCGGCAGACGAGGCTGAGTATATAGCGGGAAGAATACGAGAGCTTGTCAGGGACAAGGGATACCGTTATAAGGATATAGCCGTGGTTGCGGGTGATCTGCAGGATGTGGCAAGGTATTACCGTCAGGCGATGGAGGAATACGATATCCCTGTGTTCATAGATGCAAATATATCTCTTAAGGGAGATCCGTGCTCAGACACCATAAGGGCTTTCCTCGGTGTGATGACGGACAACTTCTCATTTGACAGCGTGTTCAGACTGTTAAAGTCAGGAATGACCGGTGTGGATCAGGACGACATTGAGAGGATGGAGAACTATGTGCTTCTCAGGAATCTCAGGGGTTACAGGAGCTGGACGAAGGAGATAACCGATGACAGGAATCCTGACTATGCGGCAGACATGGAGTCTATAAGAGCCCAGATCATGGAGCTTTTCCCGGACAAATGTATCGATGTGTGGAAGCCGGCAAGCCCTGGCTCCAAGAACACAGTGAGAACATATACGGAATCTCTTTACAGCTTCCTTGCGCAGCTTGATGTGTGCGGTAAGCTTGAGGCTCATAAGAAAGTGCTGTATGAGCAGGAGAGATGGGATGAGGGAGATGCATACGGAAGGATATTTGACAAGGTTGTTGCCCTGTTTGAGAAGATGGAGGCTATAATCGGCGATGAGAAGCTTACCGTAAAAGAATATGCGGGAATCCTGGATGCAGGCATAGCGGATATGGAGATCGGTATAGTGCCTCCGACTATAGACCGCGTGGTGGTCGGCGATATGACGAGATCAAGGCTCAACCATATAAAGGTGCTGTTCATGGCGGGAGTGAACGAAGGCATAATTCCGAAACCGGCCAAGAAGGGCAGGATACTCTCCGGTGCAGACCGCCAGAGTCTTGAGGACTACGGTATAGAGCTGGCTCCATCAGATAAGACAAATGCGTATATAGAACAGTTCTATATATACACCACGCTCACCAAGGCGTCGGATATGATCTATGTGCTGTGCCGAAAGATCGGAGAGGATCTCAAGTCCATGAAGCCGTCATACCTGATAGACAGGATAAAGAATATATTCCCGGATATACGGACGGAGGAGTATGATGTGGACGGTCAGATGCCGGAGACTGCGGCGGGAGCGCTCAGATACATCATCAGACATTCTGATGACGTTGAAGCCGGGGAGACGCTGGACGCTGTCAGAAAACTGCTTTCGAAGATGGGATATGGCAGACAGCTCAGATCGATTAACTTCGGGCAGAATTATGTTAACTCGTCAAAAAATCTGTCTCCAGATACTGTACGCCTTATATATGGAGAGAATCTGGTGGAGAGTGTGTCCAAGCTTGAGCGGTATGCTGAGTGCCAGTTCAAGTATTTCCTGACATACGGACTTTTGCTCAGAGAGAGGGAGACATACAGGATAGGCGCTGCAAATGTTGGTAATATACTTCACAGCACCATGGAGAAGATATTCTCATTTGTCAGGATGTTCAGGGACAACGACTGGGTACATCTGGACGAGGCGGAGCTGGAACAGAAGGCGGTGGAATTTGCAAATGAATCTGCGGAGGATGAAGCCGGGCTGTACTTTGAGGATTCTTCAAGAGCGGCATACATGAAAAAGCTTCTGGCGGATGTTGCGTCGAGGACAGCCAGGACGCTCCGCACATTTATCAGATGTGGGGAGATGGACCCGGAGAATTTTGAGCGGCGGTTCAACACATCGGAAAATGCAGACAACATAGACAGATATATATTCAACCTTCCAAATGGACTCACGATGAGCCTCAAGGGAGTTATAGACAGAATAGATGAATTTACGGATGACAGGGATGCTTATTTCAAGATCATAGATTACAAGTCATCTGATAAGAAGCTGGATATAGACAAGGTGCTCGGAGGACTCCAGATGCAGCTCGTGACATACGGCGCCATAGCCTGCGAGCTTGAAAAGCGCAGGATGGCACAGCTTGGAAGACCTGGTGGTATACATGTGGGCGGACTTCTGTATTATACCTTTGACAATCCGGCATGTGACGTGACGGCAATGGGAGATAAGATCAGATACACCGATGACGGCATGGGATTTGCGGCCGATGACGAGGTGTTCGGGGGAGTGCTTGTGGACACCTTCGAGAAGAAGATACTTGAGGAGTCTAGATATTCGGGTCTGTACAATGGAGATAACAGGGCGCTGAAGGTCATGGACAACAGCTCAGCGACACTCAAGAACGGACAGAGCCTTGAGGAGACTCTTATAACAGATCTCATGGAGGCGAACCGCAGGAACATAGAGAGGCTTGCCGGCAGTATAGCCGAGGGAAGCATCGAGATAAATCCGGTCAATGAGGGCAAGGTAAATGCGTGCAAATACTGTGATTTTAAGGGCATATGTGCATTTGACAGCAAGTATTCAGGCAATTCATACTCCAGGATCTATAGGGGCGAGGCGGAAAATTACAACCGCAAAGCTGAGGATATAAAGAATATCAGGACTGACTACAAGAAGGTCAGGGGGGATATGGAGAAGGCTGTTAAGTCATGTGACAGCGCCAAGAAAAAGTACGATGATGCACAGAAGAAGGTCGATGACCGCGGCGATAAGGCAACACAGAAGATGAGGGAGACTCTCGAGAGCACCAGAAAGAAGCTGGCGGAGGAGAGGGCGCATCTTGAGGAGCTGCGAGAACTGGCTGAACAGATAGCGAAGAGAGCTGCAGAGTTTGATATAGAGATAAGTGAGGAGTGATGGCATGGGAAAAGATATGAAGACTGACAATGGAATTAAGTGGACAGACCAGCAGGCGCATGTCATCGACACAAGGCATGGCAATCTTCTTGTATCTGCAGCGGCGGGGTCAGGTAAGACGGCGGTGCTCGTGGAGCGTATCATAGAGATGGTGGCCGGAAGAAATTCGCGTGGTGACAGAATAGAGGGAAGCGAGCCGGTATCTGTGGATGAGCTTCTTGTCGTTACATTTACAAATGCGGCAGCGGCCCAGATGAAGGAGAAGATAGGACAGGCACTGCAGAAAAAGATAGATGAGATGATGGCGAAGGGCGAATATGACGAGCATCTTATAAAGCAGATGACATTGATCAACCATGCTGACATCTGCACCATAGACAGCTTTTGCCTTAGGATAGTGAAGGAATACTTTGCGAGGGTGGAGCTCGACTGTGCATTTGGCATAGCGGACGACACGGAGATGAAGATCATAAAGCGCGACGTGATGGATCAGGTCATGGAGATGTGCTATGAGGATGAATCGGTCGTGCCCGGTTTCGACAGGCTGATAATGACGTTTGCGAGAAATGAGAGTGACAGTGCCGTGCCGGATATCGTTGAGAGGATAATAAAGGTTATATCCAGCTATCCGGAGCCGAAGAAATGGCTTGCGCAGGCGGCGGATGCCATGAAATTTGCCGTGGATACATCATCCACTGAGGAGGAGAAGAGAAGAGAAGTCATGGGGCTTCCGATGGTCAGAACATTTGCGGACAGGGTGTACATGATGCTCAGAACTGCGGATGATATGGTCAGGGAGTGCCAGAAATATGCAACGGAGGCGTATGGCCTTGAGGCGTACGGACTCCGTGTGGATAAGGATGTTGAGCTGATAACACACATGCTCAGAAGCTGTGGCGGGGAAGACGACCTGCATGTTGACCTGTTTGAACTCAGAGATATATACAGATCGTCATTGAGACCGGAGGGACTCAAGATGGAGAAGGATGCCCAGGGCCGGAGTATATGCTATGCATTTGACAGATTTGTGAACCCGGGCGGTGGAGCTGACCCGGAGAAGAAGGAATTTGTCAAATCAAGGCGGGATGTGTATAAGTCGATCATAGACGACATAGTTTCGGTCGTCCTGGATGTGGATGACATTCTGAGGCAGGCAGCCATGACTGAGCCAGTGATATCATCACTTTTGAAGCTCACTGAGCTTTATATGGATGAGCTGATGAAGGTCAAGATGGACAAGAATATGTTCGAGTTCCACGACATAGAGGAGTTCGCATTCAGGATACTTTGCGATGGAATAGAGGATGACAGGGCTGTCCCTTCAGAGATTGGAAAGGAAGTCTCAAGGCGGTACAGGGAGATACTTATAGATGAGTATCAGGACAGTAACTTTCTTCAGGAATACATTCTGGCAAGTGTGTCGGGACACGGTGAGGATATCCACAACACATTCATGGTCGGCGATGTTAAGCAGAGCATATACAGATTCAGAATGGCGAGACCGGATCTGTTCATAGAGAAGTATGACAGCTACCGCAGGCTGGGTGATGCTGACATAGCGGACCCGGACATAGATGGCAACAGCATACTGTTGACCAGAAACTTTCGAAGTGAGATAAATGTGTTAAAGACGGTGAACTCAATATTTGCCCAGCTCATGAGGCGAGAGATAGGAGACATAGAGTACGATGAGGGCGCAAAGCTCAATTCCAGATTTGCCATAAGTGACGGAGAAGGGATGACGGAGCCGGATGATGTGGATCATGGCCCTGTATCAGAGTTCATACTCATAGACAACAATATGAGAGAAGCGGATGTATCTGAGGAGTATGGCAATCCTGAGGTTGAGGCGAATTATATCGCCGGTAAGATACGTGATATTGTTGACGGAAGTGAACCTCTGTATGTTGGAAGTGGTGCTGACAGGAGACCTGTCAGATATAAGGATATCGTCATACTGCTTAGAAGTGTGTCCACAGCATCCACCATATTTGACAGGGTATTTCAGGAGAAGGGCATACCTCTGTATATTGAGAGTGAGAGTGGCTACTTTGATGCTGCTGAGATACGGACACTGGTCAGCATGCTCTCCATAGTTGATAACAGCTACGTGGATTACGACCTGGCTGCTGTCTTAAGGTCGCCACTGGTAGGCCTTGATGAGGAGGAGCTTGCGGTTATAGTGGGTGAATACCGCAGCAGATACGAGAAGAACGGCACGGACTGGAACGCCAGACTTTATGACAAGGTCATAGATTATATGGACACCCATGTGGGCGAGAAAAAACACGCTGTGGACAGACTGTGGGAATTCCTCCGCATGCTTGACTATCTCAAGAAGAATAAAAATTATATGTCCATAAGCGACATAATAAGATACGTGCTGGACACCACCGGATTTTACTGGTTTGTCGGTGCCAGACCGATGGGAAGAAGACGCCAGGCGAATATCGACATGCTCATCAAGAAGGCGGATGATTTCGAGGAGAACAGCAAGGGCGTGTTCAACTTCATCCGATATGTTGATGAGCTCAAGACAAATGATCTGGATTTTGCAGAGGCTGATGTGGTCAGTGAGAATGAGGACGTCGTCCGAGTCATGACCATGCACAAGAGCAAGGGACTGGAGTTCCCTGTTGTATTTGTGTCTGGGCTCGGCAAGGAGTTTAATCTGATGGACACCAGATCAAATGTGCTTGTCCACCAGGATCATTATCTGGCGTGCGACCAGGTCGACCTCAGAACAAGAGCCAGAAGAATGACATTTTTCAAGCGGATAATGAGTAAGAATATCGTTGCGGAGACCTATGCCGAGGAGATGAGAGTCCTGTATGTGGCGTTAACCAGGGCAAAGGAAAAGTTGTACATGACCGGGTGCGTGAAGGATGCAGATAAATTCAAGGCAGCCTGTGATATGTATATAATCGGAGACAGGATGAATTATGCATCTATCATGAAAGCAAATGGCTATGCCGCCTGGATATATACCGCGCTCAGATATGTGGGAGAGTGCGATCATGTGAAGAGCATCGAGGTGGAGGCCGACAGCTTTATGTCTCCTGAGACTGATCAGGATGAAGCAGAAAATATGACAGTGGAAGCCTCTGAAGCGAAGCTCGACAAAGAACTGTATGACCATGTGAAGAACGGACTGGAATTCAGGTATGGCTACAGACATTCGGGGCTTAAGAGCAAGATGTCCATAACCGAGATAAAAAGACTTCAGGCGCACGGTGAGGATGCCATTACACCGGATATCCTAACCAGCAGGGAGTACAGTGCCAGAAGTGAGGTCCCAATCCCAGCATTCATGAGTGAGGAGAGGATAGTCCATGGAAATGAGATAGGAAACATTTATCACAAGATCATGGAGCTTGCAGACTTCTCAGGGAAAACTGTTGCGGATGCGGAGAAGGATGTCGACAGAGTGTTTGAGCTTGGGTTATTTGATGAGCTGTACAGAGAGCGGATAAGACCAAAGAAGATATATAAGATGATACACAGTGAGATAGGACAGCGCATGGCGGCTGCGGGCAAGTCGGACAGACTGTACCGTGAGAGACAGTTCTACATGATGATGGAGCCCGGAGAAATAATGAGCTCACTTAAGGACTGCGGAGACGAGACGATAGTTGTACAGGGAATCATAGATGCCTACTTCGAGGAGGATGGAGGCATAGTTCTTCTGGATTACAAGACAGACAGCGTGAAGGATGCGTCGGAGCTGGTTAAGAGATACCATATCCAGCTCGACAAATACGCCGATGTGCTTGAACAGCTCACCGGCATGAAGGTTAAGGAGAAGGTCATATATTCATTCTGTCTTGATACAACGGTAAACTTGTAAACCGTACGCTGAATTGATATAATAAGACCGGGTATGCAAAAACGATATAGTGATGAAAGGACATGCGCATGATAATAGCGGAGAATCTTAAGAAGGTGTATGGCGGAGACATTGTATCAGTTGATGATCTCAGTTTCCATATACACAAGGGTGAGATAGTAGGATTTGTTGGACAGAATGGTGCGGGTAAGACAACTACCATCAAGATGCTGACAGGTATACTTATGCCGACGGAGGGCAGAGTAAAGATAAATGGTTTCGATATGAGAGAAAAGCCAATGGAGGCCAAGCAGTCCATGGGTTATATAGCCGACAATCCTGATATATTTCTCAGACTTACGGGACTTGAGTATGTCAATTTCATCGCTGATATATATGGAGTATCGACCACCGAGAGAAAGCAGAGGATAGAGCAGATGGCTGAGCGCTTTGGTATGGAGGACAGCCTGAACAGACAGATGGTCAGCTATTCCCACGGTATGCGCCAGAAGATGATGGTCATAGCTGCGCTTGTGCACAATCCACCTGTATGGATACTCGACGAGCCTATGACGGGACTTGATCCGAATGCGGCATATGAGCTCAAGAAGATGATGCGTGAACATGCCGACGCAGGAAACTGTGTATTCTTTTCAACACATGTTCTCGAGGTTGCAGAGAAGCTCTGCGACAAGATAATCATGATAAGAAAGGGAAAGGATATATACCAGGGAACTCTGGATGAGCTTGAGACACAGCACAGGAACAAATCTCTTGAAGAGATATTTGTGGAGATGACGCATGAAGAATTTTAGGATATTGCTCAGTATGATAAGCAGGAATAATGATATGGAGATGCCGGAGCACGGGGACAAGGCAAAGGCATATAAGGTCATGGGAATCATCGCCATGTGCTGTATCATGATCCCGTGCTGTATCGTTGTGGGATTTATAGTTTACATAATGACTGCCGCACTCATGGAGGCGGGAGGCTGTACAGAGGGACTCAACCTCGTTATCCAGCTCATGTCGGTGTTCGGCGTTATATTCAGTATAATGGTCTTATTCAATCTGCTTTATTTTTCATCTGATCTTGATCATTTACTGCCGCTGCCTGTGAAACCGGCAGAGCTTGTGGCCGCCAAGTTTACACACGCATATTTTGCCGAGAGCGTCATGGAGTTTATGGTTCTCTTCTGTGGATTTATCGGTTACTTTGTAGCCGCAGAGATAAAGCCGGTATCCGTGATAACCTCATTACTTGGAGTATTTTTACTTCCGGTTCTGCCGCTGGTGTACTGTGGTATATTTGCACTGATAGTCATGGCGTTTTTCAGCAAACTCAAACTGCTCAGAAATGTGGACTTCATGGTGGGACTTGCGGTTGTAGTGTTTGCAGGCCTTTTCATATGGTCATTTGCACAGATGGACTCTGTGAATATAAATAATTACATAGACAGCCTTAAAAATGGTGACAATATATTCATAAAAGTAATGAACAATATATTTTTCACGGTTCCGCTGTTCCTGAAGGCATTGGGCAGTAACAACATCGTGTATATGTTGCTCTTTGTGCTTGTGAACGCTGGCTGTGTGGCACTTCTGTTTTTCCTTGGAAATCTGCTGTACCTCAGGGGCGTATACCTTGTGTCATCCACCGGAAGGTCAGGACGCCGCCAGAAGGAAGTTGTCGGGCTGCAGGACTTTGCCATAAAGACACCGTTCAGATCATATATGGCAAAGGAGATAAAGACACTGGTGAGGACTCCGGCATACAGGAAGTATTGCGTTGTGGTCAACCTGATATGGCCGATACTCGTTGTGGCATTGTTCAATATACCTGCAACTGCGGATTCGATCAGGGCATTCAGAGACACATTTGGAAGAGGGCTTTTCCTGGCTGACATGGTCATGCTGGTTGCGGTCATCGCCCTGGCATTCTTTGCAACAGCGATGAACAGTATCGCATCCACGGCGTTCACCAGAGAGGGAAGCCATATATCATTTATAAAGCACATCCCGATGACATATGATCTCCAGATCCGCGCAAAGGTCTGGGTTAGCATGCTGTTCAGCGGAGTGACGATCGCGGTTACCACGGTTATCCTCTGTATATATATGGAGTGTAGTGTTATAGACAGTGTGTATTATGTTGTGCTGGGAATCCTCGGCTCGGGCATTTGCACATACACAGGTGTGCTTCTCGATTCAACACATCCGAAGCTTGACTGGGAGGATGAATACGGTGCGCTCAGAGGCAATCTGAATGCATTCTTTAATATGGCTATTGCAATTGTTATAGCAATTGTTTTGTGTGTGGCAGGATATCTTGTTTTCAAGTTTACAATGATCCCGTCATATGCAGTATATATTATTTTCTTTATAATAATGGGAGCTATACTCGTTATCCTGCGCAGTATTACTATGCGCAGGAGTGCGTGGAATATAGACACTGATGTGTACAGTTATTAACAGGAGGCAATGAAAATGGCACAGAAAAATGCGTGGAACAAATACAAGAAGGATGAGATAAAGGAGCTGGAGAGCCTGTGTAAGGACTACAGGGAATTCCTTGACAATGGCAAGACAGAGAGAGAATGCGTTAAAGAGATCGTCAGACAGGCAGAGGATCACGGCTACAGAGATCTGAAGAAGATCATTAAGAACAAGGAGAGCCTTGCAGCTGGAGATAAAGTGTATGCCGTGTGGATGAACAAGACGGTCGCCATGTTCAATATAGGAAAGAAGAAGCTTGAGAAGGGCATGAACATACTCGGTGCACACATTGATTCCCCTCGAATGGATGTGAAGCAGAATCCGCTTTATGAGAAGGGCGGATTTGCATATCTCGACACTCACTATTACGGCGGAATCAAGAAGTATCAGTGGGTAACACTCCCACTTGCCATACACGGTGTTGTTGCAAAGACAAATGGTGACGTTATGACAGTGAACATAGGAGAGGACAAGAATGATCCGGTATTCTGTGTTACAGATCTTCTCATACATCTCTCTCAGGAGCAGCTCAAGAAGAGAGCGGATTCAGTGATAGAGGGAGAGCAGCTTGACATACTGTTTGCAAGCAGACCGCTTGAGGGCAAGGAGAAGGAGGCTGTAAAGGAAGCTGTACTTGCGCTCCTTGAGAAGAAGTACAATATGAAGGAGGAGGATTTCCTCTCAGCAGAGCTCGAGATCGTTCCTGCTGGAAAGGCAAGGAACTGCGGTATAGACGAGAGTATGATCATGGCATATGGCCAGGACGACAGAGTGTGTGCATACACATCCCTTGTCGCCATGCTTGAGGCTGACGATCCGGAGAAGACGACCTGCTGTCTGCTCACTGACAAGGAGGAGATAGGAAGTGTTGGAGCAACAGGAATGCAGTCACACTTCTTTGAGAATACTGTAGCTGAGATCATGAACGCCATGGGTGGCTTCTCAGAGATCTCACTCAGAAGATGTCTTGCATCGTCAAGGATGCTGTCATCGGATGTATCTGCGGGCTTTGATCCTACATTTGAGTCAGCATTTGACAAGAAGAATGCGGCTATCTTCGGTGAGGGAATGGTATTTAACAAGTTCACAGGATCAAGAGGAAAGTCAGGATCAAATGACGCAAATGCAGAATACATGGCGGCTATAAGAAAGATCATGGATGATGCGGAGATCACATACCAGACAGCCGAGCTCGGCAAGGTAGATGTCGGTGGCGGCGGAACCATCGCATATATACTTTCACTGTATGGTATGGAGGTAATAGACTGTGGCGTGGCTGTACTCAACATGCATGCACCATGGGAAGTGACATCCAAGGCAGATATATATGAGACCAAGAAAGGATATGTTGCATTCCTCAAAGAGGCGTAGGAGCGGACATATCTTCGGAGGAAAAAATGAGAGATCATCAAAAGAAACTTATCATATACGTGATAATACTTGCCGTGGCGACAGTGATGTGGCCACGGCTTAGTGTGTTTGCAGATGAGGATTTTACATCAAATTATAACCAGAGGACATTCTCCGATACCGATGGGTTTGACAGTGGAGAGGCAAATTGTGTGTGCCAGTCTGTGAGTGGATACATATGGATAGGTACGGACAACGGACTTTACAGGTATGACGGAAGTGAATTTACACTGTTCTCACTGGACGGTGACGAGGATGCCACGAAATATTCGATCAACTGCATTTATCTCACAAGTGATGAGAAGCTGTATGTTGGAACGGACAACTATGGACTCTACATGTATGATAACGGAACCTTTCAGAGAGTTTCCGAGATGTACAATCTGGGTGTGTCGACCATCAACGCCATGTACGAGGACGATAACAAGAATCTGTGGATAGCGGCCTCGTCGGGAATATTTCGTCTGTCATCTGACGGTGCGGAAGCTCTGGCTGATGATGTCGTGTCAGGACTCAGCGTGGGAAATATATCAGGACATGGGGACTATGTGTATGCAATAGCCAATAATGATATTTTGATAACCGTTGATCCTGAAAGACATGTCTCCATAACCAACAAGTCAGAGTACAGGGTCGACGATATAAACTCACTGTATGTTGACGAGAATGGCAACAGATATTATGGATCCGCCGGATACAGCATCCTTAAGATAGGAACAGACGGCAAGAATGAGATCATCAACACGGGCAACCTTCACGGAATCAACAAGATATATTCGGATGGCGACAACATCTGGGCGCTTGCCGATGACGGTGTTGGATATATCACATCAAAGGGTAATGTGACAGCCATCGGGGGACTGAGCTTTAACGAGTCGATGAGCGATATGATCATAGACTTTGAGGGCAATTACTGGTTTACGTCATACAGAAAAGGTATTCTTCAGTTGGAGAGGAGCAAGTTCCAGAATGTCACCATGAAGTACGGCATAGACAGCTCCATCGTGAACTGTGTGACGAGCTACAATGGCAACACGTTTATAGGAACTGATGAAGGTCTGTATATCGTAGATTCAAATGGCAAGCTTGTGATGAGTGCGGACAATGAGCTTGTATCAAAGCTCAGCGGTATAAGTATACGAGATCTGTATGTGGATTCGGACGATCATCTGTGGATAGCTACATATAAGATATATGGTGTAATAAAGGTGAGCCGAAACTGGCAGTACAAGAGCTACAGCCGTGGAGAGTCATCACTCATAAGCAATGCCGTGAACTGTATAACTGAGATAAAGCCGGGAACGGTGGCGGTTGGAACAGAGAACGGTATATCTGTGATAGAGGGCGATGATGTCGTAAAGAGCATATCGAGACTGGATGGACTTGATAACCCTGACATAATCAGCCTGTACGCAGACGAGACCGGCGAGCTGTATGCCGGTTCCAACGGCGCTGGCGTGTTTATAGTTGACACGGATTATACTGTCGGCAAGATGAAGCTGGATGATACCCAGAAGATGAGCGTTGTGTCAAGTATGGTCCGCGGAAGCAGCGGTTTGTGGATAGGAACGGACAATGGTCTGTATTATCAGGAGGGAACCGTCAGACAGGTCACCACCGTGGATAACACCAACGGTATATACGATCTCATAATGGACGATCAGGGATACCTGTGGATGTTTGGTTCCAGAGGTTTATACAGATATTATGAGAAGGATATACTGAGCAATGCCTCACCTGAATATATAAGCTTTACGAAGAACGACGGAATAATATCCAACATAACAGAGAAATCAACTAACTATGTGTCAAAGACAGGCGTTGTGTATGTGTGCTGCGATGAAGGGCTGTGCAGGATAAATCTCAATTCAGAGTATGTGAACGAGGTAGCTCCTAGGGTTCGTATTGCCTCCATAGAGGTGGATGGAACTGAGCATCAGTTCTCAGATCTGGACGGACAGATAGATGTGCCGAAGAACACCAACAGAATAACTATCAAGTTCTCAGTCCTTAGTTATGTAAACCGTGCTGACATATCAGTGGAGTATTACCTTGAGGGCTTTGAGAGCGAGAAGAGAACGCTCACGGGAACTGACAAGATGGAGGTCGAGTACACCAATCTTGAGGGAGGTACTTACCGTTTTATGTTAACTGCAAAAAATGCGGACGGCGTGGAGTGTGAACAGCCGCTTACATTTGTCATAGACAAGGAACTTGGTTTTTTCGAGACGAATCTGGCAAAGATGCTCCTTGTGATATTTATAGTTCTTCTTATCTTAGTGGGAATAGCTGTTGCGAGAAGTATCTTCAAGCTTCTCAGAAGACAGAACGAGCAGGTGGAAGAGCTCAGCAAGAAGAGTGAGGAGGCGGAGAAGTCAAATCAGGCAAAGAATGATTATGTAAACTATCTTAATCATGAGATAAGGACTCCACTCAATAACATAATCGCCATCTCAGAGCTTGCCATGAGAAACTGTCAGGATACCCAGAGTGATGAGTATGCACAGTACGGTGCCATGTATGCTGCGGGAAGAGAGATACTCGATATGTCCGATGGAATATCGAAGCTTTCAAACCTCAAGGACGACATCATAGAGCCGGAGTACAAGCAGTATTTTGCCTCGGATCTCATAGATGAGCTCTCCGACGAATTCAAGTCCATGGTGAACAGTGATCTCATCGATCTCAAGGTCAGCATTGAGGACAAGATACCGAACGGACTCATAGGAGATATGACGGCGGTGAGAGAGATTCTTGAGAACATATTTGCATGGTCCGCAAATACTACAAAAGAGGGCTATATAAGCATAGACATTGACTGGCGTATAGCCAGAAGAGCTGACGAGGATGTAGATGAGGCGGAGGCCGAGGATTACACAGTCAGTGAATTCTCGGAGTTCATAGAGGAACCGGAGACTGAGATATCCCGAATATTTGACAGGGATCACGATGAGATATATCTGGACTTCAAGATATCGGATACAGGACTTGGAGTTAAGGAAGAGAGACTTGGAACATTGTTTGAGCTGGATGACTCCTATGAGAGATCAGATATAGGAATGTTCAGAGTCAGTCTTGGCCTTGCCATAGCCAAGGAGCTTGTGCGTATGCTGGATGGAAGCATCAGCGCAGAGAGCATATATGGCGCAGGAACGACCATACGCTTCAGCATCAAGCAGTCAGTGTTTGATTATAGTTATGTCAACTACAATGAGAGAAAGCGCAAGGAGATGGCGAGAAGAAATGCCAATTCACATCTGTGGCTGCCGGATGCCCGCATACTTATAGTGGACGACTCAGAGCTTGCATTACAGGTGGAGAAGACCATATTTGATACATATGGTCTGGCGTGCGACACAGCCACATCGGGATTTGATGCACTTGATAAGGTCATGGTGGAGAATTACGATATGGTATTTATCGACACCGTTATGCCTGTCATGGATGGACTGGATACCGTCAGGGAGATGAGAAATCTTGACGGTGAGGAGTACAAGAAGATGCCTATCATTGCGCTGTCCGCCAACACGGTCGAGACATCCAGAGAGGAGATACTCACATCGGGCTTCAACGATGTCATAGTTAAGCCGATAGAGCTCGATCAGGCAGAATCCATGCTGAGGACTTATATATCGGAGGACAAGATAAAGGAGAGAGACACAGAGCTTTCCCAGTCCGATGATGACATCAACTATATGGAGGATGCAGTCCTGCTTGGAAGATTTGTGTCCGTGGAAGATTCCGTCAAAGCCATGGGTGGAAGCTTCAGAACCTTTAACACATTTGTCAGAAATTACAGGGATGAGTACCGGGAAGAGGTACAGCAGCTCAGAAAATATATAGACGACGATGTGAGAAAGTACAAAAATATAATCCATGACATCAAGAGCAGCAGTGCAAATATCGGGGCTTACGGAATCGAGCGCAAGGCGGCCAACCTGGAGTCTGCGATAAATATCGGAAACCAGCAGTATGCCCGCGATAATACCCGCGATTTTATAGCTATGATGAACGACTTCTTCAAGCAGATAGACAAGTATATGTCAAAGATAAATCATGTGGAGGAGCCTGCTGAGAAGGAAGTCCGGGATGGAATAAACAAGAGCAAGCTCAAGGAGCTCAGGGCATTCTTGAGAGCGGGGGACCGCGAACCTGTGGAGGACCTTATACGTGATATTGACAGGTACTCCTACGGAGATATAGACACAGAGTTCTTCACTGCACTTAAGGAGTATGTGGGAACCGGAGATTACCAGACCTCCAGTGAGATGATAGACCAGTATCTCAACAGTATCTAACATTATATAAAGTGCGCAGGCAAAATAAGCCTGCGCTGCAATATAAATAAACAAGAAAAGAGGAAATGAAAAATGAGAGTAGCAATTATCATGGGATCAACAAGTGATCTGCCAAAGGTTGAGCCGGCAGTATCAATTCTTAAGAATTACGGTGTGGAGGTCGATGTGAGATGCCTTTCAGCACACAGAGCACACGCAGGACTTTCAGAATTCATCGAGGAAGCTAACAATAACGGAACAGAGGTCATAATCGCGGCTGCAGGAATGGCGGCAGCACTCCCTGGAGTTGTGGCATCACAGACAGTTCTCCCTGTTATTGGAGTACCTCTCTCAGGCGCAACTCTTGATGGAATGGATGCACTTCTTTCTATCGTTCAGATGCCTTCAGGAATCCCTGTTGCAACAGTTGCGATAAACGGAAGCAAGAATGCTGCATATCTTGCCCTTCAGATAATCGGTGTCAACAACGAGGCAGTCAGATTAAAGCTTCAGGATGAGCGTAGAGACATGGAAAAGGCTGCCATGAAAGCTAACGAAGAAGTAATAGAAAAGTTTAAGTACTAACTTTACAATTAAAAAGTGGAATGTTAGTATGTTGGATGGATGGTATTCGAAAGAAGCTGTACCTGAATCATGCTTCCACAGGAAGCGCATACACGGATACTGACAACAGATTTAAGCAGGTGATTGTATGAGGATTGGATTTATTGGAGCTGGAAAAGTCGGATTCACATTTGGCAGGTATATCGCAGAGAAGAGAGAGCTTGTCAGAGAGAAAACGGATGGAGCATTGTGCCTGGAGGTTGGTGGATATTTTAGCGCCAGCAGACAGAGTGCGGAGCTTGCAGCAGAGTTTACCGAGACCTGTGTGTACGACAGCCTGGAGCAGCTGTGTGAGTATAGTGAAATTATTTTTCTCACCGTTCCTGACGGACAGATAGGAGAGGTGTGGAAGAGTATAAAGGATCTTGACATTCGTGGCAGGATCATTTGTCACGCCAGTGGGGCGATGACATCAGATATTTTCTCAGGTATAACAGAGGCGGGAGCCTTTGGTTATTCGATTCATCCTATGTATGCAATAAGTTCAAAGTACGAATCCTATAAAGAACTGGACAATTCATTTTTTACAGTTGAGGGAGATGACAGATATGTCGATAAGGTATGTTCTGTCATAAGAGCCCTCGGCAATAGCTGTGTGCGCATTGATGGTACCGACAAGGTGAAGTATCACGGCGCTGCGGTGTTTGCAAGCAATCTGGTAACAGGGCTGCTGGCGGTTTCACAGGAGCTTCTGACACAGTGCGGCTTCTCGGCGGAGGAGGCACAGAGGGCTATAGTGCCTTTGTTCCTCGGCAATGCGAAAGCTGCGGCTGACAGGGGATCGGTTGACAGCCTGACAGGGCCTGTTGAGAGATGCGATACAGGAACTGTGAGAAAGCATCTGAATGCATTGAGCGGAGATGAACGGAGCGCATATGCTGCGGTGTCCAGATGCCTTGTGCCGGTGGCAGAGAGAAAGCACCCGGACAGAGATTATAGCGGTTTGATACGTCTACTGAACGGAATAGGAGAATTTAATTATGAAGAACACGACGGCAACACTCAGGCAGATGAAGGGAACGGACAAGAAGATATCCATGATCACAGCGTATGATTACACCATGGCGAAGATCGTGGATGAGTCAGGAGTCAACACTATTCTTGTTGGAGATTCCCTGGGCAACACTATCCTCGGATATGAGGACACAATCTCTGTAACTGTTGATGATATGATACATCACAGTGCAGCGGTGGCAAGGGGCGCAAAGAATGCTCTTGTTATCACAGATATGCCATTTATGTCCTATCAGACAAGCGTGTATGACGCGGTTGTCAATGCCGGAAGGATCATGAAGGAAGGACGTGCCGGAGCGGTGAAGCTTGAGGGCGGTCAGGACATGTGTCCGCAGATAAGCGCCATAGTCAAGGCGAGCATACCTGTATGTGCACATCTTGGACTCACACCACAGTCCATCAACGCATTTGGCGGATTCAAGGTGCAGGGCAAGACAGAGGCTGCAGCCAAGAAGCTCATAGAGGATGCAAAGGCTGTTGAGGAGGCAGGCGCATTCATGCTCGTAATGGAGTGCGTACCGGAGAAGCTTGCGAAGATAGTCACAGAGACAGTAAGCATCCCTACCATAGGAATAGGCGCAGGCCGTTACTGCGATGGACAGGTGCTTGTAAATCAGGATATGTTTGGCATGTATTCAGACTTTGTTCCAAAGTTCGTAAAGCAGTTTGCAAATGTGGGCGATGTTATGAGAGGTGCGGTTAAGGCTTATATCGATGAGATAAATGCCGGAACATTCCCGGGCCCTGAGCACACATACAAGATAGACGATGAAGTAATAGAGAAGTTATACTAAAGGAGAAAACGATCATGGTAATTTTAAAGAAGATAGATGAGGTAAGAGCGCAGGTTAAAGAGTGGAAGAAGCAGGGACTTACAGTTGGTCTTGTTCCTACAATGGGTTATCTTCACGAGGGACATCAGAGTCTTATCAAGAAGTCAGTGGAGCAGAACGACAGAACAGTTGTAAGCGTATTTGTAAATCCTATACAGTTTGGACCAAACGAGGATCTTGAGAGCTATCCAAGAGATCTTGAGGCTGATGCAAAGCTCTGTGAGAGCACAGGTGCAGACATCATATTCAATCCGGAGCCTGAGGAGATGTACGCAGACGGCTTCGTGTCATTCATCAACATGACAGGACTTCCAAATGCACTCTGCGGACTTACACGTCCAATACATTTCAAGGGTGTATGTACAGTTGTAGGAAAGCTCTTCAATATAGTTACACCTGACAGAGCATACTTTGGACAGAAGGATGCCCAGCAGCTTGCCATCATCATGAGAATGGTCAAGGATCTGAACTTTGATATAGAGATAGTCGGCTGTCCGATCATAAGAGAGGCGGACGGACTGGCAAAGAGCTCAAGAAACATCTACCTCACACCAGAGGAGAGAAAGGCTGCAGTAGTTCTCAGCAAGGCCGTAAAGCTTGGTCAGGACATGATAGCTGACGGAGAGAGAGACGCAGCGAAGATCGTTGGTGAGATGAAGAAGCTCATCTCTGCTGAACCGCTTGCAACTATCGACTATGTAGAGATGGTCAACATGGATACCATGCAGTCCATAGAGAAGGCAGAAGGACATGTACTCTGTGCAATGGCAGTCAAGTTCGGCAAGGCGAGACTGATTGACAACTTTATAGCTGAGTTATAGAATACAGCCTTTGAAGAAAGGATAAAATACACAGTATGTTAAAAGGAAAGACAGTAGTTCTCGGAGTCACAGGAAGCATTGCGGCATATAAGATAGCCAATCTGGCAAGTATGCTGGTGAAAAAGCATGCGGATGTGCATGTCATCATGACGGAGAACGCAACAAACTTTATCAATCCGATCACATTTGAGACGCTCACAGGCAACAAATGCCTGGTCGATACATTTGACAGGAATTTCCAGTTCAACGTGGAGCACGTAGCACTGGCAAAGAGGGCGGATGTGTTCATGGTGGCACCTGCGTCGGCCAATATAATCGGCAAGATAGCGGGGGGAATAGCAGACGATATGCTCAGCACAACGATCATGCCGGCAAAATGTCCTAAGATCATAGCACCGGCCATGAATACCGGAATGATAGAGAATCCTATAGTACAGGACAATATAAAGAAGCTTGAGTCATATGGATATGAGATAGTGGAATCCGCAACTGGATACCTTGCATGTGGAGACACAGGCAAGGGCAAGCTCCCTGATGCGGAGGTTCTTCAGGATTATATCCTTAAGGCCATAGCGAAAGAAAAGGATATGGCCGGGGTGAGACTTCTGGTTACGGCAGGCCCTACCCGTGAGGCCATAGACCCGGTCAGATATATAACGAATCACTCCACAGGCAAGATGGGATATGCCATTGCCAGACAGGCCATGCTCAGAGGGGCGGACGTCACCCTGGTCACAGGCAAGGTGGAGATAGAACCGCCGAGATTTGTCAATGTGGTTGACATAACATCGGCTCAGGATATGTACGAGGCTGTCATGGACAGAAGTACAGAGCAGGACGTGATCATCAAGGCTGCTGCGGTGGCTGATTACAGGCCTGCAGAGGTGGCAGAACACAAGATCAAGAAGGCTGACGGAGACATGAGAATCAAGCTTTCGAGAACGAAGGATATTCTGCTTGCACTTGGAAATCAGAGAATTGAAAAGGGGATACAGGATCAGATCATCTGCGGATTCTCCATGGAGACGAGGGATCTCATAGAGAATTCAAGGAAGAAGATAGATTCAAAGCATATAGATCTTATTGCGGCAAATAATTTAAAGGTCGCAGGGGCGGGATTTGGTGTTGATACCAATGTTCTCACTCTCATTACAAGGGACAGTATCAGTGAACTTCCGATGATGTCAAAGGAAGAGTGTGCAGACATGCTTCTTGACAGAATAATGGAGATGCGTAAAGCTGCAGACCTGTCCTGACAGGAGTAATATTTTGAAGCAGATAGATAGAAAAAAACTCAGGGCTGTGTGCTCTGTGTTGTTTGTGCTTTATATAATCTGTATCGTTTACTTTCTTATTTTCAGCGATATGTTTGGCAGAGGGGGATATGATGAACGCAGATACAATCTTCACCCTCTGCAGGAAATACAGCGGTTTATCACATACGGGGATCAGATGTCGCCAATGAGTGTATTTCTGAATCTCTATGGCAATATAATCGCATTTATACCGTTTGGTATGCTGCTCAGATGGGCGAGAAATAAGAACACGACATTTGTACAGGCTCTGCTGTACTCTCTGGGATTTACACTTGTCATAGAGACGGTGCAGTACATAACCAAACTGGGTGTGTTCGATATCGATGACATCATCATGAATACGCTTGGTGGAGTCATAGGATATTGTATATATTACGTTACAGCAAAACTTATCAGGAGATATCATGCAAAGAAGTAAGGAATTCAAAGTTTCGACACCGGGTCTGCCGACGGACACCATAATTGGATACTTTCTGGGCGGATTTGGCGGAGTGTTTGTGGTCATATCCATCATAAAATCCATACTTACCCAGGGAAAGGTACAGAGGGTGTACGGAGTCCTCATGGTCAGCGCGATGCTGATGGCATTTACAGGCCTGGTATTCTCGGCCATAGGCTACAGGGCGGACAACGGAGGTATAACAAACAAGAAGATGGCGATCATACTTAATGTTATAGTTCTTGGAGCGTCTGTTATATTTTTATTGATGGGATTATAGAAAGGGCATGCGATGAATTATTATAAGGATCTTACAGAAGAATATGATGATATAGAAGAGCGCTATGAGCTTATCATGGAACGTGTGAGACAGATAATCCATGAATCACTGGTAAAGGAGCCGTACAGAGATTATTTCAGTCATGTTGCCGGATTTATAGCTAGAATAGGAGATGTTCTGGAACTGGTAAAAAATGACGCACTGCCAGACAGGAGCCTTGATCAGCTTCAGGCGATGAACCATGGGCTGTACAATGATATACTGGGAGACAACTACAATAGAAGCTATGCAAATTACAGATATATCATGGGTGAGTTTTCAAAGGATTACACCCGTGACAAAGAGGAGATAAAGCGCATCGCCCAGCTTCTGGGATTTGTGTACAACGAGATAAGAGGAATGACAGTGTACGCATTTGAGGGCAGAGTGGTTGACATAACTTTGTTTGCGGAGCTGTTTGTCCAGATATATTTCATGTTTCAGGATGATTTTTCCGTGAAGGATCTGGAATCCGCTGTGTATTATTTTGAGAACGATTATGCCGAGTTCTGGATCACGTACAGGATAAGAGAGCAGCTTGACCCTGATCTCACATTTGCGACGGATATCATTATGAACAGCGATTTGGGCGATGTCACGTATCTGTACAGATATGGAGAGTATGTTGGAAAAAATGAGATCGACACGGCGATTTTCATGAGTACCCTGCCGGATTCAGAGATAGAGGCCATGGCAAGAACATTCACCGAGGGCTACAGACTGGGATTCGAGGCTGCCGGAATAGATCTCTCGAAGAAGAAAACTGTAAATATCCGATATTTCCTTGGACAGGAGAGGATGATAAGAGCCGCGATACTGCAGTTTGAGCAGATGGGTCTGAGGCCGATATGCTACCGATATGCGGCAAACAGGATCAACAGGAGACTTATACACAGGATAGGTTATTCGTCAAGCGTTCCTAACAGACAGCTCGAGTACGATCACAGGATGGATGAGGCACTCTTCATGGACAAGAAGCTCATGGAGAGAAAGCTGGAGGTGCTCAGACAGGCATACAAGAATATGGCCTATGAGGCTTCAGTATATGCGGGCCCTGCGGTGGTCGAGGTGTTCGGCGAGAACCCATTTGAGCCGGAGAACAGTGAACGGAATCCTGTGCTCGACAAGAAACAGCAGGAGGCTGCGATCTCATACCGCACAATGAGTTCACAGATCGTAAATGAATATATAGCCCAGGATCAGTGCAGCTTCACTATAATAGCATACCCTGTGCCGGAGATCGGAGATAGATACAGAGATATATTCAGGGATACTGTCAGGATCAACACACTGGACAATGATCTGTTCAGGGCGATCCATCAGAGTATGATAGATGAGCTTGATAAGGCTGAACACGTGAGGGTTGTCGGTCAGGGAGCAAATGTGACTGATATGACCGTTATGATGCACGAGATGACAGATCCATCGAAGGAGACCAACTTTGAGAACTGCGTAGCCGATGTGAATATACCTGTTGGAGAGGTGTTCACTTCACCGAAGCTCACCGGAACCCACGGAATATTAAACGTAAGTGAAGTATTCCTGGACGGCCTGAAATATGTGAATCTCAAGCTTACATTTGAGGATGGAAAAATAGCGGACTATACATGTGACAACTATCCGGATACGGAGAAGAACAAGGCGTATATAAAGGAGAATCTTCTGGGCGGAAGGGATACACTTCCTATAGGAGAGTTTGCAATAGGAACAAATACGACAGCATACGTCATGGCAAACAAATATGACATAGTGTATAAACTGCCTATCCTCATAGTTGAGAAGATGGGACCGCATTTTGCTGTGGGAGATACATGCTATAGCTGGAGTGAGGAAAATGTGCTCCACAATCCTGATGGCAAGGAGATCGTGGCAAAGGACAATGAGTGTTCTATTCTGAGAAAAACAGATGTGTCAAAGGCGTATTTCAACTGCCATACAGACATAACAATACCTTACGATGAGATAGGAGGAATATATTCCGTTCATCCGGATGGAACTGAAGTTCCGATCATCGAGAAGGGCAGATTTGTCCTGCCGGGAACAGAGAAGCTCAATGAAGCGCTGGATCAGGCATAGACAGCCTGGCGATTATGAAAAAAGACCTATAGGACAAAAAGAGACAGATATCTATTTCAGTCGAAATAAATATCTGTCTCTCTTTATGTATATATCTTTGTTCTGATACTGAAGATTACTTCAGTATGGACATTCTCTTGTATCTCTTGTTTGAGTAAAGTGCCGTGTCTGCCTGTGAGAGTAGATCCTCGATGGTCTGTTCTCCATCGCAGACAAATTCAGTAACACCAACGCTCATCTCTATGAAGTATGGCTTGCCACAGGTTGCGTTCAGCTCGGCTGAGAAATCCTTGATCTTGCGCTGCACTTCGGTGACGTAATCGGAGTCGTCTATAAATGCAAAGCATACGAACTCATCGCCGCCTATTCTACCGATGACATCATGTGGACCAAAGCTCTGGGACAGGATGTTCGCGATGTTCTTGAGGGCGAAGTCACCGTCCTTGTGTCCAAATTTGTCATTTACAACTTTCAGTGAATCCATATCAGCGAAGAGAAGTATGGCCTTCATTCCACAGTTTGACGGAATGTTGATATAGTATTCAACCCGCTCCATAAATCCACGTCTGTTATATATACCCGTCAGCTCATCTGATGTCGACAGGTGGTTCAGAAGCTCGTTCTTCTCGTGGATCTCGTTCAGAGACATCCTGAGCTGTTCCTGCGTGATGTTCTGCTCACGGAGCAGCGACATATATTTCAGTGCTGCACCGAGCTGCAGGCTGGTGGAATATATGGAACTGAAGTGAGCCACATCTGTGTTGCATATGAACACTCCGTGTTGATCCTCGTTTGTAAATATAGGAACTATGACGGATGTAAAACGCTTGTCATAGTATGTATATTCGTTGTCAAAAATCTCTATAGAAGGAACCCTTCTAGACTCTCCGAAAAGCACCTGACAATTGTTCGGGTTGAAGAAAGCCTGAAGGAAGACTGACTTTGGAACGATCCAGCTTCCCGTGTCTGTGATGCGCACAGGATCGTCGTAGGTGTAGATGTAAGCTCCTTCGTAATTCAGCCCCTGAAGCTTGTGGAGGATGGATGTGTATGTCTTGCCAAGATCCTCGCCGTATGTCAGGGTGTCACGGGTTATGTATATTGATGACCAGCCCATCATCTTGTTCTCGTATATCGTGTTGTAAAGCTGATTCGAGATGAAGAGTGATATGGTGTTGGTTATGGTCGTGTTAAGTCTGTTGAACTGGAGACTCTTGGCTGCAGACAATTTACAGCTTGAGAAGATGGAAGCCAGTTCACGGAACATGTATGCTGTTTTCTGGACAGAATAAAAATCGGTCAGGTCAGATTCGAGAATACATTTGAGTTCATCGATGATCTTGTTCTGTGGGTACTCCGTATCTATGTCGCTCTTGATCACGGATACTATATCAATGAGTATCCTGTTGTAGGCGGACATGACCTTGGATGCGTAGAATGAATCTGCAATCTCACCGAAGAGACGGCCATCAAGAATATCGATGATGTCTGGTATATCCAGATCCAGCAAATGTCTGCCATCCTTCATCAGGTCACTCTCTGTGCACAGATGACAGCAGCAGGACACTCTGTTTATAAGTCGGGAATCCAAAGCCTCGGATTTCATGTTGCCGGTCTGGGCAAGTCTCACCGCCGCATACACTGCACGGAAACCGAGCTCACAGGAATTGATATTGACTGTTGTGAGTGGTGGATCCATGTTGACTGAAGATGGTGAATCGTCAAAACCGATGACCGACATGGTTTCTCCTATGCGTATTCCTCTGGCCTTGAGCTCTGCGTAACCGCCTATTGCCATGTGATCATTTGCAAATACGATGGCATCGGCATCCGGGTTGACATCCAGAAGCTGTGCAGTCTCCTCCTGACAGTATTCTGCGAAGTCGCCGTGTATTATCATGCGGTCCTCAACGCTGAGTCCGTTCTCAGAGAGAACCTCTCTGTATATCTTGAGTCTGAGATTGCTGTCGGTGTTGTCATCCTTGCCGGCAACAAAGCATATATGCTTTCTCTTGTGTTCTTTTATGAGATGTTCTATGGCATCCCTCATTCCTCTTGAATTGTCTGTTCTGATGCATGGATATCCCGGAAGCTTCTCCTCCAGTGTGAGGATAGGTATTCCATCAAAATGGGAAAGGAAAGAATTCATGTCCTTCTCCGATAACAGAGATGATATAGCTCCGACGGAGATGATAAGTGCGTCCAGACACTCAGGATGTGCATAGTAGAAAATCGAATTATACTGGTAATCATACAGTTGATTGGCAGGATCATAAAAGGAGGCATTCAGAAACATGCCCGGAAATACGATGAGATTGCAGTCAAGTTCCTTTGCTGCGTATTCAGCTCCTTTGCAAACCTCTGTTGCGTAATCGTTATCAATATGACATGTAAAAATACCGATGTTCAATCTGTTGTTGGTCATGCGGGTGCTCCTTTAGTAACTGCTTTTGCTGTAGTATAATCGACTGTTATATATTGCGGATAGCTATAATCACAATATATTGTGATTATATCACACGTTCACCGCATTATCAATTTGTAATCATCTCAATCTTTACAAAGTATTCGATATAATCTATAATTTATTGGAATATTTGAAAAGGTGCCGGTGCGCCTTGTACAAAACAGAAAACAGGAGGATAAGAAATTGGATTACAAGAATGCCGGAGTAGATATTGAAGCTGGATACAAGTCTGTGGAGCTTATGAAGAAGCACATCAAGACAACCATGAGACCTGAGGTACTTGGCGGAATTGGTGGATTCGCAGGAGCTTTCAGTCTCGCTAAGATCAAGGATATGGAAGAGCCTATACTTCTGTCAGGAACAGATGGATGCGGAACAAAGGTTCAGCTCGCTTATATTATGGATAAGCATGACACCATCGGAATCGACGCAGTGGCAATGTGTGTGAATGATATAGCATGCTCTGGTGGAGAGCCACTTTTCTTCCTTGACTATATAGCATGTGGCAAGAACTATCCTGAGAAGATTGCAACTATAGTAAGCGGCGTTGCAGAGGGATGCAACCAGTCAGGAGCTGCCCTCGTAGGTGGTGAGACAGCAGAACATCCGGGACTTATGCCTGAGGATGAGTACGACCTTGCAGGATTTGCAGTAGGTGTTGTTGAGAAGAAGGATCTTATTACAGGAGAGAGCATTAAGCCTGGAGATACACTTATAGGTATCGCTTCAAGTGGAGTGCACAGCAACGGTTTCTCACTTGTAAGAAAGGTTTTCGAGATGACAAAGGAATCTCTTGATACATATTACGACGAGCTTGGCAAGACACTCGGTGAGGCACTTATTGAGCCTACAAGAATCTATGTAAAGGCTCTCAAGTCAGTGAAGGATGCAGGCATTACGATCAAGGGATGCAGTCACATCACAGGTGGTGGATTCTATGAGAATATCCCAAGAATGCTTCCAGACGGAGTTCGTGCTCAGGTTAAGAAGGATTCATATGAGGTACCGGCTATATTCAAGCTTCTCGCAAAGAAAGGCGATATAGATGAGCATATGATGTACAACACATACAACATGGGAGTTGGTATGTGTCTTGCTATAGACCCTGCAGACGCAGATAAGACTATTGCAGCTATAGAAGCTGCCGGCGACAAGGCATTTGTTCTCGGTACAGTTGTAGCTGGTGAAAAGGGAGTAGACTTATGCTAAAGGTTGCAGTTCTGGTATCAGGCGGCGGAACCAATCTTCAGGCCATCATAGATGCCATAGATAATAAAGTCATAACAGATACGGAGATAGTTGCGGTCATAAGCAACAATAAGAATGCATTTGCTCTTGAGAGGGCGAAGAAGGTGGGAATAGCAGCGGAGGTCGTAAGCCCTAAGGATTACGCGGACAGAGCTCGATTCAACGAAGCACTTCTCGCAAAGCTTCAGGAGACCGGAGCGGATCTTATAGTTCTCGCAGGATATCTTGTGGTTATACCTGAGATAGTGATAGATGCATATCCGAATAAGATAGTCAACATACACCCATCACTCATACCGGCATTCTGCGGAACAGGCTACTATGGACTTAAAGTTCATGAGGCAGCCCTTGCAAGAGGTGTCAAGGTAGTGGGAGCTACGGTTCATTTTGTAGATAAAGGCACTGACACAGGTCCTATAATCATGCAGAAGGCGGTTGCAGTACAGAATGGAGATACACCAAAGGTTCTGCAGCAGCGTGTGATGGAGCAGGCCGAGTGGAAGCTTCTGCCTGCGGTTATAGACAAGATCGCCCATGGCAAAGTACATGTTGAAGATGGAATTGCAGTTGTAGAAGATTAGGAGGAATATCCATGAAAGTATTGGTAGTAGGAAGCGGCGGAAGAGAGCATGCTATAGTTACAAGTATTTCAAAGAGTGATAAAGTATCCAAGATATATTGTGCACCTGGCAACGCAGGTATCGCAGCACTTGCAGAGTGCGTTGATATAGGTGTGATGGATTTTGACAAGCTGGTTGCATTTGCAAAGGATAAGGCAGTCGATCTGGTTGTTGTTGCGCCGGATGATCCGCTTGTTGCAGGTGCGGTCGATGCATTTGAGGCAGCTGGTATCAGAGCATTCGGACCTCGTGCAAATGCAGCGATCATAGAGGGCTCAAAGGCGTTCTCCAAGGATCTCATGAAGAAGTATGGCATACCTACAGCGGCTTATGAGAACTTTACAGATGCCGATTCAGCGCTTAAGTACCTTGAGACAGCCACATTCCCTATAGTTTTAAAGGCTGACGGACTTGCACTCGGCAAGGGTGTTCTCATATGTAATGACCTTGAGGAGGCAAAGGCAGGCGTCAAGGAGATCATGCTTGACAAGCACTTTGGTTCAGCCGGAAATACCATGGTAATAGAGGAGTTCATGACAGGACGTGAGGTATCAGTCCTTTGCTTCTGTGATGGAACAACGATCAAGCCTATGACTTCAGCACAGGATCACAAGAGAGCAAAGGATGGAGATCAGGGACTCAACACAGGCGGAATGGGAACATTCTCCCCAAGTCCTTTCTATACAAAAGAGATAGACGAGTATTGCATGGAGAACATCTACAAGCCAACCATGGCTGCCATGAAGGCAGAGGGCAGAGAGTTCAAGGGAGTTCTGTTCTGCGGACTCATGATGACACCAAATGGTGTTAAGGTTCTCGAGTACAATGCAAGATTTGGCGATCCTGAGGCTCAGGTAGTTCTTCCTCGTATGAAGAATGATATTATCGATGTCATGGAGGCATGTATCGACGGAACACTTGATAAAGTTGATCTTCAGTTTGAGGACAATGCGGCAGTGTGCGTAGTTCTTGCATCAGACGGATACCCTGTATCATATGAGAAGGGCTATCCTATACATGGACTTGAGAAGTTTGACGGCAAGGATGACTACTTTGTATTCCATGCCGGCACAAAGTTTGACGGTGATCAGATCGTGACAAATGGCGGCCGTGTACTCGGTGTTACAGCAAAGGGCAAGGATCTTTTCGAGGCTCGTGCGAATGCATATGCTGCGACAGAGTGGATCACATTTGACAACAAGTACATGAGACATGATATAGGTAAGGCTATAGACGAGCAGTAATCTATAGATATATATTTACGGAAGAGGTTTTGAGAGAATTTGTCTCAAAACCTCTTTTGTATTCCTGTAATATATATGTTATAATGAAGCACGCTGATGCGTGCGTAGGTCATCGCGCTTACGCACGACGACATATGCTATAATGAAGCGCATAAAATCCTAGATTATTTAGATTTGAGGTGGACTGAATGAAATTACCGTACAGCAAAGAATCTGACATAGTTATAAAAGAGGCAAACAGGGTGGCGAGGAAGCTTGGACAGAATTTTGTCGGAAGCGAGCATTTTATCGTTGCACTGGCATCTGTAGCAGATACAACAGCGTACAGTATTCTGAACGAGAATGGTCTGGATATAGTTAAGATCATAGATGCGTTGAAGTATACATTGGAACCTGGTGGAGTAGTCACAGGGGAGAGAGACAAATATACGATGAGCGCAAGAAGGATTCTCGATGACTCACAGTATGAGGCGAGAAGACTCAATTCCCAGGAGGTGGGAACAGAGCATATCCTTCTGGCACTTATAAAGGAGACAGACTGTGTAGCTGTAAAGCTTATGGCATCAGAGAATGTAAATATCCAGAAGGTGTACACAGACATACTTCTGGCCTGTGGAAGCGATGCGAATACGGCAAAGAGAGAATATGCAGCACTGAAAAAGTCGAGAAATAAGAGCAAGACATCCACACCTACACTGGATCAGTATTCCAGAGATCTGACACAGGAAGCACGGATGGGCAATATGGATCCGGTCATCGGACGTACAAAAGAGATAGAGAGAGTCATGCAGATACTCAGCAGACGAATGAAGAACAATCCATGTATGGTCGGAGAGCCGGGTGTTGGAAAGACTGCTGTTGTGGAGGGCATAGCATATCTCATAGCCCACGATGAAGTGCCGGATACTGTAAAGGGTAAAAGGCTCCTTTCGCTTGACCTTTCAAGCATGGTTGCCGGATCCAAGTACAGAGGAGAGTTTGAGGACAGGATAAAGAAGGTCATCGGAGAGGTCATATCGGATGGCAATATCATATTGTTTGTGGATGAACTTCACACACTCATAGGGGCAGGCGGTGCCGAGGGTGCAATAGATGCGTCCAATATACTGAAGCCGTCCCTGTCACGCGGCGAGATCCAGATGATAGGAGCTACGACTCTGAACGAATATCGGAAGTATATAGAGAAGGATGCGGCCCTTGAGAGAAGATTCCAGCCGGTGTACGTGGATGAGCCTACAAGGGATGAGGCAGTGGAGATACTCAAGGGACTCAGACCATGCTATGAGCAGCATCACAATGTCGATATAAGCGATGATGCGGTTGAAGCTGCGGTGGATCTGTCCATCAGATATATAACAGACAGATTCCTGCCGGACAAAGCCATAGATCTTATGGATGAGGCATGCTCCAGAAAGAGGCTCGGATTCTCATCGGACAGACATAATTATGAGAAGAAAAAGGCTGTGGAGGCTGAGCTTACAACGCTCAACGACGATCTGGAGAAGGCACTCATGGCTGGCAATATAGAGGCGGCGGCAGAGGTGAGCGCGAGACAGAAGGAGCTTGCAAAGAAGAATGCAAGAAAGCAGTCTTCCAGCCAGAGAAATATCACAGTTCAGGAGAACGATATTGCGGATGTTGTGTCCGTGTGGACCAAGATCCCTGTGAGCAAGCTCACGGAGAAGGAGTCAAAGAAGCTTGAACGCCTTGAGAGTGAACTTCACAAGAGGGTAGTTGGCCAGGAGGAGGCTGTTACAGCCGTATCACGTGCTATCAAGAGAAGCAGAGTCGGACTTAAGGATCCGAAGAGACCGATGGGATCATTTCTGTTCCTCGGACCTACAGGTGTCGGTAAGACAGAGCTTTCCAAGGCTCTTGCAGATATAGTATTTGGAAGTGAGGATGCCCTGATAAGAGTTGACATGTCGGAGTACATGGAGAAGCACAGCGTGTCCAAGATGATAGGTTCACCTCCGGGTTATGTAGGCTTTGAGGAGGGCGGACAGCTCAGTGAGAAGGTCAGGACCAATCCGTATTCTGTTGTGCTGTTTGACGAGATAGAGAAGGCTCACAGCGATGTGTTCAACATTCTCCTTCAGGTACTTGATGACGGACACATAACGGATTCCCAGGGAAGAAAGGTGGATTTCAAGAACACCATCATAATCATGACCTCCAATACAGGGGCACAGGGTATAGTTGACCCTAAGCAGCTTGGATTTGTCACGGTAAGCGATGAGACAAAGGAACATGAGAAGATGAAGAGCAATGTAATGGATGAGCTCAAGAGAACCTTCAAGCCGGAGTTCCTGAACAGAATAGACGACATAATCGTGTTCCATGCCCTGAGCGAGGCAAATGTAAAGGATATAACCGGACTTATGTTAAAGGAACTTAAGAACCGTGTCCAGACACAGATGGATATTGAGCTTAAGTTCACCGACCATGCAAAGAAATATATCTTTGGAAAAGGCTATGACAAGAAGTACGGAGCAAGACCACTCAAAAGGGCTATCCAGACATATGTGGAGGATGTGCTTGCGGAGGCGATTCTTAGAGGTGATGTCAAAAAAGGTGATACAGTCACAGTGTCAACGAAGAAAAAGAAGGAAGCCGACGGAAAAACCACTGAGAAAATATCACTTACAGCGAAACAAAAGACAGAGGAATGATGTCGGATTAGATATTTGTGATGTGAGCATGATATACAGTAGTGCCAAGTGCGGAAAATTAAGCAGTAGAAATTAATATGAAATATTGGTGAAAATGCATAATTTTGTAGAAAAAAAGGATGCATTACTGTATAATGAAAATCACTAACGGATAGTATACAGAGATTATTGATATATATCAGGATATTATTGCGATAGAGTTCAGATCATACAACAACAACAGGAGGATAAGATCAATGTCAGTAGTAAATGAATTGATAAATGCACAGGGGGAGTCGTTGGAATTCGGTAATTATGAGCTTGGAGCAAAGACCAAGAAGGACGGTTTTGAGTTCCAGGGAGATATCTACAAGATAAAGACTTTCAACGAGATCACAAAGCTTGAGAAGAACGGAATGTTCGTATATGAGTCAGTACCGGGAACAGCAGTACATGGTTTCAAGGCTGATGAGAACGATGTTACATTTGTAGTTGAGGGACCAGAGAATGCGTCCATCACACTTGAGCTTGAGCCTGAGACGGAGTACAAGGTTCACGTAGACGATGTATATGTCGGCAAGAACAAGACCAACCTCGGTGGCAAGATGAGCATAAGCGTAGATCTTGAAGAGGGCAGACCAGTCAAGGTTGATGTTAAGAGAGCATTTGACTAATATAGCATACACAGGAGATATTTATGGCAAAAGGAAAACAGGTGTTTTTTTGCCAGGAATGTGGATTCGAATCGACAAAATGGATGGGGCAGTGCCCCGGCTGTAAAGCGTGGAATTCATTTTGCGAGGAGAAAGTGACAGTAGGCGCCAAGAGCCAGTCCGGTAGAAGGGCTGTCGTGGCGCCTACAAGCATTTTGGAGGTGGAGACCACCGACGAGACGCGTTTTACCACAGGAATAGGCGAATTAAACAGAGTATTAGGCGGCGGGATAGTGAGCGGATCCCTTGTGCTGGTGGGAGGAGATCCGGGTATAGGTAAATCCACCATATTGCTGCAGATGTGCAGGAATATGTCAGAGATGGGACAGAAGATACTTTATGTGTCAGGTGAGGAGTCCCTTTCACAGATAAAGATGAGGGCAGAGCGTATCGGAAATTTTACAAAGGATATGCTGCTTCTCTGTGTCAACAATCTCGAGGATGTGGAGGAGTATGTCAAGAAGGACACTCCAAAGGTCATTGTTATAGATTCCATACAGACCATAGTTACGGATGACGTGGAGTCTGCACCGGGAAGTGTATCCCAGGTAAAGGAAGTTACAGCCAGACTCATGAGGATGGCGAAGCAGACAGGGATCGCCATATTCATAGTAGGACATGTTACCAAAGAGGGAACCGTGGCAGGCCCAAGAACCCTTGAACATATGGTAGATACAGTTCTCTATTTCGAGGGCGAGCGTAATGCCGGGTTTAGAGTCCTTCGTGCAGTAAAGAACAGATTTGGCTCTACAAATGAGATCGGTGTATTTGAGATGAAGGGAACCGGACTTGCAGAGGTGAAGAATCCGTCACAGCTTATGCTGGATGGAAGACCTGATGACACATCCGGGTCTGTAGTAGTATGTACAATGGAAGGAACAAGACCGATATTGCTTGAGATCCAGGCTCTGGTGTGCCAGTCAAGCTTCAATCTGCCAAGAAGAACAAGTGTGGGACTCGACTACAACAGGGTAAATCTCTTGCTTGCTGTTCTTGAGAAGAGAGGCGGCATAGTTATGGCGGGCTGTGATGCATATGTGAATATAGCCGGAGGTATGCGCCTTGATGATCCGTCGGCAGATCTGGGAATAGTATTTGCTCTTGTATCAAGCTTCAAGAACCGTGCCATACCTTCTGATATGGTCATGTTTGGAGAGATGGGACTTTCAGGCGAAGTGCGTGGAGTGTCAGGTGCTGAGCAGAGAGTACGCGAGGCCGCAAAGATGGGATTTAAGACCTGTATCATACCGAGATCCAATCTGGACAATGTGAAGAAGATGAAAGACCTTGGAGACATGAAGGTGGTAGGTGTCGCAAATATACAGCAGGCACTGGAGTATATATAGAAGAAAATATTCAATCATATAAAGCACGATAATAGCGGTGAGCATGGCCACAGTATCATTTGGTATTGTGGCCAAAATTATTTCGTGTAAAATTCAATAAAAGTGCTTGACTTTGCCAAATGATGGTGGTATTTTATAAAAGCTGTCGCGTGAGACGAGATGAAACAGCTTGAAAAAAGATGAAAAAAGTTGTTGACATTAAGAGATGAATGTGATAGTATTTAGAAGTTGTCGCTGAGAGGCGAAAACATAAAGAACCT
>ERZ1673748.510-NODE-510-length-52635-cov-15.921472_pt1 | contig 52635 bp, 40 predicted proteins | sample MGYA00580196_ERZ1673748 | MGnify/ENA primary metagenome ERZ1673748 (study PRJEB41218, sample SAMN15661796) | gut metagenome | host: Homo sapiens | place: Canada: London | collected 2015-08-20/2019-03-30 | study: EMG produced TPA metagenomics assembly of...
CCTGCAGCTTGACCGGCTTGCCGCAGCGGGCGTCGCCCGAGACTTCGAGCGACTCGACGGAGTAGCGCTCGCCGACCGTGACCTTGCGGGTCAGGTGCCTCTCGGCGGAGCCGTCGATCACGTCGAGGTAGACGGTGTACTCGCCCGGCTCGGTCGGGGTCCACTCGCAGGAGGAGGAAGCGGAGGGCTGCTGGGCGACGCCCCACTTGGCCCAGCCGCCCTTCTCCCAGACGAACTTGTACTTGAGGCCGGAGGCGTCGCCGGACACCTTGGCCTGCAGCTTGACCGGCTTGCCGCAGCGGGCGTCGCCCGAGACTTCGAGCGACTCAAGAGACCAATTAACAACTTTGTATTTAGAAGTGCTAGTCACATACCCATTGGAGTCAATGACATCAACATAGATCTCATATTCACCAGCCTGGGGCAGGGTCCAAGAAATCGACGGCGAAGTTAAGTCTTGACCGATTACACCCCAATTGGAATCACTCCAATCAGACCCAGCCCTATGCCAAACAAACTTATATCTAAGGCCATCAGTCTTGCCGCTAACATTTACACCGATTTTTACCGTTGACCCCGCATGTCCCAGTTCTTCCGAGAAGGAAATTCCATTGACGGAGTAGGGATGCGGGAACTGCGCGATGATTGCGGCAGCGTCAGCCTCGCCAAGACGGCGGCAACCATCGTCCGAGAAATAGTTGACCACATCACCGTAATTCGAGATAAAGCCATGTTCGATAAGAATACCTGGAATTCCCTGCTCGCGAGCGCAGCGGATAACGGCGAACTCGTCGCCTACCTCCATTTGAAATACGCCGCGGTACGTTAGTCCCATAGCAGCAAGGTTGTTCATGACCTTGTTGGCAAGCTCAACAGAGACCTGCGTGTAGTCGGTGCCATTTGCGGTAGGAGCATAAACTTCTGCGCCGTGAGCTCCAGAAGACCCAGAGTTGATGTGAAAGCTAACAAAGGCCTGCGCGCCCTGATCAATGCAGCGCTGTACGCGATAAAGATAATCATTGCTGGGATAGTAGCCAGACTGCTCGCGCGCAAGAACGATCTTAAAGCCGTAAGCTTCAAGTTTATTTTTGCAGGCTGTCATGATCTTCCAGGTAAGGTCGGCTTCACTCTTGCCATTACCCTGAGCGCCAGAATCCACCCCGCCATGTCCGGCGTCAAGTGCAATAACCCCCACATTACGCGCGGAGCGCTCAGCGTAGGTAGATACTCCATCAGGCGAATCAGCGCATTCCAACGCCTGCTGGATTGATTGAGCCTCAACGGCATTGCCATCACCGTCTGCATAGTAAACAGAAGTGCCCTCGGAGCTCACGGAGCTATCAACGACCGTAAACGAATAATCCCTGTCGGAAAGATCCAACTCATGCTCAGAGTCATCGGCCCGCAAAACATAGGTTATCGAAGTCAGAAAGTAAGTATTGGATTTCAACGTCGAGCCAAATACAAAGGCAGCAGAATTGTCAGCCGTTCCAGATGCTTCAATAGTCCCCTGAATCCCATTGGCACTTACATAGTTGAGAGTTGCGGAGGAAAGGCTATCGTCGTCATCGGGAGTAGCAAAGGCAACGACCTGATCAGTCCCGCTGGGAAGGCTCGGGGAGGCAAGATATACATATTGGAAAGAAGAATCGACCGGTTCAGCCTGCTGATAGTTCTCAGATACATCAACGCCAAAATCCTCATCAGCCGATTCGTCAACGTTCGTTGCCGACGATGAGTCATCTGCAGCGCCAACATCGACAGAGCCCGCATCACGCGAGGCCACGCCATCATTGTCTGCAGTCGCAGCGTCCACGGCAGCGTCCGCAGACGGGACGTTGCTCACAGCGTAGGCGGCAGTCACAGGGCCCATAAAGGATGAAATGGTCAAAAGACCAGCAAGAGAAAAAGCTGTTGAGGCACGCAATGCCTTTTTCATATCGAATCCCCCGTCACAAATGATGTTACTAAGAGAAGATTATCTTACATCCCTTCTGCATCGGAAGTCCAGTTATTCGAAGCGCGGGAATTGTTATAAAGGCAGACGGAAATCTGCTCTTATAAAAAGCAGGTTACGTTCTCAGCAAACTTTTGTTTTTCAGTCCTTCTATAGACACAGTGTTAGCTCTAGTTTTTGAAGCAATTAGCGGCGCCCCAAACAGCACAAGCGCCAGTGACACGAAAATCCACTGAAGCACGCAATTCGTTTAAGCACGTGGCGGACGACGAAAGCGTGTACGCAGCCGCGAAATACAGCAAAATGCCCCAATGTTTCGCTTGTATCAGAGGCGTCTAGGGCTTCATCGAAAGAGTGGCCTGGCTAACGCATTCAAGAAAAGTAGAGCGTGGTCTTCATGAATCAAACGCCAGTAAGCAACGCTCGCGCGCGTCTTTGAATCTTCTAATGGGCAAGAAGAGAGGGATCTAGGAGAGACCTAATAGTTCTTGGAATCTGGGAATCATCGAACTCACCATCTTTAAACAAGAGAATCATATAGCTTCTTATCGTTCTGTCTCGAAAAGATATGAGTGACCAGATGCACATCGTGGGCCTTTGAAAAACAATCTTCGTCCCTTAAAGATTCAGCAACATAACAACCGCCCCAATCAAAAAAGCCGAGATAGCCCCGGCTGATAATCAAAGAGGCGGTTGGATTGGCAACACCTATTTGGACGATTCCGGGAGGGACAGCCCCGCCTCCCTGGACTCGATCGGAGACATGTAGCCCAGCGTCGAATAGATCCTGAAGTTGTCGTACCAGTGCACGTAGTCCGAGAGCTTGGCCCGGAGCTCGCGCGTCGTGCCGAACGCCTCACGGTGGACGAGCCCGGCCTTCAGTATCCTGTCGGTCGACTCGTCGACGGCGTTGTCGTAGGGGCAGCCCTTGGCCGATAGCGACCTCTCTATGCCGAAGACCTCGAGCATCAGGTCGATCTCGGCGTTGTCGAACTCGCTGCCGCGGCCCGTGCGGAACACCTCGATGTCCGGGATCGGGATGGAGGGCGTCGCGAACGCCGGCTTGACCAGCCGGGCGTCCTTCCTGGGCCCGGCGGAGTGGCCGACGATCTCCCTGTTGCAGGGGTCGACGAGCAGGCAGACGTAGTTCCACGAGGCCCCGACGCGCACGTAGGTCAGGTCGCTGCATATATGGGTGCGCGGCGCCCTACCGCCGAAGCCGCGCGCGACGACGTTCGGCACGTCGGCCTCGTTGACCGCCCCGGGGTGCACCTTGAACCTCTTCCTGCCGCATGCGCCAACCGGGCCGTTCCCCCTCATGATGTGGAAGGCCCGGCGACGGCTGACGGCGGCGGGTGGCGGCGACGCCAACCCATCGAGCGACGCGTTCATCTTGCGCGAGCCGTACCGGCCCTTGCTGGCGCAGTAGAGGGTCGTGCGCCGAGGCACGTCGGACAGGAAGCACCTCATGAAGCGGGCCTCGAAGCGCCTGTCGGATCGAGCCACACGCGCCGCACGGCGTCGTGGACCTCGGACCAGTCGTCCTCAGGGCAGCCGTTCGATGCCCAGCTCCAGTAGCCCGACCTTCTCACCCCCAGCACCCCGGCCATCATGGTCAGCGCGAAGCTACCTTTCTCCGGCAACACGAGCCCGCACTTGGCTAGAGTGCTTCTCTTTGGCGAAGAAGGCAGCGGCTTTTTTAGGAACGCATTCTCCATCTTGAGCTCGCATATTCGCTTCTTGGCCTCGCGCAGCTCGCGGTCCTCGGCTCTCGGGTCGGGCTCGCCGGAGAGCTCGCGCCGGCGCTTGAGCGCCCAGTCGTTAACCGTCTTGGCGTTGAGCCCGAGCTCGTCGCAGGCCTGGGCTATGGGCACCCTGTCGAGATGACGTAGTCGGCGGTCTCCCGCCTGATCCCGTCGGTGTACTTCTTCTGATTGGCGACCATTCGGCAATCCTTTCGTTTATCAGCCCACATGCAGTCTAAGGCACCGCGGTGTCGCGGTCCTTCCAGCCTGCGTGTCCGAAAAAAACGATACAGGTCAAACGAGCTACTCAGGTAGGGCTTCGAACGGGCCGGCAGCTGGCCGCCCGCCGGCCGCGGCGCTGACATACCCGTGTGCGAAGGGCCGGGGCGCGGGCATACCGATGACGTGAGGGTCACTACAGGCCGGGTGACGGCACTCGGCGCGGACTACCGAGGCCCGCAGCGCTCGGGTGCGCCAACGCCACGTGCGGCGGGCGACCTAAATATTATTCTGGAACACTCAAGCGCTCTCTCAAGATTGGGTCGAAGTCTTTCAGGCGTTCGGACTTGATGACGATGCCCAAGTTCAACATGTCTTGAACGTTTACGTGAGCAATCGTAGATACGGTGATATCACCGAGAACGTTTCTAATGGGAACAGCGCGTAGAATGCCCAACAGATAGAGTCTGCTTCCCACGACGACCGCGCCATTCTCGAGATAGGTTCCCTCGTTGTACAGGAAGACAGGGGAACCGCTTGAACCCGGGTAGCAAGCCATGTCCACTAAGAATTCCTTCTCGCCCCGATAATCGTATCTGTAGGGAGTCGCCGTGATTCCCCTGCGCACGATTGGCAAGTTGTTGGCCTCGTCCCAGATGCCGTTGGGGTACCCGATCATGGTCACTTCTTCCATGCAGCCCATGTCTTTAATCAGCGTCTTCGTCGGAAGCAGCTCCAGACTGAGCGGTATAGTGAGCAGATGCTTACCCGCCTGGATAAAACCGTTGAGAGCAGGGCCAATAGGCAGTACACACAAGTCCACGTTCTCGTCTGGATGCGAAATCCAATCGCTGTCCGAGCCACGCATGGTCAGCCGCTCGTTTATATTGAGCAAGTTGCCGTTCTCGTCGGCTCGCGAGAAGATGACCCGGTATTCATATCCGCCCTTGACCACATGTTTGTTGGTCACGACGGCAGGAACAAATGTCTTGCCGTCATCGCAGAATTTGAAAAAGAAACCAGTTCCAACCGAGCACTCTCCTGAGGGAAGCGATGCTTCAATTCGTATCGTCGTATGAAGAAGCTGCTCAGAAAGCTGCATAGATACCCTTCCTGTTTGTATAAAGGCTCTTCGATTGTACCCGATGACGATAATCCATAATCAATAAACAGTACCGTCTCGGGAACATCTTCGCGCAGGATCACGCAGAGAGCGTAGCCACGGACGCCGAGCATGGCGGCCATGGTGTCGCAGCGCGGAGTCGGCCCGCGCGAGATCAAGTTGTTGATGTAGTTGGGGACCTTGCCCAGGGCCGGCCCGATGTGGGTTATGGGAACCCAGACGGTCGCGACCGTCTGTATGAGGGCATCGCTGGCGTGCACGGATGAATCCTATCGAGTCCGCTTACAGGGACATGATACACGGCGACGGAATAGTTAGGCGATCGCAGAAGATTCCCGTCCCTCGAACGTTACGCAGTTGCAGAGCGCGGGTACAAGGGTCGCAACGACGATGACCCCGACGCGACGGAAGACGACATGAGTAAGTGGATCGAGCCGTCAGCGGACACCAAGTACGTCTGCAACGACGGCGTGGTGATGACGTGGGTGAGTATCTGGGGCAAGGAGCGAATGTTCCAGTTCCCGGGCGCGTTCGAGCAGAGGTTTTTGAGTTTATAGGGAGCACACCATGTCTGACAACGCGATGAATATACCGGATGACGCACCCTCCGATGTGCAGGAGGAATCCCCCACGTCCCTTTTTATCTTGCAGAGGGGTGCAACAAGGCGTGAGGTAAACGCCTCGGAAGCCCGACATTTTGTCCAAGGCATTCTTTCCAGGTCGATCAACCTGGCCACGCTTATCGGCTCAGGCGCATCTACTCCGGCTATTCCCCTGATGGGTGAAACCTTCAGGAACATGCGAGCGGACCTCAAGCTCAAAGATCCCGAGCTATCTACCCTTCTGGAAAGTCGAATAACCAAAATTGCACGTCGAGATAACGAAGACCCTGCGAAGTACTCGAACATCGAGAACCTCCTTTCGTGGCTGAGTCAGCGCATCGAGGGCTCTCTAGATAGCGCCGATGAAGACAAGAGGGTTTCCGATGCAGTTCGCAAGGCCTTTCTCGAGTCCGTCGATATAAAATACAACACAGAACACTCAGACGTCCTCGATAGCTACCGCAGATTCGTTCAGGGACTTGGTATATCCCGCCAGATTCTTGCGCGCGGAGGGCAGGCTGCCTTCGATGTTGTCAACCTCTTCACCACGAACTACGACCTATTCCATGAGATGGCCCTTGAATCGAGCGACTACGCCTATGTCGACGGGTTCTCGAACGCGCTGATGCCCACATTCAGCCCGCGGGAATACCATCGCAGGCCGATTGACCTCGATGAGAGGTTCAGAGACCACTACGAACCGGTGAACCCCTTCTTCCGCCTTTACAAGATGCACGGCTCCATCAACTGGAGGGTCTATGACGGTAACGTCGTAAGGGCCCCAAAGTTTCCCGACATCGCCGACGAATACCAAGGCGACAAACAGCTTATTGCCCCGATGACTTCCAAATATGCCCTAACGCAAGGCACTCCTTATAGCGATATGTTTCGCGAGTTCGTAAACATCCTCGCCGTTCCCAACACCGTTCTTCTGACGTGCGGATTCAGCTTTGCAGACGCGCATATATCGAACCTAATCAGGCAGGCTCTTGCGAGGCCTGACTTCACTCTTCTCGCCTTCGTCGGCAACCCAGCAGAGACCGATATTGGTTCCCCCACACGGGATTTCTACGACAGAGCAGGTGGCGCGAACGCCTATTTCGTATATCCAAGCGAAAGGGATCCGAAGCCCAAGCGTCCGCTGTATTTCTCGGAATTCGCTGACTTTATCGGGCCTGAAATCACCTTCGGAGACGATGCTGCATCTGGATCTCTGGGGCTTGGTGACGGGAATGAATAACGGAGTCCCCAAGCCGGGTTGGCTGATAGGCACTATTTGCTACATGGACCAAGAGAAGATAAGGCTCCGCGCGTCGCGTTCCGACTTTTCCGATCGTATGCTCAATGGCGAGCCCAGGCATTTGAACGGGCTCAACCAGTACCTCTTCGCCTACCTCTCCATATCTACCAAGGTTATCTTCCGCGTGGTTTCCGCAGAAGAGGCCGAGAGACCGTATTCCGACCAGCCGTCGTCGAGGTTTAGTACGAGCTACATCTTCACAGCCACCCCCATTGGGGAGATTGAGAAGTCTACCTACGTTCCCGGCGTAGTAGACCTCCCTATGGTCGGTTCCAATGTCTACGCTTGCGATGAATCAATCCTCAAGAAGGTCTTTTGCGTACGGGAAGGAGTCGAGATTGGGTCTCTCGCTGGATACGATTCGGTAAGACCCACTTTTGATATCGATTCTCTGTTCTCTGGTCATCTCGCTATTCTCGGTAATACCGGCTCGGGAAAGTCCTCAACCGCGCGGCTCCTGCTTGATAGAGTAGCGTCGCTCTTAGATGCCGAGAACGCGTTCGATGCAGAGCCCCGATTCATCGTCTTCGACCTGCACGGTGATTATGACTTTCTCACGCGCGGCGGTTACGGCTGCACGAGACGAATCGATGCCGATGAGTACCACCTCGCGCCTGGAGAGTTGTCGATGGATGACTGGTCAGCTATTCTCGACCCCTCGCGACGCATCCAGAAACCTCTGCTTGAGAGGGCCGTGAGATACTCCCACCTCAACGAGGAGGGCAAGAAGAAGCTATTTGCAGCCTTCGCATATACCGCAATTCGGGACACGAGCATCGATAGCCACGCAGCGAGGAAGTTTCAGGTCTCAAAGTATTACCAGCCGATCGAGAAAGACCTTGACGCGATTCGCGGACAACGATCTGAGCCCCACTCTCGTGCTCGGATTGCTCACAATTTGCTAGCGTCCTTCAATTTGGATTACGGAAACATATCGAAAGATGTCGTCGAAGGGCTTGAGTCCCTTTTGAAGGAGTTCATCGAGGATGAATACATGTCCAACGGCCTTCCCAATGTCGAGCGCATCTTGTGCAGCTACGAGAAACCCGAAAGGGAGGTCTCAATCTCTGACGTCGTCGATGCGCTTGACTTCGTGTTCGATGAAGAAGAAGTGCGGGGCAACCGTCAGATAAGGTCGTATTCAGAGGGGCTGGTTACTCAGCTTAGAAACCTTAGGGAAAGGTATTCGCATGACCTCTTCTCACTTGAGCGGGGCGAGTCAATTGCAGCCCTCTTAAACAAGTGGCGTGGCATTCTTGTGCTAGACGTCTCTCAGATAATCGACGAGTCGGGACTGAAGTTGTTCTCCCACTACGTTGCGCGTACACTCTTTCAGGCTAGTCTAGATGCGGGAAGAGGTTCCTCAACACCCGTCTATCTCATTTTTGACGAGGCGCATCGCTATATCAGGGATGCAGACCTGACAGACGACTCAGTGTTCAATCGAATTGCACGGGAGGGCCGTAAGTTTGGCATTTACCTTACCGCCATCAGCCAAATCCCCAGTGAGCTTTCCCGCGTCGTGCTCTCTCAGACGGGAACCTTCATAATCCACCGCATTCAGAACTCTTACGACCTCGATTACGTTCGCCGCAATATCCCTTCCATATCAAATGGCCAGGTCATGCGCCTTCCCGCATTCGCCCCGGGAACCGCGACCGCGCTGGGAAGCTCCATTACGGTGCCCCTTGAACTACAGATAGACGATGACTTTGCCGACGAGACGCCAACGATCCGGATGATGAAGAGCAATCGGATTCGATAAAGCTATTTGTGGCCGGCCCGGAGAATGCCCGCAACGGAGACGTTGTGGGCATTTCCTTTTGCCCGCTCGGGGCACGGGAGTCATACGTGGGTGAGTAGGATGGTAAGCCGCAGGGCAGCAAGGGCAGCCGGAGGAGCCGCAGGAGCAGGCGCCGCAGGTAGAGGCGGTGTCGAACTACTGCGAGCTTCTCAACCGGCGGGACGCGCGCTACGCCTAGCAACAAGCCAGAACAAGCACAGTAATTTTCAGCGCACCATACACGCACTCGCTGCTAAGGTTCGGCCCCAGCCACGGATCACCCGTCAAGAAGAACTCCAGCCAGTGCTGCATAAACAGTGCCTGCTCGCGCTTCCAACGGCGCAGCTTTTCCTCGCTGGCCTCTTCCCTGCTGCGCGAAGTGAACTCGTAGTGGTGCAGCTCAGCATAAGGTGTAAAGATGGTGCGGTAGCCCCCATACGCGCAGGCAAAAATCCGCATCGTTAAAACCGACGGCAAACTTCTCGTCGCAGCCTTCAACCCGTTCATAAACGTCGCGACGGACCATCTGGCAGGCGCCCGTAACGGCGCTGAAGTTGCCCGGGTGCACGGCACGGGCAAGATATCCCTCGCGCTTTGCCGAAAAGTCCCAGTTGGCATGGGCAAGGGCGCCGCGCACGCCGACCACAATGCCAGCTAGCTGAACCAGATGGCCAGCAAAGTAGAGCTTGGCACCCACCAAAGCCCATTACTTGCTCAGGATGACCAGGAAGGTCAAGAGAAGTAGGAGAAGGATAATCCTATCCATCTGACTACCCCCTGCCTTGTAGAACCGCGGCCCGGAATACAGCTGGCTTCGGAGAACAAGGCAGAGGACGACACACCGCCGCGTCCAGCTAAAACTTAAACAGAAATACGTACGCATGTTCGCGTTTCGTGGTACACTGTATCTACCAGAATAAGACAGAGTGAAAGTCGCTTCGGAGGCCCCCAATGGTACGAAGCGCCGGCGTCGCGTGCCCCGACCCTGGCTTAGCCGGCGCACGCGACGCCGACTGACGGGCGGGATGCCGGTTGAAGCTACGCAATACCGGCATGTTGAAACCACTCGTCCTCCGGCGTGCGGATCATAGCATGTCGACTAAACCGAAGGGGCATACATCATGGACAATTCCAACGCAAGCCAGCAGATCGCTTTGTACGAGGACCCCGACCACGCAGTCCACCTTGACGTGCGCGTCGACGGCGATACGGTCTGGCTAACCCAGCAGCAGATGGCGACGTTGTTCGGGCGCGGAGTGCCGACTATCTCCAAGCACATTCATTCCGCAGCAAAGGAAGAGCTTGCCGGAATTCGAACTATTTCATTTTTTGAAATAGTTCGCTTAGAGGGAACAAGAACGGTCAAACGTCAGGTCGAGCACTACAACCTCGACATGATCATCTCGGTTGGCTACCGCGTGAAGTCTCAGCAGGGCGTGTACTTCCGCCGGTGGGCAAATGGCGTGCTCAAGCAGCATCTACTCCAGGGATACTCCATCAACCAAAAGAGACTCGAGGCGCTCGGAACGGTCTTCAAGGTCCTCGAGAGGTCGAGTACTCCGGAACTCTCCGGTGCGGCAGAAATTCTACAGAAGTACCTTCCGAGCCTGACTCTGCTCGATGAATACGACACGGGAAGGATGAAGGCGCCCCAGGGCAACGAGCCCAACTGGGAGCTCGGTTACACCGAAGCCCTCGAAGTCGTCCGCAGCCTACCGTTCTACTCGTCGTCCACCCTGTTCGGACGAGAGCGGGACAACCAGTTCGCCGGAATCATCAGCGCCCTCTATCAGGGCTTTGGCGACCAAGACCTATATCCCTCCGTTCAAGCAAAGGCCGCCAACCTTCTCTACCTCGTAGTGAAGGACCATCCATTCTTGGATGGCAACAAGCGCTCTGCAGCGGCGCTCTTCATTCACTTCCTCGACAAGAACGGGATACTGCGCAACGGCGAAAGACTCCGCGTGGAGGGCAACGCGCTCGCGGCCATGACGCTCATGATTGCCCTCTCTGACCCAAGCGAGAAGGACTCCATGGTTACGCTGGTGGAGAATTTCATCGCGTAGCGCCTTCGCCCGAGCACCAGAATCGACGTTCCTTCATATAGCAGATGCAAACGAGGAAAGAGCCATCAAAGTAAGGCACCGTCATGGCGAGGGAGGTGCCGCAATGAGTCGTTCCATGAAAAGCCATATAAGCCTACAATTGTCATCAGATGTAGGCTTATATGGCTTTCGAGGGGAGGTCGGCATGGTGATCACCTACCGGGAGGCGCTGGCTGAACTCGGGAGCAGGTACCGCGTTCGCAAGGCGGTGTCGGAAGAGACGCTCCACCCCGTCGGCCGAGGGATGTACTCGACCAACCGGGACGAGGACGCCCTCGCCGTGATCGCGAAGCGCTACCCCGGGGGCATCCTGACCGGGCAGACCGCGCTCTACGCCCACGGGCTCGTGACCGCGCCCCCCGACCGGATCGACCTGGCCACGAAGCGCGGTGGGACCAAGATACGCGACGCCGCCGTGCGCCAGCACTTCATCCCGGAGGGATGGCTGGGCGTCGGGAGGTCGACCGTCTCGGTGGACGGGACCGAGCTTGCCGTTTACGACCCCGAGCGCATGCTCCTCGAGCTCATGCGCTCGCGCAACAAGCTGCCCTACGACCTCTACCGGGAGGCCGTCGCCTCGTTCCGCAGGCGGTCGGAGCGGCTGGACATATACAGGCTGCAGGACTACGCGGAGGCAATCCCGCACGGCGAGGCACACCTCGAGCGCGCCATGGAGGAGGTATTCTGATGGACCTGAACGAGATGAGGGCGCGCTACGAGCGCGAGGAGGGCTACTCCTGCCTCAACGCGACCGCGCGCGTCTGCCAGGACGTGATCCTCTCAAAGCTGGCGGCATCCGGCATGCGCGACCGAGTGACGGTCAAGGGAGGGGTCCTGATGCGCGCGCTGTCGGGGAGCGGGCGCCGCGCAACCCAGGACATAGACCTCGACTTCGTGCGGTACCCGATGACCGACGCCTCCATTCGCTCCTTTGTGTCCGCCCTCTCGAACCTCGGCGACGGCGTAACCGTCCGCATCGCCGGCGAGATAGAGGAGCTGTCGCAGCAGGACTACAAGGGCAGGCGCGTCAACCTCAAGGTCAGCGACGGGCGCAGCACGTTCGACACGAAGTTCGACCTGGGGGTCCACGCGAGCGCTGCGATGGAGCAGGACGAGCTGTGGTTCGACGTGGCACACCGGCAGGAGGGCGTCTGCCTGCTTGCGAACTCGAAAGAGCAGGTGTTCGCCGAGAAGCTCAAGTCCCTGCTGCGCCACGACATCCGAACGGCCCCGGAAACTCGTTTCATGGAGCGTTTCATGGAAAATCCCCCCCCCAATCTAGCAACGGTTCAGAGTCTACTAGATTGGGGGGGACGCGAGCCAAGTCGACAAGGGCAGTTAACCGGCGGCTATTCATGCCTCGATTTAGAACCGCTCGAGAATCTCCGCGGCGTTCTCTCGCAGATAGATATCTAGGTCCGGCACGGCAAACTGCACGTAGCCCCTCTGCGGAGCTTGAATAACCTCTCTTTGAAGCAGCTTAGCCCTAATAGAGCTGACCTCATTGGTCTTTTTACCCATGCGTTTAGCAATCTCAGATGATTTGGACTGCTGCTTATCCTCGCACATGGCCAAAAGGTATTTGATATCGTTGAGTCCAAGTCCAGAAATCGCGGGCTCGTGAACAACATCGTGAAAACGAGCCTCTGCCAGCGCAATGCTTTCGGTGACGTCGCCCTCGCTCACAATGGCACTTTTGGCACGATGCAAGTTGGCGCGTTGCCAAATGGAGTAACCGACCAGTTGCACCAGATAGGCATAGCCCTTAGTGGCCTTAGCGGCTCTCGACAGAAGATCGTCCTCTATGGTCAAACCAGTCGCGACAAAGCTATCGCCCATAGAGAGCGCTACCTCCACCTGGTTGATAGGCGCCAGATCTTCGGAGAGGGCACGACGCAAGAACGTAAGCGCCTTGCCGTTAATAAGATCCATAACGCCGGCGGGTAAGCCGGCAAAGGCAAGTGCGATATCTACTTATATCGAATAATATCGAGCTGTATAAGCTTGTATAAACTTATCGCGGAAGTATCGAGCTTTCGTAATATGACTTAGTTAGTAGTCCACCATTGCTTTCTTCCAAGCTCATAGCGAAAGAAAGTTCAGGACTTCCTAAACCCATTGCCTTAGACCGAGAAATACTCACTCTCGGCAGATAGGTTTGGCCCCAACCACGGATCGCCATCGAGGAAGAACTCCGGCCAGCGCTGCATGAACAGTGCCTGCTCTCGCTTCCAGCGGCGCAGCTTTTCCTCGTTGGCCTCTTCCCTGCCGCGCGAGGTGAACTCGTAGTGGTACAGCTCGGCATAGGGCGTAAAGATGGTGCGGTAGCCCGCCTCCCGCACACGGAGGCAAAAGTCCGCGTCGTTAAAGCCGACGGCGAACTCCTCGTTGTAGCCTCCGACCTGCTCAAACACGTCGCGACGAACCATCTGGCAGGCGCCCGTTACGGCGCTAAAGTTGCCGGGACGTACAGCACGGGCAAGGTATCCCTCGCGCTTTGCCGAGAAGTCCTGGTTGGCATGGGCAAGTGCGCCGCGCACGCCAACCAAAATGCCGGCATGCTGCACCAGATGATCGGCAAAATAGAGTTTGGCGCCCACCACGCCCGCATCGGGACGCATCAGATAGCCCATCATCTCTTCAATAAAGCCGGGGCTTATGACCTCGGTATCGTTGTTCAACAGCAGCAGATAGTCGCCCTTGGCATGCTCAACGCCAAAGTTGATGATCTGGGAGTAATTGAACTCGCCCGGCCACCACTCAACGCGCGCCGTGCCCTTGCCACCAGATGCAGCCGCTATGCGCTCCAGAAGGGTTTCGTAATACGCAAACGTCTCCGGGTCTTCGCTGTTGTTCTCCACCAAGACGATCTCGTAGTTGGCATACGTGGCCTTCTGGGCGATCGACATCACGCAGGCGTCGAGCGTCTCGACATGATCCTTGGTGGGAATCACAATGCTCACCAGCGGCGCAGGCTTTGGCAGCGCATAGCGCATACGGTAGACAAACGGCGTCTCGGTCTCCTCGACCGTTCCGCAAATGCCCAGCGCGTTAAAGTGGCGCTGCAGCGCAAGGCGCCCGGCTTCAATAGCATACGGCTTACTATCGGCAGAACCGTCGGCGGTCGATCCCAGATGAACGCGCCAGTGATACAGCACATGCGCAACGTGCTCAAAGCGCGCGCCGGCTACAAGGCAGCGAAGCGTCAAGTCGTAGTCCTGGGCGCCCGCAACGTCTTCTGGGGACAAACCAATGTGATCGATGAGCGCCTTCTCCACCATCAGGAAATGCGTCACGCAGTTATGGCTATAGAGCAGGTCGACGTTGAGTACGGTCTTAAAGACCGGCTGGCCCCACTCCCCCGTTTTCTGGAACATGTCCTCGTCGCAGAACAGGACCTGGGGACGCTCGCCCTCGGCCACCTTATTCAGCGCGGCAACATAGTGGAATAACGCGTCCGGCTCCAGAATGTCGTCATGGTCCAAGAACGCGATATAGTCTCCAGTCGCCTGCTGAATACCAGCGTTGGTGTTGAGCACAATGCCGCCGTTGCCGGGCAGCTCGATGCGACGAACGCGCTCGTCGTTGGCACTTGCTGCAAGATTGGCCACCGCATCCCATTCGGGCGAGGCGTCCATGAACAGCAATTCCCAGTTGTCATAGCTCTGGGCTAGCACCGAGTCCAGCAGCTCGCGCAGGTAGACTCGATCGGTCTTGTAGCACGGCACCACAATGCTCACGAGCGGCCTATAGGCAAAGGCCGCCGAAGCGACACGCTGGCACGCCAGATCGCCCGGCTTTGCGCGATGCTGCTCAAACCAACGTCGATAAGCTGCGTCGTCAGCGCGTGCATCCTTCATGCGGTTCCAGCTGTCGTCGACCATGCCGTTGTACAGGCGACCATCCATGGCGCAAAAACCGCTCTGGATCTGCCCCGCGGGGTCGATTGCAATCGCGACAAAATCACGTATATCCTGGGGCATCTCAACACTCAGATACGTTTTATTGACGCGGCATCCGTCCTGCTGCGGCACATCGACCTGCGACTCAAACACATGCACGGTGGCATCGATCGCATTCATATGCGTATCGAAGATCTGGATCTCAGGGGCGCACTGAGGATCTCCCGCCCACGTAACCTCATAGCGCCACACCGCGCCGGCGTCTGCCGGCAAATAGCGAATGGCATCGATCTCGTAGAGGCCGCAGTGTTCGCCACGCTGCGCATCGCGGATAAGCGCACACAGCGCAGGCTTTGCTTTGTAGTTAATCTTGGATTCCAACTTGGCCACGCGGCTATCGAGGCGAATGGAGCCCAACCTTTGGCCACCGGATGCAAAAACGACATCCATCGACGAGCCATCCAAAAACGGAAGCACCAAGACGGCGAGCTCGCGCTCGTAATCGGAAACGGAAGGGCAAAGCGCCAGCACACGGCCACGATCGACCGGGAGCACCAGCGACGGCACACAAGAACCGCTCGTCGTCGCATGGACAAACGCTTGAGAACCCTCCCGCTCGATAAGCGCGGCGACATCCTGACCGGCAAAACGAAGCAGCACAAACAGACGGCCCTGACTGCGGCAAAGTGCCAAACGCTTGATACTCATCTACACTTCTCGCTTTCCCAGGGCGTTCGCTGCCATGCGTTTGCAGGCACCCAGGCGCCCAAACCTCAAGACGTCGTAATCGAACATGAGCTTTTTGCACCCACGGGCATTGGGGGCCTTGCTGGTAAGCGCCGCACGCACCATAGCAGCAACAGAAGAAGCGCATTGTGCGAGCGCAGCATCGCTGCCCACGGCAGAACCGGCAAGCGCCGTGGCAACGGCAGCAAACACCTTGCCGCAGTCCGAACCCAGCAACCTGAGCGCATCGTACAGCACCAGATCGCATAGGAAGTACGCCAGGTCATCGGCATGCAGGACATCGAGACCGTCGCGCTGCCAGTCAGCCAGCACCGCAGAGTAAATCTTCACGTGCTCCAGCAGACGTGTCTCGTCGTCGTAGCGCATGGCGTCCATAAGCGAACCCTTGCGCGCCACGCGGTAGTCATACAGCTTGTTCGAGATAAGCGCGGTCTTGTGCGAACGACCGTACACGGCAAAATCGAAGACCTGGTCCTCGCCATACGTAACGGTATCGTCGAACACGATCCCGTTATCCAGCAAAAACTCACGCTTGCAGGCGGTGCGCCATGCAAAGGGGCGAGATGCTTCCTTAAACAGCAGATTGGAGCTATAGCCTTCAAACGACACATCGCGCGGGCTCAGCACATAGTTAAGCCACGGATACCCCGCCTCCAGCGGATACGGGTTCGCGCCAAAGGTCAAAACATCACAGCGCTCGCGCTCAAAGGCATCGACGATCACGCGGCATGCATCGGGCGTAAAGCGGTCATCGGAATCCAAAAACGCGACGATAGGCGCCGTGGACGCGGCGATGCCTGCATTACGCGCACTCGACAGGCCGCCGTTCTCCTTATCGACCAGCGTAAAGCGCGCATCACGCTCGCAGTAAGACACGGCGATATCGCGCGAACCGTCCGGCGAGCCATCGTTGACCAGCACGCCTTCCCAATCGGGCATGTCCTGCGCAAGCAGGGAGTCCAGGCACCAGGCCAGGCACTCCTCCACTTTATAGATGGGAACGATAACGGAAATCTTGGGGGTAGCCATAGTCACTCGCTCCTACTGTGCGGCCGGAACGTCATCAGGGTGCGGGTTGTCGCCGTAGGTGCGCTGATACGTCAGCACGCGCCAGACCAACGGTAGGCCGCCGATCTTAAAGTAATGCTTAAACGTATTCAACTTGCCCGGCTTCTTAAAGTCAAAGCGCGAATCGATATAGGCGCGAGACGACTTGACCATCAGGCGCAAGTCGGTCTCGCCACGCGGATCAAACAGCGACAGGTCAAAGCGACCGGCATCCCAATCGGCCTTCAGCTCGGGCGAAGCCTTCTCCCAAAACTGCCCACGCAGCTCATCGACCAGACGCTCATCATTCCAGCGGTACGTATCGACCTTCATGCGCATTAAAATGCCCTGAAGCTGAGCCTTGAGCTCGGGACGCTCGTCCAAAAAGCGCTGCATCTCGACATACTCGTCGCACACGCAAAACACCTTGTTGGGCGAATTAACGGAGCTCTTCTCGTTATCCTGGCGATAGCACAAAATGGGGTCCGCAATAAACGCGGCACGCTCGGCGCAAGCCCAAACCTTAAAGTTAAAGCCTGCGTCCTGATACGAGGCACCCGGCGTGGGAAGGAACCGAATCTGATTGTCGTTGAGGAACTCGCGCCGATAGATAGCCGACCAAATGGAAGGTTTGCGGTAGAAGATGCCCGGGCGATCGACGGGGCGATACGCGGCGCCCGTCATATGCTCGTCGATAATTCCAAACAGCTCACGGCGCTCGCTGGGCGTGGACCAATACAGGTAAAAGTCGCCCTTAACGACATCGGCATGCTCAGCATCGGCCTTGGCGACCAGCTTTTGGAGCGAATCCTCAAACATAAAGTCGTCGGACTCAAGGATGCCCACGTACTCGCCGCGCGCCATCTCCAGGCCGCGGTTCATCGAGTCGCCGTAGCCGCTGTTGGCCTTGTCGATCATCTTTACACGGGGGTCGCGCTCCATGTACTCGCGGATGATATCTGGCGAACTATCGGTAGAACCGTCGTTGATGCAGATGATCTCGATGTCCTTGAGCGTCTGCGCCACGGCGGAATCGAGGCACTCGCGCAGGTAGCGCTCAACATTGCAGATGGGAACAAGCAGCGAAACTTTAGGGGTATCAGAGTTCTGCAAGAGAACCTCCTGTTGAATAGCGTGTAACAGGGTTATTTTAGCAGCCGAGTTGCGGCGGGCGGCAGCGCTTGGAATTAGAGAAAGCGCTCCAGGCAGGCTTTGAGACCGCGAGTCGAAAGATAGAACAGCGTGGCATCTGCCATCGAAAAGCCCGAGGTCGTCGCAACGAACTTGTGGGCAACACGGCAAACAGCGCCCTTGGCAGGCATATCTGCCCAGTCCGTTCCCAAAAACGTCGCGAGGTCCATGTTGACGCGAGCCGCCACGCGATGGAAGTCATCGGCATCCAAGCGCGCCAGGTCGAACACAATTAGGTCCAAAAACCAAGTTATCAGCTCGCCGGGACACAGGTCCAAAAGACCGTAGGCCGCCCAGCCCTCCAAGACCTCCTCGAGCATCCTCATGTGGGCGTCAAGCTTTTTGGCACGAGCCTCGGCACTGTTGAACTCGTGCGTCGCCGATTCGCTCTCCATCACGTAGTGGTAGAACTTGTCCGGCATGACGACGGTCTTACGGGCAAGCGCATAAGCCGCAAATTGGAAGACGACGTCCTCGCCCAAAGCCAAACCGGGGGCGAAGCGAATGCCTTCGCGATTGAGCAGCTCGCACGAAAAAGCCGCACGGCAGGCATAGGGCTGCGCATTCGAATGGAACAGCAGTTGGGGATCACGGGCGCCGAAGGTACCAGCTTTGGGGCTCATGAGTTGCTGGACGCGCTTGGGGGCAGCATCGGCAGGTTCACAGACGCCGCCAAAAACGGCGGCCTCGGCATCTGCAGACTCCATGGAATGCAGCACGCGCTCGATCGTCTGGGCATCGATGTAATCGTCGGCGTCCACAAAAAAGACGGTCTCGCCCTCGGCGGCATCGATGCCGGCATTTCGAGCACACGAGACGCCCGCGTTTTCCTGGTCAATCACCAGTACGCGATCGTCGGCCTGCGCGATCTGGCGCAATACGTTCAACGAATCATCAGTCGAACCGTCGTTGACGCAGACAACCTGAATCGAGCGCTCGGACTGGGCCAACAGCGAATCGAGGCATCGCTGAATCGAGCGCGTAGAGTTGTAAACGGGGACGACAATGGTAGCTTTAGGACACGAGGCCTCTCCCATGCCGACCTACCCCCTCAGCGATTCGATGAGGAAGGCAGCAACCACGCCTGGGCCTCCAACCGAGGCGTAATACTTAGCACGCCCCAAGGCACCATCCGTCGCAAAACTCGGATGCTCGTCAACCCAGCCCTCGGGATCTTTGAGGATGGCAGCGAGATTCGCGCGCTTCCACGGCTTGAGGTCATCAAGCGAAAAGTCCCCGGCGTCCAAGGCCGCTTGGAACTCCTTGGCCATCTGAACCAGGAACTCCTTATAGAACTTGGGCGCCAGGCGCACGTAGTTCCACATGTACGAATCGTACTTAATGAGCTGATTAAACTTGAGCATGCGCGCGACATCGCCGCTTGCGTGGTCGCGGGCATAATCCTCTCGAATCCAACGCTCAATCTCGGCATACTCGGTATTGACGCAAAAGACCTTAGCCGAAGAATTGACCGAGGAATTCTCGTTGTCCTGGCGATACGACAACACGGCATCATGCAGGTAAACAGCCTTATCGGCGCACGCGATCACCTTAAAGGCGAATGACGTGTCCTGAAAGGATGCCCCCGGAGTCGGCAAGAACTTGATGCCGTTGCGCTCAAGAAAATCGCGACGGTACACGGCCGACCAAATCGACGGCTTTTGCTTAAAGAACTGCGTCGTATCGCTCGGGTGCACTGGCTTGCCACAGTCCTTGGCTTTAAACATCTCGTGCAGCGAACGGCGCTCCTCGGGCTTAGACCAGTAGAAATCAAAGTTCGCCTTCGCAAAGTCGGCATTATTGCTATCGGCGGCCGAGACAAGTTTTTCGAGTGCGTCGGACGCCATAAAGTCATCGGACTCCAAGATGCCAACGTACTTGCCACGCGCCATCTCCAGGCCGTGGTTCATCGAGTCGCCGTAGCCGCTGTTGGCCTTGTCGATCATCTTGACGCGCCTATCGCGCTCCATATACTCGCGGATAATCGCCGGCGAGTTGTCGGTCGACCCGTCGTTAATGCAGATGATCTCAATATCCTTGAGCGTCTGCGCCAGGGCGGAATCGAGGCACTCGCGCAGGTAGCGCTGAACATTGTAAATGGGAATAAGCAGCGACAGAACAGGGCTGCCAGAGGCGTTAGTAGACAAATGTGCTCCTTAGGAAATACCTGTCGTTTCATGGTATCAAAGGGTCAGCGCGCCAGCGGGCGTTTATATAATCTATGGAGCCTCTTGCGGGCAAAGCAGACCCACGTCATGCGGCGGGCCCATGGCAGGTTCCTGCGTTTTATTCAAAGCTTGCCGCCAAGGTGCGCCGAGCCTTTACAATAGGACAGTCCCAAGGACGTATTCGATAGCTTCCGCGCAGCACTCGCCCGCCGCGCGTGAAAGGATATATTGCCTCATGCCTTCAACCCTTCCCGCTCCCATCGATAAGCTCGCCATCGTCGTCGTTACGTACAAACGCCAGGAACTCCTGGCCAATTTGTTCGACTCCATGACCGAGCTCACGGCCGCGCCCTGGCGCATCGTGATTGTCGATAACGAGAATTCGCGCGAGACCGAGGCCATGTGCACCGCATTCAACGAGCGCCTGGCCAACCTGTGGGGCATCGACACCGAGCAGCCCGACGCGCAGGGCGGCACCGACCGTGTCATCTACGCCCCGCAGCTCGAAAACGGCGGCGGTGCGGGCGGCTTCTCCGCCGGCACTAAATGCGCCTACGACTTGGGGGCCCAGTGGTTCTGGGTCATGGACGATGACGTGCTCGTCATCCCCGAAGGCATCGAGCGCTTGGCCAAGTGGACCGACCGCTACGACGTCATCCAGGGTTCGCGCCTGGACTTTGACGGCGGCGCCTTCTTTTGGCAGTACCAGCTCATCCTTTCGCTCGGCATTCCCAACCCCGTCGCCAAGTGGGACTTAGGCCCCGAGGGCCATCGCGCCATGAACCAGCTGTGCTTTGAGGGCGGCATGTTCTCGCGCCGTGTGGTCGACAAGATCGGCCTGCCCGATGCGCGCTTCTTTATCTACGGCGACGATGCCTGCTACGGCTACGTAGCCAGCCAACACTTCCCCGCCGCCGTGGTCGCCGACGTGGTGCTCAAGCGCGCCCGCGCCGTCTCTAACTGGGATATCGCCGGCAAACGACAGCTCAACTCCACGAGCGACACCAACCGTTACTACATCATGCGCAACCGCGGTTATCTGGCCCGCTACATGCAGATTTACGGCGACTATCACCCCGTGCTGTTCCGTCTGGGCAACGCCGCGACCTTCTGCAAGGAGTTCATTCGCCTGGCCGCCGTTGACAAGTGCTTTAAGACCGGAATTCCGGCGCTGCGCCGCGGCATGAAGGACGCCCGCAAGATCATCAAGGACCCCAACTGGAAGCCCATGCCGCCCATGAAGGCCACCAAGTAACGGAAGCCGGAAACACCTCAGTGCTTAAAGCCGCTGGCACACCGTAGTCACATGCTGCCCATCAAAACCAAACCCCCAGCGCATGCGGCCAACGCCCGGTCGCGGCACACGGATTTCGTCGATGCCGTCGCGCTCTATGTCGAGTAGCGACTGCACGGCCAGCAATTCCAGGCCCAGCGCATCCACATCGGGGTCATACATCAAGTTAATCGTTATCAGCGGACGCTCGTCCAGCATGCCAATCGTATCTGCTACGTCGAACACGGCGCCCGTAGGAAAAACCTGGATGTCCCAGCGATCCGCGCCACACTTTCGCCTCGAAGCAGGATTGGCATAGCCCGGCAATCCAAAGCAGAGTCCTTGCAAGAGCAGGTGATATGGCAGCGGCGCATCTGGGTCGGTCGCACCGATTCCCGCATCTCCCAGGATGCGGCTTAGCGCCCGCCTCACCGTATCCTCGTCCCCACGGCACAACCCGTCGCGAAACGCATCGACGTCTCGAATGTCTTCGGCAGCGCACTCAAACCACTCAACAATCACTAGACGCAAGGCCTGGCGAAGCTCGTTATTGGGCAACCGCAAGGCACGGAGGCGATTGCCATGTTCTGGCTCCTCAGTCATATCCGTCGTGAGAAAACCGGACAGATATAGCGCTGTCCACATGCCATCGTCAGGCGAGACATCTAGCTCTGCAGTGCCCAAACAAAGCGGGACCTCAGCGCACCCATGGGCCTCGAGCAAATCGAACAAGACCGAAAGACGCTCGAGATTCCACCCGGCAACTACCCTACTCAGGCAATCGGCATATCCATACAGATCGGCATGCACGGGCGCCGTGCAGCCTCGGTCCAGAAAACCGATCACGCGTGCCGGACTCGAGCAATAGGCCCTGCCAAACCGATACCCCTCGAGCCATTCACGCGCATCATCAAGATATTCCTCGCGCCCAGCATGATTCAAAAGAGCCTGGACCTCGGCATCCGAAAAGCCGAACCAACGGTCACACCAGGTCGAAAGCGGCGTCGTCAGACAATACGAGCAGCCATGCAAAGAAAGCGCCGCTTCGGCAGGGCCGGGACGCTCCCCCATCAAACACGTCAGCCGCAACGAATCGCGCGCAGTGGCAATGGCATCGAACAGCACGCGATCGAATAGCCCTGCCGGATCGGCGTCGGAAGCGTCCCTCGCGCTCGCACGGCGAGACCACGCCGCATCGTACCCATCAACGAGCAATACAACCTGCTCATCGCAGGCCATCTCCAGCAGCTCAATGAGCACACCGAGCACCGAGTCAACCTCGTCCGCGCTCGCCACGCCACGCGCGACGCGTTCGATGTGACGCACCTTATCTCGAGCTAAATCCGGAGCCTCCAAGAGCGCCAGCCAGCGAGCGCACTCGCCCGAAAGGGCATCGCGCACGACGCTGGCAACAGCGGGGCCACGCCTCGCAGCGCCAGAAAAGTCCAGCGATATCACCGGATAGCAAGCATGCTCATCCCGATAGCGCCCGCCGTCCGCATCCCAAATCTGAGCATCGGCAAACAAACGCTGACCAGAGCGACCGACCGCTGGACGCTCCAGAAAAGCCCTGAGCATCGACAAGTTCATGCTCTTGCCAAAACCCTCGGGTCGACAGCACACCACAACGGACGCGTCGCAGTCCAACACATCGGCAATAAACATGGTCTTGTCAACCAGCATGCAGCAACCAAGAGCCTCCGCATAGTCGTGCACGCCAATGGGCAAAGCCGCATCGTCGGCACAGCCGATCAAACGCACGCCAAAGCCGTCAGCACAACCATTATTTGCCTGTTCAGACACCAAAACGTTCCCCCTAAATCGCAACACGATGCCAATTGTAATGACCGCCTCGCGCGTACCGATGTCGCCGCGCGATCATATCGGGCAACGGTAGCAACAAGAGGTATGAGGGGGCACAACTAATCGTTGCACAAAAAAACGGGGCCCGACGCATTCGCACCGGACCCCGTCCCGACTCTTTAGTTATCTGGCAACCGAGAGGCTACTCCTCCGAGCCGTCCTCCCCAGAAGCCTTCTTCTGCTGATCGAGCTTATGCTTACCACTTACGATAGACGTAGCGCCCAGTGTGGCCAAGCTCGCGCTGGCAAGGCTCGCCATAACGATAAGGTCGCCCGTCTTGGGCATATTACCGCCCGAAGTCTTAGTCGTTGTAGTGGTGGTTGTAGTGGTCACCGTCTTGGAGTCATTTTGCTCCTGGTTCTGTTTGTCGGTGTTGCCCTTACTGCTGTCCTCGCCCTGCTGCTTTCCGTCCTCGGTCTTGTCCTTGTTTTTGTCCTTCCCCTCAGATTCAGACTTCTTACCCTCGTCCTTCTTCTGAGTGGACTTGTCGTCCTTCTCCTCAGAGCTAGAACCCTTATCAGATTCGGTCTTCTCGGAAGCCTCATCCTTGGAGTCGCCCTTTGCGGCCTCGGTCTTTTCCGTGGAAACCTGATCAGAGTTGTCCTTGTTCTGAGTCGAGCCATTATTGACGCCAGCCATCAGCGAAGAGCCCAGCGTAGAACCAAGCTGCACGGAGAAAGAGGGCTTCTTATCCGGCGAAGCAACGGGAGCGTCCGGCGCCTTATTCGAGTCGTCCTTGGAAGCATCGGAATCAGGGGTTGCGTCAGAGCCAGAGCCGTTGTTAGAGCCAGTGTCAATGGACGAATCACTCGAGCCGGTAGATGAGTTAGAGGTGTCAGCGTCGGTCGAACCAGAAGTGTCGCTGCCCGTATTGCCGGCAGAGCTTGAAGACGAATCGCCCGCAGCAGAGCCGTTCGAATCGGAGCCGTTCGAGGTAGAGCCGTCGTTGGTAGTGCCACCAGCAGAGCCATTACCGTCAGCATCGGTCGAGGGCGCATCCATCCTATCATCGTTGGCATCGTCACTCGAGTCGTCATTCGAATCAGGTGTCGGCGAGGGCGCCGGCGTAGGCTCGGGCTGCACGGGCGTCGCAGCGGCAGCCTCATCCTCGGCGATAAAAACCAAGCAGTCCTTCAGCTCATTCTTATAACGATTCTTCCAGCCCTCATGATACTGGGGCTGACTCGAAAACTTAGTGGCGACATTGTTGACCACACTATTGGAGAGCGCCGTCACAAACTCGCGGTCGGACATATCGTTGGAAAGATTCGCCCAGCGGAAAAAGTCCCTGCAGCCACCAGTGCCGCACATGTTGGTAATGCTCCACACCATGCCCTTGACGCAATCGGCGCGGCCCGAAATATCAATACCCAGGCCGCTCTTGAGCCACGCCTCGGTCACCGCATAGTACGAGTTGTACGCATACGCATCCTGCAGAGCCGAAAACTCAGCAGGATCGGTGTTATAAGCACCCTGGAAGGCCTCCTGTGCAATACGGCCCAGCTCGGTAAGCTGGCCGTTCTCGTACATGGCATTGCTCGCGTTGGAAATCTCGCTGCCGCGATCAATCGCATCCTTGAGCATGCCGTACTTGGCAGAATCGTAGTTGTAGACCTGCTTCATAAACGGAATGAGCGACCAACGACGGTCGAACTGGTAATAGCCCAGCGCGTTGTAGCCGTCACCATACGAAAAGCCCTGGTTATAGTTGCCATGGCTCTCGTACTTGGTAAAGTACTTCATCTCGGGAGTCACGTTGACAAACGAAACGCCCTGGACCGACCTCAGCACGCCCGAGAAGGACTGCTGGGTGTAGAGACCTTTGTCGATATCGGTGGCATCCGAGGCAACGCCCGGCGTGGGCTCCTCGGCGGCGGCGGGTGCCGGCGCGGAAACGGCGCCAAACGAAAGCGCCAGCGTCAGGCCCGCGACAATCGCGGAATGCTTGGGCTGCATAAAATCCTCCCTGCATTGGTGTAGTTAAAGTTCAGTTTGCAAAGATAAAAATAAGTATTGCAGCTCGCCCGTTGTTACACAACAACCCCTCGGTAAACGGCAACAACCCTCCGCGAAATCTTAAGGAATTAGACAAACTGGTCGTCGGGCGCCAACAGAAGCTCGCCGTAACGTTTCGTCAGCCCGTCTCTCAACTGACAGAAAGCGGGAATATAGACGTTCAAGATGCGCTGAATCAAATCTTGAGCGAGCTTGTTGTCGTAGATATGGACGTTCGTATTGCGGTCTCTGAGCATATCCAGCCAGGCTGCCTCATCAATAAAGTCGTAGAATCGGTAGGACTCCTTCAAGATGGCACGAGGAGACCCCGACGCGGCAAGCGTGGCGCCCTCATACTCGAGCAGACGCTTAAGGAGCTTCCAGCTCAGTTCAAATTGAAGATTGAACTTATTAATCAATCCACTCTGAACAAAATCATTGTTGAGATCCTGATTGGGCGCATCCTCAAGATTCGCCAAGGCGCTAACAAAGTTCTCATATTTTTTCATACAGAATCACACCATCCTTGGCAATCTCATCGAGCAATTGCTGCGATAGGGACTCGTCGAGATTGACGACATCTACATCTAAAAGAGTATCAAGATGTTCCTCGATCAAATATGAGAAACGGCCGAAATCCCGGCAACCTGCTACGGCGATGTCAATATCGCTCTTGGGCAAGTTGTCGCCTCGAGCACGAGAACCAAACAACACGACCTTCTCGGCGTCACATTCCCGAGCAAAAACTTCGATTTGCTTGTACACCTTGTCGAGAGATGCCATTTGCACCCCTACAGCTTAATGTCAAAGTTGATTTCGGGGACGGCGGCCAGGTCGGCCAACGTCACGCCGTCGACGTACTTTTCGATCACGTCGTCCAGGCCGCGCCAGAACTTGACGGTCGAGCACAAATCGCTGCGGGTGCAGCTGTTGTCGATGCCGTCGCACGCCACGGGCGCCGTGCTGCCCTCGACGGCGCGCAGGATGTCGCCGGCACGCACCTCGGCTGGATCCTTGGCCATCATGTAGCCGCCGCCCTTGCCGCGCACGCTCTTAAGCAGGCCCGCCTTCATAAGCGGACGAACCAGCTGCTCCAAATACTTTTGTGAGATATGCTCACGGTCGGCAACCTCGCGCAAGGCAATCTTGCCCTCGGCGTCGCCCAGCGCCGCGATATAGATCATCAGCCGGAGGGCATAGCGGCCCTTGGAAGAAATGAGCATACCTACCCTCCCATCGCATCTGGGACAACATAACCAGGTCTGTTTGTCCCAAATCTTAAGTAAGTGGGACAAACAAACCTTGTTATTTTGTCCCACATCTAGAAAAGTCGAGTGGATTAGTCGGGTTTTCCCTTGACTAACGCCGAACCCATAGTAACTTTATTCCGAGAAGATTCCTAGGGTTTAGTACACCTATGAGTACACCATATACAGAGAGGGACAGCATGAGCGCAAATCCGCTGCTTTCCATCGATGGTCTCACCGCCTCCGTGGACGAGAAGACCATCCTCCACAATGTCAACCTCAACGTCGCCACCGGTGAGACCCACGTGCTGATGGGCCCCAACGGCGCCGGCAAGTCCACCCTCGGCCACCTGGTCATGGGCGACTCCGTCTATACCGTCAACGACGGCCGCATCGTCTTTGACGGCCAGGACATCACCGAGCTCACCACCGACAAGCGTTCGCGCGCCGGCCTGTTTCTGAGCTTCCAGGCCCCGGTCGAGATCCCGGGCGTGCCGCTGTCGAGCTTTTTGCGTGCCAGCATCGCTGGCCGCCCCGGCCTGGAGATGAAGGGCAAGGAGTTCCGCCGTCGCGTCAAGGAGCTCGCGGCCGAGCTCAACATGGACACCGCCTACCTCAACCGTGAGCTGGGCGTGGGCTTCTCGGGCGGCGAGAAAAAGAAGGTCGAGATGCTCCAGCTTCTGCTGCTGCAGCCCAAGCTCGCCATCCTGGACGAAACCGACTCCGGCCTGGACGTCGACGCCCTTTCCACCGTCAGCCACGGCATGGACGCCTACCGCAAGAGCTGCGACGGCTCCATGCTCATCATCACGCACAACACGCGTATCCTGGAGCACCTGGATGTCGACCGCGTCCACGTTATGGTCAAGGGCCACATCGTACGCGAGGACGACGCCTCGCTGATCCCCTGGATCGACAAGAACGGCTTTGAGACCTTCGAGCGCGAGGCCGCCGAGCAGCGCGCCCAGGCCGAGTCCGCCGTTGCCGAGCAGCAGGCGTAAAGGGGCGACGCAATGACCAAGAACCGCACCGAGGTCGCGGACATCGACCGCAGCCTCTACGACTTCACCTATGGCGAGGAGGGATTCGAGCGCCTCGACGCCGGCATCACGCCCGACATCGTGCGCGAGATCAGCGCCAAGAAGGACGAGCCGCAGTGGATGCTCGACCTGCGCTTAAAGTCCCTCGAGATCTTCAATCGTTTTCCCGACCCGACGTGGGGCCCCTCCATCGAGGGCCTGGACATGGACAACATCGTCACCTACGTCAAGCCCAACACCGACCAAAAGCACGACTGGGAGTCGGTGCCCGACGACATCAAGAGCACCTTTGAGCGCTTGGGCATCCCCGAGGCCGAGCGCAGCTACTTGGCGGGCGTCGGCGCGCAGTACGACTCCGAGCTCGTCTACCACAACATGCAGGACACCGCGTCCAAGATGGGCATCGTCTACTCCGGCATCGAGGAGGCCCTGCACGACCCGCAGTGGGAGCCGCTCATTCACGAGAAGTTTATGACGCTCATCCCGCCCACCGACCACAAGTTTGCGGCCCTGCACGGCGCCGTGTGGTCGGGCGGCTCGTTTGTCTACGTGCCCAAGGGCACCAAGCTCGATTTCCCGCTGCAGAGCTACTTCCGCCTCAACGCCAAGGGCGCCGGCCAGTTTGAGCACACGCTCATCATTGTCGAGGACGATGCCGACCTGCACTTTATCGAGGGCTGCTCCGCACCCAAGTACAACGTGGCCAACCTCCACGCCGGTGCTGTCGAGCTCTTTGTGGGCAAGCGTGCACACCTGCGCTACTCGACCATCGAGAACTGGTCCAAGAACATGTACAACCTCAACACCAAGCGTGCGCGCGTGGACGAGGACGGCGACATCGAGTGGATCAGTGGCTCCTTCGGCAGCCATGTGGGTTATCTCTACCCCATGAGCGTGCTCAACGGCCGCGGCGCCCGCTCGAGCTTTACCGGCATCACCTTTGCCGGCGCCGGCCAGAACCTCGATACCGGCTGTAAGGTCGTACTCAACGCGCCCGAGACCTCGGCAACCGTCGAGACCAAGGGCATCTCCAAGAGCGGCGGCATCCAGACCTTCCGTAGCTCTATCGTGGCCACGCCCAAGGCCGAGGGCTCCAAGGCAACCGTGAGCTGCCAGTCGCTCATGCTCGACGACCAGAGCCGCTCCGACACTATTCCGGCCATGGACATCCGCGCCAAGAACGTCGACATCGGCCACGAGGCCACCATCGGCCGCATCGGCGACGACAAGGTGTTCTACCTGATGAGCCGCGGCATCTCGGAGGAAGAGGCCCGCACCATGATCGTCAACGGCTTTGCCAACCCGGTCTCCAAGGAGCTGCCGCTTGAGTACGCCGTCGAGATGAACAACCTGATCAAGCTGGAGATGGAAGGAGCGATCGGATAATGAAACAGGAAACCAACACCGCTGCTACCACCCTTGAGCATGTCAACGCGATGCCGGCAGCCACTTGGGGTTGGCTCAAGATGAACCAGACCAAGCTCGAGCTTTCGGACGAGCTTTCCGCCGCTCCCGCCGAGGCCGTTGAGGTTGAGGGCTTGGAAGAGCAGTTTGCTGGCACGGCCGACGCCTTCGATACCGCCATGGACGCCATGGCCGAGCGCTTCCCCGAGCGCCGTGCCTCCGCCCCCGGCGACGCCGCCGACCGCGCCCGCATCACGCCCGAGACCGAGCTCGACGTGCCCGCCACCTCCGTCTACCAGGCCGGCGCTATCAAGCTCGAGGAGGAGCTCTCCCCTGCCGAAGCCTTCGAGACCGGCATGGGCGAGGCTGCCTGCACCTATCTGATCGACCACGCCACCAAGTGCATCGTCATCGATGTGCCCGCATACCAGCACGCCACGGTTACCGTGCGCGTGAGTGGCGCCGACGCGGCGGCGGCCATCGCCGCTATCGATGTCGTCGCCCGTCCGCAGGCAACGCTCGACCTCGCTCTAGCCCTGGACTCCCCCGTCAGCGGCCAAGGCGTCGTGGGCTCCGTGCTGCGCGTGTGCGCTCACGAGTACGCCACCGTCAACGTGACCTGCACACAGACGCTCGATGACAGCTGGATCGCACTCGATGACACCGGTCTATTCCTAGACGAGGGCGCGCGCGTCAACGTGCAGCACACCGTCCTGGGTGCCGGTGCCAGCGCCACCGGCCTCGCCGGCGATCTGCTGGGCGACACCGCCAAGGTGACCATCGATACCGATTACCTAGGTGCCCGCGAACAGGTGCGCGACTTTAACTACGAGCTGCGCCACCGCGGTCGTAAGACCGAGTGCGAGATCGACGCCAACGGCGTGCTGACTGGCACGTCCAAGAAGGTCTACCGCGGCACCATCGACCTCGTGCACGGCTGCAAGGGCGCAACCGGCACCGAGCGCGAGACCGTGCTGCTCGCCAACAAGGGCGTCGACAACAAAACCGTCTCCGTCATCCTCTGCGACGAGGACGACGTCGCTGGCAACCACGGCGCCACCATCGGCCACGTCCGCGACGAGCAGCTGTTCTACCTCGCCTGCCGCGGCCTTGACCAAAACGCCGCCGAGGACCTGTTCATCCGCGCCAAGCTGGAGGACGCTGCGCTTTCCGCCACCGATGAGCGCACCCGCGCCGCCGTCGTCCGCCTGGGCAACAACTTGATCGATAACTTTGAGGAGGAGCTCGCATGATCGACACCGAGCACGTTAAATGCGATACCTGTACTGCCCCCGAGCCCATGGAACTCGACGCCAGCGACGAGGCCTCGCGCGGCTGGCCTACCGTCGACATCGAGACCAATCCCTACAAGGCGCAGTTCCCGCTGTTCCAGCAGCACCCCGAGATCGCCTTCCTCGATAGCGCGGCCACCGCGCAGCGCCCCGCCTGCGTGCTCGACGCCGAGCGTGACTTCTACCAGCGCATGAACGCCAACCCCCTGCGCGGCCTGTACTCGCTGTCCGTCGAGGCCACCGAGGCCATCGCAAAGGTGCGTCAGCAGATCGCCGACGTCATCGGCGCCCCCCAGGCCAACGAGGTCGTCTTCACCCGCAACACGAGCGAGTCGCTCAACCTGGTCGCCAAGAGCTTTGCGCCCACGGTCCTCGAACCGGGCGACGAGGTCGTCATCACCATCATGGAGCACCACTCCAACCTGATTCCGTGGCAGCAGGTCTGCCGTGAGACCGGCGCCAAGCTCGTCTACCTCTACCCCACCAAGACCGGCCAGCTCACCACCGAGGAAGTTCTTGCCAAGGTGGGCCCCAAGACCAAGATCTTGGCCGTGGGTCAGGTCTCTAACGTCCTGGGCGTTGAGAACCCGGTCAAGAACCTCGGCAAGCTCGTGCACAAGTACGGCGGCTATCTGGTCGTCGACGGCGCGCAGTCGCTGCCGCACATGCCGGTCGATGTGGCCGACCTTGGAGCCGATTTCTTTGCCTTTAGCGCGCACAAGGCCATGGGCCCCATGGGCATCGGCGTGCTGTGGGGCAAGATGGACCTGCTCAACGCCATGCCGCCCATGCTTACCGGCGGCGAGATGATCGACTCGGTCACCGAGCAGGACGCCGTCTGGGCGCCCGTCCCCGAGAAGTTCGAGGCCGGCACGCAGGACGCCGCCGGCATCTTCGCCACGGGCGCGGCGCTTGACTACCTGGTTAACACCGTGGGCTACGAAAACATCCAGGCACGCGAGCAGGCACTCGTCCACTACCTGATGGGCGAACTCATGCAGCTCGACTTTGTCCAGATTATCGGCTCCATCTATTGGGACAATCACCATGGCGTCGTGAGCTTTAACGTCAAGGGTATCCACCCGCACGATGTCGCGAGCATCATGGACATGGACGGCGTCTGCATCCGCGCCGGTCACCACTGCGCACAGCCGCTGCTCACCTGGCTGGGCGTCGAGAACCTTGCCTGCTGCCGCGCCAGCGTGGCCTTCTACAACGACAAGGCCGACATTGACAAGTTCATCGCCGGTCTGCATCACGTTTGGAGCACGTTCAATGGGTAATCTGTACACCTCCACCACATTTATGGAGCACAACTCGCACCCCGACTATAAGTACGAGATGGACGCTCCCACGCACGAGCACGACGGCATCAACCCCAGCTGCGGTGACGAACTCACCTTGCAGCTGCGCGTCGAGAACGGCGTGATCGAGGAGGCCTCCTTTACCGGTCATGGCTGCGCCATCAGCCAGGCCAGCGCCGACATCATGGCCGACCTCATCACCGGCGAGACGGTCGAGGAGGCGCGCCGCCTGGCGGGGCTCTTCCTCGCCATGATCCGCGGCGAACAGCTCTCCGAGGAAGACCTGGAAGACCTGGACGAGGCTGCCCAGCTCCAGGACATCTCGCACATGCCCGCCCGCGTCAAATGCGCCGAGCTCGCCTGGCGCACCCTCGACGGCATGCTCGAGGGGTAAACTAACCAGTAGCGTATGCCCCGAATCCAAGGTTTTTGATTGCCGAGCCGCCCGATACGGGCGGCTCTGTTTTTCCTAATGAGCGCCGGACGCACGAAGTCCGCGCGTCCGGCGCTCCGTCTGTCATTTACCACACAGCAGACGCGAACACGGGCGTTTTCCACAGCACCAAAGGCCTGCGGCAGGGCCCCGGACCCGCCAAGCAATGCGCCAAGCCCCGTTCTGCTGAGCTCCGACTCGCTTCGCGCCTGCCGCAGAAGGGTCCCATAGGATGCTGCGTGCATTTTTGCGAGTATTCAGCACGCCAAGCTGTGTGCATACGCATCGGAAGCGTTAATCAACGTCTCCAGGCGCATAAATATTGTGTTTTAGACCAGACATCGCGGTCTGACGGGACGCAGGCACATACTCCGGGGGTGCAACGGCAGGGATCAATAGCTTAGGGGCCCGTGTGTTGCAAGATTGTGGCAGTGCCGACAGCACCACGATGCTGAAAACTCCGTTTTTTGCACGGCGCAGACGGGGGTAGGCACGGGCAAACCCGGACTGAGCTGTTATTTTATGCAAGATGACGATTGTTCTATGCATATTAAGAAGTGCAGTTACCGTACCAAGCTTTTGAACGCTGGTTGCGGCGTATGGACGACCCCAGCTGCGGTGAACAGGCGACCCTACATCACGTTTCCGCCAGCCCGCATCGCCGTTCGCGCGCGGGCGCGCACGATACGAGAGACGGTACTTTTGCCAATCCCGGTATACCGCTCAATCTGACGCACTGTAAAGCCGGCATTGTTCAATCCAACAATAACGGTATCGCGCTGCGCCGGCGGTACAGTTTTAACCCCGTTGAGCGGAACCCCTAGCTCCTTCGCCAACTTGTTGGCAAAGGCGTGGCGTTCCCACTCCGTCTCTTTCATATCGCGCAGCGCCGGTTCGCCGCTGTCGGGCGTCGAAAGCGAATAGGCAGCAAAGGCCTCGGCAGAACCAAAAAGCTCAAGCACGCAAGAAGGATCGGAAAATCCCCTCGTGGCATCTGCCGCATCACTGTCGTAAGCGCGCAGATGCTCCGCAAAGCTGCTCCAGGGGTAACGCTCGATTAGGCTCATGCCCGCCTCCTGCGGATCGGCGTGAACGGAGCGAATAGCCTCCATCACCTGCCAGTCGGTATCGAGCGAGCGCCGGTCAAAACGGTTCTGGAACAGATGCCCTGTGCGCCCCGTGCGTTTATTGAACCGCCGCGCGTACGTCAAAAGCAGCCGGTGCATCGCCGCGCTCATCGCGTCCTCGTAATCTGCAAGCACCAGACGCACGTGATTGCCCATAAGGCACCAGGCGATAACCGTCACGCCCGCCTTGCGGCAGCACTCACGCATCAGCTCCAAGAACTCCCACCGGTCTTCATCGCCCTCAAAGATGAGCTGCTTGCCCGTACCGCGGGCACAGACATGGTAAAAACCGGTAACCGTTCTCCAAACGCGCTGCATGGCGCTCCCTTCGCCGGGATCTGCTTGCCATCCAATACAGCACGATTGAAGCGTGCCATCAAAACATTCACGCAAAACAATTCGCTCGCGCGGCCAAAGGCAGTAAACAGGCGGCGAACGGCACCGTTGCAACAGGTCAACCCCCGCAACGCTTACAAGAGCTGCCCAAAAGCTTGCCAAAGACGGACCCCCTCTACGGAAGTTCGCGACCACAGAACATAGAGTTAAACCGTTTCAATTAAAACTTCCGGACTTCTCGCTACGAAAACTGAGCCGTTCGCCGAATATTCCGTGCATTTCGCGGTATTATAGGGGCTGCATGTCATGTCCCTTTCGAAGGGTCGCCCGGCAATCGCCAGCCACGGCCCCCAGACGGGACGCCAACACGATAGAGAGGAGAGGCATGCAGTACTCACAGGAAGTGGAGAACATGTGCCCCGTTGCCAAGGGTGCATACCACGGCCCCGCACCCATCCCCGAGGAGGGCAAGTGGGTCCAGGCTAAGGAGATTTCCGACATCTCCGGTCTTACGCACGGTGTGGGTTGGTGCGCACCTCAGCAGGGCGCCTGCAAGCTCACGCTGAACGTCAAGGACGGCATCATCGAGGAGGCCCTCGTTGAGACCATCGGCTGCTCGGGCATGACCCACTCTGCCGCCATGGCTTCCGAGATCCTTCCCGGTAAGACCATCCTCGAGGCCCTCAACACCGACCTCGTCTGCGACGCCATCAACGTTGCTATGCGCGAGATCTTCCTGCAGATCGTTTACGGCCGCAGCCAGACCGCGTTCTCCGAGGGCGGCCTGCCCGTGGGCGCCTCCCTCGACGACCTCGGCAAGGGCCTTCGCTCTCAGGTCGGCACCATGTTCGGCACCAAGGCCAAGGGCGCTCGTTACCTCGAGCTCGCTCAGGGCTACGTCACCCGCATGGCTCTCAACGACAAGAACGAGATCATCGCGTTCGAGTTCCTGAACCTCGGCAAGTTCACCGACGCCGTCAAGGCCGGCAAGACCCCCGAGGAGGCCATCGCTGGCGCTATGGGCCACTATGGTCAGTGGGAGAACGCTGCCAAGTACATCGACCCGCGCACCGACGAGGAGACTCACTCCGTCGCCAGCGTGTTCCCGGTTCACGAGTAGAAAGGGAGGGAAATAACTATGACTGTTACGTTCGAAGGTTACGAGCGCCGCGCTGACAAGATCAACAAGTGCCTCGCCGACAACGGCATCGCCTCCCTCGAGGAAGCTCTGCAGATCTGCACCGACAAGGGCTTCAACCCGCGTGAGATCGTCAACAACACCCAGTCCATCGCCTTCCAGAACGCCGAGTGGGCCTACACCCTCGGTTGCGCTCTCGCTGTCAAGCGTGGCGCCAAGTCTGCTTCTGAGGCTGCCGCCATCATCGGCGAGGGCATCCAGGCCTTCACCGTTCCCGGCTCCGTCGCCGAGGACCGCAAGGTCGGTCTGGGCCACGGCAACCTGGGCGCTATGCTGCTCTCCGACGACACCGAGTGCTTCGCCTTCCTGGCCGGTCACGAGTCCTTCGCTGCCGCTGAGGGTGCTATCGGCCTGGCTCTGAACGCCAACAAGGCTCGCAAGAAGCCGCTGCGCGTCATCCTCAACGGTCTGGGCAAGGACGCTGCTCAGATCATCGCCCGCATCAACGGCTTCACCTACGTGAAGACCCAGTTCGACTACTTCACGGGCGAGCTCAAGGTCGTCGAGACCATCCCCTACTCCGATGGTCCCCGCGCCGCCGTCAACTGCTACGGCGCCGACGACGTCCGCGAGGGCGTTGCCATCATGTGGCACGAGAACGTCGACATCTCGATCACCGGTAACTCCACCAACCCCACGCGCTTCCAGCACCCCGTCGCTGGCACCTACAAGAAGGAGCGCCTCGAGGCTGGCAAGAAGTACTTCTCCGTCGCTTCTGGTGGCGGCACTGGCCGTACCCTGCACCCGGACAACATGGGCGCCGGCCCTGCCTCTTACGGCATGACCGACACCATGGGCCGTATGCACTCCGACGCCCAGTTCGCCGGTTCTTCCTCCGTGCCTGCGCACGTCGACATGATGGGTCTCATCGGCATGGGCAACAACCCCATGGTCGGTGCCACCGTCGCCTGCGCTGTCGCCGTCGAGGAGGCCCTCAAGGCCTAATCGCGCCCGCGCGATGCTCATATAGTTGAGCTTTGGAGCCGCTACCTTTCGAGGTAGCGGCTCTTTTTGTTTGCGCTGGCGCAGGGTAGCTAATGCCGATATATCAGCTGGGGCGAAATGCAAGATGTGATGAGATGGAGCGTCAGAGCGTCCATGACGCCCACCTGCCATATTTGCCCTTTACCGATTTGCCGGGTCTTTGCGGCCCCATTGCCGATCACCCGTGCGACAATGCGCCGGACGAGAAAGGAATCCGATGGAATCGACTGATGTACTGGTAATTGGATCTGGCATTGCGGGCCTTTGTGCCGCCATCGAAGCGGCACGCACGGGTGCAACCGTCACTGTGGCAAGCGCCGGCAAGACCATGAGTGGATCGAGCTTTTTCCCGGGTACCTGGGGCCTCGGCCTCATCGGTCCCGTCGACGAAGACGACGAGCAGGACCTCATCGACACCATCCTGGCCGTCGGCGGCGGCGTTGCCGACCCCGAACTCGTCCAAACGTTCGTCCATGGCATTCCCCAAGCGATTGACTGGCTCGAGCAAGACCTGGGCGTTGAGCTCCAGCGTCCGCAAAGCGCCAAGAGTGCTCAACAAAAGCAATTTATCCCCTGCTTTGACCACAAGACGCGCATGTGGCGCGGCCTCACCCGCAAGCCCCTTGAGGACGCTCTGACGACCTGGATCGAGTCGCTCGGCATTCGCCTGCTCCCCCGCCATGAGCTTATCGACCTTGTTGAGGACACGAACGGCAGAATAACCGGAACCGTACTCTACGACCTTACCGAAAATCGAATCGTGCCCTTTGCTGCCAAGGCCACGATCATCGCAGCCGGTGGCACAGGCGGCCTGTTCGAGCGCAGCCTTACGTCGGCTGATGTGCTCAGCTCCTCGCAGGCCATCGCACTGGCGCACGGCGCAACACTTACTAATATAGAGTTCATGCAGATGATGCCCGGCTTCATCGAGCCCAGGCGTAACTTGGTCTTCAACGAGAAAACCTGGCGCTACGTGCATGTAGACCAGCCGGTAGATATTGCCGACGACAAGCTGAACGACCTGCTCGAGCAGCGCTCTGGATATGGTCCCTTCACGTCACGCTTGGCCTCCCGCGCTATCGATCTCGTCATCGATCAGGCAGGTGTCGAAGGCCTGGCACTCCACTACGACTTCCCCCGCGAGGATGTCCCAGAATTTGTGCAGACCTTTGCCACCTGGCTGCAAGACGAGCACGGCATCGCCCCGACTGACGAGATGCGCGTTGCGATGTATGCCCACGCCGCTAACGGCGGCATCAAGATCGATAAGACCGCGCACACGGGCGTTGAGGGCCTCTACGCTTGCGGCGAGGCGACAGGCGGCATGCACGGCGCCGACCGCATTGGTGGCTTGTCAAGCGCCAACGGCATAGTGTTTGGGCGCATCGCGGGCGCATCGGCAGCCCAAGCAGCGCAGAATACACCTGAGGAGGCCCTGAAGGCGGATATCGCCCTCCCCCAGTACGGCATTGCCACAACAGTCGCCGAACGCCTGACACGCAGCCTTAAGCACACGATGAGTACCCATTGTATGATCAACCGCACCGAGACGGGCCTATCCGAGGCACTACACGAGCTTGAGGGCTTAAAGACGGAGGCAACGACCTTGAGCACACAGAAAGCCCAGGACAGCGAAGTCGCAGCCCTCGCCCGCCTGCAATCGCAGATTCAACTAGCACAGGAAATGGTCAAAGCCATGCGTAAGCGAACCGAAAGTCTCGGATCGCACTATCGAGCGGACTAAGCTGAGCACCCATCTAGAACAAAGCACAACTTCTCGATATTTATTGAGCCTCGCAACCTATATTCGGGGCTCAATCTGTTTGCATACGTATTTCCTCAACTCCATGCCCTTTCGCGTTCGACCCCATGCAAGGTCAACAAAAAAGACGGCCAACCGAAGTTGACCGTCTTAACTTGCTTTGGTGGGCCGTCAGGGGGTCAGCCTGCTGCGCAGGCGGTCGCTGCGGCGCTTCGCGCCTTGCGCGCTGCGCTGGCAAATGCTTACGCATTTCCTCAGCTCCGCGCCCCGACGGGTTCGACCCCATGCGAGGTTAACAAAAAAGCGACCAGCCTAAGCCAGTCGCTTTAACATGCTTTGGGTGGGCCGTCAGGGGGTCGAACCCTGGACCTTGGGATTAAGAGTCCCCTGCTCTACCAACTGAGCTAACGACCCAAAGCTAAAGTCCGTTGTGACGGACTTTAGAGGAGATATCGTGTGGTGGGCCGTCAGGGGGTCGAACCCTGGACCTTGGGATTAAGAGTCCCCTGCTCTACCAACTGAGCTAACGACCCGATATCAACACGAAGCAAGAACTGGGGTGGGTAAAGGGACTCGAACCCTCGACCTACGGGACCACAACCCGTCGCTCTAGCCAACTGAGCTACACCCACCGTGTCCTGTGCGCTTCGCGCTCGACTATTATTGCAAGGAACGCCACGCGATGCAAGCCCCAATTTTCAAGAATTTTGAAAAGAGTTTTTCGAGACCATTTCGAGCAAATCCCACCGGTTTCATAGGAGTAAACTTGCCCCACTGCAAATCCTCGAAAGGACCGTCATGAAAGAACTCTCCAACCGCACGGCAAGATTTACCGATTCGGTCATCCGCCGCATGACACGCATCTCCAATAAGTACGGCGCTGTCAATCTCTCGCAGGGCTTCCCTGACTTCGATCCCCCGGCGCAGCTGCTCGATAGCCTCAGCACCATAGCCAGCGACCCCAAGCCGCTCTATCACCAGTACTCCATCACTTGGGGCTCCCAGGCCATGCGCGAGGCGCTCGCGGCCAAGCAGGAGCACTTTATGGGCATGCCAATCAACCCCAATGAGAACATCGTGGTCACCTGCGGCTCCACCGAGGCCATGATGGCCGCCATGATGACGGTCACAAACCCCGGCGACAAGGTCGTCATCTTCTCGCCGTTCTACGAGAACTACGGCGCCGACACCATCCTCTCGGGTGCCGAACCCATCTATGTGCCGCTCAACCCGCCCGCTTTCGACTTTGACCGCGAGGTACTCGAGGCTGCCTTCCGCGACAACGATCCCAAGGCCATCGTCCTGTGCAACCCTTCCAACCCCTGCGGCAAGGTCTTTACGCGCGAGGAGCTCACCTTTATCGCCGACCTCTGCAAAAAGTACGACGCCTACTGCATTACCGACGAGGTATACGAGCACATCGTCTACGCGCCCCACGAGCACGTCTATATGGCCACGCTGCCCGGCATGTTCGAGCGAACCATCAGCTGCAGTTCGCTGTCTAAGACGTACTCCATCACCGGCTGGCGTCTTGGCTACACCATTGCCCCGGCCCAGATCACCGAGCGCATCAAGAAGGTCCACGACTTCCTCACCGTGGGTGCCGCCGCTCCCCTGCAGGAAGCTGTCGTCACCGCCCTCAACTTCGACGACAGCTATTACCAGGAGGTCCTCGACCTCTACGCCGCCAAGCGCGACCTGTTCTGCCAGGGGCTCGATAGCATCGGTCTTGAGCACAACGTGCCGCAGGGCGCTTACTACGTCATGATGGACATCTCTGAGTTTGGCTATGACAGCGACCTCGAATTCTGCGAGGATCTCGCGTCTAAGGTGGGCGTGGGCGCCGTGCCCGGCTCGAGCTTCTTCCGCGAGCCCGTCAACCATCTGATTCGTTTCCACTTTGCCAAGCGAGACGAGACGCTTAACGCGGCGCTGGAGAACCTCAAGTCGCTACGTGATAAAATCAAGCCGCGCGGGTAAGGACGGCCCAGCAACTAAAGCAACCAAAGAAGCCTCGCACCGCCCGCCGCGTTGCGAGGCTTCTTTTTATAACGCTTTCTTAAATAGTTTAGAGCCCTATACTTTAGTCACGGAGCAACTCGTCCCAGAGAGAGGAATACTATGGCAGAACAGCAGCTTATCGGAGCGCTCGAGGCCGGCGGCACCAAGATGGTCTGCGCCACGGGCTATGCAGACGGTACGGTCCTGGAGCGTGAGCAGATCGCGACCACGACCCCGCAGGAGACCGTTGAGGCCGTCAATGCATGGTTTGCCGACAAGGGCATCGCCGCGCTGGGCATCGGCGGCGGCGTGGCCGACCACACCCCCATCGTGCCGCTCGCACGCAAAAAGTGCGCCGAGATGCTCAACGGCTATATCGTCACGCCCGAGGTCAACGACATCGATTCCTATATTGTCAACAACAGCCTCGAGGGCAAGCAAGGCATCATGGGCTGCCTGGCCCTGGGCGCACAGGCGCTTCAGTAGCAGACGCACCCACAGGGCGTGGCGCGCTCGGGAAATCCAACCTACGGAACGACGCCACCACGCCTCATATAACCCCTCAAATAAAAAAGGCCGCCTAGGACCAAACAATACGTCCTAGGCGGCTTTTTTGGCGCACATCAGCCACCGTAAGAGATATCGGAGCACAACGCCCGTTGCCGCTCCACAGCAGTCGATCATCACATCGGTGATCATGCCAGCGCGTCCCGGCACAAAGAGCTGAATCGTCTCGTCGATCGAAGGAATCAGCAGCAGGAACACCGCCGTGGGCAGCAGCACGTCAAAGGTGCGCCGCCCCTCAAAATCAAAGGCATGCGTTGCCAGGATGCCGAGCACCATATACTCGGTAAAATGCGCGCACTTGCGAACAACAAAGTTGGTCACCCATTCATATGGAAGTCCCACGCCGTGCAGGAAACCGCGGATAGCTTCCATGACCGTTAGGCTCAGCGAGCCCGACCCCGAGCCGGGAACCAGCGAATTGCCCCAGATCAAGAGCGCCATCAGGCAGGTTACAACCGCCCATTTTCGATTGATCTTAACCATGCAGAAGTTATGCCTCCGCGCGGAGCGGCGCGAAGCTGGCGGTACCGCCCTCGATAACGCTCAGATAGGCACGGCCCGTACGCTTGGCGGTTGAGGACTGCAGGCGCTCGATCTCTTCCTCGAGGATCTGATTGACGCGCTCGTGACGACGGTTTTCCATAATGCCGGCGGCAATAGCCTCGGCCCGCTCGATGCTCTCGCGCGAGATACGGGCAGTATCCTCGGGGAACACAGCACTGTGACGGCCGACATAGGCGGGGGCAGCAGGCTGAGGGGCAGCGACGGGAGCGGGGGCCGTAACAGGAGCAGGCTCGTCAATCTCATCCAGGATCGCGGTGGCGGCGGCCCACATGTCCTCGTGGCCCGAGTAATCGGCCATGGGGACATCAACCTCGAGCGAGGCATCTGAAAGGTCGCCGGTGTCGATGCGATCTTGGGCATCAATCGATGCGGTGATGGCTGCAGGCTCATCGAGGTCATCGAGATCGATGTCCGCGGCACCGGAGATGATAGGCATGCTGGCGAGGTTTGCATTGTACGGCGCAGCCTCAGCCGCCTGCTGCTGGGCAGGAGCGCCCCACAACGAGCTTTCGGCGGCACGGCGGGCGGCAACGGCCTCCTCGTCCGCGGCCATGGCTTCATCAACGTACGAATTGTCGGCAGAAGCATTCGCGTCGCCCGAGGTAGCGTTGTACGCGTTATTGGCTGCCGCGTTGGCAACGAGTGCCACGAAAGCCGCCGTGCTGCCCGCAGGGGCGGCCTGGGAGCCCGACACGGCGCGTGCCGCGGCGGCGATGTCGTCGCGATTGAAGGAGCCGGTCTGCCCGCCGTTGGTGAGCTCGTCGATGGCGACTTGATAGACGTCGCGCGAGTGTGCAGGGTCGCAGCTCACCGGCGAATCGTCGTCGAGCATACTGTCGATCATGGACCAAGCCTCGTCCTCGTCCATAGCATCTGCGGCTCGAGCGATGGTAGGGACACCATCATCGGCATGACGGCGCTGGAACGCACCGGTCAGGCCGGAAAGGAATGCCGAGGTAGACTGCTCCGCCTGAGCCTGAGAAGCAGAAGCCGCAGCGTAAGGAGTCGCATCCTGCTGCTGAGCTGGAATCGAGGCGGTCTTGAACTCGCTTTGATGCTGATTGAGATTGGCGGCACCGCCCATGGCATCGGGCTGGAACAGACGCTCTTCACGCTGCGCACGATACTCGGAGATACCCAGCGAGGCGGCATAGATACCCACGCCCGCCACCGCGCCCACGGCGAAGGGAACCGCACCCGCCACGACTGTCTCATTCACCGACGAAAACGGCAGCGTCGCGGCATACATAACCACGGGAGCGGCAAGGCCGATCCCGCACGAAAGTCCGGCAAGGACTGCTCGTTGTGTTGCATCAGAAGAAGCCATGAGCTCTCCCCGTCTTCCAGCACCCAAATCGCATCATTCAGTTGGCTGCGCGAGAGAAGATGAAGCGGGGCTATGCCCCAAAGCAACGGTATATGGTTCGTTTCATCTGCGTTTTCCGTCGCGAAGCTTAAAAGCTATTATGCGAAACCGCCCCGTCGATTGCAAGCGACGATGTCGGATTGAAACGGGAAACCTGCTGCTCGTCGGTCTTATGGTTAAAAATAAGCGCGGAGCGGCGATATGGAAAAGGGCCGAGGCTCAAAGCCCCGACCCTTTATCGCATTGATGACTATCGCTGCGCGTGGATGACAACCTAGAACGTCTGCTCGTAGTCGCTGTGCTTTTTGGCCGAACGCACCAGGAACTCTTGGTTGGTGTTGGTGCCCTTAAGACCCTTGATAAACGATGCGGCTGCGCGCTCGGTGTTGTTCATGCCGGCAAGAATGCGACGCAGACCAAAGACAAACGGACGCATCTGCTCGTCGACCAACAGGTCCTCATTACGCGTACCGGAGGCAACGGGGTCGATAGCCGGGAAGATACGGCGGTCGGCCAGGTCGCGGTCGAGCTTAAGCTCCATGTTGCCGGTGCCCTTGAACTCCTCAAAGATGACCTCGTCCATCTTGGAACCAGTGTCGATGAGGGCAGAGGCCAGGATGGTGAGCGAGCCACCGTTCTCGATATTACGGGCTGCGCCCAGGAAGCGCTTGGGAGGATACAGTGCCGCCGAATCGACGCCGCCCGAAAGGATGCGGCCTGAGGCGGGCGCCGCCAAGTTGTAGGCGCGGGCAAGACGCGTGATGGAGTCGAGCACCACCACAACATCGCCGCCCAGCTCCACGATGCGCTTGGCGCGCTCGATGACGAGCTCTGCCACGCGAGTGTGGTTGTCGGCGGGCATATCGAAGGTCGACGCCACAACCTCGCCCTTGATGGAACGCTGCATATCGGTGACCTCTTCGGGGCGCTCGTCGACGAGCAGGCAGATGAGGTGCACCTCGGGGTTGTTAATCGAGATAGACTGGCAGATCTTCTTGAGGATCGTGGTCTTGCCGGCCTTGGGCGGGGACACGATCAGGCCACGCTGACCCTTGCCGATCGGCGACACGATGTCGATGGCGCGACCGGTAATGGAGTCCTTGCCGTGCTCCATGCGCAGCGGCTCGTTGGGATAGACCGGGGTGAGGTCGCCGAACTTGGGACGGTTGCGAATCTGCTCGGGGTCCAGACCGTTGACGGTCGTGATTTTGGCGAGGCCGGCGCGCTTGTCGCCGCCGCGCGAAGGACGCAGCGAGCCCTCGATGACGTCGCCCGTGCGCAGGCGCGCGGAGCGGATGAGGTAGGCGGGCACGAAGGCGTCGTCGTTGGACTTCATGTAGCCATGGGCGTGGATGATGCCGGAGCTGTCCGGGCGAATCTGCAGAATGCCCTTGATATCGCGGAAGCCCTCGGCCTTCGCGGCAGTGGTGTAGATCTCCTCGACGAGCTCGGCTTTCTTCTTGCCGGTCGTCTCGATCTCGAACTCCTTGGCCTTCTCGCGCAGTTCGGCGACCTTCATGGCAGCGAGCTCCTCACGCGAAAGCGTGGGCTCGGTGGGGGCGGCGTTGCGCTCCTTGTTGCGCTGTTTGCGATCGCGCTGGCGGTTGCGACGGTCGTTGTTACGCTCGTCCTTGCGCTCATTGCGCTCGTCATTGCGCTTGTGTTGGCGACGGTTAGGGCGAGCGTTGTCATCGGCCTCGGCGGGCGCGGCGCCATCGGTTGCGGCGGCGTCGGCATTGGCCGCAGCGGCGTCATTGGCCTCGGCGCCGGAATCGATCTGTGCTTCGACATCAGCCTGCTGCTCGGACGCCTTGGCCTTAGCGGACTTCTTACGACCGCGCTTTGGCTTCTCGGACGCAGGTTGTTCGACGTCCTGGGACTCGGCGGCACCAGTCGATGCATCGGCGGTCGTCTCGGCGGAATCCTCGGACGCACCCTTCTTGGCAGCCTTGGCCATGGACGTGCGCTTAGCAGCAGTACGACGGCTGCGACCGGGACGGACGTCGGCGGGCTCGGCATCAGCAGAAACGGCCTCGGAAGTCGTAGCATCCTGGACGGGCGCGTCGGCAGCGGTTGCAAACTCGGCGGTCGCCGCAGCATCCCGAGCGGCGGCGGCTGCGGCTGCGGCCTTCTCTGCCTCGACGAAGGCCTTGGGCTTGCGACCGCGACGGTGCGGGCGCAAAGCCGGATCGACAACGGGAACTTCGCTGGCCTCGACAGGCGCAGCGGGCTCAGCAGGCGATGTGCCCTCCCCTGCCGCGGAACGGACCGAAGCCTCAGTGAGCTCGGGGGTTACCTGTTCAGCAACCTGCTCGGCCTTAGCAGCCGTGCGACGGCGTGTGCGCGGTGCCGGCTTCTCGGTCGGTTGGTCGGCGGCAGGGGTCTCGGGCACAGACGGGGCTGCAAGCTCGGTCAGAGCCGCGGCCTCGCGCTCGGCAGCACGACGGCGGGCGCGCACCACCTGAGCCTCGCTAATCTGCGCCAACGCACGTGCCTGCGCGACCTCATCGGAAATCGGCGCCGAGAAGTCAGCTGCAACGGTGCGCTTGGCGCGCGTCGTGCGCGTAGTACGGCGCTTGGGCTTGGTGACCTCCTCGCCGTCAGCAGCAGGCTTGGTCGTGCGGCGCGTACGCTTGGGCTTTGCCGGAGCAGCCTCCTCACCAGTTGCAGGCACGGCCTTCTCAGCCGCTGCAGGCGTAGGCGTCGAAGCAGCCTTAGGCGTCTCAGGAGCCGAGGCTTGCGCGGGCGCCGCGACCTGGTCCAACGCAACCGGTGCAGCGGGAGCGGCTTGCGTCGTCGTTATTTCGTTTTCTTGCTGTTGATCAGACACAGTGTTTGCTCAACTTTCTTTTCAAGCCCTGTGATCACATGCTCCCTGCATAAACCTTCAGGGCGGCTAAACAGTCTAGCTCCGTCAAATACCGACGGACATCATTGATCTGTATCGAGATATTTGCGTCATATACGCAGCGTTAGTGTAACACAACCGCAACCACCTGCAACTTAGTCATTGAGGACGTTCTTAAACGACTAGTCAAAAGGGACAATCTTTGGTTTAACACCCACAAATCTGACTGCCTCCGCCAAAACTGTGGCGGTTTACTACGATGAATCGCTCAACCGCGATCACTCCGAAACTTGTTGAACTAAAACCGCAGGTAGATGCCTTGCACTTTTTTGCGAAAAGCCGGCGTAGTTGGAATTTCTCATTTCATCGTAGTAAACCGGCATAGTTTCGTATTTCCAGCAGTTCCAAATTCGTCAATACGTCGGCGTTTGCAAAAAGCCCGACCTCCGTGGGAGATCGGGCTTTCAAGGCTTAGTTAAACCAAGTCTGTACGGTCAAATGACCCGTAGCTTACATCTGCTCGGGCGCGGAAACGCCAACGAGGGTGAGCACCAGGGCGAGCGTCACACGGACGGCATCGCAAGCGGCCAGACGGGCACGCGAAAGCTCGGGGTCGACGGGACGGCCCTCGCTCGGCAGCACCTGACAGGCAGCGTAGAAGCTGTGGAAGTCGCCGGCGAGTTCCTCAGCAAAGTGCGTCAGACGGAACGGGGCGCGGTCGCGAGCGCAGCTGGCGATGAGGTCGGTGAGCTCGTTGAGCTTGCGCGAAAGGGCGAGCTCGGTCGGGTCGGTCAGCAGCGAGTAATCGACGTTCTCACCGATGGCCTTGGCGGCGACGGCCTTCATGCCCATCTCGTCAGCCTGCTCGGGCGTAACGTCAGCGGCACGGCGCAGGATGGAGCACACGCGGGCGTGAGCGTACTGCACGTAGTACACCGGGTTGGAGTTGTCGCGCTTCTTGACGGCCTCAATATCGAAGTCGACCATCTGGTTGGAGCTCTTGGAGATGAGGGTGTACCGGGCAGCGTCGGAGCCGACCTCGTCGACGAGCTCCTGCAGGGTCACCATGGTGCCCTTACGCTTGGACATACGGACGGGCTTGCCGTTGCGCAGCAGGTTGACGAGCTGGCCCAGCAGAACCTCAAACTTGCCGGGGTAACCCAAGGCATCGCAGACGCAGCGGACGCGCTCGATGTAGCCGTGGTGGTCGGCGCCCCAGATGTCGATGACGTGGTCGACGCGCTGGAACTTATCCCAGTGATAGGCGACGTCGGAGGCGAAGTAGGTGTACTCGCCGTCGGACTTGATCAGAACGCGGTCCTTGTCATCGCCCAGGTCGGTGGAGCGGAACCACAGGGCGCCGTCCTTGGTGTAGAGATAGCCCATCTTGTCGAGCTTCTCAAAAGCGCGGTCGACGGCGGAGGTGCCGGCGGTCTCGCCCTCGGTGTCCTTCACATACAGCGAGCGCTCGGAGAACCAACGATCGAAGTCGCAGTTAACGGCATGGCAAAGGTCGCGCATGTTGTCGACCATCTTTACATAGCCGCGCTCGCGGAAGCTCTCCATGCGCTCCTGCGGATCGGCGTTGACCCACTTATCGCCGTCGGTGCGCCAGAACTCGGCGGCCTCGTCGATGATGTAATCGCCGCCGTAGGAGTCCTTGCCCAGGGTCTCGGCAAAGTTGTCCTGATACGGATGGGTCTCGGGATGCTCGTCGTTCTCGTCGGCAACAAAGGCGTCGCGGTCGGCGATCAGCAGCTTGTGAGCCTCGTCGATATCCACGCCCTGCTTGGCGATGATGTCGGCAAGCTGCATATAGCGCGTGCTGATGGAGTTGCCGAAGGTGTTCATCTGAGAGCCGTGGTCGTTGATGTAGAACTCACGCTGGATGTCGTAACCGGCGTGATCCATAACGCGGCAGAGCGAGTCGCCCAGCGCGGCCCAGCGGCCGTGGCCGATGTGCATGGGGCCGACGGGGTTGGCGGAAACGAACTCGACCTGGGTCTTCAGGCCACCACCGACGTTGGACTTAGCGAAGTCCATACCCTTCTCGCGAGCCTCGCCAAAGATGGCATTCTTGACGGCAACGGAGAGGTAGAAGTTGATGAAGCCGGGGCCTGCGATCTCGACCTTCTCGATCGCGGGGTCCTCGGGCATATGGGCAACGATGGCCTCGGCGATCTTGCGCGGGGCGCAGTGGGCCAGCTTGGCGGACTTCAGGGCCATGGTAGAGGTCCACTCGCCATGAGAAGTGTCAGCCGGTCGCTCGATAGCGCAATCGTCAAGTTCAAATGCGGAAAGGTCGCCGGCCTCCTGGGCCGCAGCAAGCGCAGCGCGTACCAGCTCTTCAATCTTCTCGGGCATAGATCCTCCTTGTGTTAAAGCCCCCGAGCTCTTGGTCACTCGTAGGGCAAAAGCCAGAGTTTGTAGCACTCTATCACAAGCGACGGGCACTGTCGCAGGGTAAAGCTAATAGATATTGCATATGCACAAAAATGACTACAGCTTGTATGGAGTCACTCAAAGATGCCGGTCTGCCTGCAGATTATGCAGGCGTTGAAAATGCATAAAGGTGTGAATGAGCTGCGTCTGTTATCGAATACTCTTACCTATCAGAGTTGTGTGCTTTTCCTGCATAAAGTAAGGGTTTGCGCACGTCAGCGTGTTATTCTAGAGATACGTAAATTCGTATAAGTTGGAGGTAGCATGTTCTCAATCGGTCAACACGTCATTCATCCGGGTCAGGGAGTCTGCACCGTCGTCGGTTTTAGGGACGATACACCGCAGCCCATGCTACTGCTCGAGACCAAGCAGGGACATGCGCAGACGATCCTCATGTACCCCGTGGCGCAGGCCGACCGTTTGCACGCCGCCATCTCGCAGCAAGATGCCGAGCACCTGCTGAGCCACTATGACGAGCTGGAGTGCGACACCTTTACCGAGCGCAACAGCTCGCTCGAGGAGACGCACTTTAAGCAGCAGCTCAAGCTGGGCGCGCCCGAGACGGTTCGCGTGGCAAAAACCATGATGCACCGTATTCGCCAGGCCGAGGAAGCAGATAAAAAGCCCAGCTCCTACTACATGCGCGTACTCAAGGAAGCCAAGCGCCGCTCCATCGAGGAGTTCGCCGTGGCCCTGGGCGTCACCGAGGAGGACGCCGAAGCTCGCCTAGCCCAAGCCGCCCTCAACTAACCTGCCAAAAAGGGACAGGTTTATTTTGGCAGGTTTTATCTGGCCAAACGTCAACAAACAATCAGTAAATGGCCGAGTTCTCCGTTTTGTTTGTGAGCGCCCGGCCATTTTTCTATCGCCGTAGAAATGCGTGAAGCCCATTTGCGATGACATCATGCGAGGGGGACCGTCCAGATCGACGCAACTAACGCCCGCATCCACAACAAGCGCGCCCGTCTTGTTCAATTACCATTAAAAAGCATCAATTTGAAAACGCAATAACATTTCGGCAGGTAGCAGCTATGGTCGGTGAACTGAATCTCGACAACCGAAGCCTCCGAATGAGGTATCTTCAGCCCATCCAAGCTAAAGGAGGGGCCATGCCGAGAAAACCTCGTTCAAAGTCACCAACCGGTTATTTCCACGTCACGTTGCGTGGAAACGGAGGGCAATTGCTGTTTGACGATGCCGAGGACCGAATCGCCATGCTTCAGATCCTCGATGCGATTCTCCCCAAACACAATATCGAGCTTATCGCTTGGTGCCTTATGGGAAACCACATTCATCTGCTCATCGACGATCCGGACGACCGCAAGAGCGACGCGATGCACGCGGTAGCCGTATCGTATGCGGGCAGGTACAATGCGCGGACGGGACATATCGGCCACGTGTTTCAGGAGCGGTTTTGGGATTCGCCCATTAAGTCGGAAGTATATTTACTCGAGGCAATTCGATACATTCATCTGAATCCACAAAAAGCAGGACTGGCGGCATACGACGAATATCCCTGGAGCAGCCATCGCGAGTATCTAATGAGTGCCAGGTCACGGCCGCATGTCACCGGCAGCGTTGTCGGTGTTTTATTCCCAACACCTCGCTCATACCTTCAGCTCATGGAAAGTGCGCCGTCGCTTCCCTATCGCCCCAGCGCAACAGCCAAGGTTCGCGAGGAAGATCTATGCGAATTTGGCACGGCAATCGTGCAGAGTGTCGCAGGATGTGCTCCGACGGAACTCAAATCCGTCTCCAAGCCACTTCGCAATGAGGCGATTCTCGCGCTTCGAAAAGAAGGGTTAACGGTTAGGCAGGTTCAGCTGTTGACCGGACTGGGGACATGGATTATCAAGAACGCGTCCTAGCGTCGCGCTTGCCGAGTTACGAGTACGGCGAAGCGCAGCTGCCTGCCGCGAGGCGCCGCCATTCGCCAACGTCACCATGTCAAACAGAAAACGCTTCCGCTGAATAACGTCCAACGGAAGCGTTTTCCCAGATAAAACCTACCAAAAAAACCTGTCCCTTTTTGGCAGGTTAGGCCTGGAAGGTGTCGCGGTCGGGCGCGAAGGACTGCATGGCCGCGATGGTGCGGTCGAAAAGCTCGGGGAGCTCCCAGCCCAGCATCTCGGCGCCCTGCGTAATCACGTCGCGCGAGCAGCCGGCGGCAAAGCGCTTGTCCTTGAACTTCTTCTTGAGCGACTTGGTCGTAAAGTCCATGACGCTTTTGCTCGGACGCATGATAACGGCGGCCCCGATCAGGCCGGTAAGTTCGTCGCACGCAAATAGGATCTTCTCCATCTGCGACTCGGGCTTGGGCAGCGAGGCGTTGAAATCGGACGTGTGCGTCTGGATGGCGCGGATGAGCTCGGGCGATGCGCCCTCGCCCTCCAGAATCTTGGCAGCATAGATGGTGTGGTTCACGGGGTCGTCCTCATGCTCCTCCCAATCCAAGTCGTGCAGCAGGCCGACGATACCCCAAAACTCCTCGTTCTCGGGGTCGAACTCGCGTGCAAAGTAGCGCATGGTGCCTTCGACCGTCTCGCCGTGGGTGATGTGGAACGGATCTTTGTTGTGCTCGTTGAGCAGTTCGAACGCACGGTCACGGGTGATTCCGGCGGAAAGCGTCTGAGACATGGCAATACCTCCAGGTGAGTCGGTGCTAGGACACGGTGTCACTATCGTATATCGCCGCGGCTCAAGCCGAAAGGCAGAAAAGGCATACGGAGAAAAAAGCCGGGCGAACGCGTCGCCCGGCAAAACCGCAGATAAAACCTGCCAAAATAAACCTGTCCCTTTTTGGTAGGTTTAGGGGCGGACCTGACCGGTGCCTCGGAGCTTGTATTTGTAGGTGGTGAGGGCCTCGGCGGCAAAGGGGCCACGGGCGTGGAGTTTTTGGGTCGAGATACCGATCTCGGCGCCCAAGCCAAACTCGCCGCCGTCAGTGAAGCGAGTGCTGGCGTTGGCATATACGGCCGAGGCATCGACCTTGTCCAGGAAGCGCTCGCAGGCGTCCACGTCCTCGGAAATGATGGCCTCGGAATGCATGGTGCCATAACGATTGATGCGTGCGATGGCCTCGTCCTCGTTTGCCACGACCTTCACGCTCATCTCGAGCGCCAGGTACTCGCGACCCCAGTCCTCCTCAGTCGCGGCGACGTAGTCATCGCCCTCTACAGAGCCGGCGTCGGCGCACGCGGCGCACGTGGCCTCGTCGCCGTGAATGAGCACGCCGTGGTCATGCAGCACAGCCACGACCGCGGGCAAAAACGCATCGGCCACAGCACGGTCGACCAGCAGCGACTCGGCGGCATTGCACACGCCTACGCGCTGGGTTTTGGCATTAACGATAATGTTGAGCGCCTTATCAAAGTCGGCGGATTCATGCACGTAGATGTGGCAGTTGCCCGTGCCCGTCTCGATCACCGGCACAAGCGACTCGCGCACGCAGCGCTGAATCAGGCCCGCACCACCGCGCGGAATGAGCACGTCGACGATACCGCGGAGCTTCATGAGCTCGCCGGTGGCTTCGCGATCGGTGGACTCAATCATCGAGACGGCCTCGCGCGGGAAGTCCTTGGCCTCGAGCGCATCGGCCAGCAGCTCGGCGATCATGGCACACGAGTGATAGGCCAGCGAGCCGCCGCGCAGAATGCAGGCGTTGCCGGTGCGGATGCAGATGCCCGCGGCGTCGGCCGTCACATTGGGGCGCGCCTCGTAGACCATGGCGACCAGGCCCAGCGGCACACTCACACGGGTCAGGTCCACGCCGCTTGTAAGCACGCGGTGGTCGAGCACGCGGCCCACGGGATCGGGCAGCTCGGCGAGCTTTTCCAGGCCGGCGGCCATGCCCTCGACGCGCTCGGGCGTCAGCAGCAGGCGATCGAGCAGTCCGGCCGAGGTACCCGCATCGCGCGCGGCGGACATATCGAGCTCGTTAGCGGCGACGATGGAGTCGACACCGTTGCGCAGTGCTGCGGCCATGGCGCGCACGGCCTCCTGACGCTGCTCATCGCTCGCCGTGGCAAGCGAGGCCGACGCTGCCTTGGCGGCAACGGCAAGATCGTGGACATACGTGGCTATATCGACCGACATGGGCGGCCCTTTCTCCTAGAAGTTTGCAACCATGGTAGCCGATTTGCGCATGGCCTCGCCCACGGCGGTAGAATTGGTCAACCCGAAACACCGCAACGAACGGAAGACTCACATGGCCCTCATCACTTCGTACCACGTCCCCGGCCTTTATGTCGAGGACCACAGCATCGACGTCCCCCTTGACTGGCGCGGCCTGGAGCCGATGCTCCTGGCCGTCGGCAGCACCATGCGCCGCGGCGCTATGCCGGCACCCATCGCCGGCGCGCCCGAGAGCATCAAGCTCTTCTACCGCGTGGTTTGCGCGCCCGACCGCATCAACGACGATCTGCCACTGCTCCTGTTTTTGCAGGGCGGCCCCGGCGGCGAGAGCCCGCGTCCGCTGTCGCCCACAAGCGACGGCTGGATCGAGGAGGCCGTCAAGCACTTCCGCGTGGTCCTTCCCGACCAGCGCGGCACCGGGCGCAGCAGCTGTGTAGACGGGCGCACGATTGCCGCACTGGGCGAGCGCGCCGAGGCGGCAGGCTCCGATGCAGCCCGCTCGCAGGCGGACTTTCTCAAGCGTCACCTCGCCAGCTCCATCGTGCGCGATTTTGAGTACCTGCGCCTGGTGGGCTTTGGCGGCAAGCCCTGGGTCACACTCGGACAGAGCTACGGAGGCTTTTTGACGTTGAGCTATCTGTCGCTCTTCCCCGAGGGCGTGGCGGCAAGCTTTACCTGCGGCGGCATTCCGCACGTGCCGGCGAGCGCCAGCGAGGTCTATGCGCACACCTTCCCGCGCATGGCAGCCAAGACGCAGCAGTACTACGACCGCTATCCCGCCGACGTCGAGCGTGTGGCGGCCCTGGCCGATGCGATCGAGGAGCAAAAGCCCGTGCTGCCCGACGGCTCGCCGATGACGGTCGAGCGCCTGCAGCTCATGGGCAGCGACTTTGGCATGAAGCCGAGCTTTGAGCGCATGCACTGGATTATCGACCATGCTTTTGTTGACGGCGACGGCACGCTGAGCTGCGGAACCTCGGTATCCGACAGCTTTTTGATGCGCGCCTTCGAGCGCACCAACACGCGTACAGACCCGCTGTACTGGACGCTGCAGGAGTTCATCTACGCCGACGGCGACACCATACCCATCCGCTGGGCCGCGGCAGAAGAGAAAGCACACCGTGCCGAGTTCGACACCCTCGCGCGCCCGCTCATGTTTACCGGCGAGGCCATGTTCCCGTGGATGTTTGAGCAGATGCCCGAACTTAAGCCCTTCAAGCCCGCGATGGACCTGCTGATGGAGGACACCAGCTGGGACAAGATCTACGACCCGCAGCGCCTAGCATGCAACGAGGTACCACTCCAGGCCGCCGTGTACTTCGAGGACATGTACGTGGATTCGGGCCTGCAGCTTGACACGCTCAGCCGCGTGGGCAACTCGCATGCCTGGGTGACGAACGAGTTTGAGCACGACGGCCTGCACGGCAGCGTGGTGTTCAAGCACCTCTTCGACGAAGCCCTCAACCGCGGAGACCTGCGCCGGATCTTCTAACAAAGGAGTGTCCCCACCTGCCGGCACAGACGATATGAGCAGGACATAAAAACATTGAGAGCCCCTGCTGCAT
>ERZ1673748.537-NODE-537-length-50281-cov-7.560526_pt1 | contig 50281 bp, 41 predicted proteins | sample MGYA00580196_ERZ1673748 | MGnify/ENA primary metagenome ERZ1673748 (study PRJEB41218, sample SAMN15661796) | gut metagenome | host: Homo sapiens | place: Canada: London | collected 2015-08-20/2019-03-30 | study: EMG produced TPA metagenomics assembly of...
CCGCATGGTCTAAGCCATACGGAGGATTAACTGTTTTACGGACACCCGTCTATGGCCGACGGGGCGTTTTTGCCCGGAGAAGGGGGGATGTGTGGTGCGCTGATCTCCGGGCGGGGGGCAGACCTCCGTCCGAAGGGCCTCTGCGTTTGGGGCGGGTCAGTTCTTCAGCGCCAGCGTCTTTTCATAGGCGGCAATGACGGCCTCCATGGCCGCCGAGCGGAAGCCGCCCCGCTCCAGCGCCCGGATCCCGGCGATGGTGGTGCCGCCGGGAGAGCAGACGGCATCCTTCATGGCGGCGGTGTGCTGGCCGGACTGGAGAGCCAGCTGCGCCGTACCCAGCACCATCTGGGCGGCGTAGCGCCGGGCCTTGTCACGGGGCAGGCCGCAGGTGACGGCGCCGTCGGCCAGCGCCTCCAGAAACAGGCTGACGAAGGCGCCGCCGCAGCCGGCCACGGCGCTGCCGGCGTCGATGAGGTGCTCCTCCAGCGGCTCCAGCCGTCCGGAGGCGGACATCAGGGTCAGAAAGGCGGACAGCTGCTCCTCCGTCACCTCCGGGGAGGGGACGTACAGCGTCAGGCCCGCTCCCACGGCGCAGGCAGTGTTGGGCATGATCCGCAGGATGGGGCAGGAGAGGCCCGCCATCTCCCTCAAGCGCTGGAGAGTCAGGCCGGCGGCCATGGACACCAGCACGAAGCCCTCCTGCCGCCGGGACAGGATGGGCTGCAGCCGGGCCAGCAGGTCCGCCATCATCTGGGGCTTGACCCCCAGAAAGATGTAGTCGCAGGTCTGGGCGATGGTCTCATTGTCGGAGGCGGTGGCCCCCAGCTGCTGGGCCAGAGCCTGTGCCTTCTCCGGGGTGCGGTTGGACAGCAGCAGCTCCGCCGGGGCGGGGGACTGGGCGGCGGCATGGGCCAGTGCGCCCCCCATATTGCCGGTGCCGATAAAGCCAACTTTCATAACGTGATACCTCCTTGCGGAAATTGCGGGGCCTTTGCCCCGTGATTTTTTTACTATCTTACACCACCCGGCCCTCCGGCGCAAGCAAAATAAAAATTGTCAATCCGGGGAAAGGTATGGTATAATAAACGGAAAGATTTTATGGCTCCCACAGGGAGCGGGAAGGAGCTTATCATGGAACTGAAGGGAAGCAGGACCGAGCGCAATCTGCGGGAGGCCTTTGCCGGGGAGACTCAGGCCCGCAGCAAGTACGACTATTTCGCCTCCGTGGCCAAGAAGGAGGGCTATGAGCAGATCGCAGCCATTTTCCAGGCCACCGCCAACAACGAAAAGGAGCACGCCAAGATGTGGTTCAAGGCCCTCGGCGGCATCGGCACCACGGCGGAGAATCTGGCCTCTGCCGCCGCCGGAGAGAACTACGAGTGGACGGATATGTATGACCGCATGGCGCAGGAGGCCGAGGAGGAGGGCTTCACGGAGCTGGCGGAGAAGTTCCGGCAGGTGGGGCGCATCGAGAAGGCCCACGAGGAGCGCTATCGGGCGCTGCTGCGCAACGTGGAGATGCAGCGGGTCTTTGAAAAGAGCGAGGAGACCATGTGGGAGTGCCGCAACTGCGGCCATCTGGTCATCGGGAAGAAGGCCCCGGAGGTCTGTCCCGTGTGCGCCCATCCTCAGAGCTATTTTGAGGTGCGGAAAGAGAACTATTGATCCGGCAGGATCGGTGTGGATGCGGCGGGCAGGAGGACGATCCCCCTGCCCGCCTGCAGGTATAGAGAGGAGCGATGCGTATGTACAGTCCGGCAGAGGTGGCACGGCGCTATGTGGAGACGGGAAAGAGCAAGGCGGCGCTGCCGGTGGGGAGGATGCTGCTGCTGGGGATGTTGGCGGGGGCCTTCATCGCTCTGGCGGGGGGATCGGCCACCTTTGCGGTGAGCTATGGAGGCAGGCTGGCCGGGGCGGCGGTGTTCCCGGCGGGGCTTGCTATGGTGCTGCTGGCGGGGAGCGAGCTGTTTACCGGCAACTGCCTGCTGGTGATCCCGCTGCTGGAGCGGCAGCTGACGTGGGGGCGGATGCTCCGCAGCTGGGGCGTCGTGTATCTGGCCAACGTGCTGGGGGCCGGGTTAGTGGCAGCTCTCACCGTGGCGGCAGGCACCTTCGACGGGGTATACGAGTCCGTGGTGGCCACGGCGGCGGCCAAGGCGGGCCTGCCGTTCCTGACGGCGCTGCTGCGGGGCGTGCTGTGCAACTTTCTGGTGTGCATCGCCGTGTGGATGAGCCTTACGGCCCAGTCGGTGCCGGGGAAGCTGGCGGCTATGTATCTGCCCATCTTCACCTTTGTGCTGTGCGGATTTGAGCACAGCGTGGCCAATATGTTCTATCTGCCGGCGGGGATCCTGGCGGCGGGAAGGTACGGCGTGGCGGCGGAGGGGCTGAGCTGGGCCTCCATGTGGACGGGAAATCTGCTGCCGGTGACGCTGGGGAACATTTTGGGCGGCTGTCTGGTGGGCGTGGTCTACTGGGCGGTGTATCTGCGAAGGGGGCGGCGAGCATGAGTATTTTGGAGGACATCCGGGCCTTCGTTCCCGGCTGCGAGCAGGAGCAGCGGGACCGGGAGGCCATGCTGGAATTTCTGGCGGTTCATGAGGACGCCTTCCTGCGGACGAATCTCACGGCGCACATGACCGCCTCGGCGTGGGTGCTGAGCCGGGACCGGCGGCGGGTGGTGATGGTGTACCACAATCTGTACCGCTCGTGGTCGTGGACCGGCGGTCACGCCGACGGCGACCGTGATCTGCTGGCAGTGGCCATGCGGGAGGTGACGGAGGAGACGGGGCTGCGGCGGCTGGCGCCGGTGACGGAGGGGATCTTCTCGCTGGAGTGCCTGACGGTGGACGGCCACGAGAAGCGGGGGCAGTATGTCCCCAGCCACATCCACATGAACGTGACGTACCTGTTGGCGGCGGAGGACGATGCCCTCCGGGAAAAGCCCGACGAGAACAGCGGCGTGGCGTGGTTCACGCCGGAGGAGGCGCTGGCGGCCTCCACGGAGCCGTGGATGGTGCAGCGGGTCTACCGGAAGCTGGCAGACCGTGCGGCGGCGTACATGAAAACCTGAGAGAAGCACCCTCCGGCGATTGCGCGGTGCTCATAAAACAGTATGGCATGTGTTTCCCCAAAGTAGCTTGCTGCATACAAGCGGAACACCCGAAGAATCCGTGGACTCTTCGGGTGTTTTATTTTTTGTATAGAAGTTATTGCTTCTTGTACCCGCACTTCGGGCATACGCCTTTTTCATTCAGCGCAATGCCGCAAAGGGGACAGCGATCCAAAGTACCTTCCGGCTTGTATTCCTGAGACGCAGCATTCACACCACTGGTGAAAGTCAGCTTGGCGATATTCAGCCTGTCCTTTAGGAGTTCATAGACGATCTTGATCATGCCCTCGACGGTCATGGTCTCTTTCGTGACGACCAGACGGCAATCAGGATAGGCTGTGGCCAGTTCGGTCTGGAATGCGGGGCCCTTCATCTTGTTGGTCGGAGCGCCATCCTTGATTCCCTGCTCTTCATAGACCTTCAGAATTGCGGGCAGCAGCGGATCGTCTTCCCGCAGAATCAGAGCATGGTCGAAATTCTTCAGAACATCCCATGCCGTCTTCTGGATTTCGTTGCAGGGGAAGACCATATTCACGCCCGGCTCCACAGTGTCCTCAACTTCGATGGTCAGAACCCCGGTATGTCCATGCAGATACTGAGCCTCTCCTTTGAAACCATAAAAACGGTGTGCGTACTGAAGGTCTAGCTTCGTAATGCTTCGCATGATAATCCTCCTAAAAAATTGATATATGAAAACGCTCGTTTCCGGGCTTTTTCCGAAGGGAATTTATTTCTGAACGGAATCCTGCTGTTTCTTGCATTCCGGGCAGACACCATGAAAGAGGATATCATAACCGATGAAGTCAAATCCATGGGTATCCCGGATCCCATGCTCAAGGCCAGTGACAAAATCCATATCCACATCAAAGACGCGTCCGCATATGTTGCATTTCACATGGCAGTGGTTTCGGCTGATATGGTCAAAGCGGTCGGCACTCCCCGGGATTTCAAGCCGGCGAATTTCGCCCATTTCCGATAACAGATTCAGATTTCGATATACGGTTGCCTTGCTGATTGTCGGATACTCCTGGATGATTTCCTCATAAACCTCATCTGCTGTGGCGTGGCAATGCAATCTATTCACTGCCTCCAAGACTAGGGAGCGTTGAATCGTATTACGTCGTGCCATATTGTTCACCTTATTGATATTGTTTCCTTATTGATATAATATATCATTTATAATTAAAAGTCAAGGTCCCATTCTGAAAAATTTTCCTCAATCACTTCCGGCTAGCTCACCACTTCAATACCATTCAGAATAGGGCGCACTTCTATACGCTTCTGGCGTAAATATTGTGCGTCCTGCGTTGCTTTTTTTGTCAAGGGAGCTGCACTCCCTTGCGACGCTTACGCGTCTATCCCTTGTAACTTGCCAGGTAAACACAAACAAATCCTCCATATGATCGCTGTGTGATCATATGGAGGATTCACTGTCTTATGGACACCCGGCTATGCCGGAGGGTGCTTTTGCTATCCCTTTTGATGGCGGGTGAGCCAGTCTTTGCCGTCCACGAAGCGGGACACCAGAAACGAGACCACATAGTCCCCGGAGGAGTTGATCATGGTGGCGGGCGGGTCCACCAGATTGCCGACGGCCACCAGAATGGGGAAGGCCATCTCCATCTGCCGGGGGAAGAAGAGGGAGCAGATGATGTACTCCCCGATGTAGCCGCCGCCGGGGACGCCGGACATCCCCACGGAGGACAGCACCGCCACCGCCACGATGGGCAGCAGCTTTCCCCATGTGAGCTCCTGCCCGAATACGCCCCAGACAAAGGCAATCTTCAGCACGCAGCTGAAGCACGAGCCGTCCATGTGCATGGTGGCCCCCAGAGGAATGACCATCTCCGCCACGTCACGGCTGATGCCGGTGTCCTCCGCCGCCTCCAGATTGGCGGGGATGGTGGCCACCGATGAGCAGGTCCCCAGAGACGTCAGGGCCGGGCGGGCGATGTGCCGCAGCATGATGCCAACGCCGCCCCGTCCGCCGCCCAGCCGGGCCATCAGGGGAAAGGCGGTGAAGAGGTACACGAAGCACAGGGGGTAATACACCGCCATGGCCCGGCCGTAGGCCCCGGCGATCTTGGGGCCATAGTCCGCCACCAGCCCGGCGAAGATGGCGAAAAAGGCCACCGGGGCATAGTAGGTCAGCAGGCGGATCAGCTGCATCATTACCTGCGTGACGGCGGTCAGGCCACGGGCCACCGGGCCGTCGGGGCCGCCGGCGAGATTGGCGGCGAAGCCCAGCAGCACGGAAAAGACGATGAGGGGCAGCATGGCCCGGCGGCTCAGCAGGCCCACGAAATCCTCGGCGGTGAAGAAATTTACCAGCAGCTGATCCGGGGCGGCATAGTCCCCTACGGCCTCGGTGGGCAGCGACTGCCACGGGGTCAGCACCGGGGGAAATGCCTTCATCAGCAGGAACATCAGCACGGCGGCGAGGATGCCCGTCACCACGAAGGTCAGCACCGTGACGCCCATGATGCGCCCGGCCCGGCGGACGCTCCGCATCCCGGCGATGGCTCCGGCGATGGAGGAAAACACCAGCGGCACCACCACGCAGAACATGAGGTTGATGAAAATTTGCCCCAGCGGGCGGACGGTCCCGGCGGCGGCAGGCCACAGCCAGCCGGTGACGCCGCCGGTGAGCATGGCCGCCAGCATGGCCCCCAGAAGTCCGTAATTTTTCAGCACGGCTCGTTTTTCCATAGCACTCCTCCTGTCTGCCAGCCCATGGGGGCGTGGCCCTGTGAAGGGAGTGTATGCGGGGGAGAGCCTGCCCCATGCGTCAGTCTGCCAGATACTCCAGATAGTCGCTCTCCGTGGCGAACAGCTGATAGCTGCCGCCCACCAGTCCCATATATCCTCCGCTGACGAAATAACCCTTCATATCCGTGGCCTCCTTGCTTGATCTTGAGGCTATTATAAAAGAGAAACTGTCCAATAAAACGGATAGTCAGGCTTTTCGTATGAGAAAAAGTGTGGTACACTGGAGAAAAAAGGAGGGCGGGAGACATGGCCAAGAGCGGGAATCAGAAGGGGAAGCTCCTCTATCTGGCGGAGATCTTTCACCGGGAGACGGACGAGGCGCACGGACTGACACTGGCGGAGCTGACGGAGCGTCTGGCGGCTTACGGCGTGCAGGCGGAGCGCAAGACCCTGTACGCCGACATGGAGGAGCTGCGGCGCTGCGGGCTGGACATCGACAGCTGGAAGGAGGGACGGGAGTACCGCTACCGGCTGGCGTCACGGGAGTTTGAGCTGCCGGAGCTGAAGCTGCTGGTGGATGCGGTGCAGGCCTCCCGGTTCATCACGGAGAGCAAGTCCCGCAGTCTCATCAAAAAGCTGGAGTCGCTGGTCAGCGTCCACGACGCCCGGCAGCTGCAGCGGCAGGTACTCATCGCCGGGCGGGTCAAGACCATGAACGAGAGTATCTACTACAACATCGACAAGCTCCACAGCGCCATCGGAGAGGGGAAGCAGATCCGTTTCCAGTACTTTCAGTGGACGGTGGAGAAGAAGGAAGCGCTGCGCCGGGACGGCGGGTGGTACTGCGTCAGCCCATGGCATCTGCGGTGGGACGACGAGAACTACTACCTCATTGCCTACGACGCCGAGGCGGACCGGGTGAAGCACTATCGGGTGGACAAGATGAAGCGCATCACCCTGTTGGAGGCGCCCCGGTTGGGGCAGGAGCGGATGGCTCGGTTTGACCCGGCTGTATACACCCGGCGGCTGTTCGGAATGTACGGCGGTCAGCCGGTGCGGGTGACGCTGGAGGGGGAGAACGAGATGGTGGGCGTGCTCATCGACCGGTTCGGCAAGGAGGTGCCGGTGCTGCCGGTGGACGGGGCGCACTTTCAGGCTTTCGTGGATGTGGCGGTGAGCCCCCAGTTCCTGGGCTGGGTGGCGGGCCTTGGCGGCGACCTGCGGATCGTGTCACCGGAGCCGGTGGTGCAGAAGATGCAGGCACTGGTGCAGCGTCTGGCGGAGCAGTACTGTGCGCCGGATGGGGACAAGACATCTGTATGACGGTTTTCTGACAAAAACAAGTGGAAATTTGCTAAAAAGCAGCTCTCAATGTATCGAAGGGCTGCTTTTATGCAGTATATACAGAAAAAAGCGGAGACGTGCCAATTTGATTGACGGGAGTGACAGCGAAATACACAAAATATATTACGCAAAATGTACGTATAGCAATATTGACAATACGTTAAGAACTTGTTACACTCAAGCTAACGGACGGAAAGGTCTGCCGGCAGAGGGCGGACAGGCATCCTGACGGTGGCAGTTGGCGGAAGGAGGCGCACAAGCCCACTGACGAAGGGCCGGACCGTTTGAAAAGCGTAGGACACAAGCAGAGACTCAAGACCCGAAGTAACACAATATGAGAAGAAAGAGGAGGCAACTATGCAACACAGAAGACCCCGCCTGATGGCGAAGATCCTCGCGTTTGTTCTGGCAGTTTCCCTCTTATTCCCTGTGTCTGCCTTCGCCAGCGTGGCTGATCTGGCAGATGACACCCGTGCTCCAGGCAAATCTCTGGCAAATACCTACCCCAACCTGCCGGTAGACTGGCAGGTATCTCTGGCTGAGGACGCCAAGGACGTCACCGTGAGGGTTCCCGTATCCCTGACCGCTGACGAGCTGACCGCCGCCATCGAGGCGCAGTCCATCAGCTTCTCTCTGGTACGTGACGGCGAGCGTCAGTACCTGAACCCCGAGAAGTTCCCCAACCCCTGGGAGGGCGGCACACTGGATCAGTGGGTCACCCAGAACAACAAAGAGACCGTCCGGATGTTTGACATCAAGGAGATGGGCGTTGCGACCGACAACGACGGTAAGGTGTATCTGAACGTCCTGATGGACATCAACTGCTACTTCTACACCACCCGTTTCGGCGCCGTTGACTACAGCGCTCCCCACAACAACGGCGGTGCGTATCTGGACGTTTGCGGCTACTTCAACTTCAACGCCATCGTGGCGGAGAAGACCGTGGGCAGCGTGGCTACGAAGGTCGTTCCCTATGACACCTTCCGCACCATCTATGAGCTGTACGACGATGTGGATGCTCTGGCCAACGCCGAGACCGATCTGTACGTCTCCCGTGAGTCCATGGGCCGTTCCACCACCGACGGCTACGACATCCCCTACGTGATCATTGCCGACCAGAAGGCGTCCGTGGACCGCTGGCTGGAGTACACCGAACTGGTGGAGCAGGATCCCGATCTGGTCCTGGCTCAGCTGAAGGAAGGCAAGTGGGATGACCTGCGTGTCCCCATGTTCGCCTCCAACGTCCACTCCAACGAGAATGCCGCCGTCAACGGTATTCTGGAGTTCGGCCATATGCTGCTGGAGAACGAGACCGTTGACGTCAAGACCCTGACGAGCTTCACGGATGCCGGTAAGGCTCTTCTGGCAGAGGAAATGGCAAGAAACAATGCCAAGACCCCCGACCTCATCAAGGATTACGCTTCCTATCTGGGCTACATCCGCGGCGAGAACGGCTACAACCACTGGACCACCAGCGGTTCCTCCAAGGGCCTGTACTCCGGACAGTTGGATCTGGAGAAGTACTACAACGTTGAGAGCGAAACCGTGAATATTAAGGAACTGCTGACCGACGTGTTCGTCGTCATCGTTCCTGAGCAGAACGTGGAGGGTTATGAGCACATGACCCGTACCAGCGGTCAGGGCTATGACCCCAACCGTGACGAGGCCAACCAGACCCTGTTTGAGGATGCCAATGCTATGGCTCTGGTGAACAAGTTCAACCCCATGGTCTTTACCGAGATCCATGGCCGTGTGGACGCCGTCCTCATTGAGCCCTGCACGCCTCCCCACGAGCCCAACTACGAGTATGACCTGATCGCTGAGCAGTTCATTAAGCTGGGCGAGGCCGTCGGTATCGGCGCCATTGCCAACAACCCAGATCACAACAGCTTCGAGATGCCTTTCCGGGATTTCCTGAGAGGCAACGAGACCTCCCCCACCGGCAAGGAGTGGACCCAGCCTTGGGATGATATGACTACGGCTTACGGTTCTCAGTATCCCGTGCTGATCGGCACCGCCGGCATCACTTGGGAGCTGCCCGTGTACAGCGATGTCAGCGCCGAGTACATGGTTCCCTACGGCCTGATGACCCAGGCTATGTTCATCCGTGACAACAAGATCTCCATGCTGGAGAATCAGGCCAAGCTGTTCTCCCGTGGCGTGAACAACACCAACTCCAACGCCGATGTGGCTCCCTGGTACGTGAACCAGTACGACGAGGCCGGCGCTCAGGCTGAGCTGATGCGTCCCGTGTACGACGGCGAGGGCCAGAACGGCAACTTCTATCCCGAGTGCTACATCATCCCCCTGGATCGTGACAACCAGAAGAACCTCTTCGACGCCGCTGCGGAGCTGAAGTATCTGACCCGCAACGATGTCAAGGTCAACGTGGCCACCGAGTCCTTCGTCTATGACGGCGTGACCTATCCCGAGGGCACCATGGTCATCTCCATGTATCAGGCCAAGCGTTCTCTGGCCAACAGCCAGCTGTACGACGGCACCTTCATCAGCGTGTGGTCCGGCCTGTACTCCGAGAGCTTTGCCCAGCGCAGCCATGCCCGTGGCTATGACCGTATCATCGTGGCTGAGCCCGCCGCCTATGAGACCATCATGCAGTCCTGCCAGGCTACCATCGACTATGAGGGCACTCTGGCCGCTCTGGCTGAGTGCACCGCCGACTTCGACGGCGTTGAGAATGCCGATGTCATCATCGACAACGTCTCCAACGATTCCGCCAATGCCGTCAACGCTCTGCTGAACGCCGGCAAGACCGTGGCCATGATCACCGAGGGCGAGGAGAAGGGCAACTTCCTGTGCTCCTATGAGGACTTCCTGACCATCGCCGATGAGTATGTCGTGACCGCCACCGGCGTGTACGGCGCCAACTACAAGGCTGCCGTCATCGACAACCCCACCGTGTATCTGCCCGGTAAGCCCGCCAACAACACCAGCGGCTACGTGGAGACCACTCTGCGCTCCGGCTCTTACAACTATCGTTTCGACTGGCTGGCTCTGACCAATATGGGCTTCACCGTCACCGACGACCTCTCCGCTGCCAGCGTCATCGTGGGTTCCCGTGCTCTGAATGATGAGGCTCTGGGCGCTGTCAAGGCCGGTACTCCCTACATGGGCTATACTGCCACCGCCGTTAGCCGGGTCAGGGAGCTGGTGGGTCTGGAGATTTCTTCCTGCGAGATGGGTACCGACTTCCTGGGCCGCGTGGTGTATCCCAACAACACTCTCATCAACGCCACCTACATCAACGAGGGTGACGACGTGATGTACGAGTATGGTACCTATTGGTTCTCCAAGATTCCCGACGGCGCTACCGTTCTGGTGCAGAACGCCGGGAAGGATCCCCTGCAGGGCTGCATCTGCCTGACCGACGACGGTCTGGTGGAGCAGTTCGAGACCTACAACAACGGTGTGGTGGGCTTCGAGTATCAGTCCGGCAACATGGACATCGCTCTGTTTGCCAATGTACTGAACCACAAGATCCATCAGACGGATGAATTCACCTTCATCAGCAACTTCATCTTCTCTCGCAGCCTGAGCGCCGTCGCTTACGAGGGTGTCCAGCAGCCTGAGAATCCTGAGCCCGACAACCCCGACCCCAAGCCCGATCCTAAGCCCGGTGATTCCGGTACCACCGATCCCAAGCCCACTACGCCTCCCGAGACCGGCGACACCAGCGACGTGATGCTGTGGGTGGCTGTGGCCGTTATCAGCTGCGGTATGATCCCCGCCGCTGCGGTGGTCCTGAAGCGTAAGGCTCGCTGAATCACTCGCTGTGAGAGGTCTGCGTGACCGTCACATGAGAGGATAAGCACCAACTGCAAAAGCGTGCCCGCCGCAGGCCGAAGCCTGCGGCGGGCATTTCCTCATGGGAGAGTGTGCTTCCGAAGGGGGATTTTTCCCGAATGAGAGGTGTTTCCCGGCGTGAGGATACCCCTGCGGGAACAGCACGGAAGAACATTGCGGAAAAGCAGCGCCCCGGCCATGCGGCCGGGGCGCTGTTTGCGGGGGTAAGATGCCTGTACCATTTGCAAGGTTTGCGCTGTTTGTGGGGCTTGCGCTGTTTGTGGGGCTTGCGCCGTTTGCGGTGCGGGCATGGGCTGGGGCAGCGGGGGGATCAGCGGCCGGACATGGCCCTCAGCTCCTGCACCTTTTGCCGGATGGCCGCCAGTGCCTGCTGGGGGTCGGCGGCATTGGCGGTGGCCTCCTCCATGGGGCAGAGGCCCGTGCCGGTTCGATTCAGGATAGCATCTGTCACCTCATCGCAGGTATAGGGAACATCGTATTGGGTGAGAATGGCCGTGGCCCGGCGGCTCATCACCGGGGCATAGACCATCGCCGGATGCAGCAGGGTATAGAGCCATGCGGCTCCGGCACCCACCACCCGATCGGCCACGCTCCAGCCGGAAAGGCCCTCCTCCAGCCAGCTAAGAAGGGGCGCTACCCCCCGAAGCTGGGTGGTGCGGACCTCCTCGTCCCGGCACAGGGCGCAGGTGCAGTCAATGGTTGTCAGGGCCTCCTTGGCCCGTTCCAGATCAGTCATGGTGCAGAACCTCCATTGCTATAATTCGTAAAATCAGATGCGGAGACGGAAGGTGCGGGGAGCCAGCCGGTAAACCAGCAGCAGGAACACGGCGTAGTATTTGCCCTGGTCGGAGGAGATCACGTCGTTGTTGGAGAGCCCCCCGATGAGGGTCAGGAAAACCAGAAGGTGGAAGAAGCTGCCCGCAGGGAGGGTCAGGTGCAGCTTGTGACCGGCCAGCGTCAGGGGCAGCAGGAACATCAGACCGAAGTACAGCTTCAGATCGTTTACCAGAAGCTTCATGGTTCCCTCTCATGTGATAGTGGATAGCATATATGGATGCTATCACACGCATGAGGCACCTGTCAAGGAAAGGCCTTGCCGGGGGCGGTGAGGTTTGCTATAATAAGACGAAAAGCAGCAGGGAGGGGGGAGAGAGGATGCGGACCTTGGCCACCATAGCGCTGTCCTTTGCGGCGGGCGTTTTTGCCGCCGTGCTGCTGGGCGTGGGCGTCTGGCAGCTGTGGGCGGCAGGGGCCTGCCTGCTGGCGGGACTGGTGCTGCTGGGGCTGAAGCGGACGATGCCCGCCCGGCTGCGGCTGCGGGGGATGCTGATCCTCTTTTCCCTGTGCGGGGCGCTGGTGTACACGGCGCTGTTTCAGGCGCTGGTACAGGCTCCGGTGACAGCCCGCTGCGGGCAGACGGGGGAGTTCTCCGGCACGGTGCTCTCCCGCCCGGTGGAGACGGAGTGGGGCGTCCGTGTCACCATCCGCCTCTCCGGCTCGGCGGCCAAGGCGGAGGTCTACGCCGATGCGGAATATGCCGGTTTAGAGCCGGGGCAGCAGCTCTCCGGCACGGCCCAATGGCAGGACGCTGCCCGCATCCGGGAAAACGATGTGACGGCCTTCACCTCACGGGGCGTGTTCGCTCTGCTGTATGCCCGTGGACCGCTGACGGCGGAGGAGGGCAGCGCCGGAAGCATCCGGTGGCTGCCCCAGCGGGCGGTGTACGCACTGCGGGAGAAGATCGCCGCCATATGGCCCGACGGCGACACGGCGGCCTTCGTCACGGCGGAGCTGACCGGCGACCGCAGCGGTATGGCGGAGGAGAACGCTGCCGTCATGACGCAGGCGGGGGTGGCCCATTTGTTCGCCGTATCGGGGCTGCACTGTGCCTTTCTGGTGTCCCTGCTGGGGCTGCTGCTCCCCGTCCGGCGGCGGGCGCTGGGGGCGGGGCTCTCTATGGCGGTGCTGCTGTTTTATATGGTGATGGTGGGTCTGACCCCCTCGGTGGTCCGGGCCTGCATCATGCAGATATTCCTGCTGGCGGCTCCGCTGCTGCGCCGGGAGAGCGATGGGCTTACCAGCCTGTCGGCGGCGCTGCTGGTGATCCTGCTGGCCGATCCCTTCGCTGCAGCGGGGGTGAGCCTGCAGCTGAGCTTCGCCGCCACGCTGGGACTGGTGTGCTTCTCCCAAAGGCTGAGCGGCTTTTTCAAGGGGCTGTACCGGGGGAAGAAGCGGCCGGTGCGGGCGGTGGTGTCCTTCGTGGCCGCCAATCTCTCCGCTTCACTGGCGGCCATGGTGTTCACCATCCCACTGACGGCCTGTTACTTCAACACATTTCCCCTCATAGCGCCGCTGAGCAATCTGCTCATCGTTCCGGCGGCGGGATGGAGCTTCATGCTGGCCTTCGTGGCGACGCTGGCGGGCTTTCTCTGGCTTCCGGCGGCACGGGTGCTGGGTTGGGGCGTGTGGGCGCTGGTGCGGTATGTCCTGTGGATGGCGTCGGCTCTGACCCGTCTGCCGGGCCATGCGCTGTATTTTTCCAACCGTTATCTCAAATACTGGCTGGTGTACGCCTACGCCCTCTTCACCGCCTGCGCCATCACCGGGGAGCGGCGGCGGAAATACGCCGTGGCGGCAGCGCTGGCGGCCATGACCCTGCTGCTGACGGTGGGACTCAATGTCCGGCTCAGCCGCTGCGGAGAGATGAACGCCATGGCGGTGAATGTGGGGCAGGGACAGTGTACCCTGCTGTATGCAGGGGATCAGGCGGTGGTGGTGGACTGCGGCTCCAGCAACAGCTATGTGGATGCCGGGAGCCGTGCGGCGGATCAGCTGGAGAGCATGGGTATCCACAGGCTGCGGGCCGTGGCGGTGACCCACTATCACGCCGACCACACCAACGGCCTGTATCAGCTGCTGGCCCGGTTGGAGGTGCAGACCCTGTATCTGCCGGATATCGAGGACGAATACGGCGTGAGGGAGCGGCTGCTGCGGCTGGCGGAGAAGAACGGCATCGAGGTGGTGTATGTCCGCCGGACGGTGGAGTGTCCGCTGGGCGGGGCGGTGCTGAGCCTCTATCCCCCGGTGGGGGAGGGCGACCTCAATGAGCAGGGGCTGACGGCCCTGTGCAGCGCCGGGGATTTTGACGTGCTCATCACCGGCGACATGGCGGGCAGCACGGAGCGCAAGCTGGTGGGGCAGTACGATCTGCCGGATATCGAGGTGCTGATGGTGGGCCACCACGGCTCCCGATACAGCTCCTCGCAGGAGCTTTTGCAGGCCGTGCGGCCGGAGACGGCCATCATCAGCGTGGGCGACAACAGCTACGGCCACCCCACGCAGGAGGCCATGGACCGGCTGAGCCAGGCGGGAGCGGAGATCTACCGCACCGACCGACAGGGAAATATTTTAGTGACCGTACACGGAGGAGACTGACCATGCCCCCTAAGGCTGAAAAAAAGAACAACGGCTTCGATCGCCTGCGGGCGGATCTGAAGACACAGACCCCACAGAACGTATACCTGTTCTACGGAGAGGAGACGTATCTGCGAAGCTACTATCTGGAGGAGCTGCACAGGCTGCTGATCCCGGCGGGCTTCGAGGAGTTCAACTACCACCGGCTCTCCGGCAAGGGGCTGACAGTGCAGGAGCTGGCAGAGGTGACGGAGGCCATGCCCATGATGGCCCAGCACACCATGGTGGTGGTGACGGATCTGGACATCTTCCGGCTGGATGAGCAGCAGCGCACGGCGCTGATGGCCCTGCTGGCGGACTTTCCGGAGTACTGCACGCTGGTGCTGGTATACGATCTGCTGCCCTATAAGCGGGACGGCAAGATGAAAAAGCTGTGCGCTGCGCTGGACAAGTCCGTGTGCGAGGTGGAGTTCCGCCAGCAGGAGCGGGCGCAGCTGCTGCGATGGGTGAAGCGCCGCTTTGCCGCCGCCGGACACGACATCGACGACACCACGGCGGATCATCTGCTGTTCACCTGCGGTTCCCTGATGACGGAGCTGGTGCCGGAGATCGGGAAGATCGCCGCCTATGCCAAGGGCCGGGCGGTGACGGTGGAGGATATCAACGCCGTGGCGGACCCCGTGCTGGACGCACGGGTCTTTGACATGACCAACAGCATCACCGCCGGGAAGTACGATCAGGCGGCGCAGGTGCTGGGGGAGCTGCTGCGGATGCAGACGGAGCCCATCATCATACTGGCGGCGGTGGGCAAGGAGCTGAGGCGGCTGTATACGGCCCGGATGGCGCTGGATGCCGGGAAGGACCGGTTCTGGCTCAAGCAGCTGTGGAGCATGAGCTCCGATTATCCCGCCAAGCTGTTGATGCAGGCGGCAGGAAAGGTGGATCACGAATGGTGTCAAACGGCGGTCATCCGATGCCAGAGGCTGGATCGGCGGATGAAAAGCGAGAAGAATATGGACAGCGAGGCGGAGCTGAAGCTGTTCCTCATGGAGCTGGCCGGCAGCCGGTGAAGCCCCGTGTGCGGCAGGTCATCGTGGTGGAGGGGCGGTATGACAAGAACGCCCTCTTGCAGGTGGTGGACGCCGTGATCGTGGAGACGGGGGGATTTTCCGTGTTCCACGACCGGGAGAAGCTGGCCTATCTCCGCCGTCTGGCGGCGGCCCGGGGCGTCATCCTCATGACGGACCCGGACGGGGCAGGCTTTGTGATCCGCAACCATCTGAAGGGTGTTCTGCCGCCGGAGCAGATCTTGCAGGCCTATGTGCCGGACGTGTACGGCAAGGAGCGCCGCAAACGCAAGGGCGGTAAGGAGGGCAAGCTGGGCGTGGAGGGGATGCCTCCCGCCGTGCTGCTGGAAGCCCTGCGCCGCTGCGGCGCCACATGGGAGGGAGAGGAGGCCCCGGCGGCCCCCTTGCGGCTTACCAAGGCGGATCTGTTGGAAAAGGGACTGATCGGCCCCGACTCCGCCGCCCGGCGGCAGGCGCTGTGCAGGAAACTGAGTCTGCCGGAGCGCATGACCCCCAACGCCCTTTTGCAGGCGCTGAACACGCTGCTGACGGAGGAGGAGTGGGCGGCGCTGTAAGGTAGGCGGCTCCGCAGAGACGGACGAAAGCTCTCTTGCTTCAGGCAGGAGGGCTTTTTTAGTATCTGGATAGGATTTTCTGCAAGTATTCGTACTACGGCCAGCATCAGGGAGAAAAATTTGCTGTCCCGGGCATGATATCATAGACCAGAAGCTCCTACCCCTTCAACTGAGTGGGGGCGGCAGCGGGTCTGTTGCTGAGTCAATTCCCGTTACGACCTATAATAAACGAAGCTCTTGAGAGGAAAGGAAGTTTTGAAATCATCGGTTTCAAACGGCTCTTTTGCCCACTTTTCCAGCTGCTGGGAAAAGTGGGCCGCCGGAGGCACAAAGGGAAAAGCTATCGGAAAAAGCATGCCGTCGGCACGCAAAAAAACCATCCAAAACAAAGGAGTGCTGCACAGCCGCAGCACTCCTTTGCGTTACTCATGATAGCCGGGTTCCTTACCCTGATAGATGTCCTGCATCTCCCGGTCGATCTCGCTGATGGCCTCGCTGCATAGCCGCAGCCGTGCGGCGTCGGAATCGGAGAAATTGCGGTCGGATTTATACCGCAGCTCATGCTCCAGACTGGCCCACATATCCATGGCAATGGTACGCAGCTGGATCTCCACCGGCAGATGCAGCGTCCCCTCGGAGATGACGATGGGTACGTCGATGATGAGGTGCAGACTGCGATAGCCGGATTCCTTGGGCTGCTGGATGTAGTCCACCTCCCGCAGCACCTTGAAGGATTCGGACCGGGTCAGCAGGCTGCGGAGATAGTAGATGTCATCCAGATAGTTGCAGATGACCCGGATACCGGCTACGTCCTGTATGTAGGCATAGATATTGTCGATGGTGACGTCGTAGCCCCGGCGGCGCAGCTTATCGCTGATGCTCTCCAACGTCTTGATGCGGTACTCGATGTGGTGAATGGGAGAATGGTCGTACAGACTGGCGAACTCCTCGTCCAGGATCTCCATCTGGGTCACGGCCACCTTCAGGGCGCTGCGGTACAGGTGATTCACCCGTACCATGCCCTGAGCCAGCTCCCGCTGCTCCGGCGTAGCGCCGGAGGGAATGGGGATATCCTTGAGACGGATGCTGCCGCTCTTTTCGATCATCATGGGACAGAAGCCTCCTTATGATACGTTCCGTTAACAAAGTTTATTTTAGCACATAGGTGTGAAAAAATTATGAACGAAGGGGAAAACGTTGTATAAATTTCACAGAAAGAATCCCTGTGGACGGCCAACCCGTGGCCCATGCAGCAGCGTCCCAAAAAACCTCCCCCATGCAGCGGACTGCATGGAGGAGGTGCAGAAAAATTCAAATCACTTCTTCCGGGCGTAGGGGGTATTCTCCAGCGGCAGGGTCAGGCGGCGCTGTCCGTCCAGCCGGAAGTAGGCGTCAGCAATGGCGGGAGCCGTGGGAATGGAGGTGATCTCTCCGATGCCGATGGCCCCTCCGGCCACGTTCAGGCCGGGCTTCTCCACCACAATGGCCTGAATTTCCGGCGGGATCTGGTTGGCACGGAACAGACCCAGCATACCGTATTTGGCGGTAGGCTTGCAGTTTACGTCGATAGGATACTGCTCCGTGAGCGCATAGCCCAGACTCATGACCACACCACCCTCGATCTGTCCCTCACAGCTGAGGGGGTTCACGGCCTTACCCACATCGTGGGCGGCCACCATCTTCTTGACACGGCCCGTCTCCCGGTCCAGAATACACATCTGCGTGGCATAGCCGTAGGCCACATGGCTGACGGGGTTGGGCACATCGGCCCCCAGGGGGTCCGTTTTGGCCAGATACTCGCCGTAGAACTCCTGCCCCACCAGATCATGGAGGGTCTTGCCCGCCAGCGCCGCCGACAGCTTTTCGCAGGCCCGCCGGGTGGCCTCACCGGTGACCAGCGTCTGGCGGGAGCCGGAGGTGTCGCCGGAGTCCGGGGCGATCCATGTGTTGCTGCGCTCATAAACGATGTTGTCCCGGTGCAGCCCCGTATTGGTGACCACCACCTGCACCAGCACGGTACCCAGCCCCTGCCCGATACAGGAGGCGCCGGAGTAGATATGCACCTTCTCGTCCGCCTCCACGATCAGCTTGCAGCGGCCCCAGTCGGGAATACCCACGCCCACACCGGCATTCTTCATGGCGCAGGCGATGCCCACCGGATCGCCGTTTTTGACGGCCTCGTCATAGGCGGGCTTGATAGCCTCCAGCGTCTCCACAAGGCCGGTGGAATCGTCCACGATCTGGCCGTTGGGCAGCACACCGCCGGGGCGGATGGCGTTGCGGTAGCGGATCTCCCACGGACTGATGCCCACCAGATCAGCCATCTCGTTGAGCAGCGTCTCCGTGCAGAAGCAGGTCTGGGTGACACCGAAGCCCCGGAAGGCCCCGGCAGGGGGGTTGTTGGTATAGTAGGCGCGGCCCTCGATCTCGAAATTCTCATAGGCGTAGGGGCCGGCGGCGTGGGTGCAGGCCCGCTCCAGCACCGGCCCGCCCAGAGAGGCGAAGGCACCGGTATCGGATACCACGCTGGCCTTGACGCCCTGAATGATGCCGTTTTCGTCGCAGCCCATGGTGAAGTCCATGTCAAAGCTGTGGCGCTTGGGGTGAATGAGGATGGATTCCTGCCGGGTGAGCTTCACCTTCACCGGCACACGGGCCACATAGGCCAGCAGCGCCGCATGGTGCTGCACAGACATATCCTCCTTGCCGCCGAAGGCGCCGCCCACCAGCATATTCTGTACCTGACAGCGCTCATAGTCCACTCCCAGCATGGAGGCGCACTCGTGCATGGTGGTGTGGGAGCTCTGGTCGGTGGTCAACAGCTTCACGCCGCCGTTTTCCAGCGGCAGCGCCACGCAGCACTCCGGCTCCAGAAAGGCGTGCTCCGTCCACGGGGTGTGAAAATGCCGGGTCAGCACATATTTGGAGCGGCGGATGGCGCCCTCGGCATCGCCCCGTGAGACGTGCTTATACGCCTGCACGTTGCTCTCCTCCTCTTCAAAGACCAGCGGCGCATCCGGCGCAGCGGCCTCCTCCGGGTTGTGGACGGCGGGGAGGACCTCATACGCCACCTTCACCAGCTTCTTGGCGTCCTCCAGCGTCTCCCAGTCACGGGCACACACCAAGGCCACGGCGTCCCCCAGATAGTGGGTGATCTCGCCGATGCCGATCATGGTGGGCTGATCCTTTTTCAGGTGGCCCACATTCACCTTGCCGGGGATGTCCTTCTGGGTCAGAACGCACACCACACCGGGCAGCGCCTCCGCCTCGCTGGTATCGATGGACAGCACACGGGCACGGGCATACTGGCTGCGGACGGCACTGCCGTAGCACATCCCGTCTACGTACACGTCGTCGGGGTACTGGCCGTAGCCCAGTACCTTCTCCGCCACATCCAGCCGGTGGACCCGGCTGCCCATCTGCCAGTCAACGGCGGCAGGCTGCGGCAGCTTCCCCTCCCGGAAAATTTTACCCGCCAGCAGGATGCCGTCGATGATCTTCACATATCCGGTGCAGCGGCAGATGTTGTTGCGGATGGCGAAGGCCGCCTCCTCACGGGTGGGGTCGGGGTTTACATCCAGCAGCGCCTTGGCGGAGATGACCATACCGGGGATGCAGAAGCCGCACTGCACGGCCCCCGCCTCACCGAAGGCAAAGACGTAGACCTGCTTCTCCCAGTCGGACAGCCCCTCCACGGTGACGATGTTTTTCCCCTCCAGCTTCTCCGTCTGCGGTACACAGGCCTTGGTGGGCTTGCCGTCAATGAGGACATGGCAGGTGCCGCAGGCACCCTCGCTGCATCCGTCCTTCACAGAGGTCAGGTGCAGGGTATCCCGCAGATAGCGGATGAGTTTTTGATTTTTCTCCACGGTGACGGGGTGACCGTTGACGGTAAAACTGGCCATGACGTGTCTCCTTCTGCGAAATTGCGCTGATTTTATCGGAATTGCACATGATATCCGGAGATATTATACTATATTTTTGTTGCCTACGCAAGCCGGGACAGGGAAAAGCCTGATTCTATTTGGAGAATAACCCTTTCCCTTCCAAGACCGGCAGGAGAGGGACATACACACAAAACACCGCCCCATCCCGGCTTTGCCGGATGGGGCGGTGTTTTCTTACAGCTCCAGCTCGTAGTAGCCCGCCACGTCCATGCTCTGGGTCAGAGCCTCCAGCTGCGGCCGCAGGGACAGCTCTGCCCGCCATGCAAGGCCGCAGTCGGCGGTGATGGTGCGGGGGACGGGGATCAAACGGCCCGCAAGGCCCGCCTCCTGACACCGCTGCTCCATGGCCATGGCCTCGGAGGTGGTGTGGAAGGTGATAAGAAGCCAACGCTTTTTTTCGATCATTCTGCAACGCTCCTGACTGCCGCAATGGCGGCCTGTGTTTCCTCCTCCGTGTTGAACCAGCCGAAGCTGAACCGCACGGCCCCCTGTGCCATCGTACCCAACGCCCGGTGCAGCCGGGGGGCGCAGTGTGCGCCGGGCCTTGTGGCGATGGAGAACTGCTCCGCCAGCACGTCACTGACCTGAGATGAGTCATAGTCCCGGATATTCAAAGACACCACCGGCGCCCGGTCCCATGTGGTGAAGTCGCCGTAAACGGTGACGCCGGGGATGGCGGACACCCCCTCGTAAAACTGCCGGGCCAGCGCCTGCTCGTGGCTGCGGATGGTCTCCAGCCCCGTCTCCTCCAGATAGTCCAGCGCCGCCGACAGCCCGGCGATGCCGTGGCCGTTGAGGGTGCCGGCCTCCAGCCGGGTGGGGTACTGGGGCGGCTGCTGGGGCAGATACGTCTGCACACCGGTGCCGCCTACCTTGAAGGGGCGGATGTCCACCCCCGGAGCGATGCACAGTCCGCCGGTACCTTGCGGCCCCAGCAGGCTTTTGTGACCGGTGAAGCACACCACGTCGATGCCCATGGCCTCCATGTCGATGTCGAACACCCCCGCCGTCTGGGAGGCGTCCACCACCAGCAGCAGGCCGTGCTCCTTGGCAAAGCGGCCGATGGCCCGGATATCCAGCAGATTCCCCGTCAGGTTAGAGCCATGGGTGCAGATGATGCCCCGTGTGTTGGGCCGCAGCAGACGGCGGAAATCGTCGTAGTCGATGCAGCCCCGCCGATCCGCCGGCAGGAAGTCCACCTCCACCCCCTCCAGCCGGTACAGGGGCCGCAGCACGGAGTTGTGCTCGCAGTCAGTGGACAGCACATGGTCACCGGGGGCGAACAGCCCGTCGATGGCGATGTTCAGGGCCTCGGTGGAGTTGCAGGTGAACACCACCCGCTCCGCAGCGGAGCAGCCCAGCAGCCTGGCCAGCTGCTCACGGGTGCGGTAGATGACCCGTGAAGCGTCCAACGCCTCCTGATGGGCGCTGCGCCCGGAGTTGCCCATGGTGGCCATAGCCCGCACCACCGCCTCCGCCACGCAGGGGGGCTTTTTCAGGGTGGTGGCGGCATTATCCAGATAGATCACAGCAGGAACCGCCTTTCTGTCCCCGAAGGGACGCTTTTATCCGCAGAGTTTTTCCTCACAGGGGCCTTCTGCCCGCAGGGGGCAGTCTCATTCCATCTAATTGTATCACAGTTCGAAAAAAATACAATCTTTTCATACAATATTTGATGAAAATTTCCCTCCGCACCGGAAGCCGATCCCGTACCGGAACCGCTTCGCCGGGGAGGGTACCCCGTGGTCGGGTACGGCACCCCGTGGTCGGGTACGGCACCCCGTGGCCGGGTACGGATATCCCCCTGCCGGGAAGGGCAGGGGGATACGGAACATACTCAGGCGAAGAACTGGCTCAGCAGGGACAGCACCTCCGTCTTGCCGTCGCCCTTCTCGGCGGAGAAGGGGACCAGCGGCGTGTCGGGGGGAAGCTCCAGCGTCTGGCGGATGACCTCCAGATTTGGCTCTACTTCCCGCTTTTTCAGCTTGTCCACCTTGTTGGCCACCACCAGCATGGGGCAGCCCGCCTCCCTGAACCAGTTGCACATAGTCACGTCGTCCGCAGAGGGCTTGTGCCGGGCGTCTACGATGAGCACGCCCAGCGAGATAAGCCCCGGCTCCTGAAAGTAGCTCTCCATCAGGCGGCCCCAGCGATCCCGCTCCTCCTTGCTGACCTTGGCATAGCCGTAGCCGGGCAGGTCGGTAAAGTAGAGCTTGCCGTCGATGCGGAAGTAGTTCACCTGAGAGGTCTTGCCGGGGGTAGCGCCCACCCGTGCGAAGTTCTTCCGGTTCAGCAGCCGGTTGATGACGGAGGACTTGCCCACATTGGAGCGTCCGGCAAAGGTCACCTGGGGCCGACCGTCCCGGATAAAGGCGTTTTGGGTGGTGGCGGACAGCACGAACTCCGCCTTGTTGAAGTTGATGGTCATGATGGCCTCCTTCTCTGACTGCCTCAGACCCGCAGGGCCGGGGCAGCCGGTTCCATGGGCAGGGCGGTCATATGCTCCACCGCCGACACGGCAGGGGAGGGGACCAACGCTGCCGCAAACACCTGATCCACGCTCTCCACCGGCACGAAGTGCAGGGCCGTCCGGACGGTCTGGTCGATCTCCTCCAGATCCTTGACGTTGTCCTTGGGGAGGATCACCGTGCGGATGCCGCTGCGGAGAGCGGCCATGGTCTTTTCCTTCAGTCCGCCGATGGGCAGTACCCGGCCCCGCAGCGTCACCTCGCCGGTCATGGCCACATCGCCCCGGACCTTCCGTCCCGTCAGAGCGGAGAGCATGGCGGTGGTGATGGCGATGCCGGCGGAGGGGCCGTCCTTAGGTACCGCCCCCTCCGGGAAGTGGACGTGGATGTCACGGGTCTTGTAAAAATCCTTCTCGATGCCCAGCTCGCCGCACCGGCTCCGCAAGCACGTCAGCGCCGCCCGGACGGACTCCTGCATGACGGTACCCAGATTGCCGGTGAGCTCCAGCTTGCCGGAGCCCTCCATGACGCCGGCCTCCACCTCCAGAATTTCGCCGCCTACCTCGGTCCAGGCCAGACCGTTCACCACGCCCACCTGATTCCGTGTGCTATGTACGCCGTCCTGATAACGCACCACGCCCAACAGCTCCCGCAGGGAGTCGGGGGTCACATTCACCCGCTTCTCCCCACCGTCCACCAGACGCATAGCGGTCTTGCGGCACACCTTGCCCAGCTGCCGCTCCAACAGTCGAACGCCGGATTCTCTGGTATAGCCGGAGATGATCTGCCGGATGGCGTCGTCCGACAGGCGCAGCTGGGTCTTTTTCAGCCCATGCTCCTTCATCTGCCGGGGCAGCAGATAGCGCTTGGCGATCTGCAGCTTCTCCTCGTCGGTGTAGCTGGTGAGCTCGATGACCTCCATCCGGTCCAGCAGGGGCCGGGGAATGGTGGAGGTGGTGTTGGCGGTGGTGATGAACAGCACCTGACTCAGATCCACCGGGATCTCCAGATAGTGATCCCGGAAGGCGTAGTTCTGCTCGCTGTCCAGCACCTCCAGCAGGGCGGAGGCGGGGTCGCCCCGCATATCGCTGCCCAGCTTGTCGATCTCGTCCAGCACCAACAGGGGATTCATGGAGCCGCTGCGGGAGATGGCGTCGATGATGCGGCCCGGCATGGCGCCGATGTAGGTCTTGCGGTGGCCCCGGATGTCCGCCTCGTCCCGGACGCCGCCCAGACTCAGCCGGGCCATCTTCCGGTGCAGGGCCTTGGATACCGACAGGGCGATGGAGGTCTTGCCCACGCCGGGAGGGCCCACCAGACAGAGGATCTTCCCCTTGGAGTTGGGGCTCAGCTGCCGCACCGCCACGAACTCCAGAATACGCTCCTTCACCTGCTCCAGACCGAAGTGATCCCGGTCAAGGATGCGCCGGGCCTGCGCCACGTCCGCCCGGTCACGGGTGTACTTGCCCCACGGCAGCTCCAGACACACGTCCAGATAGTTGCGGATGACGGAGCCCTCGGCGCTGCCGAAGGGCTGCTTGGCCAGCCGGTCTACCTCCTTCATGAGCTTGCGGTGCAGCTCCTCCGGCAGGTGCAGGGCGGTGATGCGGGCCTCATAATCCGACAGCTCCTCGTCGCCGTCCTCTCCCAGCTCGTGCTGCAGCACCTTCAGCTGTTCCCGGAGGATCATGTCCTTCTGGACCTGCGCCACCCGCTGGCGCACCTTCTGCTCCATCTCGAACTCCAGACCCATGACGTCCACCTCGTGGGTGAGGATGTCATTGACCAGCTGGAGCCGCTTCACCGGGTGCAGTTGATCCAGTACCCGCTGCCGGTCCTGATGCCGCAGGGTCAGGTTCTGGGCGATGAAATCCGCCAGGCGGCCGGGATCACGCTGATCCAGCACCTCCGCCACCACCTCGTCGGACATCTGGGGGGACAGCTCCTTATAGGCGCCGAAGATGGCGTAGGTCTGCCGCAGCAGCGCCTCCGTGTGAGAGGTGCTTCGGTAGGGGGCATCCTCCAGCAGCTCCACATTGGCCTGCAAAAACGGGGAGGCCTGCCACAGACGATGCAGTCTCGCCCGCTGCTCACCCTCCACCAGCACCCGTACCGTAGTCTCGGAGGTCTTGATGATCTGGAGCACATGGCACACCGTGCCGATCTCGTAGAGATCCTGCTCCTCTGGCTCGGAGACGCCGATCTTCCGCTGCGTCACCAGAAACAGACGACGGTCGCCCTCCATAGCGTTGTCCAGCGCAAAAATGGAAATCTCCCGCTCCACGTCGAAGCTTACCGTTTCGCCGGGGAAGGCGGTCATGCCCCGCAGCGCCAGAACGGGGATATTGATGGTATTCATAACTGGTCTCCTTTGCTGTGGAAAAGAGGAGAGACGAACGGGTTCGCCTCTCCTCATGATTCGTTAGGATGCCGGGGCGGAGGGATCGTGCTCCGCCTTGCCGTCACGGGTGCGGCCGGGCCGCTCCGTGCGCTGGGGATCACGGGTGATCTCCGGCTCTCCGGTCTTTAGGACCGCCTCCGGTGTGATGGTCACACGGGTGATGGTGGGGTCAGAGGGGATCTCGTACATGATCCTGGTGAGAAGTCCCTCCATCACGGCCCGCAGGCCACGTGCGCCGATGTTCCGCTGAATGGCCTGATCGGCCACGGCGTCCAGCGCCTCCGGCTGGAACTGCAACTCCACATCGTCGTATTCCAGAAGCTTCTGATACTGCTTCACCAGTGCGTTTTTCGGCTGGGTGAGGATCTGCACCAGATCATCCCGGCCCAGACCGTTGAGGGTCACCATCACCGGCATACGGCCTACCAGCTCCGGGATGATGCCGAATTTCAGCAGATCGTGGGGCTGAACCTCCTTTAGCAGCTGGCCCGTCCGGCGCTCAGCCTTGCTCTCCACCACGGCGTCGAAGCCGATGCCCTTGCGGTCGGTGCGCTGCTCGATGATCTTCTCCAGACCGTCGAAGGCGCCGCCGCAGATGAAGAGGATGTTGTGGGTGTCGATCTGGATGAACTCCTGATGGGGGTGCTTGCGCCCGCCCTGAGGCGGCACGTTGGCCACGGTACCCTCCAGAATTTTCAGCAGTGCCTGCTGCACGCCCTCGCCGGACACGTCACGGGTGATGGAGGTGTTCTCGCTCTTGCGGGCGATCTTGTCGATCTCATCCACATAGATGATGCCCCGCTCCGCCAGCTCCACATCGAAATCCGCCGCCTGCAAAAGCCGCAGCAGGATGTTCTCCACGTCGTCGCCCACATAGCCCGCCTCGGTGAGGGTGGTGGCGTCGGCAATGGCAAATGGCACCTTCAGCACACGGGCCAGTGTCTGGGCGAACAGCGTCTTGCCGGAGCCGGTGGGGCCGATCATGAGGATATTGCTCTTCTGCAGCTCCACATCCTCGCCGCCGCCGAAGAAAATGCGCTTATAGTGGTTGTATACCGCCACCGACAAAGCCACCTTGGCATCCTCCTGCCCGATGACGTACTGATCCAGCACCTCCCGGATCTCACGGGGGGTGGGCAGCTGATCCATCGTCTGCACGTCCTCCCCCATGCCGGGGGTGTAGCCGTCGTCCAGAATGGACATACACAGCTGAACGCACTCGTCGCAGATGCGAACGCCGCCGGGACCCTGGATCATGCGATGTACCTGCCCCTCCGGCTTGCCGCAGAAGGAGCAGCGCAGATTTTTCTTGTCTTCTGCCATGATTTACCTCTTGAAAATGACCTTGTCCACCAGACCGTAGTCACGGGCCTCCTCAGCGGTCATCCAGTTGTCCCGCTCGGAGTCCAGCTTCACCTGCTCCGGGGTCTTGCCGGTGTTTTCGGAGAGGATTTTGTTCATCCGCTGCTTGATCTTCAGAAAATGCTCCACGTCGATCTCCATATCCGTGACCTTACCCTGGGTCCCGGCGGAGGGCTGGTGGATCATCACCTCGGCATTGGGCAGGGCGATGCGCTTGCCCTTGGCCCCGGAGGACAGCAGGAAAGCGCCCATGCTGGCCGCCATGCCGATGCAGATGGTGGACACGTCGCACTTGATATACCGCATGGTGTCGTAGATGGCCATACCCGCCGTCACAGAGCCGCCGGGGCTGTTGATGTACATCTGGATATCCTTGTCAGGGTCCTGTGCCTCCAGATACAGCAGCTGTGCCACCACCAGACTGGCTGTGGTATCATTGACCTCTTCGCCCAGGAAGATGATGCGGTCATTGAGCAGCCGGGAGAAAATGTCGTAGGAACGCTCGCCCCGGTTGGTCTGCTCCACAACATAAGGAACTAAACTCATAAAATATGCCTCCTGTACAGATAGATGTTCAAAGTATACCCGCCCGTTTGTGATTTTAGCAGAATGCGCCGGTTTTATTCGGCAGTCTCCTCCGCCTTATCTTCTTTCTTCTCCTCCGCCTCGGGGGCCACGGCCACGGCGCTGTCCGCCACCAGCTTGACCACCTTCTCACGGATGACCTGCTCCCGCACCTGAGCGGCGGGCAGATACTTCTTCACGGACTCCAGATCCATGCCGTACTTGTCGGCCAGCTTCTGCATCTCGGCGTTCACCTCGTCGTCGGTGGCCTCCAGACCCTCGGCCTTGATGATGGCCTCCACGGCCAGATCCATGCGGACCTGCTCCTGAGCGGGGCCGTGGGCCTGAGACAGGAAGTCGGCCTCGGTGGTGCCGGTCATCTTCAGATACTGGTCAAAGGGGATGCCCTGAGAGGCCAGCTGCTGCTTGAAGTTGTTGGCCATCTGCTCAGCCTGCAGATTCACCATGGCATCGGGGATATCGCAGGTGATGCCCTCGGCCACCTTCTGCATCAGCACGTCCTCGAAGGCCCGCTGAGCGGACTCCTTGCGCTCCCCGGTGATCTTCTTCTTCAGATCGGCCTTCAGCTCCTTCAGGGTGTCGAACTCGGAGACGTCCTTGGCAAACTCGTCGTCCATGGCGGGGATCTCCTTGACCTTCACCTCGTTGACCTTCACATGGAACACAACGGGCTTGCCGGCCAGCTCGGGGGTATAGTTTTCGGGGAAGGTGATGTCGATATCCTTCTCCTCACCGGCCTTCATGCCGACGAGCTGATCCTCAAAGCCGGGGACAAAGCTGCCGGAGCCGATCTCCAGATCGAAGTTCTCGCCCTTGCCGCCGTCGAAAGCCACGCCGTTGTCGAAGCCCTCGAAGTCGATGGTGGCGGTGTCGCCCTTCTTCACGGCACGCTCCACGCTCACCAGACGGCTGTTGCGCTCGGCCATCTCCTTGAGACGGGCGTTGACGTCGGCGGCCATGACCTTCACCTCGGCACGGGGGGCCTCCAGACCCTTGTACTGGCCCAGCGTCACCTCGGGATACACCGCCACGGTGCACTGAAAGACCACGCCGTCCTTGCCGCAGGACTCCAGCTCCACCTGGGGATAGCCCACGACCTCCAGCTTCTGCTCCTGCACGGCGGCCTCATAGGCGTCGGGCAGTACGATATTCACAGCCTCCTCGTAAAAGATCTCAGCGCCGTACATCCCCTCGATGATCTTGCGGGGAGCCTTGCCGGGGCGGAAGCCGGGGACGTTCATCTTGCCACGCATCTGCAGATAGGCCTTGTTGACAGCCTTCTCGAATTCTTCTGCGCCGACCTCGATGGTCAGCTTGACCTGGCTCTTTTCCAGATTTTCACAGGACTTTACACTCATTTTGACTTTTCCTCCGTTCAGCATTCATTTATAATCAATGCAATTTTATATAATACCAGAAAACAATTTCAATTTCCACACCTTTTTTGCATCATTCGCAAATTTTTTTGGGAACAAATTTCAGATAGTCCGCCGACACCAGCGAAAACTCCGTTCCATCCCACATTCCCTCGATGGCCCGGCGGTGGGAAGCGCCGTGCAGATGGCCGTAGCAGCACAGCTTCACGCCGTACTCTTTCAGCAGCCGCAGGATCTCCGGGCAGCGGTAGCCCTGATACAGGGGCGGATAGTGGAGAAACACCAGCTTCTCGTGCTCCCCCGCCGCCTTCAGAGAAGTCTCCAGCCGCCCGATCTCCCGCAGCAGCACCTTTTCGTTGTGGGTCCCCTGGTTGTCCAGCTCGTAAAACCACCCACGGGTGCCGCACAGGGCCAGCTCCCCGTAGAACTTACAGTTGTTGTGGAGAATTTCCATGGTGGTCAGCTCATGCTCCCGGAAGAACCGCTCCATCTTGGCGGCGGTGTTCCACCAGTAGTCGTGGTTGCCCTTGAGCAGATACTTCTTCCCCGGCAGGGCGTCGATGAACCGGAAGTCCTCCAGCGATTCCTCCAGACTCATGCCCCAGGACAGGTCGCCGCACAGCACGGTGACGTCCTCCGGCCTCAGAGCGGAGAAGGCCTCCTTCAGCCGGAGTACATAGTCCTGCCAGCCGTCTCCGAAGATCTCCATGGATTTGTTGGAATTGAGGGACAGATGCAGGTCCCCCAGAGCATACAGCGCCATGCGCCGCCTCCTCTCCCAATTTTATATCAGCCGCCGCAGATTGTTCCAGAACAGATCCTCCAGCAGCGACTGGGGATAGCCCCGGTCCGCCAGCGCCTGCCACAGCAGCGGCACATCCTCCAGACCCCGCATCCCGCCGGCCAGCAGCTCGCAGCCGTCCATGTCGCCGCCCAGACACAGGGACCTTTCCCCGTCCAGCTCCAGAAAATGCTCCACATGGCGCACCAGCCCTTCCATGGTGGGGTCGTCGCCCACAAAGTGCTGGTAGTAGTTGAGCCCCGCCACGCCGCCGCTGTCCCGGATGGCCCGGAACATATCGTCGGTGAGGTTGCGCCGGTGGGGGCAGACGGCCCGGCTGTTGGAGTGGGAGGCCACCACAGGCCGCCGGGAAAGACGCACCACGTCCCAGAAGCCCGCATCCGACAGATGGGACACATCCACGTAGATGGACAGCTCCTCCATCCGCTGCAGGAAGTCCCGGCCATAAGCGGTCAGTCCCTGCTCCGGCTGCTGGGCATTGGAGCCGGAGAGACGGTTGGCGTAGTTCCACACCGGGTTCAGCAGCCGCACGCCCCAGTCATAGGCAGTGTCCAGCCGCCGGATGTCGCAGTCCAGCAGCTCGGCGCCTTCGATGCTCAGCAGCGCCGCCGCCTTGCCCTGCCCCACGGCCTCGTCCACCTCCGCCCCGGTGCGGCAGGGGAGGATGCGCTCCCGGTTCTCCTCCATCTCCCGCAGGAACCGCTGATGGAGCAGAACGCCCTGCTCCGGCATGGAGCTGCCCTTCGGCACCAGCCGGGGACTCTGATACAGGGCAAAGAACTGGGCGTAGCGGGCAAAGCCCCCGGCCCGCTCCAGATCGATGTGTCCGCCGCTGCGGCGCAAATTACCCGCAATGTCGTAGAAGGCCCGCAGTTCCGGGTCCCGGAAGAGCGTCCCCGCCGTGTGGCAGCGGTGGATGGTGTCGCAGTGTGCGTCAAAATAGGGAATCGTATGTATCACCTCAAAATGCGTTTTCGATGTATTCTATGTGGGTGGCGGCGGGGGAGTGCGCCCCGTCGGTATAGACCTCTGCCACGTCGAAGCGGACGGGGCAGTCCAGCCCCTTTTCCATCAGATAGAAGGCCGCCGTCTTGCGGATGCGCTCCTGCTTGGCGGCGGTGACGTACTCTCTGGGCAGGCCGCAGGCCAGATTGCTGCGGGTCTTGACCTCCACAAAGCACAGCACGCCGCCCTTGCGGGCGATGAGATCGATCTCCCCGAACCGGCAGTGATAGCTGTGAGCCAGCAGCTCATAGCGCCTGCGCCGCAGATAGTTGGCGATCTGGGCCTCGCCCCATACGCCCTCCGCCCGGCTCATGTGCGCCGCTCCTTCCACTTGGTGAGAAAGCTCATCCGATGCTCCGGACATGGCCCGTATCGGTCCAGCATGGCATAGTGCAGCTTGGTGCCGTAGCCCTTATGCTTGGCGAACTGATACTGAGGGTACAGGGGATCCAGCACCCGGCACACATACCGGTCCCGGCTCACCTTGGCCAGCACCGACGCTGCGGCAATGGACGCCGAGCGCCCGTCCCCGCCCACCACCGTCTCATGGGGTGTGGTGATGGCGGAGGACCTTCCGTGATCCCGGTTGCCGTCGATGAGGGCATAATCCGCCGGGATCGCCAGAGCGTCGATGGCCAGCTGCATGGCCTTCATCCGGGCGCTGAGGATGTCCGTTGCGTCGATCTCCTCTGCACTGACGGAGGCCACCGCCCACGCCGCCGCCTGTTGGCAGATGACGTCGAACAGAGCCTCCCGCTTCTTCTCCGTCAGCTTCTTGCTGTCGTCAAGGCCGGGGATGCAGCCGTCCACCGGCAGGATCACCGCCGCTGCGTATACCGGCCCCATCAGCGGCCCGGCCCCCGCCTCGTCGCAGCCGCATACGGCGGTGCAGCCGCGGGCCATGGCGGCCTTTTCCAGCGAGAAGTCCGTCATGTGGCGTCCTCCACTGTCTCCAGTGTGAAGCGGCCCAGCTTGCCGCCCCGGAACTCGTCCAACAGGATGCGGGCCATGCGCTCGGTGTCCACCTGCGCCCCCCGCATGAGAAAGCCCCGCTTGCGTCCGGCCTTTTCCAGCAGGTCATACCCGCTGTCCTCCGGCTCCACGGCGATCTTATACCGTTCCTCCAGCACCGAGGTATAGTGCCTCCCCAGATACTCCATGAGATAGCAGGCCAGCTCCTCGATGTCCAACACATCGTCCTTGATGGCCCCGGTGAAGGCCAGACGCTTGCCCACCTCCGGGTCGTCGAACTTGGGCCACAGGATACCCGGCGTGTCCAGCAGCTCCAGCGTGCTGTCCACCGGCACCCACTGCTTGCTGCGGGTGACGCCGGGCCGGTCCTCGGCTTTTGCGGTCTTGCGGCGGGCTACCTTATTGATAAAGGTGGATTTTCCCACGTTGGGGATGCCCAGCACCATGACCCGCACCACACGTCCCACCTGTCCCTTCTGGGCATAGGCCTCCAGCTTGTCCCGCAGCAGCTCCCGCACGGCGGCGGCGAACTGGGCGGTGCCGGCGCCGCCCTTGGCGTTGGCCTCCAGCACGGCATAGCCCTTCTCCCGGAAGTAGGCAGCCCAGCGCCGGGTCTGGCCGGGATCGGCCTGATCCACTCGGTTCAGCACCACCAGACGGGGCTTGCCCGCCGTCAGCTCGTCCACATCCGGGTTCCGGCTGGCCAGCGGGATGCGGGCATCCAGAATTTCGCACACGGCGTCCATATGCCCGATCTCGGCGGCGATCATCCGCCGGGTCTTGGTCATGTGACCGGGGAACCAGCTCAGGCTCTCTACCTGCATCTGTCTCACACCTTTCTTCGTTGGATATTTACCTTCTGATCTAAACTATCATATCACATCCGCCGCCCCCTGTCCAGCGCAGAAACCCCTGTCCCGGCCCCTTGGCGCATCAAGCTTTTTCTTGAAAAGCGGTGGGCCATCTGGTATAATGTAAAAAATCAACAGGGAGGGCTCCGGTATGAAGAAAGCGGTATACTATATCCTGCTGGCGGTATGCATAGGTGTATTTCTCTTTGCGGCTTATCAGATCGGCAGCTATATGCTGGAAAAGCACAAGAGCGACGAGGTGCTGAAGGATGCCGGCAAATACGTCTACATCCCGGACCTGAGCAGCGATGAGGAGCCGGAAGGGGAGCCGGAGCAGGTCTACGTGGACTTTGCGGCGCTGGAAGGCGTCAACAGCGACATCGTGGCGTGGCTCTACGGGGCGGACACGGGCCTGAACTACCCCATCGTGCAGGCGGAGGACAACGACTACTATCTCTATCGCCTGCTGGACGGCACATGGAACAAGAACGGCACCATCTTCATGGACTACGTCAATCGCTCGGACTTCTCCGACCAGAATACGCTGGTCTACGGCCACCACATGAAGTCCGGCGCCATGTTCGGCGCACTGGTGCAGTATAAGAAGCAGGAGTTCTACGACGCCCACCCCTATCTGTATCTCTACACTCCCCAGCAGAGCTACCGGCTGGACCTGATCGCCGGGTCCGTGGTGGACTATGACGACGCTGTGTACTCCACGGTGCTGTCGGCGGATACGGTGAGTGCGCTGGTGCGCTCGTCCCGGTTCGAGTCCAGGACGCCGGTGCCGGAGGATCTCTCCAGCGCCCATTTGGTGACCCTCTCCACCTGCTCGTATGAATTTGAAAATGCCCGGTTTGTGGTGGTGGGTGTCCTGACCCCCACCGACCCGGTGGCGGCCCCCACCGGAAGCGGCGAATAATGTCCCCTGCGGGAGAGCGTAAGCCCTCCCGCAGCTTTTTTATCCCATTGTTCACAGGAAGTTTACACGCCCTGCCCCGGCGGGAATTGACAATAACGGACAGACTGTCTATAATTGACCATAGGGAAATGGGGAGGGATGAAAATGCTTTCGACCAAGGTACACAAGGCTCGGCAGCTGGCGTCACACGCCCTGCCTCTGACACGGGCACCCTGTCGCTGGGGAAGGGACGTCTCCACAAGGTGACGGGTCTGGCGGGCCGGCTATTGGGTGCTGTGGGCCGCTGCGTCCGGCAGGTGACGGATTATCTGCTGGAGAGCAAGGCCGTGCGGCTGCTGCTGAAGCTCACCATGATCGTCTCCGCTGTGGCCACGGTGCTCACGGGACTGGGCTATCTGCTGTGCAGCAAACGCCAGCGCAGCTGAACAGGTAAAAAGCGGGAGGCGCTGCGGCGTCTCCCAATCTATTAGAAAAGAGGAATCAACTATGGAAAGAAAAGAATTTCAGGCGGAGTCCAAGCGTCTGCTGGAGCTGATGATCCACTCCATCTACACCCATAAGGAGATCTTCCTGCGGGAGATTTTGTCCAACGCCTCCGATGCCATCGACAAGCTGTGCTACCGCTCCCTGACGGATGAGCAGGTGGGCATGAAGCGGGAGGATTTCGCCATCACCATCCGCCCCGATCAGGAGGCCCGCACCCTCACCGTCAGCGACAACGGCATCGGCATGAACGATACCGATCTGGAGCAGAATCTGGGCGTCATCGCCTCCAGCGGTACCTTCCAGTTCCGTCAGGAGCTGGATAAGGACGCCGAGAGCGACGTTATCGGCCAGTTCGGTGTGGGCTTCTACTCTGCCTTCATGGTGGCCGACCACATCACCGTCGTCACCCGGAAGTACGGCGATGAGCAGGGCTGGCGCTGGGAGTCCGACGGCGTGGAGGGCTATACCATCGAACCCTGCCGGAAGGACACTGTGGGCACGGATATCATCATGCACCTGAAGGCCGACGAGGAGCCGGAGGAGTACAGCCAGTACCTGCAGGAGCACACCCTCCAGCGTCTGGTGAAGAAGTACTCCGACTATATCCGCTTCCCCATCCGTATGGAAATGACCCGCTCCAAGCGCAAGGAGGGCTGTCCGGAGGACAAGCCGGAGTATGAGGAGATCAAGGAGTGGGAGACCCTCAACAGCATGGTCCCCCTGTGGCAGCGGAAGAAGAGCGAGGTCACACGGGAGGAGTACGACAAGTTCTATCAGGAGCACTTCGGGGATTTCGCTCCGCCTCAGTCGGTGATCACCGTCTCTGCGGAGGGGGCCGTTACCTATAAGGCCCTGCTGTTCATTCCCTCCCAGCCCTCCGGCCAGTACTATACCGAGGACTTCGAGCCGGGCCTGCAGCTGTATTCCAGCGGCGTGATGATCATGGATAAGTGCGCCGATCTGCTGCCGGAGTGCTTCAACTTTGTCCGTGGCGTGGTGGACTCCCCGGACCTGAGCCTGAACATCTCCCGTGAGCTGCTGCAGCACGACCGCCAGCTGAAGGTCATCTCCAACAATCTGGAGAAGAAGATCCGCAGCGAGCTGGAGCGGATGCTGAAGGACGACCGGGAGGGCTATGAGAAGTTCTACCGCAGCTTCGGCCGCCAGCTGAAGCTCAGCGCCCTGAACAACTACGGCGCCATGAAGGAGAAGCTGCAGGATCTGCTGCTGTTCTACTCCTCCACCCAGAAGAAGCTGGTGACGCTGGGTGAGTACGTTTCCCGGATGCCGGAGGAGCAGAAGTATATCTATTACGCCTCCGGCGACAGCGTGGAGGCGGTGGATCATCTGCCCCAGACGGAGCTGCTGAAGGACCGCAGCATGGAGATCCTGTACTTCACCGACAAGACCGACGAGTTCATCCCCGATATCTTCCGCACCTACGGCGACAAGGCATTCCGCTCCGCCGTGGACGGCGATCTGGAGCTGGGGGACGAGAAGCAGCCGGAGACGGCGGATCATCAGGAGACGCTGGATTTCCTGAAGGAGACGCTGGGAAGCCGGGTGGATCAGGTGAAGGCCTCCGGCAAGCTGAAGTCCCATCCCGTCTGCCTCACCAGCGGCGAGGGCATGACCTTCGAAATGGAGAAGTACTTCGCCGCCGTGCAGCCAGACCTCGCCCTGAAGGCCAAGCGTATTCTGGAGGTGAATGTGGAGCATCCCGCCTTTGCCGCTCTGGAGTCCGCCCGCATCACGGACCCCGACCGGGCCAAAAAGTATGCCGAGATTCTGCTGAATCAGGCCATGCTCATTGCAGGTCTGCCGCTGGAGAACCCCTCCGACTATACGGATTTGCTCTGCTCCCTGTGGAAGTAAAATACAGACGGAGAATCGTATAGCGAGATAAATTTTCCGATAAATCACCTTGCAGAAAAGGCACGGATTTGCGGAAAAGACACGAAGTCTGCCAAAAGGCAGGACGTCTGCGGGACGCCGAAATTGGACAAAAACGGACGTCGGCAGGACGTTATCAGGACAAAAACAGGACGCCGGTCCCGTGGGGACCGGCGTCCTGTTTTGTCCAATATGTGGGCCTTGCCCATTTCTGCACGGTGCGGTCAGCGTGTGGCGTTTTTCTCGTCCGCCGCTGTTGGCCCTTTTGATTTCATGATATGTTTTTCCGTCCGCTGAAAATTTTCGCTCATGAGATTTTGTGTCTGCTGAATTTTTGATATGATACATTTTTACCGGAGGAAGAATATTTTTATTACACGCTGGATGCTCGGCGGACTTCACCGTTCGACGGATTTCTCCGGGGGCGCAGCTATCCCCGTTTTTACCGGGACAGCAGACGGGTATAGCGCCCCATGGCGGAGGCAGCATAGAGGGCCGTCAGCACCTCTGCGATGGGCATGGCCAGCCACAGGCTCTCCGCCCCAGCAGGGAGGGGAGAATCAGGATCAGCACGCCGCCGGCCAGCACACCCAGCGTCGCCAGCCCCGGCGCTCCGTCGTTGCGGAGGAAGGCCGCCAGAAGCTGGTTGAAGAGGAACAGGGGGAATACATAGCGGATGGGCTTCATGTAAATTTCCGCCAGGGGCAGCAGGCTCTCGTCGGCCCCGAAGAAGGTGAGGAGCGTCCCCTGAAACAGTAGCAGGCCCACCCATGCCAGTGCCGCCAGCAGCACGGAGCCTGAGACGGCAGCGGTGAAGTACTGGTTCTCGCTGCCGCTTTCCTGATGGCCGCCACGCTGGGCGCTGAAGAGGACGCTGCCGCCGGTGCCGGTCAGCAGCCCCAGACTGTAAATGATGTTCCAGATGGGGGCCACCACCGCCAGTGCCGCCGTGCCGTCCGGCCCCTGATACTGCCCCACCATGGCCATGCCTACCAGACCGTAGATGGAGGAGATCAGGGCGCTGCCAAAGGCCGCCGTGAGGTATTTCCGATAGAGGGTAGAAATTTTTCCGTTAAAAGCTCCATGTGATTGTTTCTTTCCCAGACAAAAAGCCGGATAAGGACAGACATTTCAGTCTGCGCCTTATCCGGCTGTCATTTCTCCGAACGACTCGCCCTCCCAGCGAACACGGGGGATTGCAGCAGATGCCGGTGGGGAAGTCAAGGACAGTGTTCTGTCGGTGCTGCATGGCGTTCTGCCGATTCCGCATGGTATTTTGAGGGTTGCTGCACCGGCGGTATTTAAGTTCAGCATCGACTGCTTACCGGGGCTGCACGGTGTTTGGCAGACACTGTAACCAGAGGGTCATAGGATTTGTGTCGGGGTTTTTACAGGGCTTGACCTGTTCCTCCGGCGGAGGACTGCGGTGCGTCAGCGGCGGGAGCAGCTGCACGCTCCGGCGAGACGGCGTCCGCTGGGGTGAGGGGAAGCTCAGGGGCGGATGTCTCCGGGGTGGAGGGGGACGGCTGACGCTCCTTGGCGGCATCGGCCTTTCCGGCTTCATACGCCTCCCGGCGGGCGCTCTCCAGCGCCAGACGGTGGGCCTCCTCCGTCTGGCGGGCGGCCTTTTCCGTCCGGCGGCGCTCCACGCCCCGCTTGCAGACCTTGCACAGATGCCATACCGACCCGGCGGCTACAACGCCCAGTCCCACCCATCCGGAGGTGCGGATCTGCCAGAAGTCATGGATGGTGAAGCAGTCGCCGTACATTCCCAAATAGTATAGCACCACGCCGCCGATGAGCAACAGGATGCACAGGATCAGGTCCAGCGCCGCCCGCACCCGGTGGGCCTGCCGCCGCAGGAGGAAGCAGATCAGCAGCACCACCGCCAGCAGAAACAGGGCGGGGGACTGGCAGTATAATATTTCGGTCATGGAAGCCTTCCCCTCTCTTTACAGGCAGTTCTTGCCACGGAGGATGTACTTGCCGTCGGGCCCGGCCAGCACGGTGCCGTGCTCCACCGCCAGACGGCCCCGGAGCCACACCTGCTGGATGGAGCCACGGGTGGTGAAGCCCTCGTAGGGGTTATAGTCCACATTGGCCACCGTGTCCGCCGCACGGATGACGTGATCCGCCAGCGGATCGTACACCACGATATCGGCGTCGGCCCCGGCCTGCAGGATGCCCTTCCGGGGGAACATCCCGTAGAGCTTGGCGGGATTCTCCGCCAGTACACGGCACATGGTGGCAAGGCTGATCTTCCGGGTGGTGACACCGGCGGTGTAGATCAGCTCGCCACGGGTCTCCACCCCCGGCAGGCCGCCGGGAATTTTGGTGAAGTCCCCCCGGCCGGCGTCCTTCTGGGCCAGCGTAAAGGAACAGTGGTCCGTGGAGATGGTCTGAATTTCGCCACGGCGCAGGGCCATCCACAGGGCCTTCTGATCCTCTGCCTTGCGGATGGGGGGCGCACAGACGTAGCGGGCCGCCAGAGAGTAGTCGGGGTTATCATACACGCTGTCGTCCAGCAGCAGGTACTGGGGGCAGGTCTCGGCATAGACCTTCTGGCCACGCTTCCGGGCGGCCTCCACCTCCCGCAGGGCGGCGGCGTTGGTGAGGTGGACGATGACCACGGGGATATCCACCGCCTCAGCGATCCGCAGCAGGCGGCTCACGGCCTCCGCCTCCAGAAAGTCCGGACGGGTCCGGGGGTGGGAGGAGACACCCATTTCCCCGGCGGCCTTCTTTTCCTCGATGAGGGCGTCGATGACGCCGCTGTTTTCGCAGTGTACGCCGCAGATGCCGCCCTTCTCCTTCAGCTTTTTCAGGGCGTGGTACATGGCGTTGTCCCCGATCATCATGGCGGGATAGGTCATGTACATCTTGAAGGAGGAGATACCGGCGGCGTACATATCGTCGATCTCCGCCTCGATCTGCGGGTTCCAGTCGTCGATGGTCATGTGGAAGCCGTAGTCGCAGCAGGTGCGGCCGTCGGCCTTCCGGTGCCACAGCTCCAGCCCGTGGTGCAGGCTCTCCCCCTTGTTGGGGCAGGCGAAGTCCACCACGGTGGTGGTGCCGCCCCGCAGGGCCGCCCGGGAGCCGGTGGTGAAATTGTCGGCAGTGGTGGTATTGCACACGTCCAGATCAAAATGGGTGTGGGCGTCGATGAAGCCGGGCATCAGCAGCATCCCGGTGACGTCGATGATCTGGTCGGCCTTGCGGGTGATGCTGCGGCCCACCTCCACGATCTTTTCACCCTCCACCAGAATATCGGCACGGCGTGTCCCTCTGCCGGAGACAACGGTGCCGCCTCGAAACAGATACTTCATAGCTTGCACTCCCTTCCGAATTTGACACGAAACTAACCTATATTATAACAGAAAAAAACCAAAAAGCCACACCATTTTTCAGGGTCGTCCGTACCGGTTACGGCGGAATGTACAAAAACGGCATGGGATTTTTGTATGACTCGTACAGAGAGATTTTATCATACTTTTACACAAAAAACACAGATCGGACTTGTATTCCTGTGCAAAATCATGTATGATGAAGACGTACTATGGGATGCCATGGGTGTTCCAAAAAATAAAGGAGGAAAGAACCATGCGAAAAGCTTTAGCACTGTTTATGTCCGTGGTTATGACACTGTCTCTGCTTGTGTCCTCTGCCTGGGCAGATCCCCCGGCAACGAAAGATCTGGATGGCAAAACCGTCATCCTGCACACCAACGATGTCCACGGTGCCATCGACAAGTATGAAAAGGTGGCGGCGCTGAAGGCTGACTATGAGGCCAGAGGCGCATCCGTCTTTTTGGTTGACGCCGGCGACTACAGTCAGGGCAGCGTCTATGTCAGCGTCAACAAGGGCGCAGATGCCGTCACCATGATGAATGTCACAGGCTATGACGTGGCCACCATCGGCAACCACGAGTTCGACTACGGCTATGCCCAGTTGGACGAGAATATGAAAAAGGCCAAGTTTGATGTTCTTTGCGCCAATGTGCTGAAGGACGGCAAGACCATCTTTGACGACCATGTGGTCAAGAAAGTGGGCGACATAAAGATCGGCTTCTTCGGCCTGGAGACCCCCGAGGCGCAGACCAAGGCCAACCCCGCCCTGATCCAGGGGCTGCAGTTCCTGGCAGGCGACAAGATGTACAAAGCTGCACAGGATCAGGTGGATGCACTGAGGGCAGAAGGCGCTGACATTGTCATCTGCCTGGCGCATCTGGGTGTGGACTCCAGCTCCGAGCCCAACACCTCCTATGACCTGGCCAAGAATGTCACCGGCATCGACTTCATCATCGACGGTCACTCCCACACCGTTATGACCAAGGGTCCCAACGGGGAGAAGATCCAGTCCACCGGTACGGCTCTGGCGAATGTGGGCGTCATCACCATTGACAACACCAAGGGAGAGATCATCAGCAATGAGCTGGTGCAGATTTGGCACTCCGAGAAGGTCAACAATGAAACCGTCACCGTGTTCGACTATAATAAGACCGATGCCGCTGTGGCCAAGGCCGCCAAGGACATCAAGGATCCCATCGACGCTGCCTATAATGTTGTTTTCGCCAAGAGCGAGGTGGAGCTCAACGGTGCCAAGGAGCCCGGCAACCGCACCGAGGAGACCAACATGGGTGACCTCATCACCGATGCCATGCTGTGGGCCATCAAGACCAAGGCCCCCAGCGTAGATATGACCAATGCTGTGGCCATTACCAACGGCGGCGGCATCCGTGCTGCCATCAAGGCTGGCGATATCACCAAGAAGGATGTCAACACCGTCCTGCCCTTCGGCAACACCTTGGCTGTGGTGTATGTCACCGGTGCCGAGCTGCTGGAGGCGCTGGAAGCGTCCACCTACTGCACCCCTGTCTCTCTGGGCGGCTTCCCCCAGACCGCCGGCATGAAGCTGACGGTGGACTGCACCAAGGATTACGACAAGAACGACACCACCTATCCCGGCTCCACCTATTATGGTCCCAAGACCATCAACCGCATCACCATCGACAGCATTAACGGCAAGGCTTTCGATAAGGATGCCACCTACGCTGTCATCACCAACAACTTCCTGGCCGCCGGCGGCGACACCTACTATGCCTTTGCCGCAGCGACATCCCAGTTTGACACCGGCTTGCCGCTGGACGAGATCGTTATGGAATACATCACCACCGTCCTTAATGGCACTGTGGGCAGTGACTATGCCAAGCCCCAGGGCCGCATGACCATCATCCCGCCGGAGAAGACGGATGACGGCAAGATCACCATCGGCGGTCTGGACGCCAACGTCTGGATGACCAAGTACGGCAACGTCTACACCGACTGCAAGGCCGAGGACTTCATGGGCAAGCTGGGCTTTGCCTGGGGCGATCTGGTGACGGTCAAGTTCCTGGATAAGACCCTGACCCTGCCGGTGGTGCCTACCTATTCCTATGTGGACTCCGGCAAGCCCGCCATCATCGTGGAGAAGGACGCCGACGGTAAGCCTACCGGCTACGTCTCCATGGCCATCAACATGGGTAACTTCGCTGAGACCTATGAGCTGGCCAAGAAGCACACCAACGAGGATAAGACGTGGTACTGGACCGCTTGGGAGGGTGTGACCTATCCCGTGGAGGTCACCTTCAAGATGGCGGAGAAGGGCGGCTACATGGCCGAGTACATCATGCACGACCTGCAGCGCACCAATGACCGTGCCGATTATCCCAACCTGTCCGACGCCGAGTTCGGCAACTTCCGCAACATCGCCACCACCGGCATGGGCAAGGATGTGCTGTACCGTGGCTCCTCCCCCATCAACCCGGAGCTGGGCCGCAACACCTATGTGGATGCCGCTCTGAAGCAGGCGGGCGTGAACGTGATCATGAACCTCGCCAACAGTCAGGAGGAGGCCGAGGCCTATGAGGGCTTCGCTGATACCTACTACTCCGGCCAGAAGGTGATCTATCTGAATCTGGGCGTGGACTTCTCCGCTCCGGAGTTCCAGAAGGGTCTGGCCGAGGGCCTGCGGTTCTTCGCGGCCAACAAGGGTACCTACTATGTCCACTGCACCGAGGGCAAGGACCGTGCCGGCTTCGTCTCCGCTCTGCTGGAGTGCCTGATGGGCGCTACCTATGACGAGGTGGTGGCGGACTACATGGTCACCTACTACAACTACTACGGCGTGGAGCCCGGTACGGACAAGTACGACGCCATTGCCAACAGCAACATCATCAAGACCCTCCAGAACGCCTTCGGCGTGGAGGATCTGTCCAAGGCCGACCTGCAGAAGGGCGCTAAGGACTACATGAAGGCCATCGGTCTTACCGACGCCGAGATCACCGATCTGATGGTGAATCTGGGCTACGTGGCCCCCGTGGAGCCTGTGACACCCTCCAAGCCCGCTACCGGTGACGCCGGTATCGTGGTGTATCTGGGTCTGGGCGTGATGGCTCTGGCCGGCGGGGTGCTGGTGGCTAAGAAGAAGGAGCAGTTCTAAGAACGCACCTTTCCATAAGCAGGAAGTATTCCGCTGAATAGTGACCCCCATGGCCCGGGGCTTTGCTCCGGGCCATGGGGGATCTTTTTGCTGGTAGGGGCAGGAGCCGCCGGTGGGCAAGGGGAAAGAGGCCGGTGCCGGGCGGGCTTGTGCCGGCGGACCGGTGGCCATGAGAGAGAATAAAAGCGTGAGCCGCCGAAGGGCGGCTCACGCTTTTGATACAGGTCATGCTGTTGCTGTGGCTCACGCCTTTGATACAGGTCATGCTGCTGCTGTGGCTCACGCTTTTATGGGGTTCGTGCCTTTGGGATGCGTTCTGCGCTCTGTGCATGGGGGATGCGGCAGCGCAGAGGGGGCTTTTGCGGTAAGGAGTGACCCTTATGCAAGCGAGTAACTCTTACGCAAACAGGTAGGCGTACCGGTCACGGACGGTGACGATGAGCTTTTCCAGCTCCGCAGGCAGGTCGTTGCTGCCGGAGAGGTCGTACTCCTTGGGCTCCCCGAAGGTACGCACCTTCACCCGGTCACCGCCTAGGAACAGGACACCGGCGTTGTGGGAATCCGCCATATCCTCCGCCGTCTGGAAGAGGGTGAACTTATCGTGGCAGGGCTCGGAGTGGTAGGGGCAGAACTGGGTGCAGTTGCCGCACTCGTTGCACATTTTATCCACGTGCAGGATCTGGTGGCTGCCGTCGGCCATGGCAATGACCACGTTGGCCCGGTTGGGGCAGGAGTCGGCGCAGTTTTCGCAGACGGTGGAGCACTGGAGGCAGCGCTCACCCTCGCAGGCGGCGCAGCCGCTCATCCGCAGGATACCCTTCTTGGCGATGGCGTCGGCCTTGGTGATGTAGGCCTGCTGGGGGATATCGTAGGTATGGGGAGCGCCGATGACTGCCTCGGCGAACTGTGCGGCATCGGCAATGCCCTCTACCACCGTAGCGGGGCCACGGCGGGCGTCACCGGCGGCGTACACGCCCTCCACATTGGTCCGGAAGGCGGGGCGGCCCTTGCCGTCCACCTCCACGCCGTTGGAGGTCAGGAGGGCGCTGTCCACCTGCTCGCCCACGGCGGAGATCACCAGATCGCAGGGGATGTCCACATATTCACCGGTGGCCACGGGGCTGCGGCGGCCGGAGGCATCCGCCTCGCCCAGCTTCATCTTCTCGCAGCGCAGCACGCCGTCCTTCTGCTCCACCGGGGCGCACAGCTCGGCAAAGGTCACGCCGTCCGCCAGCGCCAGCGCCAACTCATGCTCGTCGGCAGGCATATATTTTTTGGTGCGGCGATAGACGATGGTGACGTGCTGGGCGCCGCTGCGCTTGGCCAGACGGGCCGCATCCATGGCGGTATTGCCGGCGCCCACCACGGCCACATTGCCGCCCACGGAGATGTTCCCGGCCTTGACGCCCTTCATCCACTGGATGGCGCCGGCCACATCGCCGGGAATGCCCAGCTGGCCGGGCTTCCATGCGCCCACGGCATAGAGAATGTGGGTGTAGCCCATGGCCTTCAGCTCCGCCACGGAGGGGGCGGGAGCGCCGCAGCGAACCTCCACGCCGTACTTCTCCATCAGGGCGATGTCCTTCTGGATGGCCTCGTTGGTGATGCGGAAGGCGGGGATCACGTGGCGGGGGACGCCGCCCAGGCACTGCTCCCGCTCGAAAATGGTGGTCTCGACACCGGCACGGCCCAGGAAATAGGCGGCGGCGATGCCGGTGGGGCCGCCGCCGATGATGGCGGCCTTCTTGCCCGCCACCTTGGCGGGCTTCTGGATGGAGGCCATCAGGGCCTCATAGCCACGCTCCGCCGCCACCAGCTTGGTATCCCGTATACGGACGGACTCGTCGTAGAAATTCCGGGAGCACTTGGTCTGGCACCGGTGGGCGCAGATGGTGCCGGTGAGGAAGGGCAGGGGGTTCTTCTCGGTGATGAGCTTCAGGGCCGGGCCGTACAGGCCCTTGCGGACCAGCTCCACATATTCGGGGATATCCTGCTCGATGGGACAGCCGCCCTTGCAGGGAGCCGTGAAGCAGTCCAGCCAAGGCACCTGCTTGTCGCTCTTGCGGCTGGGCAGGGGCTTGATGGGCTTGACGTGGTGGAAGTCCGTGTGGCTGGCGGTGGACAGCTCACAGATGGCCTGCGTGTCCGTGCCGGAGAAGGGGCGGTAGGGCAGAGCCTCCACCTTCTCCACCATTTGCAGCAGGCGGTTGTAGCCGCCGGGCTTGAGGATGGTGGTGGCCACGGTGATGGGCCAGATCCCGGCGGCAAACAGCTTGTCGCAGTTGAAATACTCGGCGCCGCCGGCGAAGGAGATCCGCATCCTGCCGCCGAACTGCCGGGAGATGCGGTGGCACATCTCGATGGTCAGGGGGAACAGGCTCCGGCCGGACATATACATCTCGTTGTTGGGTAGCTCACCACGGGTGGTGTCCACGGGGAAGGTGTTGGAGAGCTTCAGGCCGAACTCCAGCCCGCAGCTGTCCGCCAGCTTCTGGAGCCGCTGGAACATGGGAACGGCGTCCGCCCACTGGAGATCCTCATTGAAGTGGTGCTCGTCAAAGACGATGTAGTCATAGCCCATGGCGTCCAGCGTCCGCCGGGCAGTCTCGTAGCCCAAAATGGTGGGGTTGCATTTGACGAAGGTGTGCAGGTGCTTTTCGGAGATGAGATAGCTGGCAATGCGCTCGATCTCATCGGGAGGACATCCATGGAGGGTGGAGACGGTGACGCTGCCGGAGACACGGGGGGAGATGGCGTCGATGAAGTCGCTCTCCGCCGGGAACAGCTCCTTCAGAACCTCCTTGCACTCACCGAAGATGGTGGTACGGCGGGCGTCCATCATGCCGTCGATGTAGGTGTTCACCTTCTCGCCCTTGATGCCCTCCAGATCGTAGCCTACGGACATATTGAACACGAAGCCGTCGGGATCGCCCAGATCGTAGACCTTGCTGAGAACCTTCAGGGCGCACCAGGCCTTGATGTACTCGTCCATGGCCTGCGGCACCGTCAGCTCCGTGGACCACTCCTGATTGTAGCCCTCGTCGTTGGCCAGAATGCAGGGGCGGGGGACGCAGGCGGCCAGATCGGCGCCGTCCATCTTCTGGACGGTCTTGACCTCGAAGAACCGTGCGCCGGCCACATAGGCGGCGATGATGTTCTGAGCCAGCTGGCTGTTGGGGCCGGCGGCGGGGCCGAAGGGAGTTTCGATGCGCTCACCGAAGATGGGCAGGCTCTTGCCGGAGGCACGATAGGCCTTGTGGATGCCGAAGATCTCGCCGCAGTCGGCGTATTCGGTGACCACCCAGTTCATAAGGGAGCGGAAGGGGATGGGATACATTTTTTCAGACATGGGGATTCCTCCTTATTGTGATATGGGGATGATGGGATATCAATACGTTCTGTGGTTCAGGTCACCCCACAGCTTTTTGGCGGCTTCCAGAATGTGGGCGTTCTCTGCCTCCTCGTCGATGCCCACCAGCACACGGTCCTGCATCAGCACCTTGCCGTTTGCGATGGTGGTCTGGCACTGGCGGCCGGTCATGCCGAAGATCATGTGGCCGTCGATGTTCTCGTCGGAGAAGGGGGTGAAGGGCTTATAGTCCATGACGATGATGTCCGCCGCCGCACCGGCCTTCAGCACGCCCAGCGTGGCGGGGAAGTACTTCTCACCGATTTTGGCGTTGTTGCGGAACAGCATATCCGTCACCTCGCACCAGCCCACGTTGGGCAGGCAGTTCTGGCTCCGCTGGGAGCACAGGGCCACCTTGATGGACTCCAGCATATCGTTGGTATAGGCATCGGTACCCATGCCCAGCAGGATGCCCCGCTTGTGCAGCTGGATCACCGGGCAGATGCCGATGGCGTTGCCCATGTTGCTCTCCGGGTTATTCACCACCATGGTGTTGGTGTGCTGGATGATCTCCATCTCGGCGGTGTTGACGTGGATGCAATGGCCCAGAATGGTCTTGTCCCCCAGAATACCGTGGTCCTGCAGCCGCTGGATGGGGCGGCGACCGTAGTTTTGCAGGGAGTCGTACACATCGTTCATGCCCTCGGACACATGGATGTGGTAGCCGGTGCGGCCGTTGTTGGCCTCCACCATCCGGTCGAAGGTCTTGTCGCTGATGGTGAACAGGGCGTGGCCGCCGAACATGGCCGCCAGCATGGGGTCCTTGTTCTTCTCACACTCGGTGATAAAGTCGGCGTTCTCCTGAATGGCCTGCAGGCACTTCTCCTCGCCGTCCCGGTCGGAGACCTCGTAGCACAGGCAGGAGCGCAGGCCTAGTCGCTTGGACTCCTCGGCAATGGTGTGGAGGGTGCCGGGGATCTCGCCGTAGGAGGCGTGGTGGTCGAAGATGGTGGTGACGCCCTGCTTGATGGAGTCCATGTACAGGGCCGTGGCGCTGGCCCGTGTGCCGTCCATCATCAGCTTGCGGTCGATGGCCCACCACGTGCCGTCCAGCACCTCATAGAAGTTGGTGGGGTTGTTGCCCACGATGGACAGACCTCTCGCCAGAGCGGAATAGATGTGGGTGTGGGCGTTGATGAGGGCCGGCATGATGACGCCGCCCCTGGCATCGATGCAGTGGGCGTCGGGGTACTTCCGGCGCAAGGCGCTCTCCTCACCTACCTCCACAATCTTGCTGCCCTCGTAGGCCACGGCGCCGTGCTCGTAATAGCCCTTGCCCTCCGTGTCACGGGTGATGAGTCTGCCGTTGATGACCAGATTCATGATGTTTCCTCCTTTTATAATGTTTCCGTGTAACAAAAAATGTTCCAAATCCCCGGAGGGGATCTGAAACACTCAAGCAACCGCCGAGTGATAGTTGCAGCCCGTGTGCGAGACACTTCCTTACAGCTACCAATCTGAATTATCACACTCATTCTACCCGAAAACGGCGCAAAATGCAACAGGAAATTCCACGGAAACGCCGAAAAATATCCGCAGGCATGGAATGTCTGCGGATATTTCGGATAGAAAAGAGAAAATTGCCGAAAAAGCTTTCAGTTTCGCTGCGGGGTTTACTTGGTGCCGAAGATGCGGTCGCCGGCGTCGCCCAGACCGGGGACGATGTAGCCGTTCTCGTTCAGGTGGTCGTCCAGCGCAGCGCAGTAGATGTCCACATCGGGGTGGCGCTCATAGATGAACCTCACGCCCTCCGGGGCCGCCACCAGGATCATCAGCTTGATATTCTTGCAGCCCAGCTCCTTCATCTTGGTGATGGCCATGTCGGCGCTGCCGCCGGTGGCCAGCATGGGATCCACGATCAGCACGTCACGGCCGGCGATGTCCTTGGGGTACTTCAGGAAGTAGAAGTGGGGCTCCAGCGTCTCCTCATCCCGGTACATACCGATGTGGGCCACACGGGCGGAGGGGACCAGCGTCAGGATGCCGTCCTCAAAGCCCAGTCCGGCCCGCAGGATGGGGACGATGGCCAGCTTCTTGCCTGCCAGCACAGGCGCCTCGAAGGGGCAGATGGGAGTCTCGATGGTCCGGGTGGTCATGGGCAGGTCACGGGTGGCCTCGTAGGTCAGCAGCATGGCGATCTCGCCCACCAGTGCCCGGAAGTCCTTCACGCTGGTGTTCTTGTCACGCATCACCGACAGCTTGTGCTGTACCAGGGGATGGTCCACAATGTGCAGGGTGGGAAACTGATTGCTCATAGTCTTGTCCTCCGCATATAAAAAATTTCAAATCAATCCAAAGTGATCTTCAGGCCCTTGGCCAGCCGCTCCCGCTCTGCCTGACTCAGCCGCAGGTAGACCGGAACCAAATCACGGGCGGATACTGTTTCGCCACGGGCGGCCATCTCCTCCGCCGCCAACGCCACGCCCACGGCGTTCTGCATCACCAGCTGGGCCGGGGCCATGCGGCAGGGGATGCCCGCCTCGGAGAGAAAGCCGCTGCACAGAGCGGCGCCGTCTCCCACCACCAGCTTGGGCCGGGGGTCGCCTTGCAGCTCCTCCGCCAGCTGGGACAGGGCGATGGCCCGGTCGGGGGTCAGCCGGGTGAGCTGCCCGCCTTCGGCGGCGAATACGGCGTTATAGACCTGACTGCGCCGGGCGTCCATGGAACAGACGATGAGCCCGTCCATGTGCCGCAGGTTCTGGGCCATGGCCTCCAGCGTGGACACACCGCAGCAGGGCTTGTCCGCCGCCCAGGCCAGCCCCTTCAGGGCTGATACCCCGATCCGCAGGCCGGTGAAGCTCCCCGGCCCCGCCGCCACCGCCAGCAGATCCATGTCCGACAGCGACTGCTCGCTCTCCCGCAGCATGGCATCCACCAGCGGCATCAGGGTGCGGCTGTGGGTGAGTCCGGTGTTCTGATAGGTATAAGCCAGCACCACGCCGCCGTCGGTCACGGCAGCGGATACGCTTTTGGCAGAGGTCTCCAGAGCCAGTATCTTCAAAATCCCGTCACCCCCGTTATGGTGATGCGCCGTCCGTTGTCCTCGCCTTCCAGCCGGCGGATGTCCACCCACACGGTGTCCTCCGGCAGGGCCTCGGCCACGTTCTCACTCCACTCCACGGCGCACACGCCGCCACGGTCCAGATAATCCTCCCACCCGATATCAAAGAGGGCGTCGGCATCCGGCAGGCGGTACATATCGAAGTGGAACAGGGGGATGCGCCCCTGATACTCGTTGACGATGGTGAAGGTGGGGCTGGTGACACGGTCCCGGCAATCCAGCCCACGGGCCAGACCACGGGTGAAGGCGGTCTTGCCCATGCCCAGCCCGCCCCGGTAGGCGACGACCGTGCCGGGGGTCAGGGCGCAGCCCAGCCGGCAGCCCAGCGCCTCCGTCTCGGCGGCGCTGTGGGTGAGATGCTCCATGTCCATCGCCTCCTGTCCTGAAATCGATTCATTATAGCACACATCCCTCAGGTTGAAAAGGGCAAACTTGCCCAAGGGTAGGGGGAATGTAGGCTTTACCTTTTTACGCTCCTGTGCTATACTGATACATGATGTGCAACCATACGAAGGGAGGGCGGCCCATGAACCTGTGTGACCGCAATGAGATACAGGAGCTGCTGCAGCGTCACGGCTTCCGTTTTTCCAGATCCATGGGGCAGAACTTCCTCATTGAAAGCTGGGTGCCGGAGGATATCGCCGCCGCCAGCGGCGCCGACCGACAGACCGGCGTGCTGGAGATCGGTCCCGGCATCGGCCCCCTGACCCAGCAGCTGGCCCGGCGGGCGGGAAAGGTGGTATCCGTGGAGCTGGACCGGCGGCTCTATCCCGTGCTGCGGGAGACGATGGCGGACTTTGACAACTTCACCCTGCTGGAGGGGGACGCCATGAAGCTGCCTCTGCGGCAGACGGTGAAAGAGCAGTTTTCCGGTCTACGGCCCATTTTGTGTGCCAATCTGCCCTATAACATCACCACACCTTTCCTTACCGCCTGCGTGGAGGCCCAGTGCTTCGACAGCCTGACGGTGCTGATCCAGAAGGAGGTGGCCCAGCGCATCTGCGCTGCCCCCGGTACGGCGGACTACGGGGCCTTTACCCTGCTGATGCAGTACTATACCCAGCCGGAGCTGCTGTTCACCGTTTCCAACACCTGCTTCCTGCCGGCCCCCAAGGTCACCTCGGCGGTGATCCACTGCCGCAGCCGCAAGGCTCCGCCGGTGGAGGTGTGCTCCAGAGAGATGCTGTTCCGCACCGTCCGGTCGGGCTTTGCCCTGCGGCGCAAGACGCTGGTGAACTCCCTGCAGACGGCCTTCCCCCTGCCCAAGGAGCGGCTGACGGAGATCGTCGTTGCCTGCGGGCTGGATCCCTCTGTGCGGGGAGAGCGGCTGGGGCTGGCGGAATATGCCCGGCTGGCGGATGCGCTGGCGGCGGAAAAGGAGGGGTGAGATGTTTCGCTCGTTGTTTGATCCCAACAGCGCCTTCTTCCGCGGCATGGAGCGGGTGTGGACGCTGGTGGTGCTGAATGTGCTGTGGGTGTTGTGCTCTCTGCCGGTGGTGACCATAGGCCCCTCCACAGCGGCGCTGTATCAGGTGCTGGGGAAAGTGATACAGGGGGAGGACAGCCACACGGCGAGAAAATTTTTCGCCGCATGGCGGGAGAACTTCAAGTGTGCCCTGCTGGTATGGCTGCCCATGCTGGCGGTGCTGGTTCTGTGCGGCTTTGATCTGTACTTCGCCGTTCTGAACGACCGTTTTTTGTGGAAGCTGCTGGCGGTATTCGCCTTGCAGCTGGCGGCAGTGGAGCTGACATTTGTGTTTCCCCTGATGGCCCGGTATCAGAACACATGGCGCAGCCACATGAAAAATGCCATGCTGGTGGGGGTGGGGAACCTGCCACGGATGCTGCTGATCTGGCTGATCTGGGCGGTGCCGGTGGGGGCGTGTCTGGTGTTCCCGTGGCTGCGGCTGTATCTGAGCCTTGTGTGGCTGCTGATCGGGTACAGCAGTCTCAGCTATGTGACGGCTCTGCTGCTGCGGCCGGTGTTCCGGCGGCTGGAGCAGCCTAAGGATGACCCGAAGAAGGACGGGACGGATGCGTCCTGACCGGCGGGGGCTGACGGCTTGACAAGCGGCGTCAGGTATGGTAAACTGTGATAAATTTTGTAATGTACGGAGGGTACAGCTATGAAGCATATTCAGACCATTGAGACCCGTGACCTCTGCCAGAGCGCCAAGAACGGCGGCTGCGGCGAGTGCCAGACCTCCTGCCAGTCTGCCTG